>Ga0247758_1002130_pt1 | contig 11872 bp, 4 predicted proteins | sample UWRJL156409C4_FD_180950 | JGI IMG/M metagenome (GOLD analysis project Ga0247758, IMG submission 180950) | Plant litter microbial communities from Arlington Agricultural Research Station in Wisconsin, United States - UWRJ-L156-409C-4 | ecosystem: Environmental > Terrestrial > Plant litter >...
GGGAAAAAAACCTCCCCCCCCCCCCCCCCATCCTACCACGTACCGCATCTTATACCACCTCTTTATATATCAAACTTAGAGTATCACACCACATCACATACACCACATCCCACATACCGCGTCATCACACTACACCACCTACACAATAGTGGGCAAGATTAAGATACTTGTCTTAAACTAAGGTTCGCAAGGCTGCGGTTCCCCTATGCCAGACCCCCCTCGCAAGAAGCCTCGTTCTCAGAAGTGCAATAGCTTTAGTCGCCTTTACACCAAGACGACACTCAAGAAACGACGGCAAGCGTTCCAGCGCCGGAGACGAGCAAGGCAGCGGCGCCGGCCTTGTGCAAAGAAGATTCGCGTCAGTTCCCTCGATTCTATGATCAAGAGCATTAAGGGAGGAGCCGACTTCAACGAGTTCCTCGCGGTAATAATGCTCAGGCAGAAAACGATTAACATTAAGCTCTTCTGCCACCTTACAGGCTGGCCCTGAAAGAGAATTTGCTCCTGGACTAACGACATCAACCGCCATCGATACGGGCCAAAGCGTTAGACCCTAGGTCGCGACAACGAAAACCGGTGCCGGGTAACAGGGTTAGCGTACCACCCCACTTGCGAAGACACGATAAATTCCATGTGGCATCATTGTACCTGAGGTGGTGGCCGGCATATTCTTTGCTGGCTTAGCCTGCGTTCCTGTTCGACCCGTCTTTTTGTCATTAAATCTTCTCTTTTTGTTCGCTTTTATACGTACCACTTAGGATTATGCTACTAGAAGTATACTATAGTATAGAGAATGATTATTTAAAAGTTTTACCTCCTTCTCGTTTAATATATTAATTAATGTAACCCTGACGCTTGACGGGGTGGTATTAGGTGCGTAACGTTACAGCTTGGTCTCTCCGCGACGGTTATATTCTCAGCCCATTACCAGCGTGGCCGAGTCACGCGCACCTCGCTTCCATAATGGCCTTAAATACACACTTCTTGTCGGTGTATAGTATCGACCTTGTACATCTGTACCCGCTCCGCAGCCTCGCGACCGTCTCCGACATGATGTTCCCGTCCTGAGCGGGCATGACGCTTGATGCCGCTTCCCAAACTAAAGCAGCGGTGCAAGAAGGTGAGGAGGACTGGCAGGATGCAAATGGACATTCTCATCCACCCTGCATAACTGCCTGCCCTTGTCACAAGGCAATATTTTGTACGAAAGATGCCCTACGGCCCGTGCCCTGCTGCATGGGAGCTCCCGGACTGACCGATGTTTGTCTGCAGGACATGGCGAGACGCTTCCAGATCTCGGATAGTACTTAGAGCAGCTGTAAGTGACGGATTATATCTGTTTAAGATGAGATGTCCTAGGCTTAGTCGACACGTGAGCCACAGAGGAGCGACAATTCTACCTTTAGATGTTTAGCTGGGCTTGTTTTCGCCAGCCCGTAGGTTATACCCTGGAAGGGAGCTAGCATCTTCCCCCTTGACTAAGGAAACGGTTAAGACGTTAAGATATTTTAACCCGGCCCTTCTGCTGTTTTATTTCCATCTTCCCTTATCCTTCTCCTCTCCTCATCTTTCTCCCGATTATCCTGCCTATATTAACTCCAGGCCACCTAGCTGAGATTACAGTGAGCGATCTGCTAGACCACAATTGGGCAGCCTCCCGGTAGAGGCCTCTGACTGTTAACTTCCCTTACGCTGTTTGTTATCCCCGTTTCGTTCTTACCGTTCTCCGAGAAGTATCAGTTGCGAATCTGAACTGAGGCTAAGGGAAGAGGCTGGACTCGAACCTTATTGCTCTTACGGCTGCTAGACTCCTCATCTCCAACAAGTCATATCTACTAGACAGCTTCTTGTCACTCCGAGCTATCATGGCTTTGTTCCGCCGCTCCCTTAAGCTGCCCGTCGGAGGAATGGACGGAATTTGGACCCGACCCGGGAGAGCGACGAGCGAACACGGGAAATTAGCGCTGAGAGTAATAGGGTCGATGGAGGAGAGTCAAGAGATGATGGAGATTCGCGTGATGTGCTGCGGCTTCGCTCCTCGAAATGATGCTTTCATTTTGGGGTACGAGAAGCTATTGCCAAGCCCGATATCTTGCGGCTTCGTTCTCGGCCTTGAGAGTGACGGGGTCGATTTAGCGACGAAGAAATGTAATAGAAGCAGAGCGGAGGGGTTAGGAATCGGTTAATCAATATTTGAGAGTAGAGATGTGATGGAAGAGAGTTGGTAGTTGAGAGACGGAGGAGAGTTAGAAGTCGAGAGGTAGTAGAGAATTGGGAGTCGAACCTGGCTCTGGGGAGGTGCCGTTTACGACATTATATTAGTTGCCTGCTCGCTGTGTTGACACGACGGATGGGGATTGGGTTTGTACTATTTGAAGTCGGCATCGATGTTGTGCGTTGTGGCTTGGTTGTTGGTGTTTCTGGGTTGGGAGCCGTGTAGTCGTCTGCTGATGTAGTTACATCTGATCGACTATGTTTTTTTGGCATCACAGCTTTCTCCAGCTGGCTGGCAGTTGTATCTGGACAGTTCGGCTGCATCCTCACCCGGGCGTGATTTGCTGCTCACCACATCGAATATGAGCGCCGTCTTGAGAGCCTCGGCATATAGGCCACCGCCCTCCCCCTGGAGCTCGAGGACCCGCACAAAGAGTTGGCCTAGCTGAGCTGGTGTGCTGTTAAGGTGGTTGAGCTCGACTGGCTTTCCGCTATATAGTTTGAGCACAAGTTTGGTGAAGGAATGGCCTATGGCGGGGAGTGCTAGCTCTAGAAATTGAATTGAATTGAATAGTAGTATAGATGGATAAGCAACCTATTTTGGCTTTAAAGTACACAGCCTTGTTAATGATCTCTTCCGCAGCTTAACTCCTGCCTATAATCCACAGCTATAGCAGTTACTTCCGGCAGAGAAGTAAGAAGATGTGACGACCTGCGGGTCGTACGGTTAGTTGGGATGACCCGACGAACCCCGCGTGGGGAACAGTGCAAGAGAATCACGCACGGTGGTGTGCACTGCGCCATTGGTGTGGCGCAGCCCACGCAGGGCTAGGGGTGCAATAACCCAGAAGCCCCTAGGGCTAATGGAAACTTGGCCCGCGTGCCTCTATGCCAAGAACGGCCTCCGTTAACAGAGGCCCTCGGAAACATAGTGGAGGAACGACTCTGCGGCTTTGGCCTCTGTCGCGACAAAGGGGAGCCGGGACAGAGGCCGGTACAAGTAACTTATCAGAACAGTAGTATAGATACCATCATCGTGTCCACGATAGAGTGAAAGACCTCTTAGTTCTTCACGCTAGCAATTTGTGCTAGCTCAGGCTAAGGCGGCAACTGCTCGGTAAATACCATCCCAGTTTTAGTGCCAGGATACTACGTACTGTCCTGGGGATTAGACCAGGCTGCTATGTACTATCCCACAACATGTACCAGTATATACTAGGCCTAAAACTTGGACACTACAGACGATATCGTTATTATGGTATTGCCACAAACAGACAGCGCGCCCGATTCTTATTAGACAACCCTAGTCTTCGTCCCCTCACTTCACAATAATAGCTAGTCATAGTATAACACTAAAGCAAAACGAATCGTTACCCCTGTAAAGGCTAACCCCCCCTATATAGCTTGTCACACATAGTCCCTAATATAGGCCATTAATATCTTCGGCCTTCCGTACTAGTAAGCTTACCAGCATCTTAAGGCTACCACATCTGGTACACTACAGTAATTTCCAATACACCTTATAAGATATATATCAAGCAAATTATAAGATAGGCCTTTTTTAGGCGCGATATTATAAAGGATATCGTTATTATCTAAAGCTCTCTACATATAGTTAAGTAAGTCCTCTTGTGTAACCTGCTAGTAATGTAAAACTTTAACCTCGATAATATCTTTAATATGTCTGTTAGTAGCTAAAGCGATACGTTAGACTGTATTAATAATAAATTAACAGCCTGTTTAGATATAATAATAAGAGAACCTAATTTTATATTTAGTAAAACACTAGTGAAAGTTTAGTAATAAAGCGTAATAATGCTAAAAGGAAACTTTAATTAAGGTAACTGAAAACAGGCCTTTAAAGCTATATAGCAGCTATATATAAGATTACTTAGCTTAGGGAAGAATTAGGGAAAGCTCAGAAGACATTAACTACAGCTTACCCTAGCTTACCTAGCTTATAACTACGAATAAAAAAGGAAATTTCATATGCTTAGATTCATCCTAGCTACGGATTAAGCTAAGATGATATGTATTATCTTACACCTTACACTAGTTTATGCCACGCAAGCTATAATTTAAGCTATATCATTTGGCTTACCAGAATTTAAGCCTAACTTAAAAGTGGGACAGATTTTACCTATCTTTATTTACAGAACCAGTTTTAGGCCCCTTTAGCTAAAGTTAAAGTAATTTAGCAGACTGCGTCGCAGCCCGCCGAAAATGGTAATAGGGTGAGTAAAGGTAAGCTAGCCTGAGCAAATCCTGAGCAGGGACTAAGCCAGACCTGAGCCGGACCTGAGCCGGGGTCAGAAACGTCAAGTGGGCGAGATACGAAAAAGGAAATTTTGTGAGCCCAGATTCGTCGCACGAAACAACCTGTCAGATATGAGAGCAATTACCATCTGTCAGAGCAATGAACGTTCCATGCTTTTTAGTGCAGTGGTAATGCGCGACACAACCAATGTATCTAGGTAGCACAGCTGCCAGTGAGTAAATGGGCCGGGCGCATCCAGGGAGATCCTCTCGCAAGGGGTTATCTTCTCCTGCTAGATACCGGTAGTGATATCTACCTACCATCATAGTAAAGAAATTAATCGTATCTTATGTTACCCTTTCTCAATGTTGCCATTTTGGCGACTCCGGAGGCGACGTGCGTTAACGCAGCTGCGCGTCTGCGTCGCCGGGGCTTGTTAGCGATGAAGGATTTGTCAGCCGCTGCATGCCGTGGGATTCCCTCATGTCGGGATCGACTTCCACCGCGTGTGCGGGCGCTAGCCCAATCTGGGTGTGGCTCCCGCAGCGGGGCCGGCCCCACGCCGCCGGGTGGGGAATCGGTGCGGACTCAAAGGGATGTATGGCGGCCCTGCGGGATGGGAGACTAGGCTTTGTAACGGGCATTGACTAGAATGCCCAGGGCTTCAACATCGCATCTCAGACTCAGCATGTATAAGAGGCACCCATCCCTCTGTCATTTCAGGTTCTGAGAACAACACAATATCCATCTCTAGGTAACTAAATCATCTATATCCTGCATTCATTCTCCCCCCGACCCTCACAATGGCCGAAACCACCCAAAACCCCTTCGCCACAAACGTCACCCGCACCATCCACCGCACCTCCTCCCCCTCCATCGCCGCAACCTGCCCCGAGCTAAGCCAAGCCGGTAAGACCGTCCTTATCACCGGTGGCACTGCCGGAATCGGCTTCGCCATTGCCAAGACTTTATCACCGCCTCCATCTCTACCGTTGTGATCACCGGCCGCCGCCAAGAACAGCTTGCCAAAGCCGTCGCCTCACTGACTGACCTTGCAGTTATAGCGGGACACGGTGTTAGGATCATCGGCGAGTGATCTGACGCTGCGGATCCAGCTTTTATCGATGCCCTGTGGGCTGGCCTCGCGGAGAAGGGTGTTATTGTGGATGTGCTGGTCCTGAATGCGGCCAAGTTCGTAACGCCGAAGCCTCTATTTGAGCTGGGGATCGAGCATGTGTGGGAGTTGTTCGAGGTGAATGTTCGCGGGCTGCTGCACCATGCCGAGAGGTTTTATAAGCAGCAGGTTGGTGCGGAGGGTAGACCGAAGGTATTTTTACTACTTTCTACCCTGTTCCCCTTTCCATCTCCTGCGCCTTTACACTCCCTCTTTGTCTCCTTCCCCTATTTCCCCTTCTCCCCTAGCAAACTAATATAGTATCCTACAGTCTCTAATCAACATCACCACACAATCAATCCACTGCTCCAAGAAAGAGTACTTCAGCCTCGCCGCCGAGTGCGCAGAGTACGGCCTGTCTAAAGCCTTGGGGACGCTGGCCATCCAGTACGTTGCGCAGGAAGTCGACCCGAACGACATGCAGGTTGTTAGCTTCTATTCCGGTGTTATCTACACCAAGGCTTGGAGTAACATAGGCGTGTTAGAGGATTTTATACCGTTTGACGATGGTTAGTAGAATTCTTCCTCTATCTGTGTTAGTAGTGATGGCTGACGTGAGTGGCAGTCGATCTTGCGGGGAACTATGCTGTCTGGGTGGCATTGCCTGAGGTGAGGTTTTTGCATGGACGGTTCACGTGGGCGTCGTGGGATGTGGATGAGTTGATGGAGGGGGAGATCAAGGCGAGGTTGGAGAGAGAGGTGGATTTCTTGCGGGTGGGGGTCTGTGGGCTGAAGGGGGCGAATCTTGCTTAGGTAGGTACGCATAGGATGTGCAGATTCGGGGCAACTAAGGTTGTTGCATAGGAAGGACTGCTAAGAAAGGGATTTTTTTCTAGTTACTGAGGATTACTAGATGTTTGTGATACCGTATTATTCCACAAGGTTGGATTTTAGTCTTGCCCCGTGCCCACAAAGCCAACCCCAAGGCCAACCCTTTAACTCTCTTTTCACCCTGAGGGGGTTAGGGTTGGATGTGAGAGCACAGGGCAAGACTAAAACCCAATCTTGTGGAATAATACGGTAGTACCGGGGTGCGTTCTCTAGAACTATAACTAAACAGACTCTCGGCTCCACGTTCACTTACTAATTATCTTGGCAGCAAAGGGATGTAAGTAAGGTACTTATGTAAGTAGTCAATATTTCTTCTACCGGACAACCTGAAGGATATTGCATCCTCAGTGGATATTAGCATCGGCATTAATGCTACACCCTGACATCTGAAGGAAGGTGGAACTGCCAAAGTGTCCGCCCCATCATTTAGCACAGACCTAACTAGATACCTTACTTACCTACCTCGAATAGCTATGAATTCCTCGCCCGCATACAACTTCAACCCATGCAAACCTCACGGCCAGAACCAGCGGTACAAGCTGGCGCGATTGTAAGCCCCACACATCTGTCTCCAATCGCCAGTGCATTCCATGTCGCATGTCGCCTCATTTGCGGCAGTCGAGGCCTCCTGGAGGGTGTCACCGCAGAGGCACATGTCTCCATTCTCAAGGGCGAAGAGGTCATAGCCTGCGTACAAGCACCACCAGCCACACTCTTGGATTGAATTCTCCTCCGACCAGCCCCATTCTGTGAGTTTGAGTTTGAGTTAGCATTCTTGTTCATCCAGGGGAAAAAAAGAACGAAAGGAACGAAAAAAAAGAAGGAGAAAAAAAAAGAGGAAGAGAGACTTACGACCACCGAGCACCCACCAGCTCGGGTCTTCGTCGGTGACACAGCCCTGGTAGATGTATGACGGTCCGTGTGGGTTCCGCACCCAGGTGGAAACCTTCTCATGTCCGCCGCACTTTTGACTGCTGTCGCCGTCACAGGGCGCGTTGCACTGGCTGTGCGGCAGGGGACGACTAGAACTTTGTATTTCATAGCCGCACCAGCAGGTGTCGCCCGACTCGGTGCCAAAGTAGTTGTACGAGATGCATTTGCCGCTGCACATCTGATTGGTCATGCGGGGGGAGACGTGTAGCTCGCTGTCGAGCGTGGGAGACTGTGGATCCAAGTTGGTCTGGCAGCCCAGGTACACATGAGTCGCTGTATCGTGGGGCCCGTAGAGGCTGAGCCGCTGGTCGTCGCCGCAGGTCTGGTCTGCGTTGCCGGTACACGGCATGCCGCACTCGGAATCGGCCACCAGACTCGACGTCTCGTCGCGCCGGTTGCCGCAGTAGCACTCGACGCCCCACTCGACGCCAAAGTAGCGGTAGCCGCGGTCATCGACGCACCACTGCTTGCACGCCTCCACCGTCATGGTCTGCGTCAGATCGTTGTCTTCCCAGAGGGCGCGTAACCCGTTGGTGAGGTCGCTGTAGCAGCCCAGATACTTGTACCCCGCCATGATGCCCGGCGGCGTCGGCGGCGTGCCAAACAGGTCGAACACGCCGAGCGAGAGGTCACCGCCGCACGTCTGAGCCGGCGCGCCCGAGCACGCCTTGTCGCAGAGGGAGGCGTCTTTTGCCACAAAACCGGCCGCTGGTAGTGCAATCTGAGGACCGCCATTGCCGCAGCGACACGAGTCGCCGTTGTCGATGGAGAAGTAATCGAACCCGCCCGTGGTGATGCAGAACTTGGCGCACGCCTGCTGCGACATATACCGCGAGTCGGTCGTGCTCGCGCCGTCCAAGGCCGCCGGCAATGTGTCCGAGTACTGGTAGCAGCCGTAGTGGTTGAACGCGGGTGCCTCGCCGGGCCCGCCGTTCGGGCCCGGGCAGTTGCCGTCGCAGCAGCCAAAATCGGGCTGGCAGCCCGTTGCGACGGTGCAATCGGCGGGATCCGAGCCGCACTGGCCGCTGGCGTTGCAGCAGTTGCCGAAGATGACGCTGCAGGTGTATCCGTCGACCCCGCCGCATGTGCCGTCCGGCGTGTCGCCGTCCAGCTCCGGCGGCTCCGGCTGCTCGGGGGGCTCCGACTGGGTGCAGTTGCCCGACTCGCAGTTGCCGATCCCGCAGAAGGATGGGCCCGTCCCGCATACGCCGCCCATGCTGCAGCAGTCTCCCCAGGTGCCGCCGCATTTGCGGTCGTCGTGGTTGGGACCGCACAGCCCGTCCGTGGTGTACCCTACGCCGTCGCAGTGGCCTTCGTAGCATACGCCAATGGCGCAGTCGGCGCTGTGGGATGAGTTAGGCTGGCTTCTTTTCACGTCCGACAATCGAGGTAGAGGTGCATGTGGACTAGACTTACGCCGTACTCCCGCATGTCCACGTCAGCGCGTTGCAGCACGGCGCCGCAGTGTCGACGCAGCTTGCGTCGTTGTGAAGAGGGCCACAGAATCCATCAATCGAGATGAGGGGCTGGATATCTATACCGCGCAGTAAATGCCATGTCGTGTCAGCGAGATGGCCACAATCTGATGAGGAACATTGAAAACCGGGCGTCTCCCGGGAGGGGGCATCTACTTACATCCCTTGACGCAATACTGCGTCGACGCCTGGATGTTGTCGCAGTTGGCATTCACAGACGGGTTCAGCGCAAAGAAATTCTCAACCGTGGTCTCGTACGTGAGGGCGAGGTCCATGCAGGTGTAGTAGTTGACATCCTCGCCCGACGTGGCGTGATACCGGCACATGATGTCGCCGGCATCTCTCTTCCACTGATGCGGCTGGCACTCGTCCGCACTCACCAACGGCAAAGGAGCCAGACCCAAAAAAAGAACGAGCGTCAGAAGTGAAGCCATCATGGAACGAGCCAAGTAACGACTGTGTGGACGTGGTTGTGTGACCGTGGAAACGACAGACAGGAAGGGTGAGCCGTGAGAAGCCCGGAACCGATGTCAGCCAGACCGACGGTGCCTGGTGCTACTACGAGTCTTCTTCAGTCGATATCATCTGGAGGGCCCCACGGCTCAACGACAGCAGATCCGTATTCGGAGAATCAACCCCCTCGCTCTCCGTGACGGGCAAACGGTTATCTCATTTCCCATATCCGATATCGTTTGTCATGCCGAAATGTCACCGGGGGGTTCTGATGCTGCTCGCAAAGCTAGCCGGTTGAGTGACGATGCAGTTCGTCAATATTGCGCTGCGGTCGTCAGTGAAATGTGATGCCAAATATGCCTTTGCCCTTGCTCTGAAATTGTTCATGACCTGGCGGTGTGGAGGGACGTGCCCAGAGCTCCCCTGATATTGCGGGACGCGGGTGGTAGTGTGCGGCGCAGTTTCAACTTTCCCATGAAGAACGCACTGGACCCTTGCTGCTCCTGGTGCGAAAGCGCTTCAACGCGCGTCACGTTGCCCACGTTGGTTTAGACATGGGATGTGCGGCCTGTCTGTCCGATAAGATTGTTCCCATGTTGATGTTACACCAAAGGTGTGTCTGGGTGAGGTACCGAAGGTAAGCTACTGCGTAAGGCCGCGTCCCTGCAGTACCTAGTCCGTAGTTCCCCGGTTTTTGGTCCCGTGCGGGTCGGTAACCTTGGAGAAGGGTGCTCGGATCCTGTCTTGGCGATTGTTAGGCGCGTGTAAAGAAGAGCTGGGGAGCGAAGCCCTTGTACGTCCGAGCCAATCAGCTTGGAAGTTCCGCGTCAGCGACTGACGTTACACCATCTGATTGACCATGTAATTATTGGCTTGGCAGTCGCACGACTCTGCTTCAGTCAAGGGAGTCCTTTTGGCATCTTAGCGCGGGACTTAAACCCATGCAGTCAATGGTAACCTACATCCAGATAGGTATTAGGTCAAGGTGCCCAGCCAGAAACGCAGGGTCTCTGAGTGGTGCCTTGCCAACGGTGTCCCAATTCGGTGCGGGCACGAGCGGAATCACCAATAGGGCTTTCCGCGATAGTCCTATTTTCGTTACACAATGCCAGTCATGAGGGTCCAAGAGATTTTAATTACCTAGGTGCCGCGTCGAGCAGGGATCTCACCCTGTCTGCATCTGGTCATCGTGGGGGAGGGGGTATTCTCACATTTGTGACCCTCTGTTTTTTTTTTGGAGTGCCCCTGACGGGGTGCAGACCTGAGACTGGGAACTCGCTCGGTCAAACGTTCGTGTCGGTAATTACGCTAAGGCAAGCCTGGGAGGTATCTCACAGGGAGGGAAAGGGAGGAATCGGGAACATGACGGTTCCCGGTTAGGATATCAAAAGGTGAGCAAAAAAAAAGGGGGGTTCGGATTTTGGGCCCTTCTGAAGGTACAAACTAGGTTCAAACTGTGTGCTACCGACAAGGCACTTGAGGGGAGGCGACTTAAGATGGACTGCATCCCTTGTTGTTGAAGCTCTTTTGGCGACAACCAACGACGGCTCTCGTCCTCCTCCAGTCAGGACCTGGCCAAGACACCATGGCCTCCCCAACATTCAAGTTTTTCACTGCCTGCGTTGGCATATTCCTGTTGTCAATACATTCTGCTCATGGCCAGTATATTCAAGCATGGACATGGCGCACGATTGGCGGCGAGGATGTGCCACACTGGCGGCCGTCGCCTGGCGTGGTATCGCAGCCCATCATTTTGCTGGAAGATTTCAACGTCTGGATTACCTACAACTGCCATTACATGCCCAGCATCTGCCAGAATGCAGACCTGTACAAGCAATCGACTCAAGGCAAGGCTCGACGCTGGCCAGGCTCGTTCGGCTACGACCTCAACGCGGACCGCGGCGGCAAACAAGGCAGGCGCGGCGCGATGTGTCCCGACAACTGGAATCGTGCCGCGGGGGGGCACGTGTGTCCCGAGCCCAACCAGCCCAAGCCGATGCGCGCAGATAAGCGCTGGCCCGAAACCGACGTCGACCCCACGCACGTGAAGCGGTACAAAATCAAGGACCATATCGACGCCAACGGCAACGTGCTTAAGTCCGGTATGTACTACTCGTGCGATGAGTTTCCGCCGGCCAAATGGGTCGAAGGGGGCGTGGGCCTTGTGCCTGCACCAAACCCCCCGCCGCCCGAGGGCGCTGGTCAGGCCGGCTTCACGCGGTGTGCGCCCGCAGCGTTGTGTGCCCCGGACATTGGGACCAAATCGGAGCAGGACTGGCAGGGCTTTTGCCATTCCACCTTGCGGGCAAAACTATTTGCTCTTGCCATGCAGCAGCTTCAAATACCGGCAAACCAGGCTGCGCCGTTGCTCCGTGACCGCGTGGTCCAATTCTCCTTCGTGACCGAGGACGCAGGCGAAAACGACATTCCGGCTTCCGTCTGGGTCGAAGACCTCGCGACAGGTGCTGTAGAAGACATCCCCACTTACGCTCGGATTAAGCGCCGTTCTGCGAATGAGACGCGTTCGCCAACTTG
>Ga0247758_1002131_pt1 | contig 11872 bp, 10 predicted proteins | sample UWRJL156409C4_FD_180950 | JGI IMG/M metagenome (GOLD analysis project Ga0247758, IMG submission 180950) | Plant litter microbial communities from Arlington Agricultural Research Station in Wisconsin, United States - UWRJ-L156-409C-4 | ecosystem: Environmental > Terrestrial > Plant litter >...
GTAGAACAAGGGCCCGATTGTCGGCATCAGCCGATCTCGCGGCCAGGGCGGGCAGTCACCGACGTCTGGTGAACCGCCGGCGCCCGCATCATCCCGTGCGCCAGCGTCCGCGCTTTGGCCCGCGGTGCCGCCCGTCACGGTGCTGCCCGCGGTCGAGCCGCCTTGACCGGAGCCGCCTTGACCGGAGCCGCCGTGGCCCGCACCGCCTGCAGCTTCGCCGGCGCTCCCACCGGGAGCAGGCATGTCCGAGTTGGTTGCGGGATCACCACAGCCGGCACTGAGCAACAGTAAGCAACCCGCCAGCCGCGCATATCCCATGACGTCACGGTGCAGCTACCACGCGCTTCTGACTCGTGCAACGCTCGCTGCGGGTGGCAGACATGGCCGGTGTGCACACGCGAAGCGGGATGAGCTGGCTGGTGCTCTGTGCGACTCGAGTGAGCGCGCGGCTCGCTGGGGCTGCACTGCTCGGCTCGTTAGCAACGCTTGCTTGCAGCGGTAGCGATCCGAGCGAAGCGACGGCTTGCGTGGTCAATAAGGGCGTGATTGCTCAGGCGATCATCAACGGTGCCGAGCGCGAACAGTTCCTCGGCCTGGGAGACGAGCAAGCGGCGGCGATCGTGGCAATCGATGACGTCCCTTGGCCCAATGGTTCGTTGTGCACGGGGGTATTGCTGCGACGCAATTGGGTTCTCACGGCCGCGCACTGTCTCGTCATCGATAATCCGTTGGTGCACATTCGGCAGACTCCGGCGCACGTAATGACTTCGCGTGTCTCGCGCGAGATCGCACATCCCGATCTCGATGTGGCGCTGCTCGAAGTCGATCCACCGGCCGATGGTGTGCAGTTCCCGTCGATCCCCGGCCAGCTCAGCGACCGTGATTGGCTCGGTCGGCAGGTGGAAGTCGCGGGTTACGGGCTGACGGAAGCCAATGCGCCCAAGGGTCTGCGCTTCGCGGTCGAGCCAATCGTCGAGCTGACCGATAGCAAGTTGCGCATCGACGGCTCCGGTCGCAGCGGCGCGTGCGAAGGTGATTCCGGCGGGCCGTTGCTCGCTCGGGGGAGTGATGGAAGCGTGCTCGTGCTCGGCACTTTGTCCGCCGGTCAGGCCACCTGTGTGGGGCGTGACAGCTTCGTGCGCGCGGATTCATTGGGGGACTGGCTGGCGGCCAATTTGCCATCCGCCGATCCAGCGGGGGGCGTTCCGTGCGGGCAGATCAGCGCGAGTGGCAGCTGTTCGTATGGATCAGCGCTGCACTGTGTCGATGGCGCCTTGCAGGTTGAGGCTTGCGCCAGCGATCAACGGTGTGGCTGGGACATGGGCGCCAATCGTTTCGGATGTGTCGCGGCAGACGCTGACCCTTGCCAAGGCGCGGGATCGCTGGGCGTTTGCGACGGAGATCAGGCGGTCACTTGTGTGCGCGGCAATCGTGTCACTACCGATTGTGCCGCGTGCGGAACGTGTCAGTACGCAACGGGCACGGGTGCGCCTCAATGTGTTGCGCACGCCCCATGAGGCGAGTGCGTCACTAATGCTTCTTGCGAAGCACGGAGGGGCACGATACCCACGTAGTCATGAGCTCGAACCGACTCGTGCTTGGTGCTGCGCTCTGTTCCCTCGGGCTGAGCATGGGCTGCTCGGCCGCACCCGCCGATTTCGATTCGTCGGACCTCGGCGAAACCAGCCAGGCTCTGACGAATACAGAGACCCTGGTCGCATTTCGCACTGTCGATGGCTCGCACTACCTGACCGCGGAGGGCGATGGCGGCAGCACGATCTCTGCCGATCGCACGCGCATTCAGGCCTGGGAACGGTTCATCATTTTTGACCTCGATGGCGGCCCGTTGCTGAGTGGCGACCGGATCCAGATCCGCCATGTCAGCGCAACCGGTGAAAGCTTTTGGCTCACGGCGGACAGCAACGGCGGTGGCCCAGGTAGCGTCTTGCGTGCGAATCGTTCGCTGCCGCAGGGGTGGGAAACATTCATCGTTACGCAGGCGGGCGGAGGTGTCGTGACGGGGGGTAGCCGAGTGAGCCTGCGGGCCGTAACACGGCCGTTCTATGTCAGCGCCGAGCGAGGCGGTGGGCTCGCGGACGACGGCGCGGTGACCGTGAATCGCACGGTCGCCCGCGACTGGGAAATGTTTACACTGCTCTTCGTAACGCCCGCTGAGTTGTGCCCTTACAGCGATACACTGTGCTTGTTCGAGAAGGCGAACTTCGGTGGTGCACGCTTCAACGTGCGAGCACTGGATCCGAGCACGGGCACGTGCGCGGATCTTTCCGATCACGCCGTGCGAGCGCGCTCGGCGGTCAATACGAATTCACGTACCGCGAGGTTGTTCCCGAACGCTGACTGCACGGGTCACGGCATCGGCATCAGCGGACTCGAGCCGACTTTGCCTCTGTTGCCGAACGGCGCATTCGTTTTTTAGAACGCCTCGGGCTTCGGCTGTGACGGCGCGGGCGCTCCTTAGTCAGCGCTACGTTTCCCGCGCGGCGCGACAAGTACAGTCGACGAGTACAGTTAAGAGGCTTTCGTATCGTTTCGACGAAAGTGAGTTCGGTGCGCGGCTAGCGCGTTGATTTCGAGTGACGTACGGTTGGGCCATGCCCCTGGCCGCTCACTTGTCTCGCCCGTTGCTTTCAACCTGCGCCGCTGCCTTCTGCGCACTATCCCTATCAGCGTGCAGCGGTACCGACGGCGAAAGCCAGGGCACGGCGGGCGCCGCTACCTCCGGTGGAAGCACGAGTAGTGGCGGCAGTGGTACGCCGAGCGGAGGCAACGCCGGAAGTGGCGGTTCCGGCACCATCGCCGGTTCGACGAGCAGTGGCGGCAATACGTCAGTGGGCGGTACTCCCAGTGTGGCTGGTGCGTCGAGCACGGCTGGTAGTGGCGGAGTGCCGGGCACGGGCGGAACTCCGAGCACCGGCGGAACTTCGAGCACCGGCGGAACTTCGAGCACCGGCGGCTCGAGCGGCGGAGTCTGCCGGCCCAAATTCGCGAGCGGCGTCAACGTGGCTTGGTTCAAGTTCGCGTCGGACATTCCGAGCCCGCAGATCGACAAATTCACCGCGCTGTTCAAGAACGTCAAAGCGGCAGGCGGCAGCGCCGTTCGCTGGTGGTTCCACACCAACGGCATGGTCACGCCCGGCTACGATGCGAGCGGCAAGGCGAAGCCGATTTCCGCCGAAAACATCGCTGATCTGAAGAAGATCCTCGACGCGGCAAAGGCGGAGGGGGTCGGTCTCGTGATCAGCATCTGGTCTTTCGGGATGCTGGATTCAGGCCAAACCAGCGATGCCACGGTGCTCGCCAACAACAAGCTGCTCTTGGAAAATGACGTCAATCGCCAGGCGTACATCGACAACGTGCTCACGCCGATGGTGACCGCGCTCAAAGGCTACCCCGGGCTATACGCGTGGGAGATCTTCAACGAGCCAGAAGGCATGTCGAGCGACAACGGCGGTTGGACGAACCCCGCGGGCAGCCGCACCCCCACCGTGAATCTTCAAAAGACCGCCAACTGGTTTACCAGCGCGATTCATACCGCCGACCCGGCCGCGCTCGTCACGAGCAGCGCCAACAACTTCGCGACGCTCTCGCCGTCACACGGCAAGAATCTGTGGTCGGACTCCGCGCTGACCACCGCTGGCGGCAAGGCCAACGGCACGCTCGATCTCTACCAGGTCCACTATTACAACACCTACTCTGGCGCGAGCGCGAACAGTCCCTTCTTGCACCCGGCGAGCTATTGGGGCCTCGACAAAAAGGTCGTGATCGGTGAGTTCTGGACCGATCTGACCGATGGCGTCGCGAGCGCGGATTTGTACACCACACTTCACACCAATGAGTACGCGGGCGCTTGGGCCTGGCAGTACGTGAGCGTGGACAATCCGCCCCCTTCGTCCGGCGCTTCGACGATCTGGCCGGCAATGCAGGCGCCGATGAACAAGCTCAAGGCGGCGAGTCCCGCCGACCTCACGTGTCCCTAGTGGCCGGCGCGCGGGTGAGTGAATGAACTCACCGCTGCGGGCGGTGCTCTTGCTTGCTGCGGTTCTTGGCATCGCGACGGTGGTCATTCTCTCGGCACGAAAGCCGTTGAAACCTGCGGCGACCACGGGAGAGCGTGCGCTCTCGGCTCCAGAGGTTGCGCCCGTGGCGCCCGTGCTCAGCAAGCCCGCCGTGCCCGAAACAGTGATATCCCCGCCGCAACCGGTCGCGTCCGCCGCCGCGGAGATCCCGACGGAAGATTCGTTGGCCGCCGCGATGCATGCGCTGGAGGACTCAGCGCCCGAGCGCGCGCTCGAGTTGGCTCGGCGTGGCCAAGCGCTTTGGCCCGCGGGCGCTCGCGTCCCGGAATTCGCCGCGACTGAAGTGAAGTGCCTGTACCGGTTGGGCAGACCAAGCGAGGGGCGTGGCGCCGCCGAGGCAATGGTCAACAAGTATCCGACTTCACCTTGGGCACTCGAAGTGGAGCGGCAAACCGGCGCGCATCCCTATGTGAATCACTGACGAGTCGTGACCGACCTTTGGTCGCAGTGCCGTCCCTTGTCACTGCTGTTCGCTGAGTCGGGAGTGGGCGATCGCGATCCAGCATCGCACCTCACAGGGCGCACTATGACGCCGAAGGCTGGGCCGGTGCGCGTTGGCCTCGTGACCATCAATCAAATATCAACCTTGGGAGTGATGTTATTTCGCGCGGCTGGAGATCCAACGCCTACGACGAGATCCACGCTATCGGCGCGTGCTGGGTCGCTTCGTGGCTGCGGGTCTACTCGCTACCAACGACCAAGCGCTGCCGCACCGCAGCGCGATCCGCGTGGCAGATGCCCTTTGGGCGGGCGAAATCGAACCCAGGATCCTCGAACTTTTGCCGGCGTTGCTGCTCAAGAAGCCATCGCTTTTCGTGGACCGTACGGAGCTGCGGGATGACTTGGCGCAGGTCGTGCGATCTCTTCGCCGCGCGGAGGTGCCTAGCGACTTTCGCGGTATCCCTGGCGCTGATTTGGCGCGTTGGCTGCCGCGGCTCGGTCGCTCGGGAACCGTGCCGAGTCGCCTGCGTTGCTTCCGCTTCAGCGCGGAAGAATCGCGCTTGTTGTCACAGCTGAGTCGCGAGCTAAAAACGACCGAAGTGGCGGTTCTGCGTCGCGCATTGCGCGAGTTGGGCGCAGCCGTGCTGAAGAATCGCGTCGAGCTCTAGCCGTCCTTCAAGCACTTGGCGAGCTCGCTCAGCATGCGGTCGGCGAGCACCAGGCCATCGCTGATGGCTTCTTGTTCACCCGCGCGGCGCGTGAGCCGACCGTCGGGGCTGAGGCGATAGAGCGATTTTTTGCCTGCAACCAGCGCGCCGATCTTGATGGGATCGAGCGGCGTGTCCTGGAGCAGGTGCAAAGTGGCGGACTTTGCGCTGGCTTCGCAGCCCACCGCGCGCAGGCGCCGGAGCTCGGTTTTGACGCGCATCAGTTCGACGAGGCGTCGCGCGGCGACCGGAGGCGGCCCAAAGCGATCTTCCATTTCGCGCGCTAGGTCGTTCACTTCGGCTTCGTCGGCCGCGCTCGATAGACGCTTGTACAGGGACAAACGCACTCCGACCTCGGCGATGTAGTCCTCGGGGAGTAGAGCTTCGACATCGAAGTTGAGATCGGGATCGACTTCGTGCACCACGGTTTCGCCACGCAGCTCGTGCGTTGCGTCTTCCAGCATCTTGCAGAACAAGTCGAAGCCGACGCTCTCCACGAAGCCGCTCTGTTCGGCGCCGAGCAAATCGCCGCCGCCGCGCAGCTCCATGTCGAGCGTCGCAATGTGGAAGCCGGAGCCGAGCTCGGTGTAGCGTTCCAGGGCTTCGATGCGCGAGCGCGCTTCCTCGCTCAGCTGGCTCGCGGGCGGCACGAGCAGGTAGGCATAAGCCCGTTCATTGGCGCGGCCGACGCGCCCGCGCAGCTGATAGAGCTGAGACAGTCCGAACAGATCCGCGCGATCGACGATGATCGTATTGGCGCGCGGGATGTCGAGACCGCTCTCGATGATAGCAGTTGCGACAAGCACGTCGTACTCGCCTTGCACGAAGTCGAGCATGGTTTGCTCGAGTGCGCTCTCGCTCATTTGACCGTGGCCAACCGCGACGCGCGCGGTCGGGAGCAACTCCTTGATGCGTTCGGCGCGCTCGTAGATGCCGTCGACGCGGTTGTACACGTAGAAGACTTGGCCGCCGCGATCGAGCTCGCGGCTGATCGCCTCCTTGATCATACCCGGGTCGAACTGCGAGACGACCGTGCGAATCGCGCGTCGATCCACGGGAGCAGTGGTGATGATCGACATGTCGCGCATGCCGCCAATCGCCAGCTGCAGGGTACGTGGGATGGGCGTCGCACTCAACGTCAGCACATCCACGCTCATGCGCATTTGCTTGATGCGCTCCTTGTGGGTGACCCCGAAGCGTTGCTCTTCGTCGACCACGAGTAGACCGAGGCGCTTGAAATGCACGTCCTTCGAGAGCAACCGGTGGGTGCCGATGACGACGTCGACCGAGCCTTCTTTGAGGCCTTTGAGCGTGTTTTGGTGCTCGGCTTTGGACTCGAAGCGGCTCATCGCCCGCACCGTCAACGGGTAGCCGGCAAAGCGCGCGGCGAAGGTGTTGAAGTGCTGTTGCGCGAGCACCGTGGTCGGGCAGAGCAGCGCCACTTGCCGGCCGCCCATCGCGTTGAAAAACGCGGCGCGCAGCGCGACCTCGGTCTTGCCGAAGCCGACATCGCCGCACACCAGCCGATCCATCACTCGGTCGCTCTGAATGTCTTTGAGAACTTCGGAGATCGCGGCGGCTTGGTCGCGGGTCTCTTCGAACGGGAAGCTGGCTTCGAAGGCGCGGTACTCGTCGTCCGGCGCGGTGAGTGGGTCCTTCTTCAGCGCGGCGCGTTCGGCGTACAGCTTGAGCAGTTCGTCCGCCATCTGGCGCACGCGGCGCTCGACGCGTGCCTTGGTCTTACCGAAGGTCTGCCCGCCGAGCCGATCGACCTTGGGCGTGGTGTCGCCGCCCGCATACTTTTCGATCTGATTGAGCCGATAAACCGGCAAAAACAGCTTATCGCCGCCGGCGTATTCGACTACCAAGAGGTCGACGTGCACGGCGCCGATCGCGCGCCTTTCGAGCCCCAGATAGCGACCCACGCCGTGGTCCACGTGAACCACGAAGTCCCCGACGTTGAGCGCGCGCAAATCTTGCAGCATCGCGCGCGCCGAGCGCTTCTTCTCGCTCGGTCGGTGGGCGCGTGAACCGAAGATCTCTTCTTCGGTGATCAGCACGAAGCCCGCCGCGGGCGCGAGCACTCCGCGCGAGAGCGGCGCGGTCACGATCCGAACCTGCGCGCCGCGCGTGAGCTCGCTGTCCGCGCGCCACACGCTGACCGGCGCGCCGCGATGCGACAGCAACGCGGACAAGCGCTCGGCTTGTGTTTCGGTGCGCGCACAGATCACGACCTCGAGCCCCGCGTCCAAGTACGCGCGCACTCGCTCCAAGAGCGGCTCCAGCGCGCCCTGCTTGCCGTGCTCGGTGCGCGCGCTCTTGACCGCCCGCGCGAGATCCGAAAGGTCCGAAAATGCCAGGCTTTGCGCGTCGGGGGGCGCGCTCTCGAGATTCTCGAGCACGCTTTCGCTGGCCGGTCCGGCGATCGCGGTGCGATGCAGCGCGAGCAGTGAGCGCGCTTTTAGGCGCTCTTCGAGTTCGTCTTGGCTCAGGTACAGCGCGCGCGCGGGGAAGTGCGGTGTGCCCCGGCGAGCCGCTTCACCGGCCAGCCCGCGCTCCAGTTCCTCGTGGACGGCGCGCACGACGGCGCTCGGATCGTCGATTACGAAGATGGCGTCGGGTGCCAAGTAGTCGAACAGCGTTTCGAGTTCGAAGAATGCCGGCAGGTAGCCGTCGCTGCCGAAGAACGCGCGTCCAGTCGCCAAATCATCGATCAGGGAGCGCGTCTTGGTGGACGGAAAATTGACGGCGTCGCACAGATTGCGCAGTACCTCGCGGGCGCGCGCTTCGGTCTGGGGCGTGACGATCGCGTCGCGCGCGGGGGGCGCGACCACGCGCGTGACGGCGTTTTGCGTGCGCTGATCGTCGGGGTCGAAGACCTTGAGCGAGGCCACCAAATCGCCGTACATTTCAACGCGAATTGGCGCCGGCAGTTGTCCCGGCCAAATATCGATGATGCCGCCGCGCAGCGCGTAGCTGCCCGGGTCTTCGACCACCGGCGCGCGCAAATAGCCCGCCGAAGTCAGCTTCTGGGACAGCGCTACGACGTCCAGCTCTTGCTCGACGCTGAGCACCAAGGTGGCGTCGCGCAGGGCTCGACGCGGCGGCACGCGGCGCACCAACGCGCCCGCGGTGACCACCAACGGGGAACGCTCGGGATTGGCGAGCAACTCACACAGGGCCGCGGTGCGCAGCATCGTTGCCCGGCGATCGGTGTGCACTTCGGCGTACGGCGTCGACTCGGAGGGTGCGAGCACCAGCGGCGCGGGCATCAAGTGCCTCGGTAGATGCGTGAGCGGCAAGCCTTTGCCCAGCGCCGTCAAATCACCCGCGGCTTGCTGCGCGACCTCGTTGCTCGCCACCAGGTACACGATTTGTCGCGCCCCTTGCGCCGAAAGCGCCTGGCTCACCAACGCGGGGCCCGAGCCCTCCGCGCCGACCAAGGGCGTGAGGCCGTGCCGCGAGAGGCCGAGCCGAGCGGCATCGCCGGCCGTGATGATCGTTCGATCCTCGGGCAAGCGGGGCAAGAAGGCGTTGCCTTCCAGATGGGGATCCAAAGCCGACATGGAGCGCGGGCAGTCTTACTCGGAGTCGACGCCTTGCAACGTGTGGATCAGATAATTTCGTGCGAGGAGGGCGTACGGCCCGGACTCGTGTTGACCGAGGTGGGCGCGGTAGGCAGAAGCCGCCGCTTCGCGATCGCCCAAGCGATCGAACAGGTAGCCGCGAGCGAAGAACGCGGGATACTCGGGATCCTTGCGGGCCAGCGCGTTGACCACACGCACGCGCGCCACGGCCGCCGCCGTGTCGGCGTCCGCGACGGTCGCCTCAGCCTGTTCCGGATACAGCAGCAGAAAGCGATAGTAGAGCCGCCAGTCGTTGAGCGTGGGCGCAAACGGAAATGTGCCGCGCTTACCGATCAGATCCGCCCAATGCATCTGAAACAACACACGCCGCGTCGATTCGTCCGCTATGAAGCGGCCATTGCTGGCGATCCAGGCGTTGTGCCGCGCGTGCTGCAGAAAATCGCCGCCCAGCTCTTCCAGGTCTGAGTTCGGCTTCCCGTCGCGCTCGAATTGCGCAAGCGCAGCCAAGAAATACTGTGTTTGCACGGCGCGTAGGCCGAGTAACAGCGAGCTATGCCCCTTTTCGACCACCGCTTTCATGCGCTCACGCAGGTCGTCGATGTCGTGCCCGGTGTCGATGCCTTGGTTCACCGAGTGTCCGAAGTGGCGGATCGATTCCCCTACTGCGCGCAGCTCGAACGGCAAGCCGGTGGCCTCGGTTCGAAGCGACAGCTCGCGTTCGCTCGCGTCGCGTCTTTGCGCCTCCCTGCGATCGATCTGCGGTAGCGGCAAGGTCTGCGGACGGCTCGCTCGCGGCAACGCCAAAAGCGAGAAGGTCAAGACCATGCCGACTGTCAACAAACCCAGCTCATAGCCCTGGAAATGGCGCCGGAAGTCGCCGCGAGCGGCTTGCTTCTCGGCCACCTCGGGCGACTTCTTGACAAGCTCTGTGTCTCGTCTCAAGGGTGTGCTTCGGGCATTTTAATCCCGCCCGCGGAGTCAGTCGTGGAAGACAAGCGTTCGCATCCCCGAGTCATCGTGAACACGCCCGTGTCGTGCGAAGTGCCCGGCAGCACGGCGTTCGAGGGGTTGGCCAAGGACATCAGCATCGGCGGCATGTTCGTCGAATCGACCGAGGTCGTACCTTTCGGGACCGAGGTTACCATCGTGGGCCACTTCACTGGAACCAAAGGCGATTTGCGGTTGCCCGCGATCGTACGCTGGGCCAAACCCGATGGTTTCGGCGTGCAATTCGGATCCCTGGGCGCGCGCGAAACGCACGCGATTAGCCAGCTGTTGAAGCGCTGAGCGAACCACGATGAACATTCCTTCTTCTCCCGAGTCCTTCTTCACCCAATACATTCCCGAGCGCTTCTCTGGCCTGCCCGGCTTCGAGCAAGTCTCCTCCCACGGTAGCGTGGCCTTCGCGGTGCCGGAGGTCGGTGTTTGGTCCTTCCGAATGCGCGTCGGTGAGTTGCTGTGTGAGCTCGGGCTACCGAGTGATCCGGTGGTGCGCATCACCATCCCTCAAGCCAGCTTCGAGCCGATCGTCGTGCGCGGTACCGAGCGCATGGCGGGCCTTTCGTTGTCGCCCGAAAAGCAGATGCTCGCCTTCCGCGCGCTGACGCTGGACACGGAACGCATCGCGCAGATCCGCGCCGTCGTCGGCTCCGTGTCGTTTGCCGTGCTCGACGGCAAAGACATTCACCGCGTGTACGTCACGCCGGGCAGCGCCGAGCCCAACCTCGCCAAACCCGAGTGCGAGATCTCCTGCGAGTCCGAAGCATTTTGGGGCCTACAAACCGGCACCCAAAACCCGATTGAGCTGCTCATGAGCGGCAAGATCAAGATCGCGGGCGAAGCGCAAATCCCGATGGCCCTGAGCAGCCTGTTCGTCTGACCCGTCCGCAGGGCGCGCTCACCGTCGGAGCCACGCCCCACTCCGAACTGGCTGCGTTCGATGATGATTGATTGGTGGTCATGCGCCACGGCACGACCGTCAAAGCCTTCGGCGTTCATTTCCGGCACCCAGCGCAGATGCGAGGTGCGTTGCTGGATCGCGAGCGCCCACTCTCTTGAGCCGCCGCGCCGCCGCGCCGCCGCTGTCTCGCCCCCGCCGCGCCGCCGCGGCTCGCCCCGCCGGTCGAGCGCGCTCAGCAGCGCATGGCACTGAATCTCCGCTGGCTGAGTGGGGGCTTCGCGCGCGAAACGCGGGTTCGAATTCGAACTCCAGTTCCGAGTTTGGGCGAGCTCTGCCGAGAACTCCGCGAACATCTCGGGCGCGTTCTTTTCGTTTCTGCTGACGCCGGCACTTTGACGAACGAGAATCAGTTCGAATTCGAACTCGATTTTTCCTATTGAGCGGACTCCCCCTGATCCGACAATAGCAGCTCGCGGTGTTGGCGTTGAGTTACGGCGCGCCGGGCACTGCGGGCAGAGCGGCCCAGTTGAGGCTCTCACCCTCCTGGGTAGAGATTTGCTGCGCCTTCCAACTCTTGAGCGACATCAACCAGATGCCGGGGCTCTTGTTGCGGTTGGAGAAGAAGGCCACCAGGCGCCCGTCCGGGCTGCACGCGGGGTAGCTGTTGGAGCCCTGATTTTGGGTCAGGCGCGCCATATTTTGGCCTTTTTCGGCGGCGATCACCAAATCCTGGCGATTGCCGCCGACGGCGACCGAGTAGATCAGCTTCACGCCGTCTTCGGTATCGCAAAAGGTCGGCGAGGCGGCGGTGAAGCCGGCGGGCGAGACGGGTTTGCCGTCGACCCAGACGCGTTGTGAACCTTGAGCTGGCTCACCGCCGACCCAGGCCAGCTTTCCGGAGGGGCTCCAGGCGGGGCGCGTGGCAAGCTCGCTGGTCGACACTTTGTTCATGCCGCTGCCGTCGGGGTTGCCGACGTAGATGGCGCTCTTGCCTTCACCGCTGACCGCGACCGCCAGCTTGGAACGGTCCTTGTTGAAGGCCAGGCTGTACACGGAGGTGTTGAAGGGCAGGTTGAGCGGTTTGCTCGCGCCCGCGTAGTACTCCATCACACTGAACGGCGAGTATTGGTGGCTCACCGA
>Ga0247758_1002133_pt1 | contig 11858 bp, 12 predicted proteins | sample UWRJL156409C4_FD_180950 | JGI IMG/M metagenome (GOLD analysis project Ga0247758, IMG submission 180950) | Plant litter microbial communities from Arlington Agricultural Research Station in Wisconsin, United States - UWRJ-L156-409C-4 | ecosystem: Environmental > Terrestrial > Plant litter >...
GAGCTAAGCCTTGTTCAGCCGTGGATAGGTGGCTGGAGCGGTGGCTTTGCGTGGCTCGTGAGCGTGCACGTTTACCGAGTAAAACCGGATTTTGTGGAAAAATACGGTACCTTAAGATAGGGGTGTGTTTGGTATTGGACGAGCGCTGCGCCACAGGCGGAAGGCAAGCCACAGAAGCCCCAGGCGCCACAGAATGGGCTGAAAGCCAAGGCCCCACCTTGAGCTTAATTGAGACGCGTCGCGTTTGCATTGAGGTGTGGTGCTCTTTCTGGTTGGGATCGACACTTCTAGTTGGCTTGGGGTGTGTCATTTAAGTCCGCACTCTCTGTCGCCCTCCAAGCGTTTGTCACAACCTGACGCAACGAAAGTCCTTAACTCTCATTTTGTCGTTTCGCTTACCCGTAAGGATGGCGGGGCGGTATTCCCACGAGAGCGACGTCAAATCCGAATCTCCCGACAACGAGGTCCCCCAACCACGACAGCGAAGGGCAGCGCGAGGCGGAGCCTCTCGGCCGTCGAATGGTGCTTCGAGGGATGAGTTCCAACCCGGCGCAATTGTCCGAGTAAGACTCGAGAATTTTGTCACATACGAAAAAGCCGAATTCTCTCTCGGCCCCAACCTGAATATGGTCATTGGCCCAAACGGCACAGGAAAAAGCTCTCTAGTCTGCGCCATCTGCCTAGGTCTAGGCTACGCATCGAATGTTCTGGGCCGAGCAAGCGCCTTTGGCGATTTTGTCAAGCATGGCAAGGACGAGGCTCAGATCGAGGTGGAGCTGCAAAGGAGACCCCAGGATCGCGAGAACCATGTGGTTGGACTTTGTATAAGACGGGAGGACAACAGCCGGAAGTTCACACTTAACGGATCGAGGTCATCAGTTAAAGAAGTCCAGAATCTTATGCGGGCTCTGAGGATACAGATCGACAACCTGTGCCAGTTTTTACCACAAGATAAGGTCGCTGAGTTCGCTGGCCTCACCCCAGTTGAGCTGCTGGAAAAGACTCTCCATGCTGCGGCCGCTCCAGAAATGATCGAGTGGCAAAGAGAGCTGAAAGAAAACTTCGTGGCACAAAAAGAGGCCCACGAGATTGCGGAGAAGAGCAAGGCGGAACTTCGCAAATTGGAGACCCGCCAACAGGTTCTACAGGCTGACGTTGAGAAGCTTCAGGAGAGAAAACTCATCCAGGAGACGATAGAAAGACTCGAGGCTATGCACCTCGTTCTTCGATACGACGAGGCTCGGAAAACTCATGGTGTCGCTAAAGAAAAGCTAAAAAAAGCACAAGTCAATCTGAAACGCCTGCAAGAGAGCTCTGCTCCGGCACTTCAAGCTGTGAACAAGAAGCAGGAGTACGAAGCAAAGGTCCAAGCTTTCGTCAGTGATCGGAGGGCTGCGTTGAGAGCTTCAGAGGTCGCTGCCAACGAGGCCCGGGCCCTAATTGATGGTGCAGATAGCCAGCATCAGGCACTTGTCGCCAAGCTCGAGGCTGAGAGGACGAATTTTGAGTTCAAAAGAAAGGAACTGGCAAAAATACGAAGAAAGCTCACCGAACTCGAGGCCAAACGAAAACAACCCCCGAGGGATTTCGATGCAGCGGATTGGAACAGAAGAATCGTACGTCTTGTTCTTCCCACCTGCATTTTGACAGCGGCCTAACAGTTTTTTGTAGCGGGAGTCAGAGCACCTAGAACGCGACAAAGCGGCAGAAGTCGCTGACCTCGATGAGCAACATTTGAATCTTCGTTCCCAGGGTCGGGAAAAAAAAGATCAGCTGCATAAGCTCATGAAAGACATGGAGGAGTTCGATTCACAAGAGGGTCAACTCCTGAACCAACTGAAGCGGTTCAGTCCGGATGTTGCGAGCGGCTGGGAGTGGTTGAAGGAGCACCAGGACGAATTCGAACAAAACGTGTTCGGACCGCCCGTCCTCTCTTGCTCTGTTAAGGACCTTCGGTACTCGGACTTGATTCAGTCAACGCTGGGGCTGGGGGACTTGCTTTGCTTCACGGCGCAGACAAAGAATGACCACAAGAAATTGAGTGCCAAGTTTTATACTGACCTCAAGCTTTCGGTCACGATCCGCACCTGCCTTAGGTCGCTGGACTCTTTTCAACCCCCCATCCCGAGAGAGCAGCTCACTAATCTCGGGTTTGACGGCTATGTCTTGGATTATCTCGACGGCCCCAGGCCGGTGCTGGCTATGCTATGTGCGGAAAAGAGAATCCATGCATCACCGATGTCGCTCAACGATCTTACTGACGATCAGCATGACCGCCTTAAAAGCGGAGAGAGAATAAGCCAGTACGCTTGCGGAAAGCAGACATTCAAAATCATAAGGCGCAGAGAGTACGGGCAGCACGTCACCGTAAGGATCTCTTTAATTCAGAGGGGGCGATGGTGGACAGACCAACCCGCCGACGTGAGCGAAAAGGGCGATTTGCAACGGAAGCAAATCGAGCTGCAAAGGGAACTTGATGAGGTCAAAGATCTGTTCAAGCAGAAAAGGGAGGAACTCGAGGCTGCGAACTTGGAGAAGAATGCTCTCAGAGAAAATACCGTATGGATTTGGTACTTCATCTCCACATTAGCCAACCTCACTGACTCTCTGGCAGGACACTCTGAGAAGAGAGAAAAACGAGCTCCAGCTCGAATTCAGCAAATATCAGTCTCTACCTGATAAGATAGGTATGGGACATCCCCTTGTTCCCACCTGGGTGAACATAACTGACATGCGGAGCAGAATCCGAAACCAGATCTTTACGGCAGAAGATTGAGGAGGTCCGCTCTGCCAAGCACCGCATCTCCGACATTGGAAAAGAGATGGGACAAGTGATTCTCGATAAAGCCAAGGCCGTTCTATCACATCAAAGGAAGATAGGCGGCATTAGGTCAGCTTACCATGAACTCCTAGAAGCCGAGCTTCTCTTAGTCGAAGCCAAATCGGACGTTGCCCATCTCAAGGACAGAAACTCCGAGATCGTACAGAGGCTCGAGGAGGAGAAGAAAAGTCTGAATGTGCTCAAGGTTGAGCTCGAGGAAAAGAAGCGGGATGCCCAGCGTCTTTTTACAGAGGTGAAGGAGCTGTCTGACGAGCACAGGCAGGACTCTATAGCTGAGGCGCGGGATCGAACGGCTGAGGTGATATCACAAGAGATCAGCGCAGAGCGCGCGAAACTCGAAGTAATCCAGGCAAACAACCCGCAGGCGCTCGAGGAATACGAGAACTGGGCACGGCGCATTGAGAAAGAGAAGGCCGACCACGATGTTCAGGAGACAAGGCTGGCTGATCTGACAGAGAAGATTACCACATTGCGCAGCCAGTGGGAGCCACGCCTGGACGAACTCGTGGGGCAGATCAACGATGCTTTCAGCTACAACTTTGAGCAGATCAGCTGCGCAGGTGAGGTGGGTGTCCACAAAGACGAAGAGTTTGACAAGTGGGCCATCGAGATCAAGGTCAAGTTTCGGTATGTTGCTCATTCGCCATTATTACGAATACATACTAACTTTCATGTTACAGCCAAGGCGAGACCCTTCAGAGGCTTGATCAACACCGGCAGTCGGGCGGTGAGCGGGCCGTGTCAACGATTTTTTATCTCATGTCATTGCAGTCGATGGCGCAGGCGCCGTTCCGGGTGGTCGATGAGATCAACCAGGGTATGGACCCCCGCAACGAGAGGATGGTGCACGAACGAATGGTTGAGATTGCCTGCCGTGAGCACACGAGCCAGTATTTTTTGATCACACCAAAGCTGTTGTCGGGCCTGCGGTACGACGAGCGTATGCGGGTGCATACTATTGTCAGTGGTGAGCATGTCGATGAGAACGGGACAGAGAAGATGGACTTTGCCAAGTTCGCTCGGATACAGCGGGGTGTGATGGCGCGTTGAAGGAGCTTAATGTTGACAATCTGACGGCGTTTTGGGTGGAGTTTGGGCGATGAGGATCTCTGCATACCAGAGCTACAGGAGTTCTTACGGGCGCTGGTTCTTACAAGTATGGCGATGATGACATGTTTAGCAAGTACAACACTGGCCGGAAGTCTTGTTGATATTCTGGCATATGAACGGGATGGTAACAAATTAGAGAGCGAGATTGACAAGGCACACGCCTCGGCACCCAGAGATGATAATAGACTCGTGTCTTGTACCAGATCTCATCGTTGATTCCGAACCCAAGGTTTCTGGCATCCACCCCATCTTCAAATCATACATCATCCCGCAGAGCCTCAAGGGCTCCAGTAACACCAAGCATGCTGTGTAGGGTGGCATTGCCATCCCATCCGTTTGGAGTGGGGAAGAGGAACGTCATGGCGGGAGCCAAGAGCCAAGAGCGGGAACTGTGGCGCGCTGCCAACCCACAACAGGAATTAAACGACGTCATAACCCACTTTTTCCATCTCGCTGGTGCGATGACTTCACTCCCGTTCAAACTTCAGATCGCCCCGCTCCCAGATATCGGTGCTCGGCACAGGTGATATGTCTATAGGATAAATTAAGCGCAGGACGGCTGGAGCAAAGGGTCCGTTCGGGTGTCACATTGACCCGAAAATCACTTTCGATGCTTTGAACTTCAGCAGCCGCTAGCGGCGGGGGGCTCCGACTGGACCACCAGCCAATAATTGGTTTCATCGCATTCCCCGCTGGGATCGGCAGAATGTGGGAATCCATCGGGTAGTGTAGGCTGTCACGCTGTGTGGCTTGACCACACCGAACGCGCGCCGCTGCAAGAAAGAAAAAAGGGAGGTGACTGGTGACGATGGTGCAGTGTGACGTCACAGGTCACTTTTGACAGGCAACCCGCTACTGCTGCGGGCAGACTACAACCAAGTTTGTCTGCAAAGATACGATCCACCAAAGGGATAAATATCTATCAACCACTCTCCCTTTCGTGACTTGCCATTCCATCATCACTACCACACTGCCTTGCAACCATCAGAAGCAATACTCAAACCACACTGTCAACATCAAACCAAATTACATCTCCAAACACCACACCCCGAACAAAAACAACACTACCGTCAACATGGGTGCTGTCATGTCTTGCGTACGTCGCACTATCACATCTTCGAGGCTTCTCCCTCTAGATTACAATTCGCTAACATTGTCATCTTAGATCCAAAACTGCTTCCGTGCCGTCGGCCGGGTTATCATGGCAATCATCAATGGTGTCGCCGGTATCATCATGGCGATTATCAACGGTGTAGTCACCATCCTCGATACGATTGTTGGGTTCCTTACATGCAACACCTGCGGAGGCAAACGTCGCCATCGCGCTCGGACATCAGGAAGAGGTGGCTGGGGTCGCAGACGTCACGCACATACGACGACGACGAGAATCTAAGGAACCTGGTGTCATCATTGTCGTGGACTTCCTTTGGTATTTTACCGGTTTTTTATTTTTTATTTATTTTTAGCTACATGTATCAGTACGCAGGCGGGCGGAGAAAGATACCCCCTTATTTAACGACATGACGTTGGCTTCATGATCATGGGAAGGAGAAGAATTTTTTCTTGCATCGGGTCGATCGCATCTTGGGTTTATTGTCCCCGTTAGTCGAGTCAACAGATACCCACAACATAACGTTTCCCATCATTATGATCATCAGTCAATTGTGACACCACTGGTTGTGAAGAGGTGCTAATCATCCAAGAGATCCTTGTTAAAGAAGCCGTGGATTTTCCTCGCGGCCTCTTGGCCAACAAGTGGCTCCAGCTCAGAAGCTTGCATGTTCGCCACCTCCTTGATGCTGTCCGTTTCTAGCGTCAAGTTCATGATGTTTTTAGGCGTTACCCCCGGCACAGCTGCCAGCATCTCCTGTGGTTCCGTGTTAAACGCCTGCTCCTCGACCAGCATGTCCTTATCAAGGCCGGCCCTTACTGCGCGGATCGGGTCAGGCTCATCCTCCTGCGCCTTGATTCGTTCAAAGATCTCGGCTGTCTCATATGGCGACGACGACCAGATAATGCGCAACTTTGGGAACGCAAGTGTCAGGAGTACAATCTTGCTCTGTAAATCATTGGCGCCGGCGGTGGCGGCACTGATGCTCGCAACGCTACCAGAGAAGTCGGCAAACGGCTCGAGGGTGAAGCTCTTGTTCTGATCGAACTCGATCAGCAACATAGGGTTCTTGTAGTGCTGGAACATGGTCTCGGCCTGTGTGTAAAGGCGGCCATCCTTGAAGGAGCTGATGAGATCGCTCACGCTCTTGCGCTCGACACACACGTTGGGGCTGAGTACATAGTCGCCGACGGTCAACATACAGGGGACAATGACCATGTTGCGGCCGTGGAGGAGCGACGGGAGCGAGGAGCGGAACTCCCGGACATCAACAACAACTCGTGGGGGTTCGGCGGTAGCCGCAAGTCTGCCGCCGCCGGCAATGCGCGTGTTGATTGTGCGGAGGAAGGCATCTTGCGGGTCTTCGATCCCATGAGCATCAACTGTCATGACGACAGACATGCTCGCGCGCTCCTTGATCAGACGGGTGAAAGCATCCTTCTCGCGGCGCACCGTGGAGAGGTAACGCTGCTCCTCGACGGAGCCTCCATAGTATAGGAAGTAGACTCTAACGTTCCTGTCGTTGTGGGAGGAGCGATAAACCTCCACCCGTCGGATAAAGGCAGCATCCGGCTCGTACATGATGATGTATCTGGGTTTGACCTCTTCTAGGACGTGCTCATCCTGGTCTCCGTCATAAGCATGGACGACGACCAGATCTTGCATCTCGTACAGCTTGTAAAAGTCTTCCATGTCCTCGAGAGGATCGGCAACTATGTCCTCCTTTTGTCTCGCCTCTTCTTCTGTGATTTGGATCTCAGCCATCAGATTGGCCATTTCGCCGGGCTTCTCGAAGTACTGGGCGATGCTCCCGTTTTCCAAACGGCCAGAAACACTGCCAACGCCTCCGCCACCCCTAACACGCCGTCGCTTGTTTGCCGGTGCCCTGGTCTTCGACTGTCCAAGTCTTGGGTCGACCGCACCATTCAGCGCCTTTTGATTCTCCGAGAACAGAGTAGCGCTGACTTGGGCAAACTCGCGTTTCCATTTGAGGTAGTTCCGCAATTTCCTCCTCAACATGAATGCTGCAGATGGCCCATCCTCTTCTGGGTCGTGGACTTCTTCGACTTTCTTTTCTGTCCGAGGTCGGACGTGCATAGTTTGGAGATAATCACGCAGTTGGCGGCAGGTATTGGTATCACAACACATGATCAAGATCGTACCATTCGAGTCATCGCGAGCTGCAGGCTCAAAATATAGATCCCGGTCGATTTCCTGGAGGACGTCGGCAAGCAGCGCCCACTTTGGTTGCTCCTCCAGCACCGGGTGCAGGGAGTCGATGTTCGCGTCTGCGCCGGCTTTCTGTGTACCGGAGTATACACGCCTTTTCGCAGTGTCGAAGATGGTATGAGCGGCATCCAAGAAGAGCCAAGGGGACTGTGTTTGTCTCGTCGATCCTGGAGGAGGTGAGTGAGCTGCATGTATTGTATCCAATTGCTGGAGGAAAGAAACAGCGTCAAGGGCAAGAACCGACTGTAGCATTCCCCGTAGAACAGTCAGGTCGTTCACAATCTGCTTGGTCTTCCAGCTGACACGGTGCCAGTTGGGGTCAAGCTGTCTCCGCACGACGACGTCAAAGTTCTTTAGGAGAGCGCTGTCCAAGTTCCAATCCTCCATCTCCAGTCCCGAGTTCCCTTTCTTGAGCTCGTGGATGCTGACTTCCACACATTCCATAATCGCAGCTTGGATCTGTTTCATGGCATCCGTCATGGGCACTTCCAGCTCGATCACTTCGGCCTTCTTCTTCCCCTCGAGGGACTGCGCAACATGCATGTGAAAGCGCGGCCAGAGCGATGCCTTGCGTAAGAACATATTCCGCATCATGGTAGCGAGCGGCGAGAAGCCCGTTGTAAAGGGATCCGGGTTATCCGAAAACGCCTTCAGGAAGCCCACTTTGTTTTTCTGGCGGTAGATGCGCAGGATGAAGGCTTCGAGCGAGGTTGCGACGATGCGGTCAGCGTGGAGGACGACCAGGCCGGTGATAGTCTCCGGGTTCAGGAGACCGGTCAGGAGGTCGACGACGAGGATGCGCGAAGTAATACTGAAAATTCCACTGGCTTTGTACATCTTCTCGCGCGAACCCACGCTAGTGAAGTCGGTATTGACCACAGTCAAGCCCCGTGCCTTGGGCGACATGCTGATGGCGGCATGCTCAGCAAGGGCCTCGCCAATCCAGGCATTCTCCCTGTCGCTGGCATTGACCACGACGATCAAATTATTCCCCGCGGCGTCGTACGAATGGAGGAGATTCGTGATGAGCCGCATGAGCCCAAGGCCCCGGGCGAGGATAACCAGCTCATCTTCCTTCCGGAGCTCCTCAAACAGCTTCTGCTGGTACACCTGAGATAAGTGTGTCAATCGATACTTGCTCACCTAAAGTCAAATGAGTGAGCGAAACGTACGAGGGGTAATGAAAGTTTAACAGGCTGCGGGGAGCTAGCAGCCGACATCATCTACTCATCCGAGGCATCGGATGTCGCCGTCGATGTGTCAGAGTTGAGTCTTGAGCAATCATCTACGGTGCTAAGTTGCGCCAGATCCGTATTACCGCTGTCCACGATGGCCAAATCAACAGGCGGATCGCCCTATTGAAATGTGCTAGCTAATAGGTGGATGAAATGCGAGTTGACTTTGGCCGGTCCGATTTTGCTGACGCTTTCTTGTGGCGGCGCAGATGATCAAAACGCATTGCGGAATGCACACCTGAGCGCCGCGCTTTCCCACGCCGTGTGTGAACCGCGAAAACCCGTGACCCGACGTCATCATTGTCCTCACCAGAGCGCTGGATGTTGCGACGCAACCAGTTTTCGTTTAAAAAGCAGAACATACAAGCCCTAGGAATTCCTTTTCCTATTTCTCATCTTCATCCCTAACAACTGATCAGACATACAAAGATATCTCACCAAGCAAATCACCCAAGTCTTACAGAGTCATATTCAACACACACCCCTGCTACCACCTATCGATAAGCATCAAGCATCATGGATTCCTACAAGATCAACACTCAGGAGCAAAAAACCAACCAGCCTGTAAGAAACGTGCCATATTTCAAGTAGCGTATCGAAGAGAGATGCTAACTAGCTTGTAGCAACAAGAGAGCGGTGTCAAGAAGGCCGTTGACGACGTGAAGGCCAAGTTTGAGCACCACATCGCAACCCCTGGGCCCGCTATTCCTAAGGACTTCAACATTCAGGAGGAAGGGACAAAAGAGGAGCGCCGCGCCAAGGCCGAAGCATTGAACTCCAAGTAGAGTAGTTTGCTGCAACTTGCGTGGCGGGTCGCGATGTACCAAATTTAATAAACCACATTGTTCTTAATGATCTTAGCGTAGGTATGCCATGATGTGCTGTGAATGCAACAGAGCCTTGAAACATCAGAGGCGAATGCCCAAGAAGGGTGGGGGGGAGGGCGATACTTGTACATCCACTCAGGCACCCAGTCAGCCACTCTCCTGATCCTGCAAATAATGTTAGAGCCCCGGAAATAGAGGCGCATGCTTGGCTGACTGAAGCGTAACCTTATGGCCTCGACAATTTGACGCGCGTCCATCATGGAGGGCGCCTAGAGTTAATCCCTATAAAAATAAAAAGCCACCAACATCTTGCTCACAGGTGCCGCGAAATGGAACCTTGGAGCTGTGAAGCGAGTCGACTGTGGTTGGAAACAAGCAGCTCATTTCCAACGGTTTCCATCGAATCCCTCCACCAATTGAATTAGAGGGGGAGTCGAATTGGTTTGGTTTCGGTTGGGTCCTGGGACCGCCGTGGCTGTGCTTTGCCGAGCTCCCTCCCACGGACTTTCGGCGCTCGGGGTAGTTTGTGGCTGCCCCCCCGAAATTCACCGTCAACCCTGAATCAGCAGACGCTGCCCGGTGATGCAACCAACTATCTTTAAGCACGAAACAGAAACTTAGAAACCTCTTCACACACCCTTTTCCACCACACTAAATAGGAATCCCGGGATATCAACGTTCTCACTTTGCTTGGGCAGCGCAACGGGCTTATCTTCCCTAACGGTTGCTTTGCTCTGCTAGTACCTAGCGCCGCGCTCCTTACGCAACAGCTTCCTTGTTAGCGCCGCCCGAGAAGTTCGCCCTTCTGAACGACTGCGCTTGCGACAGCACACACACTACAACACCGAGGCTGCATCAATCGATGCCCACCCCCGCCTCGGAGCTCTAGGAAGAGCGCGACAACACGCTGCCACCCGCCTCGTGCCAGCATCCACGATGCCGTCAATCCTCGACGACAATGACAAGGAGATCGTCAAGCGCTTCGTGCCCAAGCAGACCAACAAGATCCAGGCTGTGGCTGTAGCTAGGCTCTACATAGCCTACCCTAACAAGTCGAAATGGACATACACCGGCTTGCAGGGCGCTGTTGTACTTGCCAACGATCTTGTTGGTAATACATACTGGCTGAAGATGGTGGACGTTTCGGTAAGTCCGGCCTTGCGGGGTTGAGCGCAAGATGGGCTAATACGTGGATAGCCTGGAAATCGCGGCGTAATATGGGACCAGGAGATATATGATTCATGGAGTTATAACCAGGACCGAGTCTTTTTCCACACCTTCGAGCTCGAGGAATGTCTTGCTGGGCTGTCTTTCGTCGACGAGAAGGAGGCGAAGCAGTTCATGAAGAAGATGAACGACAGGGAGAAGAACGCAAGCAAAGCCACGCAGAAGACACCGTTCGGAGGTGCCCCGGCTTCAGTCCACCACAAGCACCACGGGCTGCTTGGAGGAATATTTGGAGGTCATCGTCATTCTTCAGCACCGACCCCGCCCGAGTCGCCGCGTACTACGGCCCCCGCGAGCCACTCGCGCTCGGGCAGCACGAACGGGCACAAGCCCCGGTCCGAGTTCGCGACGTTGGAAGCATTCGATCCGCTTTGGAGAGAACATTTTGGGGACGACCTCGCGTCGAAGGGTCTAAACGACGAGTTCATTCGCGACAACCAGACCTTCATTGTCGACTTCTTGAAGCAAGAGCAAGCTGAAAGCCAGACGGCCCCTCCCCCACCTCCTTCTCTGGCCCATCGCCCGCCTCCGGCCCCAATGAACGGGTCAAGTGGGCTCAGGGCCCCTCCCCCTCCACCCCCAGGACAGCGTTCTGTCTCGGAGACAGCACCGTCCTTGCCAAGGCGAGGAGGGGCACCTCCGCCTCCCCCGGCGCCTAGGAGGTCCGGGAAGATTGAACCTGCGGTACACCGCGAACCGACGCCGCCTCGCGATTCGCCTCCTCCTCCAACTCGCCCGCGATTTGCTGTCCCTCCGCCTCTGTCAGATGCCGGAAGATTCGCCCGAGCCGAACCACCGCGAGCTGCCCCTGGACCCCCACCCCCACCAAGGCCGCCAAAACAACCGATGGAAGAGCCAGAGCCAGGACATCGATTCAGCGTTCCCCCAGCCTTCGGTGGCCAACGGAGTGTGCCCCCTGTGCCGCCCGGCCGAAGCCCCGTGCCTCCTGCACCACCGCCGAGGGAGATTTCTCACAGCCTACCACCTCCGCTACCTCCCAAAGGCCCTACATCTGGCGCGCCTCCTCTTCCGCCAGCCAGCACTCGTCCGCAGGCTAGCTTGCCGATGAGAGCCGTCCCGCCATCGCAACCGCCGCAACCACCCCCGTTACCGTCATCAAACGCACCACCTCCGCCTCCCCTCCCCTCGTCACACGCGCCGCCTCCGCCGCCGCTCCCATCATCAAGCGCGCCTCCGCCGCCTCCTCTCCCATCGTCCAGTGCCCCTCCGGCGCCCCCACTCCCTCCGCCATCTGGCATTGGTGGTCCACCCCCGCC
>Ga0247758_1002134_pt1 | contig 11846 bp, 9 predicted proteins | sample UWRJL156409C4_FD_180950 | JGI IMG/M metagenome (GOLD analysis project Ga0247758, IMG submission 180950) | Plant litter microbial communities from Arlington Agricultural Research Station in Wisconsin, United States - UWRJ-L156-409C-4 | ecosystem: Environmental > Terrestrial > Plant litter >...
TCTCGACCGGTGTCAGCCGCCAAGATCGGCCAATCAGCAGCTGTTGCCGAGCGACAACAGTGTGAACAGCGCCACCCGCTTGCCCTCCACGCCCCCCACGTCCCCCCGCGCAAAACCCCCAAAAACACACGAAGCGGGTAGACGCTGTTCACGATCGGCGGCTAAGTGCAGCGAGCGTGCCAGCGGACTTCACGCCGTCCGACCGACCGCCGGAAACACAGCGCAGAACAAACCCATGCCTGCAAAGAAAACGAGCAAAGCCAAAGCCAAAGCAAACGACGTGAAGGTCAAGATCGCGACCTTCAATGTGAACGGCATCGGCACGCGCTTACCGCATTTGCTGGAGTGGCTCGCCAAAGAGTCACCCGACATCGTGTGCTTGCAAGAGCTGAAAGCGCTCGACACCGGTTTCCCGATCGTGGAGATCCGTGCCGCGGGCTACGACGCGATCTGGCGTGGCCAGCGCTCTTGGAATGGCGTTGCCATCCTTGCCAAAGGGCAGAAGCCCGTTGAAGTTCTGCGCGCGCTTCCGGGTGATGCCTCAGACGACCAGAGCCGTTACCTGGAGGCGGTGGTGGGCGGCATCACGGTGGGCTGCTTGTACTTGCCCAACGGCAATCCGCAGCCGGGGCCAAAATTCGCGTACAAGCTGGCATGGTTCGAGCGCCTCATCGAACACGCAGCAGGGCTGTATGCGAGCGGTAAACCCGTAGTTTTGGCAGGTGATTTCAACGTGGTGCCGACTGATTTCGACATTTACGACACACGCTCGTGGTTGAAGGATGCGCTGCTTCAACCCGAGAGCCGCGCCTGCTATCAGCGCTTGCTTGCTCAGGGCTGGGTCGATTCTTTGCGTCAGCTCCACCCCGATGAGCCCATCTTTACGTTTTGGGACTACTTCCGAAACCATTGGCAAACCAACTCCGGCTTGCGCATCGACCACTTGCTCTTGAACCCCGAACTCGCGCCTCACCTTGCGGGAGCTGGGGTGGACAGATGGGTGCGCGGTCTCGAGAAGGCCAGCGATCATGCGCCGACATGGATCACCTTGGCCTAGCCAGCTAGCGGCAACCCTTCCGGTGCGCGCTCGGCCGTCGAGCCCAGCGGCACTGCGCGGGCCGGGGGTGGCGCAAACCCTGTCGCCGAGCCCCCGATTGCCGAACTTTTCTGCGCGAGGGGACACCGGTGTTACCCCCCGGCGCGACCGGTACTCTGGTGCAGGCAGCAGGCCCCTGTATTCCGCCCGACGAGATCGGGGATGCAGGGCACCAAAGAGCTCCGTGTCCGCATCTCTTGCGACTGAATCGCGATCGCGATTCAGCGCACGCTACATGCCAGCCATCGCTTCCTTCATGATGCTGTCGTCGACCAGCGGGGCGAGCTGGGCACGCGTGCGCGGCGTGCGTCCGGTTTGTGCAGCGACCCAGACATCCTCTTCGACCAGGATGTCCAGTAGATCCGGAACGAGGGTCCCGAGCCACTGCTCGTTGTGCCAAACCTTATCGAGCAGCGCTGCGTCTATGCTCAAGGCTTTGATCACACGCGGCTTGGCCAGCTCGGGTTGCTCACGGAATTGTCGCTGCGCCTGCATCAGCGAACGCACGAAAGCCACGATCCCTCGGCGTTTTTCTGGCTTTGCGAGCACCTCGGCGGTCGAATGCAAGCTGACGATCTCGCGGTACACCGTGCGGTCTTGAAACTCGATCGCGTCGCTGCCGATGCGATCCATGGCGACTTGCGGCGAGGGTTCCCACAGCGTGACTGCCGCCACTGTGCCATTCGCGAGCAAGGTCGGCAGCGTTTCTGCGGTGCCGGAGCGGATCGTGAGGTCTTTGTCGGTGAGACTCACCGTGCGCATCATCTTGTCCACGTAGTACGCCGCCGATGTATTCGGGATGGTGGCGATCGACTTGCCCTTGAGATCGGCGAGCCTGGTGACGCCGGCGGCACGACTGGCCACGATTCGGTAGAAGGTTTCCGTGACCGTGAAGATGATCCGCAGATTCGGGTACATCACCGACTGCCGCAGTGACTGCGTCTCGGCGTTGCTGCCCAGGTCCACCGTGCTGTCGCTGAGTAACGTGGGGATACCGCCCGAACCGACGCTGGCCGTCCCCGAATAGAAATTCTCCGCTGCGACGAGCAGCGGCGTAAATTCGATCGACGCGGTGTCGCTCGTGATCTTGAGCGGGGGGAGTGGCGCCATTCCGCCAGCTCCGGCAGCTGCACCGCCAGCTCCGGCAGCTGCGCCTCCGATACCAGCGCCACCCACGCCGATCCCAGCGTTGCCTGCGGGGCTGCCCCCGATTCCGCCGCTCGCGTCGCCGCCCGCTGAGGTCCCACCGAGCCCGCTCGCCGAAACTCCGCCGAACGAGTTGCCTGCAACACTCGTCCCTCCCGTTCCGCCTGAACTCGGCGTGGCCGAGGAGCCGCCGCCGCCCAGCGCATTATTGCCTGCGCCGCTCCCGCCGACCGTGCCGCCACCTCCGCCGCTCGAGGGCGTGCTCGAGCCGCAAGCCAAGACTCCAAGCGCGCCAGCCAAGAAGATCGCATTTACGATTCTCATGATCCCTATGACGCCAGTACCTTAGGAGGCAGCCGACGTCATTTGCGACGAGCCAGGTCGAGTGCGGATTGCGGATCGCCGGTGAAGTTATTCACATCTGGACGCGTGGCGCGGAATCCGATGTTGAGAATTCCCTACGGTTCCACCCTACGGCATCCTTGCGCAGCGCAAGCCCGTTTCTACCATGCGCCAATCGGTTGGGTAGTTGGACCGTGTGGAAGACGCGTAGATCGACTGATCGTACGCGCCTCCCCTTAGCGCGCGGAAGGTCTCAGTGGGGGAATCCCAATAGGCGCAATTGTTGCAGGACGCTGCGTAGCTCATCACCCCATCTAGATTCCATTCCGAAACATTTCCCGCGAGGTCCGCTTGCCCGAATAGGCCATTGCCCAACGGGACCGACCCGACCGGCGCGATGTTCGTTGTGCTCGAGCAAGTCCCGCTGCCGTTGAGGTAGCAGCCGTACACTGCCAAGTTTGCGTTGCTGCCAGGTACCGTGGAACCCCACGGATAAGCTCGTTGAGCGCCTCCGCCGGCCGCTGCGTAGTTCCACTCTGCTTCGCTGGGTAGGAAGCCTCCGTCCCAAATGCAGAACGCTGCCGCCGTGTACCAGCTCACGCAGTTGATGGGTCGGGTTTCATTGCTGCCACTATTCGACGTCCACGTGGCGTACTGGGTGCTGCAGCCAAGAGCGTTGGCGCCGTCCCAAGTTGCCTTGTTCGTGGGCAGTTGGTCGACGTTCCACTGCGTGTCCCAGCCTGTCTCGTAACCAGCCGCAGCGCTATTCTTTAGTCCGGCGCCGCCATTCAAGTGTGTGTGCTTCCCCGATCCGGCGGCGGGCGTCCAACCGCTAACCACGGCGGTCACGAATTTTCGGAAGCGGCCGACCGTGACCTCGTACTTGTCCAGTCTGAAATCACTGATCGTTGCCGGGTAGTTTGCGTTGTTGTCGCGCTTGAAGGGCCCGCCCGTCACCAACGGGCTCGTGCAGCAGTTCTCGTTCGACGTACCGCAGTCTGCCGTCAGACCGTTGCAACTTACCGGCGCTTGGCAAGCGTTCGAAGCGCAAATCGGGGTTTCGGCGGGGCAAAGAGTTGCCGCCTTCCAGACACCGTTTGCGCCACAGGATTGAATGCTATTGCCGGAGCATTGGGTCTGGGTCGGCTCGCAGCTGCCGACGCAGCTGGCCGCAGTGCCGGATGCCACACAGGTCTTGTTCGTGCACTTGCTGGCCGCGCCGTACTGGCCATTGGCGTCGCAAGTGCGCACGCCGTTGGCGGAACAATCTTGCTGACCCGGTGCGCATACACCTTTGCAGTCGGCGCTTCCCGAAGCCGCCACGCACGTCTGATTCGTACACGACTTGGCGACGCTCGAACTCAAGCCGTTGGCGGAGCAGGTCTTCACGTCTTGGCCCTGGCAAAAGCCTTGGTTCGGCGCGCAGAGTTGCGGTTTGCACTCGCCGGTATCGCAAGTCTCGTTGCTCTTGCAAACCGTGCCGCCCGCGACATACCCGTCGCCGCTCGCCGTGCACAGAGTTGCCCGCTTGCCATCGCAGGTAGGTTGGTTCGGCGCGCAGACTCCCGTTTTGCACGCGGCGCTCGCGCCATCACAGTATTGGCTACTGCCACAGCTAAGAACTTGATCGGACGAGAGCCCATTGTCTGCGCACCTGCGCAGGCTGTTACCGGAGCAGAAGCTGACGTTCGGAGAGCATTCCTGATCTTCGCAGGCGCCTGCCAAGCAAGTTTGATTCGATGAACACTTCAAGCCGGCCGCCAAGTATCCTGTGCCGTTTGCGTTGCAGGTCGTGGCCCGGTTGCCATCGCACGCGGGCTGATCTGGAGTGCAAACATTTCCGAAAGTCTCGCCACCTTCACCACCATCTGCTGCACTGCCGGCGGTCTCGTCCGGCGCGCCTCCGGTTAGCTCCTCCGTGCCGCCTTTCCCGGCCGACCCGCCTTCGCTGACTTCTGGCGCGCCTGCCTCGCCCGCGCTCGCTCCGCCGGCCTTGGCCCCGCCTGCGCCGCCAATGGGCGCGCAGTTGTGCCGTTCCTGGCAAGTGTGGAACGAGGACGAACAGGCGGTCCCCAATGCAGCAGCAAGGGGAGCCAGACCCAGCAGCAGCCAATATTTGTGATTCATGGTCTCAGTTCCTTAAAAGTTCGACGGTCCGCGCTACTGCCGACCACCCATTGGCGATCTGCGTGCTGGCCCCATCGGTCGCCCCGATCTCGCAGTTGCCAACTTCGCACTCCGCGCGCGTTCTTTTTTTGGTTTCGTCCCGAGCCACCCCAACCATCCGCTGCACCGCGGCCGTGACGTCACCCGTCGCCCGATTGAGGTCAATCGTTGAAGCGCGCACGCTGCAGTTCCAATCGCTTCGAGTTGAGCGCCCTGCGCGAGCTTCGCGGATGAAACATGTTTGCGGGGTGAATTAATTCACACCTAGACGTTTGATCGTGGATAGGCATGCAAGCTAGCGATGCTGATATTCGCCACGCGTCGCGTAGTGTTTTCGCGATCGAGCGCGTGCATCACTCACCGTGTTTTCAGTCATGCGGTCGCTTTGCACCCCTGTGTCTGAATCTCGCTGACGCGATTTGCGCGTGCGATTCCATATGTTAAACGAAGCGCGAGGTTAACAATCATGCTCGTACGTCGCTTGTCCATTCTCGCTTTGCTCGCTGGTCTGCCCATCCTCCTTGCCAACTGCAGCTCGGATTCGACCGATGGCGGCAGTGCCGGCGCGCCCCCGGCCAGTGCCGGCAAGGCTGGTGCTGTAGGCACCGCGGGTCAGCCCAGTGTCGGTGGTGGCGGCGCGGGTGGTTCGGCGTCATCCGTTGCAGGCGGCGGTAGCACGAGCGTTGCGGGTGGTGGCGCGGGCGGAGCGGTTGCCGGCAGCAGCAGTGGCGGTGCAAGTGCCGGTAGCGGCGGGGCCAGCGGTGGTTCTGGTGGCGGCAGCAGTGCCGGTGCGGCGGGCAAGGCTGGAAGCGGTAGTGGTGGTAGCGGCGGCGGCGCCACGAGCGGTACCTTCACGCTGACGAGTCCGGATCACATGGAGGGCGCCAAGTTCGACGGCAAGTTCACCTGTAACGGTGGCGCGCTGATGACGGGCATCATTCCCGAGCTCAACTGGGCGGGAGCGCCGACCGGTACCATGTCCTACGCGATAACGTTCATCGATACGACGATCGGCGATACCATGGCGATGGGGCAGCATTGGGCTATCTGGAACATCCCGGCGACCGTGACGAAGATCCCGCAAGGGACGAAGGCACTGTCTGGAGACTTGGCAATGGCCAAGCAGAGCGGAAACTTCTTCGCGCCGTGCGCTCAATCGCTCAAGAACGGCATGGACGATGTCTATGAGTTCACCATCTATGCGGTCCCAACCGCCACCTTGAACGTCACGGGTACGAGCGTCGCGAACGCGCTCACCGCGCTCAAGGCGATATCGCCGAAGCCGCCAACGGCGACGTTGCACGGACACTCGGGCCTCAAAGGTCAGTGACCGCCTCAGGCACGCCCCCGGCGCACCTAGCATGAAAAACGCGGAGTCGGCGACCTAGCCGGCCCCGCGTTTTTCGTTTGGTTCACAGCGCGGCCACGATCGAAGTCTGCGCGCGGGTTCCTACGCTCGGCAGGGTCAGCGAATCGGACCCACACTCGCAGCCGGCACCTGATCGGGCTCGGGGCGTTTGGTGTCATCCTCGAGCGATAACAGCATGGCCTCTGCCATACTCTCGAACTCGCTGTGGTCTAGATTCTGTGCGTCCGTGCGCTGCGCGTCGAACGTGAGGCTGAACGGCCAGGCCGCGAGCCCGGAGCCAAACCAACGCCGTGGCCTCGTAAGACACTGGAGCGACGCGCGCGACGTAATGCGCGAGTAGGTAGGGATCGCGGGCGGGCGTGACGCCTTCCCTGAACACCGCCTTGCCAACGATTTTGTCGTCGCCGACCGTGAGGGCCTTTAGCTTTTCCTTGCTGCTGGCGAACTCGTCGCGTGTCCGCGGTTCGACGGCGGTGATCGCGACGCGCAACAAGACGCCCGGGCGGTCGCCCCGAAAGCTGACCGTGCCGCCGCTGTTGTCGCTCACCTTCCAGCTCGACGAAGGAAAGGTGAGAGAAAGCCGATGTTCGCGTGAGCGATACTGCCAGGGCACCGCACTCGGGGCGACGGTTGCGGGCCGCGGATGTTTTGCGAGTACGACGAGTCCGAAGATCACGGCGAGACACGAGCAAACGCCCGCCGTCAGCCAGGCAAGTCGCTTCCAAGACGGCGGGTCCGACCGCATTCCGGGCAAGGCCCGAACCTTGAACCAGCGGAGGGTCAACATCGGTGTGAACAGAATGACCAGCCATTCGACGATCAGCCCCGGCCAAGTCGGAAGTTGGTAGCGGGGCAAGAGGCCATGATCGGGATCGAGCAGGAGAATCCAGCCAACTGCCCAAGGCCAGGCCAACGCGACGAGCACGCCCGGCACGCGCTTCAGCCGATTGACGACCTCCGGGCGCGCAGTGATCAGACTGATTGGCCACAGGATCAACTTCAGCAGCGCAACCAACAAGGCCGCAAACACCAATGACTCCAACAGCCCAGGCCAGAGACCGCTGAGCGGCACCGCGCTGACGGCCTTCAGTGCAGTGATGACCAGAATCAAGATGCCGCTCCCCACGCCGAATGGTCGCGTGCGCCCTTCGGAGCCAATTGGGGAAGCCGGCAGCTGCGAGCCTGTGCCTCGAGTCATCGGCTTCGAACCATGACACACGCGCTAAAGTGAGAGTTGAACCTGCTTGCTGCTTCGAATCCAGTCTCTCGTCACTCTATATTTCATCTGGGACTTCTTGTCTCGACCGTGGGAACGGCCCTTTTTTGCTTGCGCCACGAACGCGAGGGCGGGCAGCCGTGAAATGACTTGAGAAGGGCAGACCGATCGCAATAAGACAGGGCCATGCGCAGCCTACTTTTGTTGCTTTGCTTGGGCGTTGAAGCTTGCGGTTTTTCGCCCGCGAATGTGGCCAACGCCGCTCCAACATACGCCAAGCCCACGGTGGCCGCGCGTTCCGATGTGCCGCTCACGATCATCCTCGATCCGCAAGCGGTTCACGATGACATGCTCTTGTCTGGCTTCAGCCCTGCCGAAGTTCACCAAGTGAACCTGATTGTCACGAGGGACCTCAAGAGCGCGTTGGAAGTCTACTTTTCTCGGGTCACCGTTTCGACACCCGCGGACGAAGCGAAGACCGCGGGGCATCGAGTCATTGCCAACGTCAAGATTGACTCCCTCGGCTGGAAGTCCACCAACGGCAACACGGGCGCCGTTGGCACCGTGAAGTGGGCGGTCGCGATGCGCTTCGCCGACCAAAAAGAGCTATTTTACCAATTCGCCGAGCAGACGATTGGTCGACACGAGATCACCCTCTTATCAGACACCGATGCCATGATTCGAGGCGCAATCGAAGAAGCGATGTCACGCTTGATCGAAGACATGGACGCGAAGGGCGTTCAAAAGCTCGTATCGCCAGCGGACTCGCCCGCACCGTCAGAGACGACTTCTGCATCGGAAGCGCCCGCGAGCGACGACGAGTAGGCACTCGGTTCAGCCTGCTGGTCTCTCCCTCAGCGTACTGTAGGCTGCCCCAACCCGCTTAGCCCCGCGTTGATCAGTTGCGCGCGGGTGAGCTCGCCCGTTAGCGTGAACGGCAGGCTCAGATTCAGGCTTTCGCCACCCACCGTCGCGTTGCCGTCGAAGCGATAGGGCACCGCAGCGGGCGAGAGCAGGAATGGCGTGAGCGCGGCGAGGTTCGTCCAACCCACCGCAATTTGGCTGGTCACGCTGCTCGTACCCTGTGCGGGGATGCTCGAGGCCGGTTCAGCGTGCGCCCTGCCGAGTTCCACGCCCGCGCCCGCACCGAGCGAGAAGCGGCCATCCACCGCGTGCACGATCAGTGGGAAACGATTGGGATTGGCAACGTCGAAAGTGACCGCGAGGGTCACCCCTGTACCCCCGACGGTGAGCACTTGCGCACTCTTGGGCGTGAGCGTCGGCGGTTTGGGCTTGGCACAGGCAGTTGCAAGGGTCAACACCGCGAAAGTCGTCCCCAGCCACGAGCGAATCGTACAGTGCGTGGAATGCATGCTTGGGTCGCCTTTAGCACGGTTGTGTGCGCTAGGTCCTGGGGCAGAAGCGAACACCCGTGCCAACTTGCCTCATGCTCTCCTCTTCGAGTGGCGCTATTTGCATGGAACCGTTCGTGCAGGAGGGTGCCTGTCATGTCCTTCGGAATTTATCTGGTCGGCATCGTCCTAGTCATCGCTGGCTTGGTCTATGCGGCAGCCATCCTGAGTGCGCCCGTGCAGTGGATCGTCGTCGCCACGTTGGTCTTGCTCGGCGGCGGAGTCGTCGCAGCGGTCAAATCGACGCGCCAACGAGACCCCGCTGAGTAGCGTCCCTCAGAGCTCTGCTTTCTCGAGCCACTTGGGGTTCTTCGAGGTACCGTCGTACTTCTGCGCGGTCTTGAACAGCTCGTGCTTGCCGTCCTGAGCTGCGGGCGCAGTGCGAGCCAGCAAGCTGACACGCTCCTCGGGCGAAAGCGGCTGGAACGTGCGAGCGACGCGCAACGCTTGGGCTAAAACGTCCTTGCTATCGATGCCGGTGATCACGACGGACGTAGGTAGGCTGAGCGCATAGCGCAGGCATTCTTCCGGCTTGACCACTCCGCTCTTCAGGATGTCACCCGAGCCCATCGACTTCATGCCGAGCACCCCGATGCCGCGTGCTTGGAGCAGCGGCAGCACGTTCTTTTCGAAGCTCTTGTAGTGAGCGTCCAGCACATTGAGCGGCATTTGCACGGTGTCGAAGCTGAAGCCGGCGTCCTCTGCGGCTTGCAGCATGGCCAAGTGAATCGCTGGATCTTTGTGGCCAGTGAAGCCGATGTGCCGCAGTTTGCCAGCCTTTTTCGCGGCTTGTAGCGCGCCGATCACTCCGTCTGGCGCAAACGCTCGCGCCGGATCGGTCATGCGAATCACCTCGTGCACCTGCACCAAGTCGATTACGTCCGTTTGCAGGCGCTTCAGCGATTGCTCGAGCTGTGCGCTGGCGGCCTGCGCGGTGCGACCATCGAGCTTGGTCATCAAGAAGACGCGCGCTCGGTAGCCGCCCTGAAGCGCTTTGCCCATGCGATCTTCACTCACGCCTTGGTTGTAGTCCCAGCAGTTGTCGAAGAAGGTGATGCCGCCCTCGATTGCTTCGTGCATCAGCGCAATCGCCTCAGCGTCGCTCAGCTTCTTGTCGCCGATGTGCGCGCCGCCCAGCCCGAGCATCGAGACCCATTCGCCGGTCGAGCCGAGCTGGCGCTTACGCACGCCCGTTGACGCCTCTGCGGGTGCGGGCGCGCTTGCTTCGGCTCGAGGCGGCGGTGCCGGGACTCCCGCGGCGGTGGCAGCCTGCGCCGGCGCCGTGGCTTGCTTTTCGCACCCGCTGAGCCCAATCAAGCCCGAAAGTGACAGCCGACAGAAATCGGCGCGCGTAAACGAGTTCGTCATCACCCCCCAGAATGCAACCGACATGCCGTCAGTGCAGGTCGGTTCGAGCAACGCCTTGCTCGGACATTTTCGGTCCGTAGCGGCGAACGCGGCGCTAGATCCCGAAGCGGTGCCGTGTTGGGCTCGGCCCGTGGTCGAGCGAGGCCTTCAGCGTGTTGGATGATGACTCCGAGAACGTCGGCCTGAAGCGCTTGTCGACGGCGTTTTCGAGCATGAGTCGCAAGCGCGGGCTGGAGTATTTCGACGCAGGCCGCGTTTCGCTGCTCGAGCGCACGGCCGATGTGCTTGCGGCAGAGGTGAAGGGCTCGGGCGATCGCTATTTGGCCTTGTTCATGCGGAGGGGCCAACAGGTGCGCTATTGCTGCACCTGTCCGCATTTCGAACGCGAGGTCGCCGGCTGCAAGCACCTCTGGGCGACTGCATTGGAGGGCTCGGGGTCGGCCCTGGTGCGCAGCTCGGTGCCCCAAAGCCGCCAGTTGCTCGCCGATCCAGATCTGAGCTGGGACGACGAGGCGGAAGAGTACGAGGGCGACGATGAAATCGAAAATGATTACGACGAAAACGAAGGCGAAGAGCCGTCGATACTAGCCGTCTCGGCCCCAGAGATACCGACCGCTCAAAGAGGCGTGAGCTGGCAAAGCCTGCACCACGCCGGTCTGCGTCCAGACCCGGAATTGCCGGTAGAATTGCACTATTTCATCGCCGAAACCTTTGGCCATGATTGGCGCCTAGTGATTGGCAAGCGAAAGCGCGGCGTCGAGCTCGGGCCCCTGGTGCCTGCGGGAGAATCCGCACACCTGCTCGCGGCGAACGACCTCGATCGCGAGCTGACCAGCTTGCTGCACGGCTTCCGCGATCGGCATTCCTATCACTCGCTGCATCGCGGCGACTTGAGTGTGGCGGCATTGGCAGTGGTGCTGCCGCGCCTGGCCGCGACCGGCCGCTGCCATCTCGTGGGCTCGTCTGCCGCTGGCAAGTCTCGGGAGTGGCTTCTGTTTTGCGAGGGGCTTGGTCACAAGTCAGCGGCCGCTCGGGACTTGCCGGACGGCTATGCGCCATTGCTCGATCTGCCCACGCTCACCTCCGACGCGGGCGGGCCCTGGCAGCTCGAACTCGAGCTCAGTGAGCCGGAGCCGCGCGGACCGCGACGAAAAGCACTCGAATACGAGGCCCGCGCAAAGTTCGTGCGGGGCGCAGAGATCCGTCCGCTGGAGGAGGTACGGTTAGCGCAAGACGGTGGCTCCCTCCTGTTCGCCGATGGCCAACTGAGTAGCTGCGCGCCCAACGACGCTCGTTGGCTCCGTTCGTTGCGAAACCTGGGCCATGGCCGGTGTGTGCTCGTCCCCGAAGCCCATTTGCCTGATTTTCTCGAGCTCAGCTTCGGCCGAACCGGCGTCTCGCGCCTGATTTTACCGCCTGAATTCGAAGTGGTGACCAGCGCCGAGCCGATGCAGCCAGTGCTCGAACTGGACGCGCCTCGTGGGCGATCGACCAGCGGTCGCGTGTTTTTCGAGTACGACGCGCAACGCTTGCCCTTGCGCCAAGAAGCGCGCTTGCTGCTGCTCGGTGAAAAGAAAGCCCTGCAACGTGATCGCGCACGCGAAGAAGAAGCGCTGCTCGCTCTGAGCGACGCGGGCTTCGAGTTGCTCCCGCAGTCCCCCAGAAACTCCGCGGGCAGCGACCTCAAAATCATCACCAGCGCCTTGCTGCCAGGCGTACGAACGCTCCTCG
>Ga0247758_1002136_pt1 | contig 11822 bp, 6 predicted proteins | sample UWRJL156409C4_FD_180950 | JGI IMG/M metagenome (GOLD analysis project Ga0247758, IMG submission 180950) | Plant litter microbial communities from Arlington Agricultural Research Station in Wisconsin, United States - UWRJ-L156-409C-4 | ecosystem: Environmental > Terrestrial > Plant litter >...
TTAATATCATTATAAGTCGCTATCACTATAATACATAAAGGTAAGTCTAAACAGTAAGATATAAAATGAACAATTAAATACTAATATAAGGAACTAAAGTCCCTTATAGTAGTTATGGGCACAACTATAACTATCTATATTAACTAGCTAAGAGGTACTTTATACCTTACTTATGGTACCATAAGTGCTCGTTATGCGAGCACTTTACACCACGCAAGCGTTCTGCTTATAAGGTTTCTCCTGCTTGTAATACAAGCACTCAGCATGCTGCAAGCAGCACCTCATTGGTCGTAGGGGCTTTGGGTCTTTACACCCCTGGCCCAGTGCGCCCGGACGGTGTACACCATCTTTCCACACTGTTCCTTCTGCGGGGGATTCATCGGGCCGCCCCGGCCCAAGTGACGGCCTGCAGGATCGTCACAGTTCTTTACCTTTTCTAAAGGTTAATATATTAATAACGGGAGAGAGACGGTATTTAAAAGTTTAACAAACAGCGTTTAGAACTGTAACATTAATATCGTATTATAACCTGCACTTAATACAGGCCTTAAGAGGACTAGCGTAAGTTAAGATACAACGTATAGTAGGATATTAATAGGTAAGGGGCGTTCCGAAGACGGCTTATTAAGCTAACACTCTTAGATAGGGGGTTTAATATTACTGTAAGTCGCTATTACTATAATATATAGAGGTAAGTCTAAACAGTAAGATACAAATGAATTATTAAATATTAACGTATGGAACTAAAGTCACTTACGGTAGTTATAAGTATAACTATAGTTATCTATACTAACTAGTTAGGAGGTACTTCGTACCTTACTTAGTGAGGTTATGCTTAGTTAAGGACTGAGCACTTCGTTACTAAGTACCTTCTGCTCAGGAAACCTTTTAGATACTCAGTAGGTGAGCGCATTTTGCTAAGACTGAGCAGTCACTGACTGGTTGTAGGGGCTTCGGGTCTTTGCACCCCTGGCCCAGTGCGCAGTACCGTACGTACTGTCTTTCTGCACTGTTCCTTCTGCGGGGGATTCGTCGGGCCGCTCCGGCCCAAGTGACGGCCTGCAGGGTCGTCACAGCCTGGCACTGCCAGTACGCCAGTGAGCCTTAGCCACCGGAGTGACGAAGCCTGAATCCTGCAGAATAGTCTATAAAGAAGCCTCTGGCTTCCAGCCAGAGCCAGAGGAAGAGAGTGAACATAAGCAATACAATCACCCAGTTGCAATCCAGAGTGCCGCGCTTCCAACACTAGGACAGTACGTAGTAACCTGGCCCTAAAATTGGGATGGAATTTAGCATACTAGTGCATGATATACTAGCTTACAGCATAATTACTAGTGTATAACATACCAGCTTAGAAAGTACCAGTGTATAATGTCCTGGCTTAGAAATTACTAGTATATAGCAACTGCTGGACACGAAACGGTACCGACTTCCACTCCGGTATGACTACGTCCGGCTTCCCCGGCATGCGGACACACCCAGCTACCATTACACAACGGGGCTCCGGTTCAGCTGCGGCAGCTCCTAATTCTCAATTATAACCATCGCCTTCAGAAACACCCAGTTCACTACCCAAAATCGACACCATGAGTTTCCCTTTCCTTCTTTGGAACTGAGCGGTTTCTGTCAGAAAGAAGGGAGTTCTGGCCTATACCCCCCATGACTTAATTGATCATCTTCACCCCAATCCAAACCCCGCGTCGGATCGAGCTCCTGCTGCCCCCGACTCGCAAAGCGACCGTCAATTGCCCAGCAAGAACGCAAATACCAAAGCGAAGCACGTAACCTTCAAGAGTATGAGCCTGCCCGGGCAAGATTTGCACCCTGCCACAGTACGAAGTATCTCAGCAGACCGCACCTGTTCAGAAGTCAATGCACTACATGAAGGCCACGGGCGTGCATGCGAGCAACGCGTGCCGCCGCACGACAAAGGCGGCGCCGCACCACGACCAGTCCTGGTATGTTCAATTCTGACACCAGAACCACTGCCAATTGGCCTCGGCCTGATTACAATGCACAGCTCCGAATTGATGCCTAGGGCAAACAATGCGCACAATCGTTCTGTCACGGGGCTAAGGCCCCAAAGTGGGTCTGGGCTGAGAGCCCAGACCACCGCTCCCATGGAGGCGGGTCTCCGCCTATATAGCTGCGCTCCGCGCAGCTCCTGTATCTACTCTTGATCTTCTTCTTCATAGAAACCATAATCGATTCAGTCACCAAGCAACGGTATCCACCTTACTTGGCCCCTCACACGTTCCCCGTCAACGCCCACCCACCCACATAGATACACACACACGCACACATCGTCTCTCACCTCTGTCGGCAACTGATATATCAAGCCCACGGGCTGGATCGTATCCGCTGACTGGAACAAGGTGTGGATAAAGTCAAGGCGGAACTAGCTGTGCTGCAGAAGAGCTTCGGCGGAACAAGACAATATGAGGTAGAGATGCGAAAAGGATGGAGCTGTTAGGATGATCAAGCAAGCTGAGGTGGTGCGAAAGAGAACCTTTAACCCGGACGGACGAGTCAAGGCAGTCCAGATAGTGCGCGACCTGGTAGCATCGTGATCGACTGATATGGCTTGATTTCCCAGTCCCGGAGGGGTAATGTCGTGGGTGTTTGGATTATAGAGCTGCGCGTACCAATGGCCCGCTTTCTCGAGGTACTCTTCGAGGCGCGAGACCGCCTTTTGCGGTAGTCGCGAATGTAGCATACCCAGGAGACCACGTGCGCTTCGGTCCCGACCTAGGCGATCAAGCGGCTTCCTATCCCACTCCCGGTTCTGTACAAAAAGACGAGATCTTACGCTGGCGTTCCTTCGTGTCCAGCTGCATGGCGATGTGTGCTGGTGTTGAGCTGGTTGTGTTGTCGTCGCACTTGGCATCCGACATATGGTACAACCTCCCTTCACGTTCAAAGTTGGCCATTCCTGGTAAACCGAGGCTTCGCAGCTCAACGTACCCGAACTGCCGTTCACAGCGGATCTTATCCCCCGATGCCTTCTCCGTCTCGGGCTTGTTTGCACAAAGCCAAGAGCCGTCTCAACGGTGGTGGCACGCTCTCCTCACCCAGACCCGATTGGAAATTTGCAAGGCAGATAAGTAAAGTTCGCAATTCTACCTGCTCAAGTCCTGGATGGCTGGGAATGGTTTGCTGGTACCCATTTTCCCCCCTTTTACGCCCCTGCCTATACCTCTCATCGGTGCCTGACGGGTCCCTGATGACTGCCCGGTTTTGACATCTCCCACTGTCCTCCCTGGGCCGACAGCAGAGAACTTGTGTAGACTCGGATAGATTGTATGCAAAGGCCGCGCTCGCTGTGGTACTCCGGTGGGCTCGGAGGCATCGCCGTCGACAGGACTTATTTGAAAAGTACCCGACAATGAGTTGATGCCACCGCGCGAAGCAGATCAAGCAGCTGAAGAAAAGATACTCGACCAAGACCACTTGACCGAAATCCTCTCCGAGATCATCACCCGCGAACTTCTTCCCCAGCCTCCTAGAAAGTAAAACCCAGCAAGAATAGGCTAGAATCTACCCAGCAACGTTGTACGTGGCATATATCTGAATTGCCCCCTCCACACTCTGCGTCAGACCAAAGAAGATAGTCAAGCCCAGAACCCAAATCGCCACCCAGAAAGTGTACCACTGCACGCGGTCCCGCCTGTCACGCCACCACTGCGGTATTGTTTCCGGCCGCGCCTCGTCAAAGACCTGCTTCAGGATGACGAGGCGATCGTGCCACACGGCGAACTTGTCGAACCTGCGGTCGTGTGCGCGGAGGGCACCGCAGCGGCATAGCTCCGGGTCAATTTCATCCTGGGACGACATCCAGCCTTTGGTTTTGGTGTCATTTTGCGGGAATAAGAGGGACAGGGTACGCAGTGTCTCCTCGGCGACGCCGGCTGGGAGGAGGGTTTGGTGTGCCACCCTTTTCTGCGTCTTGAGAAAGGCAGCATGATGGAAGATGAAGACTGTTTTTTCATCGTCGGCCAACCTCAGATGATTTGCCAAGTTGCTGCTCCATTGGATTTTCATGCCTGCCAAGCGATGGAGATTGACGGCGTTGAAGATCTTGCCGATCTGTTGGTTATCTGGGACAAGGTCCTTTGGTTGGTGGAAATAGCTACCGAGAAACTCTCGCAGCGGGCCGCTGGTCCAAAGGAGCGGACCGCGTCCAGAGAAGGCCAATGGCGGCCGACCAATATCGACCATTGTTAGAAGGCTCGCGCAAAGGTCGATGGAGGTCTCGGTGGGGCAACAAGCTCGTCCTTGCCCAGGAGCTCCATCAGCATCATATGTCGAGATAAGGGGCGTCGCGCTGATTACGGCCTTGGATTTTCCGGAGCGAATCGCGTCGGCCAGGATGAGAACATCGTTGTATGTCCTGGCGTTCGTGTGTCGTCCACCGTCGGTTAGGAACTCGCGGCATCTAGTTGTGATGTACCCGGCGTAAGATGAGGCGGTTTCCTGCTGATCGTATGCGCAGAGGCTATGTAGCACAGCTTCAGGCACCGTCTCAGTGAGAACAACAGCGGGACTGACGTCCATATTTTCCTGATGACAATCGGTCATAATGACGCTCCAGTTGAAGGTGTGTAAACCTGGAGAATTTCGCCAGGCCTCCAAATGTGGGGGAGATGCGACAGCAAGGCTCCGAGCCTGACTGTGATGCCTGTTGGATTCCCCCCACGTTTGACCGAACGCTTTGAGCGCCAGTGGCTTGCCAAGCTGCGTCAAAAAGACGGCTCAGCACAACTAGCTTGCGGCCCCCCAACAACTGCGGCATTTGTCTGCTCGATTACTCCGTACCATATTTTGGATTTACGCGACTTTGTTTTCTCTCTCCAAAAGACTCTCATCATCGAACTCAAAGATGCCGATCCGCCATGGCTAGTGAGGCGCGCCAGGTATGTCGGTGGCCCTACGCTGCTTCGTCCACAGGGCGGTACCTCGGACAGCTCAAACTGCACATCCTCAAGGGCCGGGTCGGTTGCTGGGAGGCGGTCGGGCAAGCGCGAGAGGAGTTCAGCAACGTCATTGGGCCGAAGCTTGCCGTGTGCATCGAGAACAATAGCGACAAACTGGCCGACTCGGAGGTCCTAATCAACTTTGCTCTCTTCATGATTGGCAATTCGCCTCAACGTACCAAACCAACCATAATGTTCGTGTCCAGAGACAAAGCGGCAAGGTTGGAAGCGCGCAAAGCCGTACAGGAGAGCGGCATGCTGGCTGCATACCCCGGGTTTGAGACTGGCCATTGCTCCCAGGTCGCTGAGTTCAGAGACCTTCGGCAGTTTGGGGGACAGAGTGAAGGATCCGACGAGACGGTGTACACACGTGGGGGACGGGTGACCGAGGGTACGCTACTTTTTCTGTCGAACGGTGACGCTAACGACGACGATGAACCCACGCCGCGCGCCATGGCGACAGCTGGAGGCTTTCTTTCCTTTGGCCAACAGTATTTCCTTCTCACCGTCGCCCACCCTTTCCGCAATCGACAATCACAAAAAGAGATCGCCGACGAAGTCGACGAGAACGAATGCGAGATCAGTGGGGTGGAATTCTCCGAGGATGGGGAAGATGGGCCTCTAGTTGACGTGACTAGTCGGGGAAGCCTTACTCCGGAGGCTAGAGGGTTACTCGACGGAGAGGACGTGGCAGATGGGGATCCCATGTCGCGTTCTAGTGAGGAAGAAGAGGGCACTCATTTCGAATCTAGCTCGCCGCAAAATTTCCCGCTGACCGTTCCCGTCGGCACAGCCCGGGGCGAAAATGCTGATATTTACTACGATCTGAGCAGAGAAGGTAGTAGCCTGGAGAGAATTGGCATGACCGAGTACGTCTCGTTCGAACTCGATTACGCCCTTATCCGCCTCGACTCCTCTGCCGTCCGCTCACTCTCCATGCCCTTGTCGACATACAACCTGGAGGAACCCTCGACGTGGAATCTTAGAGACGGCCTTCACGACTGTTCGACAACGCTTCTCAGACGCGATGGTCAAGTCGTCAGCGGAAACATCTCCGGGAACCCAATCTTCACACGGCTGCCCGGCACAAAGAGATTCTCAAAGCTGTACGCTGCGATCCTGGAGCAGCATGTGGCCCCTGGAGACTGTGGCGCTTGGGTACGCGACTCGGAAGCTGGAGCTCTGTTGGGACACGTCGTGGCGGGAAGCGATGCGACTGGGCTTGCTCTCGTGATGCCAGCGCGGCTCTGTTTTGATGACATCACCACCATCTTAGCAGCGAGGTTTAGTCCATATCATGGTAATTTTGAGGCCATCATAGTGCAACAAAATCAGAAGAAGCCACCACCGAAAATTCCAAGCGAGCCAGACTGGCCAAAGGGACAATGCCGATATATCCTCCTCCTCCCGGAAATCAAAGGTCAAAGATGCGGCTGTGTTGCCTACACACACAACGCGTCAATTCCAGGCTCCGCATGTGACTGTGGGCATCTTGCTTGTTTCCACTTGCGCGAAGAGATGAGTGCAAAAGCGGACGATAGCTTGGAAGCTCTCAAGACCAGGTTAACCCATCTGGAGAGTATCATGGCAAAAAAGTCGATGGCACGCTTTTCGGAAAGACTATTATCCGCATCGGAAGATCAAGAACAGGTGGAACGGAAAGTGGCCACCTTCATCGAGGACAACAAACTCGGGAAAGTGAGCGAGGAGGAGCTCGAGAAATTGAGCAAAAAAGGCAGCAAAACATACCAGCGCGTTGAAAAAACTTCTTCCAGGCCAGGATCAGCCCCCGAAAACGACGGCGTTGTAAAAGTCAACAGTCCTTGGTCGGTTATCAATGAAATCTGGACCGCCCACATAAGTTTATTACCCTACGGCTCCATGTCCACTCCGTTTGAGCGAAACACAAACGCGTATCAGCGATGTCTTTCCCGGGGGCTACATCAGATGGTCGTCATCGATGGGCCTAGTGCCGAAAGCTTCATCCAGGCCGTGGAAAAGGTATTCGGCATATTTCTTCAAGGTCGGCCCTGGGTGCCCCTGCAGGCGGAGCTCTCCCCAAAGGAGGGTCTTTATGGGCTGCCGACTTTGAGGCATTTGCCATATGATCTCGAGAATCAGCCATATACTGCGGACTTTCTCCGCGAGAATTGCGCCGTGTGCGACCGAAAAGGCGTGATGGATTCCATCTACATTGCTATGAAATCGCACACCCTCTCGTGGAGAACTCTCCGCCACTCTCCCGTTTTCATGGATGGTCTCGAGGAATGTTGGGCATATGACTCCCTCCTAGATTTCGATGATTCTTTCAAGGGTAATGGGCTTGATGATGCTGATAGACCGGCAGCCGGGGATATCGTTTCCCTACCGAAAAGACTCCCCCCCTTTGTGCCGCCACTAGTTGAACTCAGCAGGACTACAGGTCACTTGACGGAATCCGGCAGCATCCCCGAGCGTAAACCGAAGAGATTCAAAGAAGAAGCTTGGCGAAGTGAAGTTGCTAGATAGACTGTCACAGAATTCAGCACTCGGGATAGTGTGAATTCCTTCAGTATCAATCAAGAAATTTGCTCCCACATAAACTGCATTTGGCCACTGGCTGTCATTTTAGATTCGTGTGTGGCGGGGATAAAGCAGTGGGGATTGAGTGGTGGTTAAGAGATTTGGGGGAAATGAAATGGTTTGGGAGGTTAGTCTGGGTATTGAGGAGTAGAGGAGGGATGGTGATCTTGTTTTGGTTGGGTGGTGAGGAGGCCACCGAAAGTTAAGAAGAGGGCATTTTCTTGAACATCCCGCCACAGCAGGAACCCGAACACTGATTGGAGTTTCCTCTCTTCATCCAACCGAGCCGGATGCGGCTTGTTGACATTAGGCATTCCAGGACTCGCAGAACGGCGGTGAGAGCGCAAGCTTCGCACTCATCAGCGGCGTCGATGACCACAAACACCTTTTGCCAGCGGTTCAATTCGTTGGTCAAGGCCGAGGCAGTTTCCGAAAGGCTATCTTAGGTCTATTTCCCGTTTCAGCATCAGCATGATATAATACAAGCCGAAAATGACATCGCTCACCCGGGCTCGATCATCTCTCAGCTACCTAAACAGCAGCGAGAAAGTTAGACAGGGTTTGTGAGTCAATTTCCTTATAACTGCAGAAAATACAAGCAGCGCTGACACCAGAATAGGATTATTATGTATCCTATTGAGCAATGGGAAGTAGGTCTTCTACCTTCAACTTGAAGTCCAAGTTTCTCAACATCCCTCTCGATGTGGCCGGTATTTTGCCCCGTCGTGTTCAGCTTGTCTTTCCCTGTCCAAGTACAAGGGACGGGTAACGACAACTCATCCCGCTACTACAAGAGTTCGATACAGTAGCGGCCAGCTTCAGTGTCCATAACCTAACAGCCTGAAAGTAGCAGTCTGCGTACGTATCTGGGCTTCTGTGCCGAAACATTGGCATCATTTCCTACATATAACGTGCGTGATAAGCGAACGCATAATTTTTTTCCCATGCATAACTTTGAAAATTTTAAACTGTTAACTTTGTTAGTATTACATATATAACCCTAGAAATTTAACAATAAGTAGATTATTATACTATTAGTCTCAGTGATGCGGTCTTTCTCTCCTAATCCGGCGACATTTGCAGTTAGATTAGGTGGCTTCGACCGCTTACATTTCCCACCTCTTTCTCTCACTTTATAGTAGTGGTGTGAACGTAACATATGTAATTCTCCACTAATCGTCGCAATCTCGCTCGTTTGAGTCATTTTAATAATTTGTAATAAAAACCTTACTATAGAATACTGGTACTGTTCTGCTACTTGCACTGCCTACCCTTGTTAACTAACGTTACAGCATGTTATTAAATAAAACATGTAATTAAATAATGCATGTTATTAAACTGGAGCATGTTATCAAATTATAGCATGTCATTAAAGTGTAGCATGTTATTAAAGTGGAGCATGCTATTGCTAGAAAGAAAGGAGGTTTAGGGGCCCTGACTTTTGGTCAGTGAAGCTAACTGAAAGCCTAGCACTGCCTGAGCGCTAGCTAGCCTTAGCGATGGTGTTGATAAAGCTGAATCCTATGGAGTAGTTTATAAAGAAGGAGGTTCTGGCTTTCAGGCAGAAGCTTAACAAGTAACCTTACGTAATACAATTAAGCTATTGTAACTTCTTCTATTTTCACATAATTTAGAGTGCAGTGTGTCTAATAGCTATTGAAGTAGAGGATGTTAGATTATATTATCATACCTTAGAATAATGCTAGTATATTTATTATATTAAAATACATAATTAGCAATTTGAATAAGCTATATTTTATACTAAAGGCTGTTTTTCACTTATTACCTTTCTTTACAGAGATTGGGTTAAATCGTTATTTAAGGTTGATTTTAATAAAGATAGTGGCCTTAACTATATAATTAAGGAGAGAGGTAGCTAATTCAGTATTATTTTATTATTTATATTCTTTTAATTAACTATTAGCTATAGGTTATCCTTATTACTTTCTGTTGAATTATAGCCACCGCTGCCCTACAGGCTCCCTGTATTACAAGGAGCTTACAGTAGGCAACTGCTGTAAGCAGTTGCCTTGTCACTGCTGCGTGCTCTGCAGCTACAGCTCACACTACGGAGCCAAGCCTTCTAGAAGGTTCTGGGGCCCACAGGGCCTCTGTGGAGCCTGGATGGCTCCGAGACCTAGAAGGTTCTGGTGGGGCAAAGCCCTACAGAACCCTCTAGAATTGTATTAGTAATAGAAGGCTCTGGAATTCTTCCAGAGCCTCCCACAGCTTATAATAGGCCCTCTCCTCTCCTGTATCTAGTTTTTAGTTAAGCAAGTACGAATTGATCTGCTTCCCTCAGCACCTTACTAAGCACTGCTGTTGTACCTTACAGGGAGAACATCCCCTGTATCTACAGTTAGCTCCGGCTACTGTAAACAATCACTTTGCCCAGTTCCTATCCAGAAGTACTACTTACTGGGGGAGCTACTAAGCAAAGATAAAGGAAGTACTAATCGATCTGCTTCCCTCAGTACTACTATTATATTCACAGAGCCTTCGGCTCTGTGACCCCTTGCAGTAGGCTCCCGGCTACCTATGCGTGCACTTTCTTCCCCTGAGTGCCTAGTAAGCCCTCTGTACTGCAGAGGCTTACAGCCTCTGCAGCACTGTAGTACAGGCTCAGAGACGCTACAATTCAACACTTTCCTTTTGAATAAAGTATCTTTATGTACTATAAAATTAAGCGCACTATAAAGTGATTTTAAGGGCTAAATCTTACCTTTTATCAGAATGTTATTAAGTTATTATATAAGAACTTTAACTTTCAGTTACTTATAATATAAAGCTGGATATCTACTGGTGTAGTAAATAGAACTACAGGGGACAAATGCAGAGAGTATTACTTAAAAGGAGGTAGCAGCTGACAGCAGAAGCGAGTGATAATACGTTATAGGTATCCTAAACGACTGCTACTTTAAGCTGTCTGGGATTTAAGAGAATCTTATGCTAAGAGCGGCTAGCTACTATTTACTTTTACTGCTAAAGTCTCTTTTTTCTAATTACGGTTAAGGGGCTTTTATAACGGGTAAAATGTGTTATTATAAGCATATCGCTAGTTATGTACGGTCTCTTTAAGATAGTGGGCTTCTAACAGACGTGGTATACGGAAGTAAGTATAGATCTGTTTTACAGATATAAGAAGCGTACGTTATAGTGTTTAAAGCTAAGTATGTGTGGAGGTATTTAATTTTTATCTCTTTCAATATATTGTAGTTATCTCTAAGCTGTTTATACTAACGTATCTGCTTACTTCAGAATGTTATTAAGTTATAAACAAACAGTTAGAACAGTAGTATATCTGTAACTATTATTAATAACTGTAGATAATCTTAAGATTTATATTAAAATAAGTAAAGTTAAAGGGAACTTACCTTACAGTAGCTGCGAATATTTTAAATAGCTTAGTAAGTGTCTTTTAATTAAAGACGTATAAAAATACTATTAGAAACGAAGTGATAATCCTAAATTTTTACGTTAAATTATCTACTTAAGTAAGAATTTAAAGCAGAGTAATAAGTATAATAATTATAGTGTTAAATATCGATATAGCTGAAAAAATATTTATTTAATAATTATTAAAGTATATTTTTATCGTATAAGCTAAAAGTGATAGATCTTAGCTTAGTTATCTTTATATAAATCTTATAATAAGAATAAATACTTTCTGCTTAACGGTATAGTATAATAGTGATTTTTAGGTAAAAGACTTAAAGATAAGATTATCTTAACTTAAAAATATAACTTCTTTCGGATTAATTAGATAATTTCTATTTAATAATGATTTCTCTATATGTTAAACAGTAGATTTCTGTGTTTTTAAAGTGGTTTTAAGATGTAGGTACTTACAGAAAAGGCTATCTATACCTTTTTGTTAGCATTTATTATTTAGACTATAATCTGAATATTACGACTATAATATATTATATTTCTTAAACGTATCGGAAATAGTACTTAACAGTATAATTCTCTTTAAGTTATTATTTTAAGTTAAACTATTATTTACGTTATCTGCTTTTTTTATACTTAACTTAACATTAAGGAAGTTTAGCTTTTCTTTTAAAACAGATATTTAAACATATTAAGCTTGTAAGATTTAAGAGTAAAGTTAGTTAAAGCGACGTAATGTAAAGAAGTTATTATTAGATAATATAAACTTAATCCTGTCCGGAGGACAATTTGTTGTAAGGGTGGTCCAAAAAAAAAAATTACTATGGGAAATTCAGTCAAAAATGATAAGGAAATTCAACTCGACCTAGGACTGGTCGGTTCATTATCAAAAGTGGG
>Ga0247758_1002138_pt1 | contig 11816 bp, 15 predicted proteins | sample UWRJL156409C4_FD_180950 | JGI IMG/M metagenome (GOLD analysis project Ga0247758, IMG submission 180950) | Plant litter microbial communities from Arlington Agricultural Research Station in Wisconsin, United States - UWRJ-L156-409C-4 | ecosystem: Environmental > Terrestrial > Plant litter >...
TTCCGCGGCTGCAGCCTCCCGCTTCATTTGGGTGTCGAGGTGAATCAGATCGAGTCTTTCCCCTCCCGTCTGCGATGCTTGGGAATCCAGCTCCCGGGACGTCAGCACCTTGTTGGAGGCTCGGATCCGGATCGGGGTTGGTATTGGCGCTTATCGACAATGCTAGTGCCGACGTTGGTGATGTGGTTGCTGACATGCGACGGGGGCACCTGCGTGCGTGCCTCGAACTTTAGGCAATGAGCCCAGAAAGGGAAGGGGCAGTCACTAGGTCTGACGGTCCACCGGCGTCGTGGCAGGAGCCTGACTGGAAATGCGGGGCCCTCGCTGCAGCAGCCAGTAGGAGGGCTCGGTGCTTCGCGATCGACGCGGGAAGGAGGAGGCTTGGGGGAACTTTGTGGTGCCGCAATCTTACTGCTTCTGCAAGGTTCTTTCTCGGACTCGGGGTTTTGGGGCAGGTTCGGCAGAGTGCTGTGCCACACAGGCGCGGTTGGCACTCGGCGCTGCGGAGGAGCTCGCAGGGTTGACAGGGTCTCACCGGGTGCGGCGGGTGCTGGGCGGGAGGGAGCACCATCACTGGCCGGTGGAACGTGACGGGGCCCCACTACGGCCTTTTGGACGAATTGCTTATAAGGGTTTGGGCCAATCTCATGCGCGTCGGAGGGCCTGTCGCGGATTTTAGTAATGTTTTCCTTGCATTTCAAGTTCTTGCAGCCCAGGTCTTGCATTCGCATTCTCGAGTCCGGTCTCCGCTCTCCGCACCCTCCTCTCGTCCGCCTTCCTTTTCCGAGATGCGATCCACGAGCCTCCCCATGACCATGGGCTTGCCCGAGAACCGTGCAGCAGCGATGTCCGCCGCGTCGGGCCCGCCGCACCCGCTGCCGGGGCCGTGTTCGGAGCGCAGCGCTAGCCCAGACCGGAAATCCCGCACGCTCCAAGGCCCGTCGCCCAAGGAGTGGGCGCAACACCGTGAGACCATCATCGACCTCTACAGGCAGTATCCCCTCAAGCGGGTTAGCGAGATCATGAGAAAGCATCATGGCTTCTCGGCAAGGTATGCAGCTTCTCGACGTTTGTCTTGTTAAGCGGCACTCGCCCATCTGCCCATCATCTCCATTGTTCCTTCCTTCTCTCGCCGTCTTCTGCTTCGCAACGCTTGTTGGCTCTCGTCATCCAAGCTGGAGTCTCACCTCACCTTACCCTGTTGTATCTCCTGGTTGGCTCAACAAAGTCTTGGGTCTTGTTCTCTACCGCGGTGATTGTCGTAGGATTTTGTCATATTCGTCGTCATTGCCATTTATCCCTCCATCCCACGGACTGTACCTTGCTTCTCATCTCATGCCATCTCGACGTCGCGCGCCTTCACCATGACGCTGATCACGACAACTGACGACCTTGGCAGTAAGCGTATGTACGACAAGCGCTTCCGGGAGTGGAATGTCTTCAAGAACGTCAACAGCGACGAGAAGGACCGACTGGTCCGCCGCGCCGGGGCCCGCTCCCGTGCGGCAGGGTCTCCGATAATCGACAGAGATAGCATCAGCCAAGAAGACCTCCGTAGAACCCTGCGAGTTGCCAAGTCAATTCCACAAGGGATGCGGCATACGGCCACCGCAGCACCTCCTTCCATCCATTCCCCTGTCGAGTCGACTGAGCATCATCAACATATGTTCGATGCCGGCCGGAGGGTCCTCGGCATCTCAGACCTCATCGGGGAACGAAGTTCTTTCCAGGAGAAGGAGATTGGACACCCCCAGCAACCCCCCAGCGAGAGCCTCTCGCCACAAACCATGTCTTCCTCACCAGACAATGGCTGCTCTACGCCGGCATCAACCTCAGGATCCTCGGACGAGCACTCGTCCTCATCCGGACAGATTAACCGATCACCACCCTCGTCACCACTTCCTAACCTTTCGACGTTCGAAGCCCAAATAAGACGACTGGCGGAGACGCCGCCACCACAGATAGCTGCAGACCCAAGAACGCAGTCCCTCGGCGTCATCACACGGAGTCTCCGGGACTACTACGATTGGCAGCTCAGTAACATTCCTGAAGGAGTCCTACCGGACGACTACCTGGGATTTAGGGTTTCACAGGAGTCGACCCAGTATTGGGGCACTATCAAGAATGCCATCTACTTGGTCAAGGTCTCTCAAGGATCTATGGAAGAGCTCGACCACCGCCCTGACCGGCGAGCCTGGCCGGCCTTTGCGGAAGCGGGCCGTATCGCGTCTGCAGCCATGACCACGCATCCCTTTGACTTTTTGCGGAACTTGTTCGCCACACTCTCCCCGGCCAACACCAGTGCCCGCCCGGAACTGAGAGGGATCCTCCTCCAGTTCCTGAGCAGTGAGGCCAGGGACACCCTGTCTCCCAACCATCCAATCACATTAATATGCCAGGAGTTGCAACGGGACGAGGATTGCCAGGAGGTCTCGCGTAGGGGGCTACAATGTATGCTTGATATCTTCAGCAACCGCCTGGGCAAGTCGCGGGCAGTATCCTTCAAGCTCCTCGACTCTCTCGCCACACTCTTGCGCCGCAACGGCGAGTTCGACGCTGCCATGGATATCATCCTTGAGCTGCTGAATTCGTGCAGGCAAGTATTTGGCCGGGAGTCAGACCAGGCTCGGATGATCGAAAATGAGTTGGCGCATTTCTACATGGTAGCCGACGAGTGCGATCTGGCTCTCGACCACTGCATGGCCGTGGTAAAGCGTCCGCAGCCTATTCCGGGGCCACCCGCCCCAACAGAGCCACTCTTCTACCAGGATGGTATTGCCGCGCATTCAATGGAGGATATTGCCGAGATCCACCAGCGTCGAGGTGATGTTGAAGCAAGTATCGTGTGGCTTGAGCGAGCGGCCTCGATTGCACTGGCTCTCTGGGGCCCAAAGTCTATCGCCACAGGTCACATTATTGACAAGATGACGAGTCTTCAGAGGAGATTTGGGAAAGACTTGTTGAGGAGCGCGCTGCTCTGGGAGGCGGCGATTGTGTCATAAAGTGTGGGATAAATATGGGAGTCGGACTTGGTTTCCTTTCACCACCAACGGATCCTTTTCGGCCTTTTCGCCCTTATGTTGTCCGGCACTTTCCTAACGCTTGAGCTGTTTGGTTAGCTGAGACTTTTCCGCATATGTTCCGGTCGCGCGCCAGATCGGCTCGAATACTACCACTTATTAATCTCGCTTGTAAAATCCACGACGCTCTGGAGACCGTGAAACCATCGGCGGAAAGCCAGGAAGTCGATAGCCATGTTCTAGAAGACACACAGCCCCGATGACCGTATTGGAGAGTTGGAGAAAGACAGCGTCAGACCGCGGCCGTCCGTTTTCACAAAGGGGGGCAGTCGCGGCCCGTCTGGCACAGCAATGATACGGCGCTTCTAAATGTCACCCACCCATTTGAGCGAGTACGGGGTGGGAGCAGTCTCTTCAGACGCGGGGTTCGTCCCAACTGCCACTCTTTGAAACGTCGCATTCGTACTAACCTACCTACATTACGTTGCCACTGTCCTGGCCACGGTTTGGCCCCCAACTCCCTCGGACCCAACTCGTGATACTGATCCGTGACCAACTCCGCCGCCAGGTGGCTTGCCAGCAACTCGGACTCGGTTCCAACACAATTGGCTGTGTTCTGACAAAGCGGACGCAAAGCCAAAATTATAACGGCATCATATCGGATGCATCTTAAATGGAAGCCTTGATACGATTGCGACGGATTCAATACCTACCAAAGTCAGGTCAGCGGCCGTAATACCGGCGTAACCTGCCGGTTGACGTGCGTAGGTGATATGCCGTTGGTTCCATCCCATTGGCATACCTCCCTTACAGGCTACCAGTGCCGTATTCCAGCGCAGCGGGCTTGCTCAGTTGTTGGTTCCGCCCGTGCGATACCACCGCGCCGGTTGCAGTTGGCCGCTGGCAGGCAGGGGGGGATATTTTGGGGGGTTCGACGTTGCACAGACTCCGAGCGAGGCGGCAGGCATATTATCCTGTGCTGGCGCCTCGTTGCGACATTGCGGCAGCACGAGAGAAAATCCATCCGAGCTTTGACAGGAGGGGGGACGCAGAATCCTGCTGCAGCGCGAAATGATTCCTGATTCCTCATTTCCAAGCAGGGAGTCCCTTTGTTCCGGGGCGCATCGGGGGCTCGGACTCGATGGAGATGCGTTTGGCAAATGGGGGGAAATATGGGATTTGGGGGAATTGCGATGGGCTGGGATGGGAAATGCGGTGAGTGGAAGGGGTAAGTTCATAGTGGGGGGTGAATTCCAATGTGCTCGTGGGGAGCCTCCGGTAAAAAGAAGATCTCTGCACCATAGCCTCTGGTATTTGCACCGCACCTCCGGTACACTACAGGCGTTGGATGAATCCAATACCGCCTTATGTATATTAAAATGGGCTTCTTACGAATGCATCGTTGCCTCCAAGATCAAGACTTATTGTGCGCCTTGCTGTACAAAGATATCTTTTGCACGAGAGGCACGGTGCAAATAGAAACCGAAAAGGAAAAAAGGAAAAGGATTGAAGGAAGAAACAAAACACTAGTTGCTCTTTCCGTAGGTATGGACTCGTACGTAGTACTCCTGCTCGGTGCGAACCTCCAAAGGCACTGAGAAATCCCCACGCAGCTTATGCACGAATGGTAAGGCATTATTTCTGTAGCGCCGGAAACCTAGGGATGACTTTGTATCAAACTAGGCCTCTGTGAATAGTAAGGCATCCTGAGCGCGCAACACACCGCCGATTCGTAGAAGTGTCTCCAAACTTGGAAGACAAGGCCTGCCTTAGTGGGAGCCGAATGTAGAATCCTCCGTGGGCAGGTACTGATCAAGGAACAAGCAACTATTCTCTTATGCCAGAGCTTCGGGATGGAAGTTCAACTACAAGGGAAATTAACCCTAGTCCGACAGACCGAGAATTACTAGGTGGGCAAAATGCTGAGAGTATATTGCTGCCTATACTTCCAGTAGCCTGGGTGGTTGTGCGGACGTGAACCTTCTTCCATCATACGAAGGAAAAGATGGATCTCCCTTCTCCGTGGCGAAATGTATAGTGGAAATCTCACACAGTGCTGTCCCGTAACAATAATCCGTCCGCCTCGTGTATCACATTACAGGCCTTGACTGCATGGTGGAAGGCCTCGATTATATTTGGACATGGCGTTGCGTAATGTGGGAGTACCCGATACTCATCGTGAAAGGCCTCATAGCATTATGATGGTTGAGTCTATCGTAGAATGCGGGGGGGACATTCCGGAACAAATGTTCCCCCTTGGTTGGATGGACTTGAAAACTTGGACCTTCGAACTGCACTGCAGCGATACAGGTCAGTAGGTATGGCGTATATTGCTATTATGATAATAACCCCAGATGTTATGTCTCAGTTTCCACTGTGTCTATTCCTAGTTCCGCGTGTGATTTGGTCAATATCAGGCTGAAGTTTGATATATCAAGGGTCTGGTATGGGGCTACTGGTAGCGCGGTGTGTCACCACCGGAGTTACAACAGCATCACCACCAACAGGCAAGCAGACAATGCCATCCTCAAAGTCAGGCGTTTCCCTCCCAAACTTATACGTGCAGTTGAGCAGTATATAGCCATTCCAGACACCATTGAACACAATCCTAAACACACCATCAGCTCACGCACCGTCTTGAATGCAGTAAGACAGAGGAGAGAGAAGATACTCACGGCCGTGACGGGTCTTTGTCATCGCAGTACCACGAATGGTTCAGCTCCATATATCCCGTTGTAATGTCGAAACGAACCTGCCAATCCAAGACGTTGTAAAAATCCCAGCCAATGTCGCGGTAAGAGTTCGAATTCCGGTTCAAGGACCGGAACGTGGCCGTCGGATTGAACCCGCGCAGCCACGGCGTCAAGTCCCCGGCACCGTACTCGCTGTATTTCGACTGGATGCCGACGTCGCGTACAACGCCGCCGCTGCCACCTTTCCCATCTGACCGGTCCCGAAACACGGAGCTGCTCAGGTCGAAGCGCAGCTTCGTGTACGTCTGGTCCGACTTCCAGTGGCCGAACCAGGCTGTCAACGCGAGGTAGTCTCGGGCGCGAAGCGTCCACACCACGGGGCCTCGGCCCAGCGATGCCACCGTGCAGCTCCACTGCGATGGGTCCGGGTCCGGCGACGTCAGGGCATTGTCAGGCAGGCGCTGCAAGGCAATGGGGCGGGTGGACCACACGGTGGCTGAGCCGCGGCCCTCGCGGTCGGCACCGAGAGAGCACCACCGTGCCGACAAGGTGATGTTGCACGGGTTGGGCGCAAAAAAGCTCGGGCACCCATAATTGTACACGGTGCTGGTGGACGACCCGCACAGCACGGTGCTGTCGTAGCGCGGCCGGAGGCTGCCTTCTCCTGTGATCTTGAAGGCGACGCCGGACGGCGTGTCGTTGCAGTACCACGTCTGGTTGAAGCGGAGCTCGCTTGTCGAGCTGTTCCAGTGGATGTAGGTCTCGATGGCGCGCTGGGGAGATGCGTGCGGATTGGGCGCGTTGCCGCACCGCCACCACCGGTCGACGGGGTTGTCGAGGATGGGGTCGTCAAAGACGCACGACTGCGTGACGCCCGTGGCTTCGTTCCGGAGCTCAAGCGCTAGCGTTCGGTTCCATGGCGACGAACCGCTGTATGCGTAAGTTGTGTAGTTGAGTGTCGTTGTTTGGTAGAAGAAGCGGGTCGCCGTCCAGACCGCGCCGCTGGCGCGCTGCGAGGTTGCGAGACAGCTTGGATTCGTCGAGCCCGGTGGTGGCGGGATGGGGGCCGGGGTGAGGGAGACGGGCGTGGTCAGCATCCCCCTGATGGTCATGGGTTCGGCAGTGTACACGGAAGCGGTCGAGTCAGCCGGGTAGATGGTCAGATACGTGGAGGAGGTCGCGCTGAAGTTGGTTCTAAGCAGGCGGTTGACAACGTCAGCTTCGCACCGACGCAGATCATGCCGGAATCCCAACTCAACTTACGAGTATGACCCGCGAATATCGCCGCAAACCCAGTCTTCTCGAACGACGAGCAACCTACCCTCCATGTATATTTCCACGTTGAAGATCGAATGGTGCTGCGGATGCTCCGAGTCGGGAGAGCAGTCGAGCACCCAGAACTCGTCGTGCTGCCTCACATTGGACCCTCCGAACTGGCATTGGACGTGATTTCCTGTTGCGCGGCTTGTTAGGTTGAGCTTCACTGTCCCCGCCGTGTAGTTTCCATCCCAGTTCCGCCAGGGGATGTACGAGGACCTTGACAGCTCCCATTCGGGATGCGTAAAGGACATTGCTGTGCAGTCGGTCTCTGGCAAGGGGCTGAGGCCCTTCGCGGGTGGCGGCGCTTGCATTGGTCGCGGAACGAGCTTCGGTGTTCCGGGAAGAGCGCCACGGGGCTGCCACTGGGCCTTGACGGATACGGGGAGCCGTGTTGACACAACACACGGGTATTCGGTATCCATTCTCCCCCTGTCCGGGCATGTGACACCGAGGAACAGCTCGGCTCTGGACTGGTACACGTCGGGGTAGGATCCGTTAACGATGTCGCAGTACCAGTATTGGACGAGCCGGAGGGGATCTTGATCCGACTTGTTCATCAAGATATACTCGGGCCATAGGTTCAGCATTGTGACGGCCTGGGAAGGGTCGGGAATAGGACCTGCATCGGGCGTGCAGTCTTGTGTCTCCCAGCTCTGCCCAGCCTGCGGGTTTCTGGGTCCCCACTGGCAGTGGAACGAGTAGTTGTTGGCCACATCGCGCAGGGTGAAGTTGACAGTGGAAAACCAGAACTTTTCCTGCGGGTCGTTCTCGCTGCGGAAATACTTGGAGATTGTCAGGTTGTCAAACTCGTACACTGGAGGCCGGAAGTTGCTATTGGTGCAAGGGTTGCCTGGCTGGTTAGTTGAGATGTTGGCGAACCGTGCATGAATTGGAATGGAGTGTCTGGCTGCGGGAGGAAGGCGCGGCACGACATCGAACCTGTTTGTGGCTGCCAAGGAGTTGGCACCTAGGCTTCCGGGCCAGGGCATACATGACGCTCCAAACACGGAAAGTGTCCAAACGACAGCCGTTGCGACCTTACGCTGAAGGTTCATGGCGTCGAATGTCAACAATCTGGTCAACAGCCATACGAACTTGAAGCTTGCTTGCTTGGGTATTTAAGTAGCCCATACAGACTGCTTTGCCTTCCAATTCGGTTGGAAATTAATCGAAACGATATATGGCTGTTCTGCTTCAAAATCCTTCCTGCGGGCGTAATGAATGGTGCCCAATCCGTTCCCGGTACTTGCGATCGGCTGCGGTGGAGGACGTCGAACCCCGCAACCAGCAGCCAAATGATTTCGGATGCTACCGGCTAAGAACAATGAGCAGTTTACCTTGTTGCTGTCATTATGGGCCGTCGTGAGCTTGACGAGAGCCGCTTCTAGTAGGAACCCAACCTTGGCTGTCTCTTGGATTGAACGTAGAGCCGTGTTACCAGTGGGTAGGTACGCATGTGGTTGACAAAATAAAACGCACTCACGAAGTGGCGCGTGCCGTACCCCACTAACAGACCCCCTAACATTCATCCAGTTTCCACTCACCAATCAAAAAATTGCTGGCGCGCTGTAAAGCAGTATATCAAGACAAATTTTCGCTTAGGCTGTGATCTAAAGGTTTTGATAATTGAGGCCTGGAAGAAGGCTGTAACTATCCTTATGATAAATAAGCTGGCGGATTCTATGATAGTGTGGATGGCCGAATTGCTAGCCCACGACGGTCAGATGACTGGGTAGTAGTACAAAGAATGTACCTCCCTTTTAGCTAGAATCGTATACGTGGCAAGGTACCGGCGAGGTAGTGAGTGCGTTTTATTTTGTCAACCGCTTGGTACGGTACGAAAATGGGAATTTCGTGTGCCCAGATTCGTCTCCCATGACATTATAACTCACTCCTTCCGAAGAATATTCCAAATCTTTCACCGTCTCCTGGGGAGCAAGGCTAATTCGGTGTTGCATCGCAAGACACATGACCTCAGCTACATTTTAAACACGATCGATTACTTGAGATCTGTTCGAGGATACAACGCCCTGAGTTCAGTTCCCTGTAGTATTTGATCCTGCCAGAGCGCGCACTTCTCCATCAGGGCATTCCTACGCTTTCGTTATTCAGTTACCGATTACCCCCTCTCTAGGCGCATGCTTTTATTGCCCGGCTCTGATGATTTCTCCTGAGGACGATATGACACCAAACAGGTCGGTTATCCGTCAGACTCGACGTTGGAGAAAGTTGCACCTACAGATAGGAAATGTTCAAGCTGAACTGGACTGCGACAAATCCAGAATTGGGCAGAAAATATTATGGGGGTGACTAATTGAAGAGGTATGTTTACAATCCCGTGACTCCAAATTCCCAAAACAAGTCGAACTCAAAGACCCAGCAGGCGATTAGCCAAAGGTACTAGTATCTTAATCTGACAAATAAAACAGTGCTATGCCGGCCCAAAATATCCCAAATCCATCCCAGTCACAATTTGTCCCTAGTCTAATATCCCTCTAACATCCCATTCCGATCTGTAGTCTTAAAACCGCCCAACAGCCGCCATAGGATACGCGCGGTATAACCGATCATGGACAGTTGTGTCGGGCTTGTCTGCGTGCGGCCCGGACCGCCTCGATCTATGTTCTGCGTCGAGCATACGGACGAGGAGTGAGCTTGAGCGTGCTACTCGAAGACTGAGTCGCCTTGTGAGACTTCGGCTTGTGGGCTTTTCGCTGAGGAAGGAGGATGATTGCGACGTCATGGAGGCGGCGTCGGAGCTTCTGCGGGAGAAATGCATGATGTTTTTGAGGGGTGGTGATGCGGTTGCGATGATTCAGTTGGGTGTTGTTTTGGAGGCGGTTTTTGTGATGAAGGTGTAGATTTTGTGTGTCAATTCAATGAAGTTGTTTGTGCGTGGAGATGCAGAATCCAAGGTGGTCTGGATTTGAGCGCTGGGGGGCCTTGTTTTAAACCTCAACAGTGAAACTCGGACGACTTGTGCCTCAGGAGCTTGAGTTGGCAGCCTGTCAGGCAGCCAGCGAAGCCACACCCGCGGCATCAACAAACCAACGGCCCTCAGATCCATACAATGCCTCGGGCGGTACCCATGTCTGTGTGCCCAAATTCTCGGGCCACAGCTGACTCACCGCCGGGGGCTTCGCCAGCAGGTGAGGCGGCAGTGCGGTTTGATTGGCAGGCGCGGCATCCAAGCGCGGTCGCTGCTGCTGACCCAAGCTGTCTCCAGGTCAACGCGCCGGCGTGTGACTCTCAAAAGTGAGAGGCCTTGCAGCCTGCCTCGCGGTTAATTGCTTTTACCGGGCGCCAGCCCCCCCTGTCCTTGGCTGTTCGCTCTCTGTGTTACCCGACAACTGTCAGGGCCGCATGAACCGAATCTTAAGATGACTGGAGCGAGCCGATAATAGGTGAAGGGCCTAAAGCACAGGCATAAATAAACTGTCCAGTTGGGGCCATGATCATCTACCGAACAGCCTGGCCGGCTTGTGTAACCAATATCTTGGCGCTGTGCCACCGCACTTCCCCTAAAAGCCCTGCCAAACCCTTCCTCCAATAGAGCTTTCTATATCACAGCAGACACATATTCCCGCGACGCTCAAACCTACCTACGCACATCACGAACCGACCCACTTGCAGTCACAGCACTAGAGATGGCCTCTACCTCTCAGGGGCAATGAGCCTAGCCTGATGCTGCACGGCATGTGTAATAGTAGGTTGAGAAAAAACTTTTTTTCAACGTCACACCCGACTCTGTTGTAAATCTCGAGGGTAGGTTTCGGAGTTTGTGCGTCCTACCAACGCCAATTGCAGCACAACGGGCATGAAGCTCAGGGAAAAAGGGAAACCGCGAGTCCCAAACCCGCGAAACCGATCCTCCGCCGCTTTTCATGCCAGGCAACCCCCCTTCCCCGCAATCCTCAGCGGATCAGATTCCGTTCTTGGCAGGTGCCGAAGACCAATACCACCTTGGTTTGCTGCCTGGGGCATTCCGGCTCCGGGAATAAAACCTGACGCGTACGTAGTATTGTCTGTCTTCCATTGGTGCCTGCCAGGCACAAATATTGGCTTTGTATTCTTGGTTTATGAGTGAACTCCAAGCCCTTCGCATTATGTGCCCCTATTGCGAGACCCAGCGCCTCTGCAGGTACGGCCATATGGTAGGTACCTCATACATGATTGCCTTGACTTGTATCCTTTGACAAGGGGGCCAGCGGAGCGGAGGAGAACATCCTTGACGTGCAGGGAGTTGATGCCTGACAAGCTGACGCATTTTCAATCTAGCGACAACGCGGGCGTCCCATGGTTCGCGCCTCAGAAATAATCACAAGCAAGAACCCCAAAGCTCATGAAGTGATCCAAATGGCTCCACTCTCCCAGCGACTCACCCTCTTCATAATCTTCCAAATCTTCCCGAAGCACCTCGAGAAACCCCCACGAGCCAATGCTGTAATAGCAGCTGATATCCTCGGGATCCTGCTCAACTCCTTCAAGTTCCCATTCGTCATCCGTGGGGCAGAACCTCGACATACCGACGATCGCTTCCCCAAAATACCTTGCGCTTTGTGCGAGGCTGTCTGTCGCTCCCAGTCTCGGCCTGCACGTGGTTTGTTGGCTCTAGTTTTGTCTTCCGCTTGATGCGGTAGTCGACGAGCCAGAAGTGCGAGATGCCCTCGTCCGCAATTGTGACGGGTTGGTAATAAGTGGGAACTAGCAAGATGACTAACGGTTAGTCAACTTGCACATACCTTTTGGTGTAGCGGGCAGTTGTAGCAGTTCCCTGCATTAG
>Ga0247758_1002139_pt1 | contig 11815 bp, 12 predicted proteins | sample UWRJL156409C4_FD_180950 | JGI IMG/M metagenome (GOLD analysis project Ga0247758, IMG submission 180950) | Plant litter microbial communities from Arlington Agricultural Research Station in Wisconsin, United States - UWRJ-L156-409C-4 | ecosystem: Environmental > Terrestrial > Plant litter >...
AACCCCCCCTCCCAAATCCATCACCTCACCCACCGTCGCATTCGGCAATATCCCTGCCGACCACAACACATGTCCCAATGTCGTGACCTCCCCGCCCCCATCGCCAAAATAGTCCGTGATCGCTTTGTTCAACGCCTTCCCCGCCCCATGCCCAATTGCAGCACCAGAACCGCCTCCCAGCGGGGGGAGACACGCCCCGTTCCCGTTGGGGGAGGTCGGTGCTACTGCGGTAGCTGTTCCGTTGCCTGAGGGTGAGGGTGGTCCGCCCCTGGGGAGGTTGAGTCCCCCTATTTCGGTGAGGCGTGTGTTTGGCTGTTGGGATTGCCATTGCCACCAGATTTTGTCGAGCCAGGTGTGGTGCAGAAAGAAGAGGGGGTCACTGGGGGAGAGGAGGGTGTTTGACATCTGGGAAAAGGGGGTTGTTAGTAGGGCTAGTTGTTAGTGCTGGAGAAGGTGAGGTGAGGTAGTAGAAAGGAGTGGGAATGGGAGGAAGGTAGGTGACAAGCAAGCTTACCACGCCGCCAATCTCCTAGTGGCCTGTAATATGCGGCTTGGCCTCGAGACATCGCCACATTTCTTCGCAGGTGGCTGCCTTAAGACAAGCCTCGACGTTTTGCTTCACTGTATTTGCAAAGAAGCACTCGCTCATGCTGCGCGAGAGGCAGTACCCGGAAGTGTTTGTCGCGATGGTCACGTCCTCGTTGAAGTGCAGCCGCATTTTGGTCAAGGGACCGTCGGCCACGCAGAGATTAGGGCCGGCGCCGTCACCACCGAAGCAAGTTTTGGGATCAAAGACAGCTGAGGCTCGTAGGTTGGGAACGTCGTTGGATTGGCCCCAGTATCTATAGAAGAATGGGGTCAGAAAAGGAAAGAAGATGGGAGAAAAGGGGCTCAGGGGCTCAGGGTTAGGGTGCGAAAAGGGGTGACGTACGGCATCGCCCCGTGGTATCCGCACTCGTTTCTTATCAAGGACGGGTACACTGCGAGATAGTATCGATGCCTGGAAGAAAGCCGCCGACGAAGTGAATGTATGCCGACTAGTAGATGTGGACGTAGTGCAATTCGTCCCAGAGAGTGCGAGCGCCGGGGATGCCATGTTTTGGGGGGCGTTCTGTCAGATAGACTGTTGCGCGGATGTAGCTTGATCGTTCCTTATCTGTGAGGTCTTCCCTGTGCGGAGTTTAGCTTGTGTTGGATCGGACTTGATGTGGTTTGGGGTGCAGGTGGACATACCCTACCGTGGTTGTGCAATTGCTGGTCGAGTTATGGAGACCGTGGCCCCGGGGCTGAGCAGAGGCCAGGCCAGGAAGAGTTAGAAGTATAAGTAACAATTGATGCATGATAGAAGCTGTGGTCACTACAATTCAAGGTGGAAATGATTGCTGTTCTTCAATATGGGACGGCTGTCTTTCCTCTTATACCGAATATCACTCCGTCACGAATCCAGTTGCAAAGCTTTGCAAAGCACATATCTGTATTAGATTCACGGGCATGTCGGTCAGTCATGAAAATGCCTAGCGCCCGTCCTGCGCGCCGCAGTACGATGAGACCCGAGCCCCACGGCGCCCCCGGACCACAATGCAAGTGCTTGATGGCATACGACCGGACGAATCCACTGCAAAGTTTCAGCGTACGACAGAACCAGGGGTTGATGTCTTAGGCCAATCACAGCACTCGCCTCCCGAAATGTTGTTGTAGTTTTGCTGGGCAGGAAGACGAAGTCTGGACTAACGACTTGTGCCGCCCCCCGGACGACCCCAAACGCCGACGGCGACGGCCTATATGCCACCACATATATCTAAAAGCGGATGGGAGAAACTCCAAACAATCTAGGAAATCTTCCTGTTTCGACGTTCAATTTGAATTGCATGCGCGGTCAAGCTAAGATCTTGGGACCGACAAAAAGAAAGCTCAGCACGTGGACGCGTCCTCAACATAAAGACCTGTCACGCCCAAATCACGATTAATAGGGACACGGCTTACCCGAAGGACCTTGAGTTCAATATCAAATAATTAACAAACCCTTCTCCCAAGCTCCTAGGTAGGTAAAGACTCTCGACGCGCACGCAGCCCCTGATTTATCCACAACCTGGCACTCGCTCACATCATATCATCCTCACCAGACACCTATCTCACCGTCTCACCACCTGTCAGCCTGCACTTACATCCCCTCAAGAAGTCGGCGTCGGAGCCGCCAATGCCGGCTTCGTGGAGCTGCACGTCTGCGTAACGAAAAAGGTGCCCCATCCCGTATAGCACTGGTAGCACGGCGTTTTCGTTGGGCAGATCGTGATGGTGGTTGGCTTGATGGCGACGCTGGTGCAACCGCAGGGGATGGTGACGGCGGCTAAAATCAAAGAAACCAGAAATCGTCAGTGGTCAATGATCGGGGATCTTGGAGGGGAGATGAACGCACCGTCGAAGATGCAAAAGTCGGTGGAGCACTTCAAGTCGCATCCACTTGTTGAGTAGAAGGTCTGCGTTGGCTGAGTCGAGCAGGACGCGGGAAGGCCCGTGGTGATGGTGGTTAAGGTTGTTTTTGGCGGCGGTGGGGGGTTGTAGCACGAGGGCTCATCGTGGCCGGGGCGATTGCGATTGGCGAACGCGCCACTGTTCAGGGGTTAGTGGTGTCCAGGTACTGACAACTATTGCTGGGTTATGGGGAACAGACCTGACGAACAGGGCAATGCTTGCTAGTTCCCGCATTATTATGGAGTGCAGATGTTTAATGTTAATTGCAACAGGTGGATAACAACCCGGAATCGCACAAAACACAAAAAGGGGCCAAGAACAAAAGGGGACACAGGTTGGAAGCTTTCCGCCCATGCTTAAGTACAATAGAATTAAAATTCCCTCGGCTACTGTCTCCTCAGCCCATCAGCCGCTACCCTAATTATAAAACAGCCTCAGACAAACTGGTGGCCGTGGAATGCACATCATGGCACTTAGGGATGGTAAGGTGGTAATTGATTGCACCGGTTGAAGACACCATTGGTCCTCTATCACGGCGCGATACCACCACCAAGCGGCTTGGCAGAAACGGTCTTGCAGGATACGAATCGCGGGGACCCCTTGGGCAGCGGAAAGGTTGCTCCCGCATTGCGGGGTACGGATGATGGATGGTCGGGTTCGTTGCCGGGGTGCGTTTTCTTTTGTTTGGGATGGTCTGGTGATCTGCTATTATTTCGTGTCATTAGAAGAGTGTGGGTTGTTGTGTTGTGTTGCATTATTGGTTCTGTGGCCTGAGAGGTGTTGACCCCTGAATTCAATTGGTGAGATGGGAATAGGGGCACATTCGTGCTCAAAAACCCAGATGCATGATCAACGCCAACAGAGACAGAATGAATCATCACCACAACCCAATTATCCCCATCCTACCTCCCACTACCCTAACCAGCAAGCCCATCCGCCAACATGGCATCCACCAACTGGCAATGCCTCTCCGCATTCGACTCGCTCCACTCCGTATCATAATTCAAGCCATATGGCCAGAAATGCCCCCCTCCACAATTAATCTTCGCGCTCTGGCCATCCCAACTCTTCAACAGCTTCGTCGCCGACGGCCAATTATCCGCCTTGCACCGGTCATCAAACGCCCTCGTCTGCCCGACCCCCAATGTATGCGCAATCTCATGCAGCGCCGTGCGCTCATTCATGTACGACCGGTTCGACCCGAATCGGATGTTGCCGTTGAAATTCCCATCTGCCGTCTGCACGCCCGGGACGTACTCGATGGTGAGGGACTTGTTGGCGCGCTTGGCGATGCGGTTGTACCGCGCTGTCGCGAGCGAGACGGCCTTTTCGATGCGCGTGTAGGCGTCTTGTTGGTCGGTCGAGGGGTTTTGGGCGCGCCGGAGGGTGAAGGAGACGCCGGCGGAGACGAGGGAGGCGTAATAGGTCGCCGCGAGGGCGAGGAGGGAGAGACGCATCGGGACGGTGGGTGACGTAGTGATATGGGGAGTGGTATAGGTTGGCTGCGATGAGAGTGGTAGATCGTGGGAAGAGTCGGGGATGAGCCCGGTGTTTTTATTCCATCGCTAATGCGGAGCCAAGTGGCCGAATTCGCGGCGTTATATCCGTGATATTAATATGAGCGGGTGGTAATTCGTGGAAATCGGGTTGTAAAGTCGCTTGTGCTGTTTAGGCAATTTCGCTGCCACCTTCCAAAGGGGACCCGGACGTTGTAGCGAGAGCCAAGATATGGGGTTGAAGCGACCGAGTAAACGGTTGTTGTGGGGTAGCGTTTCAAGTGTTAGTAGTATCAGTGCCGGAGTCCGGATCATATTTTTACGAGTACGACTTCAGTCAGTGTGAGATCCACTTGGATTGGACCTCGTTATCTTGAGCAATGATAACTCGAGATTGAACATTACATCTGGTCCAAACCCAAGACTGCCTCACGCGTCACATCAGTGAATTGCCCAAACACCTGGCCTGCCGGATAGGTAACCTTCCAGTTATGAGAAGAAAATGCGGCAGTGGCATCCAGTCTCTTTGTTCATCAACATTCACACAAGAAGACATATCACATAGTCATCTGGGCGCAATAGAATTCCTTTGTTCAAGGACTACACGTCAACAATGCGGACAATTCAATTATTCACAGAAGCGCATCGAGTGATGTGTATTCTTTGCAAGTCAGAAACAAACATATAACCACCATGGACGCCTTGACAGCTTCACCACTACTCAGACTATCTCCGTCACCATCCGGATTATGAGGCATCACATTGACACCACTTCCATTTTTGCGAGGCATACCAGTCTGACTGTTATAGTAAGTAACTATTCGCGAAGTGAAACCATTCACCCCCGTCAAATATAAATCAGACAAGATGAATACCCACGGTGACTCGGAGGCGGAGTTCTACATGTACATCGGCCCTGCTCACATGCTGTCATCCCCAGATAATGACGATCCCATGCTTTGGCAAAACAACACCGCCAACACGGACGTGGCTGCAGACACCAGCACGACGCAGGACATCCCCCTTCAACCGATACAGCTCAACCCGGGCCCCGTGGGTCTGCAACAGACTCCCGGACCCCACAGAGCCATCGACCCCTCAACCTTCGAGTTCGTCGATCTCCCCGTCTACGACACCGAAGGCTACCCAAGCAGCAGCCCCCTTTCCAAAAGCTTCGACAAGACCCTGGAAGAAACCAACAAGTCTATGGAGCTAGTCTCCTCCACTAACACTTCCCCATCCAAGAAGCCAGACCCACCCGCCCAACCCCCTCCCACCCGTCACTGGAGCTACTGCAACTGTGACAGGTGCGGCGAACCCGTTGACATCCTCCAGTACACCTTCACCAAGACCATCGGAGACGACGGGCTTTGCGAGGAGTGCCAAGCGTTCCAGGAGGCGGAGGATCAGCGGACGGCGGCTAGGTTTTTGCAGCGGATGGCGGAGAAGAAAGCGGCTAGGGTCGAGGCGGCTAGGATTGAGCGGAGGGGGTTTCAGGCTGGGGCAGCTCAGTCTACGGCTCCGCATTCGCAGTCTGCGGCTGCTGAGTCTGAGTCTGAGTTCTAAGCTCGGTGGCAGCCAAGCTGACTGACAGTGACAGTGACAGACTAACTAACTTTCGATCTTAACCCATCGGAGGACTCCCTGACTGTACAGTGATACCATAGGCCTGGTGCTTGTGAGCTGTCTTGTCCTGAGCAAAAAGGTGAGTTGGCGGTACCACGTCCTCAGGCTCCCCGAAGGTGACCATGCAGAGTTGAGCACCAAACAATAACAAACATATCTACCCACTATGATTCCCGACAGTTGCTCCACTGCGATTGTAAGTAAATGCACTGTGAAGTACCCAACGACTAACATGGTCCCTATGGTCCACTTTCAGACGGAGTATCTCCACGGCCTGGTAAACTCCGCATGACCCCGGCCGTATCGGACATCAACAAACTTCTTGAATGGCGTCTCTGACCCTGCATTGTAGCTACTCGGTCGTCGGATCCGTTGGAGATCAACTCCATATCAGTGCACGGGATCATGTCTCATGACCAAGCCGTGAGGTATGCCCAAACCTTAGCGCCTCCTCGTCACGAAGTTCCCTGACGTATCCCAGAACCCACACAAGGTTCATCAACGATGAAGTGGCTTGCACTTCGATATTGACATCAAGCCCTCCCAGGCCAACACAAGTCTCTGAATCCTGAACCAATGCATCTCAAACCCGCCAGACCGTAATCCGGCATGGCATTAATATTAATAAGCAAGTAGCTAGCTCTTGCGGGAAGGAACCCCCTTCTTACGAGTTGATCTAGCGGCCGTTTGCATCGTCGTCATGAAGAACGCCATCCTCCCCACACCAAAAGACCACCTAACCTGCCGGGGAAATAAACCAAGACAAAAGCCAACGCAGTTGCTTCCCACGCTCCCGTGATGCAATAATCCAGACCGGAGTGGCGATGAACACAGCCCAGAAAAAAGCCGATGTGTTGTACCCAAAGGTGATGTCTACATCCTCACGCCCCGTCTCCTCCTCGTCCTGCGAATGACAACGAATACAACAGCCGACCCAGCGGCAAGCAGCACCGGCGCCTTCCACTTCGACTTGCCAAGCGAGACAATCATCGCAGCATCGTATGAATGCCACGACGAACTCCCAAGGTGGTTGAAAATGGGCGTTGACACCGGGCCATTGAGACTGTGCATGTTGAAATTACCCGGCGGCCCCGCGAGGACTTTGAGCTCGGTGCGGTTGCGTTGGTAAGCATGGATTGTTCTGGTAGCGAAACAATTGTCAGCGGGGGACGGAAACACAAATTGCCGCTGGGGCGGCGGCCCCAAAAAAGACCTGCACTGCGCCGCGCAAATGCCGGGACGGCCGAGCCGAACTTACGATGCGTAGTGGCATCCCGTGCTGAACATCACAGTGGGGTATGGCAGGCCGAGCCAATGCCTGTTGTATCTCTCGAGATTCTTCACCATGGCGCCGACAAATTCGTTGCGCGCGCTCGCCATCATGAAGCCGACCGAAAAGCCCGTGGGGTGCGCGGCCGGAGCCACAAAATCGAAGCGCCGGAGCGGGCCGAGCGCACGGCGGCATTGTAGGTCCATATCAAGAATGACACCTGCATTTGGGGGAGAGTTGGTCAGCTGCGTGCACGACAAGCGGAAGCTGCACCGGAAAATGTAGGCACCTACCTCCATAGTGGTACAAAATCATGTAGCGCAGGGCATCGATCTTCTGGATCGGGTATCGGTAATTCTCCCACATCTCGCGGAGCTCGGGGAAGTGGTCGGCGACGAAGGTGGCCGCCAGCTCGTCGGTCCAGAGATACACATCCCAGCCGGGGTGTATGTTTATGCAGCTCTGTCGGACCTCCTGCCATTTCACGATGAAATGCTCGGCGCCTGCTCCGCCCATGGCGACGTGGTGGATAATCGGCGGCACTCGGTCCTCGAAGGGCGCAGCGCTCGTTTGCTCGGTGCTGTAGTTGGCGAAGGTGAGGTCGAAGCCATCGGCCTGGCTGGAGATGAGGAACTGCTCCGAGTGGTTCCACCATACGAGAGGGAGCGACGCCAATGTCGAGATATCATAGAGGAGGGAGCGGGCGCAAAAGAGGCCCAGGAGTGTGAGGCCGAGGAGGCATGTGAGCAGTCCCCGGTGCGTGCGATGGACGCGCGCAGACTTGATTATAGCGCCCATGCTACCTGTTCATGGCTCGAGGACGGAAATTCTGTTGAAAGGAAGAAACGGGCGAGGAAAATGACGGCGGAGGCGCAAAGGTGTCTTGAGCTTTCCTCGAGACCCCAGAGAAGTGCCAAAGGCGGGCAGGTGGGGAACACAGCAATAAAACAAGAAAGAAGCTCACACTGGGGTGACGAGGGTGCTTACACGACGCCGCAGGTGGGACCTGGCGCGCGGGACGATTCACAGACAAAGAGGCAAGGAATCGAAATTGGGCTGAAACGGGATGAAAAGGATGGCGTTGTTCCCTGTGGCTGTCAGCAAGCGAATCTCATACTGTGTAAGCTACCTTGGTCGCCATCCTACTCTAAATTGTGCTGCGAGCGCTCTAACGTTACCCTGGTTAGCTCGCTCGGTATGTTTGCTTGCAGCTGCATTCCAGCGACGCCGAGTGGTGGCAGGCGGGGGCGCTCGTCCTCAGTGCTTACCCCAGTGCTGCTCTCATTGCTGGCATCGCGCCAAAAGGGTGTTGGCGCCCGGTAGCGCAAGGCCTAGACTGGTCCAAAGCGACCAGGGAGAAAAAGCTTGCTTGGGGGCGTAGTGGTGGTGACCATCGAGGATCCCTCGATTGACGGTGTCGGGGGACGAATCAAAAACCGCGCCTGCATGCGACCCGTCGACACCGCTGCACCCTGGTTGGAGGCTCGGGAGCTTCGGACCCCTCAAAAACACCGGCCGAGAAAAAGGTACGAAATTGGATGATCATGTCGCATGAGGGCTGCACGGTCATAAGAATGCTTGAGATGGTCATATAAAAATTTGTGGGCTGCAGTCTATTCATGTACATGCAACTCCGCGGCATCCGGGGATATCCTCTTCAGATCGTTAAACCAGACGTACCGACTGACAATCATGTACAAGTGCCGGTCCCAGGTGTACTGGCTGGGGTGTTGGGCAAAGGCGTCGCGTGTCATGCGATACCGATGCCAAGAATTGGCGAGCAGCGCGCGAGCGCCATCTTTGGGGTCCGCCGTGCGTGCGGGGAAGGAGAGGGCCTCAACAATGCGCCACATGAATGGAAGGGCCGTAAGCGGGAGGTCACCAAGCAGAGTGTACTTGCGCGGAAGCGCGGTGGTTGTGAGCGTAAAGGCGACTGGTGCCTGCGGGTGTGTCGAAGCGTACTTGCTATTGAGTGAGGCAACGGGTCAGCAGCATTCCGACGGACACCGAACGGGTGGATGGGATGGGCGAGAAGGACGGGACGGGATGTGGCCGACGGCCATTGGTGGGGTCGTTCGCCTACCTCACTGCGGCGCTGACCGCTCGGTGGTTGATGTGCCCACTCACCCCACCTTCGTCGAATGTGATGATCTGAAAGAAGGGCCCAGCCAGAATTAGCACCGTGTCCGGTCAGCCCTGAGAGTGGAGAAGATAGGAGCATGTGATGGCGAGCTCGCCAACAGCAGATGCTGCGACAGGTGCGCAGCGGAGAGGCAAGCTGAAATGGGAAAACACACCGCATCAACTTCCCACTTGAGCACGTGCTCGTGCACTATCTTGGCGATAAGATCGGTGTCCCACCACACTTTCGGGTTGTCCTGGAGGTCGGGGTGGTCGAGGGCGCTACAGCGAGTCTCGTCGATACCCAAGGCCTTGCAAGACCCTGCTAGCTCCTTCCTCCTTAGATCCCCAATCCCGTAATTATTGCCTGGACGCTATTAGCAACCGAGGCGACATGCTGTGAGAGGAATCGACAAAGCGGCGATGATCTTACCAGTGGACATGACTAGCAAACCCCCTGTCATTTCCTTGTTGCGGTCCAGGACGCCGATGATGCTGGGGGCAAAGAAGAGGCACTCATCGTCGGGGTGCGCTGTCACGATGAGGAGGTTGCGGGCGGCAAGCAGCTGGGGCGGCAGTATCCTGGCGTCGCCTCCGACGATGTAGGCGATGAGCCATTGCAAAAAGAGAGGCAGCAGCACAGCGATGAGGGCGATACGGAACAGCCAGCGCCAGGCACGCCGTGGTACCCGGCTCAGCAGCAGAGCGGGTTTGGCGGCAAGCTGCAGCATGGTGATGGCATTGGGGGCAGGTCTCCACGCGCGCAAAGCAAAGCTGGAAATCGATGGCGAGCACTGGGAGATGCAAAAGGATACTCAGAAGGCCCACGGTCTTATTTTCGAGGGAGATTGCGGCGGGATCACGATCACAGAACAGGAATTTCGTGCGTGGGGAAACGGCGGTCCAGATCTCGCTTGCGCTTGACGGATTACTGAGAACGGCGCACAGCGCCCTGCACACTGTGTACTTGACGCCCATCGCCCTTCCCCAATGCGGGTGGTGCCAATCCATCGCGCGCAACTGCCCAGCCATCTGGCAGCGCAATCCACTCTTTCCAGTCGGGCCTTGGCCTGGTGACTGACAAAGCGCCGGTGGATCCGGTTCGTCCAAACGATGCCACAGCATTCCCTGACTGCCGGGGGGAGTTGGCTTGCCGACGGCTAGGTAATCCCATTGCGGCTCACAGATCGCTGCGGTGCCAGCGGTGCGACTACTTCGAGCTTTCTGACCCTCACCTCTCCCTCCCGTCTGCGCTCTTGTTGCTTCAAATGCGTCCGAAGAGCAGGAGAAACACCAGAAGGGCGACACGGGAAGTTTAAAAGCTTAACGAAGACCCTGAAGTTCACCATGCTTGGCAATGCGATGCGCCAAGTCGATCCTCGCCGGCCCGAAGCGGGGAACTGGGCCCTGATCTTGGTGAGCTCCAACAAACCGACGGCACTGCGATGCTTGAATCGACGTCGCACCTTGGCGGTCTTTTTTTGCTAACAAAATGGCCCGCACAGCTCGTTGTACAGAACTCGGCGCTGGTGATGGTCATGCACCATTCGCGCAACGGCCCGACAGGACAAGGACCTCGGTATTTGGCGTCGACGGCCGTTTTGCTTGTCGAAGCGATCAAGTTACTGGTCAGCTTGGTCTTCGCGACCTACGATATCCGTACCTCCCACCCTTCAAGCTCACCATCCACCGTTGCCGTGTTGCTCCGTCGCTCCGTATTCGCCCCCGATAGCTGGAAGCTTATCCTGCCCGCTGCTCTGTATACGCTACAAAATTCGCTAGTCTATGTCGCCATCAGCAACCTGGACGCCGTCACGTTCCAGGTCACGTACCAGCTCAAAATTCTCACAACAGTATTATTCAGCATCCTACTCCTGGGGACTTCGATATCGTCGAAACAGTGGCTGGCACTTGTGCTACTCACGTTTGGGGTCGCCTTGGTTCAGGTTGCGGGTCCCCTTGGAACCGAGAGCTGGAAGGATCGCCTCACCTCGCTCATCCAAGGTGATCTTCTTCTCGAGGCTTTCGAGGCCCCTGCGTCCGGCGCGGTCAAGGGTCTTCTGGCAGTGTTGTCCGCCTCGGTGATATCTGGCCTCACCTGTGTTTACTTTGAGAAATTGGTGAAGGACTCTCTTGGTACAGTCTCGCTATGGACGCGGAACGTGCAGCTATCTTTCTTCAGCTTGTTCCCAGCTCTCTTCATTGGCGTGCTCTGGCAGGATGGCGCGGCGATAGCACGAGACGGCTTCTTTGCCGGGTACAAGCCCATAGTGTGGCTCACCATTTTGCTCCAAGCTATCGGCGGTCTCATTGTTGCTGTGTGCATAGCATACGCTGGCAATGTGGCCAAGAACTTCGCCGCGAGCCTCAGCATTGTTGTCAGTTACGCGGCGACGGCTATGTTGTTCCAAACGCCTATGACAATACCTGTGGGTTTGCGCTGCCCTTGCTGCACCAAGTTTTTGCTCGCTAACGTGGAATTTGTAGGCGACTGGAGGTGCAGCCACCGTGCTGCTCGCGATGTATCTCTACCACGGCCGATCTATGAATAGGACATCATTACTGCCGACGAGTATGGAATCTCGCATGTCAGAGAAGCCGAAATCATCAATGTTTCAAGTGTTGCCGCCAGCGAGGTAGAACCAGGCCGAAGTCCACGAGGAATGACACCAGCACGAAGGACGAACGCTTCGGGTCTCCAATGCCGAAAGACCGAACTTGGGGCCGAGAACATCGTCGCTCGCGGCAATGCGCCAAACCCAGGCCCGATCGGTACAGGGTGCTATATTCCAGCACAGCATTCCAGGTCCTCCTGCTCCTCGCCCCCGCC
>Ga0247758_1002140_pt1 | contig 11811 bp, 15 predicted proteins | sample UWRJL156409C4_FD_180950 | JGI IMG/M metagenome (GOLD analysis project Ga0247758, IMG submission 180950) | Plant litter microbial communities from Arlington Agricultural Research Station in Wisconsin, United States - UWRJ-L156-409C-4 | ecosystem: Environmental > Terrestrial > Plant litter >...
GAATCTGCTGTCGAATTAAAAGAGAGTGGACGCTTTCGCGTTCCTAGCGGAAGGGATTCCATTGCGTTGATACTCGAGAGCCTGTTGTAGAGCTATGGAGCCAAGGGTTGTGAGTCGCGGCGGCTACTAGAGCGGCGATAACGATGCTGCCGATCAACTTGAAGCTCCGACGATGGTGGCGGCGGTTGGAGCTGGAGATCCCCGGACCCTTTTTAGGGCCAAGAGACAGGGCGAGCGCCAAGGCGCGTCAGAATCCAATGCTACTAACCACTCAAGCAGTGCTGCCTAGCTTCTTCCGTCTTTTGATGTGGCAGTGTGTGCGGGGTAATCTGCCAAAAGAGGCCCTCATACTGGCTGTGGGGAACAGATTTTGGATGCCCATATGCAAACTTCTCACTTCAAGAAGTACATGTATTGGTTAAGGTACCTAGGTAGAGGCTTGGGCCAGCCATCATGTCCTATGCATATGCGCCTTTCAAGACCGACCAACAGCAAATCCGCCTGCTTCACCTCGAGCCGGCCATATCTCGTGAGAATGTCGGCCCCGAAAAAACACGGATCAGGCTCCGGTTTGAGACAACCAATCTCCACACCGCTGGAGACTACACCTGCCTCTCGTACAGATGGAACGACGCGGGCCCCACACAGACCGTAATTTCTCGATGGCTGCGATTTTCTAGTCCGACAGAACCTCTACGATGCCCTCCGACGTCTGCAGCTCCCCGACAGACCTCGAAGGCTCTGGATCGACGCCATCTGCATTAACTAAGATGATATACTAGAGCGCGAAGCCCAAGTGGCCACCATGCAATACATTTACCAGGGCGCCACCAATGTGATTGCCTAGATTAGTGAAGACAACGGTGCCCAGGATCAGAGAGCTGTCCAATTCGTCCGCGAGCTGAGCCTGCGCGGGTTTCAAATCGTCCACAACGGTCATGTTCTCGACGAGGAGACACTGGTCTGGATCGAGTCCATCACGCCCTGGGGACTGGTGGACAGTCTCTGGCTCGACTTTATCGCACTGGTGAAGCGAGAGTGGTTCTCGGGCATCTGGATCGTGCAGGAGGTTGTTGTGGCGAAAAGCGTCACGGTCTGGTGCGGACCTTACCGAATCGACTGGATGGATTTCCACTACTCAGCAATGTTCATCCTGAACCACCAAGACTTGATTCGTGGGTACGCAGCGCCGTCCTGCCTGAAAGATCACGACGTCGAAAAGGCAAGGTTCTGGGACACATTCTCCCCGGCGCACTGGCTTTTCCGAGCCATTAACAACATCAACGCCGTGGGAGACCTGGCTTCTCATTAGGGCTTGCGCAGAGTGGCGCGAGAGCTCACAAATTCTTTCATGGAAAGGATTCATCCAGGGGTAAATATGGGGCTTCCAGATCGAGTCACTTGGGGAAAATGGGGCCCTCTGCGCGGCAGAATCCCAGTTCGAAAGCGGTCGATGTACGAACTGGTAAGGAAGTTCCGCATGTTTGGCGCAAGCGACGATCGCGACAAGGTTTACGCTTTGGCCGGTATTGCAGAGACAGTCGAAAACGCTGTAGGCGCCACAGTTCGCATCTCCTACGCACCGAATACCAAGATATTAGACGTCTTTTGGGACCTCGTCGATACCGAGCTTCGCCATCCCAAGAGTATCATCTTCCTCAACCACGCATGTGGCGTCACAAAGCCACACGATTTCCCCTCGTGGATGCCGCTTTGGTATGAGGCCGACTCATACGCCAAATCCGGTCTACGCCCTTTCGAAGCACTCAAAATATCCCCTCAGATCACCTACTAAGCATCTAAACACTCCTAACCGTCAGCCGACATGCACAAACCAACAACGAGCCTCCAGATCACAGGAACCTTCCTCAGCAACATTTACCAAATCGGCGAGGTATTCAACCGCGACTTGCCCGAAGCTGATCACGCGGCGCCTCTCCAACGATGGGCCGGAATGCTCGATCCAAGTCTTGCCGGCCTGCAGTACTTCCACCATATGATGCTCCTCCTGCGCAGAGCACAGCGCGTATTTGCCGAGGAGGCCGAAAAGGGGTTCAGAGACTTTGTCCAGAAAAAATACCTTGACAAGGAGCAGTTGATTGACAAATTCTTTGCTACGCTTCTCGCTTCGACCTCTGACGAAGGGACCAAGTATTTCACGAATCCGATCGCTGATGCTAAGACGGCCGCGAAGTTACGGTTGTTAGCTGGCCGTCAGACCGAGGGGACGAGACACGCATCTGACGAAGTGGTTCATCATGTGCAGAATCGGATTGCTGATGTTTGCCATGGACGGAGACTGTTTCGGTGCGGGACTGGAGTGCATGTCAATGGAAAAGGGGCTGATGCCAACTTTGGGCTGTGTCCGAGTGACACCGAGGTGGGTGATTTGGTGGTTTTGTTTCCGGGTGCAAAGACTATGCATGTTATACGGATGGTTGAGAGGGATGAAGGTGGGAGGGATGTCTTTGGTTTGGTAGGTGAGGTGTATGTTCATGATTGGATGCGTGGGCAGCTTGAGGGGGATGATCTAACGGGGGGGCATTTGAAAGGGATGGAGGTGTGGTTGAGATAGGAATTTTCGAACTGAAAGTTTATCTGAATGATCAAGTTAAACTTTTCCAAGGAATACGGGAGGGTGGAATTTCCAACATTCATCATACATTCATCTAGGTAGGTAATTATCGTGGTCTCAATGCAGGATGAATCATAATGAATCTCGTGAGGGGTGCGGGGTACATAACCCGTGGGTCTACTTTATTTCGGCACCTCATCTTCTAAACGAGTTATCCCCGTCCCAACTCAAAGTGCGCCACGACCGCTATGCAGTCATTCAACCTGGACATCATCGGGCAGCCGCCGAACCTGCACATCTACACGCAGCTATGCGTCTGCTTTTCTGTGGCCAACGACTCGGATGCGACCCGCCAAGCAGCAGCCGACACCCTCGCACAGGGCCTGAAGAAATTGGCACAGCGCGTGCCATGGCTTTCGGGAAAAATCATCCACGAGCCGTCAAGTGAAGCCGGGAACTCAGGAGTCTACAAGATCGTCCCCTGGGCTAATGCCCCTCCGCTCGTGATCCGCGATCTCCGGGGTGGCCCATCCGCCCCAACGATGGAAGCCCTCCAGAGGGGAAATTTCCCCATGCAACTGCTAGACGAGGCCCTCATCGCGCCGTACATGACCATCCCCGGCGGAACGGCTGGATCGAAGCCTGATGATCCGACGGCTGTTTTTGCAGTTCAGATGAGCCACATCGATGGCGGCATGTTGCTGACCTTTGTCACGCAGCACCAGGTCATGGATCTTGCTGGGCAGATACAAATTATGCGCCTCCTTTCCATGGTCTGTCGAGGGGAGGACATTCCAGACAGCGAGGCGGAACTCGCCAACAGTGATCGTTCCGACATCGTTCCGCCTCTCGGTGACGACGAGCCGGAGCCCATTGAGCAATTCAGTCGGCAGACAGTGAAGCCATCTCCCCCACCTTCTGCACCAACTGATACGGCCACTGTGGTCTCAGTCTGGGCAAGTTTCTCCTTCTCGCGGGAATCTCTCGCCGCGCTCAAGGCAGCTGCTCTAGAGACCGGCACATCACCAAAGGTCTCCACGGATGACGCACTCACCGCATTTATCTGGCAGTCTATCACCCGCGCGCGAAACCACCGCCTCCAAAATGACCAGGACCCAAACACTCCCGAAGCAGAAGTAACCCTCGGCCGCGCCGTCGACAGCCGCCGATACCTCGGCATCCCGAAGGAATACCCCGGCCTGTGCAACAACATGGTCTACCTCACGCACACCGTTCAAGAAACACTTGACATGCCCCTGGGGAAAATGGCCTCGGAGCTCCGTGTTGCCGTCGACCCGGCCATGTCTCAGATCGGGCTGTATACGCGCGCCCTAGCCGCCCTTCTCCGACGGACGCCGGACAAGGGAATTGTCTCGATGGGCGCGAACATAAACCCATCGAGAGATTTCATGCTTAGCTCGTGGGCGGGCGCGGACTGTTATGGTCTCGATTTTGGGATGGGAATGGGGCCGCCCGTGGCTGTTAGGAGGCCGCGGTTCTATCCGGTTGAGGGGCTGGGGTATCTGCTGCCTAGACATCCGAGTGGGGAGATTGTGTTGACAATTTGTTTGAGGGAGGGGGATATGGCGGTGCTGAGAGGGGATGGGAAGTTTGGGAGGTATGCTGTGTATGTTGGCTGATGAAGGGTAAGACAGAGACATCACCTAAACTCCTTTGTGATTGTTTCGGTACCTAGATACGTAAAACTCATTGTCCCCGTCCAGCTTAGCCCCAAAAAGCCTTAGCCTGCTGACCCAACGACTTCTGCCCCGCCGTATTCGCGTGACATCCATCCTGCACCTCGCCCCTCAGCAACTTAAACTCGCCCGGATACGTGACATTCAACGCCTTATCCTCGCCCGCCCTCCTCGCCAAATCCACCGTAAGCTGCGGCCCCTTCGGCCCCGCCAGCGAGCAACTCCCCGGATTATCCGGATACACCGGCTGCCCGGTAATCCAAATCCGTGCCCCGGGCGCCGCATGTCCCCGTGCGTTGGCCACCAGCTGCTTGACCTCGTCGTAGGTGGCCCCTGGGTTCTGAAAGATGCAGATCTGCACCCATACCTCGGACGGCTTGCCGTACTTGGCGGCCTGCGCGTCGAATTTGCCCCAGCTGGGGGACGTGGTGCTTGTCCAGGACTGCACGACGAGGCCGCCCGTGCCGTAGGGGCCCCACATGTGCTTGCCACCGATGGCGATGTAGCCTTGGGCGACGTTTTCGGACATGGAGCAGCCGACGAAACCCATCGAGGGCTCGCGAACTTGGCGGCGGGTGGGCGTGGCGGAGGCGAGGCCGAGGAGGAAGGGGGTGAGTGGGAGGTGCATGGTTGGGTTGGGGGGACTTTGTTTGGATAGATGGAGGGAAGGAAGTTGGGGTACCCTGGTGGTTAGAATCCAAGGGAGTTTCGTTTGGATGCTCTGCAGAGGTCCTAGTGTACTACTTATACTTGAACCTGCGGGTGCGGAGGCAACTTCAACTGCTGCACTTGCAATTTAACTCGGCTCTATCTCTGGAAGGGTTGTCAAGACACGTAAACAAGCTACATACCCTACAGTACCGAGCCCAGCATTCGGGGCCTTGAAGTATCGGTGTTTCTTGACCGGAATGTGGGGGAGTAGATTCAGGGCCCGCGCCTGAAGAGAGTGACATCCTCGACCGGCGGACCGGAACGTGGACAGCAACCTCCCTGATTGGCCGGCGTTGAATGACACCTGTTTCGGCCTAGCGCGTCCTCTCCCAGGCAATGAAACACCTATGCTCCGCGCATTTACAAGGTTTGGAAGCCCAGCTCTTTGAGAAACCACGTTTTGCCTAAACACGCCACACCGCGACCCAGCACAATCACCAACACCTTTAAAGGGCTCGCCGTTCCCAAAGAAGCCCGAATCCGCGCCCTCCTCCCTCTCGAACTCCCGATCACACAAACCGACACCATGGTTGGAGTCCCCGGCCGCTCCAAAGCATGCATCACCTGCCGCCAGCGCAGAAAAGGGGTAAGTTGCCTCCCACCAAATTCCGCTGTACCTACCAAAGGGCTTACAACCCCAGTGCGACCTCAAAAAACCCGCCTGCGCCCAATGCACCAAGGCTGGCCTCAACTGCGCCGGCTACGACCCCCCGCGCGTCTTTGTCGTGAGCACGCCACGCACCCGACACCCTGGATACAGCCTGAGAGCAGCTGCCGCAGCTTCCCAGCCGCCGAGCGACCTGTGGCACCGTATCCACCACCATGGTGGCCAGATATCCAGCGAAACTACGAGCCTCCGACTGTTGGCGCGCCCCGAGGACGAGCGGAGATGCATCGCTTCGTTCTGGGAGGCGTACTTCCCTGATGGGCGGCCCATCCCCGCGGGCGCGGTGAGGAGTTATACCTGCACCTGGACCGAGACGGCGAGGAAGCTTTTCGGGGAGGAGGAATGTCTGCGGCATGCGCTGTGGGCGAACTGTCTCCTTGTGACGGGGAACCGGGAGGGGGTGGAATGGATATTGAAAGAGGCGGCAGTGATGTATGGGAAGGCTCTGTCTGGGCTGAGGGCTTCGCTGGGGACAGCACATGGGGCGAGGAGGAATTCCGTGGTGGCAACGGTGAAGTTGCTTGAGATGTTTGAGGTATGCGGCACTCCGGCGAGTATTGGTGCTGGTACTGATGCAAAACGCTTACAGGCTTTCTCTCGGCGGACAGACTCGGGTGAGACCCCTGATCGGTCAACAAGTTGGGGGCAACACCACGCCGGCGAGCTTGCGCTATTCCTTTCCAGAACTCCCGTGGCACATATCGACGGCGATGCACACCATGTATTCGCCGATGAGAGGGTAGAGATGGTAAGCACCCCTTCCTGCCCCGCTGGGAGAAACGAACGCAGAACACCCCCTCATTCTCTCTCACCCCAGGCACTATCGGCCATCCTCCAGCGAAAGCGACTACCCCTCAGCACGCCCGAGTGGAAGAGCGTCCCCTGGCAAAACATCCCCAAAAACATGAAAGACATCCTCGCCGATGTCCTCGTCGAGATGCCCGGGCTACTCGAAGACCTCGACAACATGCTGTGCCTGCCCTCCGAGTCAAGCGCCCAAACTACATCCCGCCGCGATCTCATCCGCAAGTGCTGGGAGTACGACGCGCAACTTCTTTCCTGGCTCGGGCTGCTCAGCAATATCGCCCAACCCCCCGAACATCATGATCCCTGTCCAGAACCGGAAAATCATTTAGGCGAGTCCAAATCGGACCTCGTCACGCACGTTGCCCAAGTCCACGGCATGAGCCTCTTCTGGCTCACGTCCATGGTCCTGTACAGTATTCTTCGGGCTGTATCTGGTCCCGAGGACGTCCTGACTGAGCGGACAGATCCAATGCACCATGCCCGCAAGCTCGTTGAGGCGATTGGGGTTTTGATGCGGCCTGAATCGGGGCTGTATGGGAAGCAGAGTGCGGCGCTGCAGATCGAGATTGCTTGGCGGTATGCGACGGAGCTGGGTGGTTCTTCAGGCGAGGGTGGGGATCTGTTGGAGGCTTTGGAACGGTTGAGAGGTGATTTGGACAGGAGATTGGTGGCGACAAGGGAGGGTACCAAGGCTGGGAGTGGGGATGTGGGACTGGGAATCGGGATGGAGGCTATGAAGGGGAAAGAAAGCATGGAAATTTAGGATACCCGGCTTTCGTATGGAGTATTGCACTGCTTTGGGGATTTAAATACGGCATTCGCTGAAAGAATTCAAGCAGCGTGTCCGTTGCTGGATTTCACGGCCCAGATTTGGCGTTGGTGTATGTCCAGGGACAGCTTCAACCCTCTGCCACGTCTACTCTCCATGCAAATCATGTATTTAGATATTAGCTTAGACACTTAGCTATGACGTCGCTTCATGAAGGTGGGCAATAAAAATAGCTGCGTGGTAGTACCATTCAGGGGCTGAGACTGCTAATCTCAGCTCCCGTCCCCAGTGCACCAATCGCCATTCACCCCCATCATTGAGCTCGGCCGGGCATGGCTCCGTCTTACCATGCATTTCTTGTTGCGTGCTCAGCTCGATAGATCGACCGCAATCGAAAAAAATGATACGTAGAATTAATTTCCCTCCACCTACCCCTAAACCCCTCAGTAACCCGTTCCCTTCCAGACTTCTCGTAACCACAACCCCTGTTCTCAAAATGTTCCTCCCCCTCATCCTCACCCTCGTCACGCTCACTCCCCTCCTCACCCTCGCCGCCCTCAATGGCCGCTGCACCGGAAGCAAAGCAACCGGGCAGTTCAAAACACAGGGGATCTGCATCAAGACCTCGACATGCCGACGGTACAGCGGCACCACCAAGAACGGCGCGTGTCCCTTTGATGACGACGATGTGAAGTGCTGCATCATCGACAAGTGTGGCCCGTATCCGGAGGGAAATCTGGGGGGGAAGAGTCATTGCGAGTGGAATACGGATAAGGATAGTGCGTGTAATGTATTTGGGATTTGGTATGATGGTGAGTATTTCCCGTGGGAGGGGGTGAGGAAAAACATAGTGTGGAGGCTGACAGAGAGATAGATCGGTGCCCAGGGGGGGATAACTACAAGTGTTGCGAGATTCCATGAGCGACCCAATGAAGATTGTCTCCGGGTGAAATGAGAGATGGGCCAACTGTACGAGGTTCTGAGAAGAAAAGGAGGGTTCCGAAATAGCGCAAACAATGCCTTCCGGTGGCGTCAAAGTGGTTTCCCGGTTTCAGAACATGAATCACCTCCATGCTATGGCGAGAGACGATACCTAGTCTGTTCGTGAAGTATTATTCACCCTTGCTGCCCGAACCCCACACCAGATGTCTGTCGCGCAACATCAACCGCGGCGAGTTCGAAGGCGCCGCTCGCGTCTTAAGTAACTGATTCAGGCGTCCTATTCCCTGCCCACTCTTCTTAATTCAACTGCCTAGTTAGCCCCTATTAATCGGAGACGTGACTCTGAGGAGTTAAAGAGACCTGATCTCGGGTCTTCCCTTCGGCCCTTGAGCTCAAGTTGAGCGCTGGGCCTTCTTGAGATTCTCGGCCGAAGGCGATGCCAGGGTGGGCAATATTGAGGCACAGAGCAGAAAGGAGCATCATCCTATGTTTTGCAAGCCAACTGTTTGTTACTGCCATATGTGAAAAGGGTCTGAGATGAGGGGTCGGTAGAAGAAAACTCATGTGGACTTGAGGGTCATAAATGCTGCCTCGTTGCGTATTAATGGCGTCTCATAATCGTCCCGCAGCTCGTCAATCCGGAAAATACAGCAGATCAGGATAGATATTGTCGAAGCAAACAAGAACGCGATAAAAGGTTTTGTCCGAGTCTGGAGTGGCTTTGATGCCAAGTGTTTCCGGACATAGCGAATGACGTACTCGGCAAACAGAACAACAAAAATGACGATAGTCACAACCTGGAGGATGATGCCTCCAATGGAGATCCGCACGCCGCTTCTATTTCCACTCGCACCTTGTACAAATGCTTGGGGAATGAGGGAGACAAGGATGCAGAGGATGAATAACCAGACGAAGAACTTCGGGTTCAAGTGGAACAGGGAACTGTCGAGGTGGTCGATCCTTGTGCGCTCGGATCAGCGTCATCACGGGGCAACAAGGGGGTACAAATGGGGCCTCGACGTCTTGGAGAGCAGCACATAAATTGCCGAACAGAAGAATACGGGTGCAGTGGTGATGCAGACTAAGATGGAACATGACCAGTCAGCACGAAGGTGGCTTGCATGGAGAGCGGTGATTTCAAACTAGGGTGTCTTACCGATCTGGATAACGAATGCGTTGAACGAAAAGGGGTTCGAGTGCAAAATGATCCGCCCAATGTACCCAATGATCTCATCCAGACAGCCGGCAACCATGCAGATCGTAAATCCCCACGTCCTCCACTTGATCCCCTGAGCTAAGTGGACGAGCATCAAAAGCGTGAAGACTCCGATGACGGCGCCATTCCCCGGAGTCGAGGACTGGTATTCGAGGATACTGGCCTCGAGGGGGGGATTAGGCCGCTTGGTAGCCCGCCCATAGTTCGTCTGGGTTGGTTGGGGATGGGAAACGAATGTTAAGAATTAGAAATAAATGGTACTCAGTCAGTCAGGTGAGAATATAGAAGTATAGAGAACTCGAAGACATGTCCGAACACTCCACCCCACACCCTTCAGCTGAGGAGCTGTGCTGATGTATCGGATCTTGTTGGCGCCGTGAAGCGCACACGAGCCGTGTAGCAAGTTGATGCTCACTGGAAATGACAAAGAGGGCGAGAAAGACTGCACGGTCAGCCTCAAATAAGGAAATGCTTGCGGAGCCCTTTTTGGAGGTCGATAATAGGGTGCCACTCTCCTTGATGTTGGCGGGTGTTCCCCATTCGGCTGTGTTGGCGAAACGGACTGTCGGGTTGTGCCATCACCCCGTCATCACACCCAAAATAGCATTCTGGTGAACGAAGTCTGGCGTCTGCTGATTTATCCCACCAAGGCAATGTGTTGTCTTGATGGTCATCAATTCTTTCTGGGAATGTTTGTCATTTTGCCGTGTTGTCGCATCAGTCCGCGGCTCAGGGGTTGTCGGTCCAACTCAGGTGATTATGTGCCTCCAATGCCAGTTTCAAGGTTTCGGCGACATTGATTTTTTGATTTTGTAATCAGCCTCGTCTTCCGTGCATCGGCAAGGCAGAAAAAGCAACGACACCAAGCGCTAGACCGCAATAGTCTGGACACTCGGATGTGATGACTCAGGATGCCCACTGCAGGGTGATCACCAGCCAAGCCTCAGGCATTTCAGACTGTACAACCCAAGCAGTGCAACCGGTTGATCAGTGATCAACATTCACCGCCAAAGGGGAAATTTTTAATTCAACCACGACCCGAAGAAAGCATTCTGTTATAAACCGCAAGCGTTTGGCATACTCAACAGCAACTTCAAGAAGCTCAATCACAACAGAAAAGCATTCCACCATTGCCTTACCCCTGAAACCACCGCCGCAATGTCGACTCAAGAGACTGCACTCACCCAATTCCTCGAGGTCGGGGGAACGACCTTCGCGTACCGCATCATCGGATCTCCCTCGCCTGCCACTCCGCCCTTGCTGCTCCTGAACCACTTCCGGTCCAACATTGACCTTGTAAGCTCCTGACCCCAAATGCCCCAGCCACCCACACACCAACAAAACCATCCACTAACACCGTCACCCCAGTGGGACCCCCTCCTCATTAACGCCCTCGTGCAAATCGGCCTCCAGCTCATCACCTACGACTACGCCGGTATCGGCCACAGCACCGGCACCGTCAAGCCCACCATCGCCGGTTTCGCCTCGGACGTATCCCTCTTCCTCTCCGCCCTCCTACCCACGTTGCCCAACAACACCACCTCCGTCGACATCCTCGGCTTCTCCATCGGCGGCTACGTCGCCCAGCAACTGACCCTAACCTCCCCCTCCCTGGTCCGTAAGCTCATCCTCGCCGGCACCGGCCCCTCCGGCAGCCTCGGGCACCACCAGCGTCCCATGCCCGAAGTCCAATCGGCCATCATGGCGCCCTCTCCCGACCCGGAGTCCACCACCGACGCGTTCTTCCCCTCCTTCTTCCCCGCCGCCATCCGCAACGTCACCGGCGACGCATGGCTCCCTCGCATCCTCTCCTCTCGCACTGGCGTAGCAGGACAGAACGGCGAACCCCCATCGCAATTCTTCACCACCGGTCCCGCCCTCACTCCCCTGATCAAGGCTTACCTATACTGGGACGCAGACCCAACCCCATATTCTCTCCTGCAGACAATCCAGAACGATGTGCTGGTTACATGCGGGGATAATGACCTGATTGTGCCGACGGCGAACTCGGTCGAGCTGGCGAGGCAAATTCCGAGGGCGAAGCTGATGATGTATCCGGCGGCGGGACATGGGCATTTATTTCAGTATGCAGGGTTTTATGCGAAGCAGGTGGGCGAGTTTGTGAGGGGGGAGATGCCGGATGCGCCGTTTTTTGCGGGCGGTGTTGGGGGGGTTTGAGCGAAAGGAAGAGGACGGGAGAAAGGGGATTGAGTTGGGCCTTGGGAGGGGTAGGTTGAAGTGGTGGTCTTGGGGGTGGGAACTTCAAATTGGAGGTGGTAGTAATAAGTAGGTATTAATTTGAGAATGTCTAGGGGTACAGTAGTCCTCGGCCTCGGTGTACAGTAGCCCACTTTTTTTACCATACATAACCCTAACCCCGCGCATCACCCACACCAGCGCACTCAAAGACCAGTGACCGCAATTAAT
>Ga0247758_1002141_pt1 | contig 11811 bp, 18 predicted proteins | sample UWRJL156409C4_FD_180950 | JGI IMG/M metagenome (GOLD analysis project Ga0247758, IMG submission 180950) | Plant litter microbial communities from Arlington Agricultural Research Station in Wisconsin, United States - UWRJ-L156-409C-4 | ecosystem: Environmental > Terrestrial > Plant litter >...
AAGGGCAAGCACATCCAAGTGCAACCGGGCGATCACGTCCGCGCCGGCGACCCGCTGCAGGACGGTCCCGCGAACCCCCACGACATCTTGCGCGTGAAGGGCGAGAAGGAACTCGCGGCTTGGCTCGTGAACGAAATCCAGCAGGTTTACCGCCTGCAGGGCGTCGGTATCAACGACAAGCACATCGAAGCCATCGTGCGCCAAATGCTCCGCCGCGTTCGCATCAAGGAGGTCGGTGACACCAACTTCCTCGTCGACGAGCAGGTCGAGAAGTACGTGTTCGAACGCGACAACGCTCGCGTGATGGAACGCGGTGGTCAACCCGCCGTCGCGGAGCCCATGCTCCTCGGCATCACGAAGGCGTCGTTGTCCACCGAGTCCTTCATCTCGGCCTCGTCGTTCCAAGAGACCACCAAGGTGCTCACGGAAGCCGCCATCTGCGGCAAGACCGACGATCTCCGCGGCATCAAGGAGAACGTCATCATGGGTCGGCTCATCCCGGCCGGTACGGGTCTGCCGGCGTACAAGCGCTTGCAGGTCGTATTGGACGAGAAGTCGCCCACGTACGCGCCTCCGACGTTTGTGCGCGTCACTCCCGCGGAGCTCGTCGCTGTCGGCGACGAGTGAGTTGATCGTGGACTGAATTATTCCACCTGGAATAATTGCGAAGAGCGGCTGCTCGAGGTGACTCGGGTGGCCGTTTCTTCTTTTGTGCTTCGACGTCGATACACGGCTTGTCGCCGCGGGGCCCGCCTTCGGCGGCGGGCGCGGGTCGCTCCCGCGCACGGTTTGGGAGCTTTGGGGGACGCCGCCTGATGGGTGCCATGGGGAGTGTGGGGCCTGCCGGCGTCACCCTGCTGTTCGCGATCGCGCGGAGGGCGCGCGGCTCTTGCGCGACGGTGCGGGAGCTCAACCTTCGCCCACCGCCGAACGCGGGCCCTGCGGCTCCTTGTTGCGTTTCGGCGTCGCGCCACGGCTGGCTTGCTCGCGCTTGTGCGCCTGCGCCGTACGTCGGCTTGCTCAAGCATCGCGAGTCGCACCCAGAATGCAGGACACCCCTTGTGTCACGGACGTTCCCGCATATCCGAGCGTCCCAGCGAATCGTCTAAAGAATACGGGCCGTGCCCTCAGCCGTGCTCGCTCGAAGACTTTGCGGTCGATAAAAGTACATGATAGCGTGCACGTCTGTTCAGCGAGGAGTACCCGATCATGTCCAACGACAATCTGAGTCGATTGCTAGAAATCGCGAAGAAGATCGAGATGACGTCGCAGGAGCAGGAGCAGCAGAGGCGCAGCTTCGCCTACGGCAACACCAAGATCGAGAACAGGGACATTACTCCAGAGGCCATCGAGAGGGCGGCTTCGGTCCTTGCCGCCGACGAATCAAAGTAATCGGGTGCCGGATCCATGAGTGGCTCGGGCGACCGACACAGTAAGCTCATTGCACCGACCGCATCCGCGCCAACGTTCTCGGCGGATGAAGTAGTAAAGCGCGAGGCAGAGAACGCCCTAAGGCAAGCCGACCGCATGTTCGAGATGATCGAGCATGCGGTTTCGGCACGGAAGCCACGGCTTCGGTCTTCCACGCTGATAGAGCTGAATCGGCTTGCGGTAGCTGGACTCGTCGCGGCTCCGGGCGCGTTTCGAACTAGCCCAATCAGCATCGAGCTTTCGCAGCATGTGCCCCCGCCGCACGAAGACGTGCCCGGCTATGTCGATGACCTCTGCGAATACGTGGTTGGGCAGTGGGACTCATCGTACGCGATGCATCTTGCCGCTTACGTTCTCTGGCGGCTGAACTGGATACATCCGTTCGAAGACGGCAACGGTCGAACCTCAAGGGCAGCGTCCTATTTCGTATTGTGCGCAAAGCTCGGCTACAAACTCCCCGGTGCGAGAACGATTCCGGAGTTCATCGCCCGCGAAAAGACACCGTACTACAAGGCTCTGGAGTCCGCGGACGCGGCCTGGAAAAAAGGCGCACTCGACCTGACCGACATGGAGGAGTTCCTGAAATCCTGCCTAGCGGCCCAGCTGGTCGATGTTGTGAACCAAGCCTCGGTTCGGAATGATCGGGTGAACGAATCGACTCTCGAGGCGCCCGCGCCGCCCGCAGCTGATGGTGGAAAAGCTGTGACGCCGTTTCCTGGAAACGCCAAGCCAAGAGTATTCGTTGGATCATCCGCTGAAGGCCTACTGGTCGCCGAGGCTCTGCAGGTAGGGTTGGAATACGACGCGGAAGTCACGCTTTGGTCGCAAGGCGTCTTTGGTCTTTCTGGCGGTACCCTTGAGTCTCTTGTGAGCACTGCGAAAGACTTCGATTTCGCGGTGCTCGTGTTGACTCCCGACGACATGGTCACGAGTCGAGGTGAACAGAAACCTGCAGCCCGGGACAACGTATTGTTCGAGCTTGGCTTGTTCATGGGTGCGTCCGGGCGTCACCGCACCTTTATTGTTCATCCCCGCGTAAGCGAGATGTCTCTGCCGAGCGATCTTGCAGGAATCACTGCGGCCACGTACGACCCACATCGAAGCGATGGGGATCTGCAGGCAGCCGTCGGACCAGTCTGCACGAAGATAAAGCGGGCCATTCGTGATCAGGGACGAAGGACGTAAGCGACACCGCTGCGAGAGAACGCCTTCGCTTCTATTACGGAGAACCCGTCCGACGATACCGGTCGAGCGCCTAGTCGTCCCCACTCCAGAACACTGCCGACCAATTGAGATAACGACCATCTTGCCATCCACGCCGTTCCCGGATGGGCGGGTCGGCGACGCTGCAACGCCAACCTATCCGGCATCCTTCTTCGTCGCCTTCGTAGGGCCCTGAAGCATTTCCTTAACTAGCTCCGTCCCATCAGCGATTCCACGTGAAGTCAGCGTGTAGCCCGAAGACTTCGTTCCCGAAAGAATCGCCGAAAAGCTCTTGAGATAGGCTGCGAAATTGGCGGTGTCGTTGGCATCATAATGGTTACAGGCCTCTCTGACTTCGTCGTCTTTGAAACGAGGAGTTCCGCTTCCGAGGTATGACGCCAGTCCCTTCAAAAGGAAGACGCTTCGCATTCGTTCCTTCTTATTCTTGCCGGGAACCTTTTTGGCGACCAGATCAATCTCCTCGACGCCCAAACTGAATATCGATGAGAGCGCCTTGGAGTCGAGCCCATTGCGGCGCATCCATTTCTTGCCGCCTGGACTGACCCCTTCGAAATCGTCGTCGATGTTTTGCTCTTCTGGCTTGTCTTCGAAAGTCTTCTTTGCCGGGCCGTGTTGCGACGTACAACGGCGGGGCACCAAGACCGGCTGGTACGGGTCTGCCCGCGTACAAGCGCTTGCAGGTCGTGCTGGACGAGAAGTCGCCCACGTATGCACCGCCGACGTTCGTGCGCGTGACTCCGGCGGAGCTCGTTGCGGTTGGCGACGAGTGAGCCTGGAGTGAGTCACTCCCGACGTCGGGAGTGATTGAGAGGAAGAGCGGCCATCCGAGGAGACTCGGGTGGCCGTTCCTTCTTTGTGACTGAAAAGTCGCGCGAATAGTCGGGAGTGTCGGTGGCTCTCGAAATCCGCGTCACTTTGGCGCTAAGCGCGGAGCGTAGCCAGAATTCAGCGCCGACTTATTCCGATGCTGATCGCGCCCGACAGACTCTGAGCACCTGGCCAGTTCCATTCGGTCAGCTCGACATGGACAGTCCATGCCATGGCGATGTCACCGAAGTCAGGCGAGAGACGAAGCAACAGGATGGCGGCGTGCCCGAATCCGAACTGCTCCAGAATCTTTACGGTGTGCGGGAAGCACGACAGGGGCAGGCGCTTTTGCAGCAGCGAATGCGCGGCCCACGCACGTCGCAGCAGCGTGCGTGTCGCTGGGCGGTGCTATCAGGCAACCACTCGCGGGAGGCAGCTCCACGCGGCCCGGCAAGCACGCTACCGCGAACGCCTTCGCCGCGTGACGCATCAACCTCACGGGGGCGAGCAAAAACCAGCGCGTAAACCCGAATCTCGACGCGAGGCATGTGCTCGCCCAGGGGATCGCCTCTTGCCAGGATGTTCGCTCTGCGGGGCAAGCACTCCGTTCTTGCGCAACGCCGTGAATGAGAGCCTACGCCGACGCGCCGAGGTAACGGTTCCGGCAGGGAAATGGTGCTCGGGACCACGCGGCCCGACGTGTCCATCGCCTTCGAACGCACCGTCGCCAGCAGCCGACCCGCTACAGGCGTCCGTGAAGCGTCGGCGCTCGCCTTCAAAAAGCGCGGCGACATGACCATTTCTCGGCGCCAAATTTCCGCGCTTCTAAAGAACCGTCAACAGGGAGTCACTCGGCTGGACGAACTGATTGTGGGTTAGTTGACGATCGCGCGACAAGCCGCACGGCCTCGCAGCCTTTCGGCGTCGTGCTTCGAGCAAGATCGGGATCCCTTCGCTGTGGTGCAGAGGTTGCCACGCGCCAGACGCTTCACTGCGCGTGGCATCGTGGTTCGGCCCGAGAGATCCATCGCGAATCCGAAATCTTATCCGGAGGTATGCCCTTTCATTGGAGCGGGACGAGCTCACGGCTGAGCACGGTCGTTACGATCTTGGTGCCGGCTGCGGCGAGGTCGCGCGTGAGCTGCGCTGCGTCGATGTGTCCACGCGCCAGCCGCCTTCGCAGATTCTAAAGCGCATCGGGAACAACTTCTCGCTGGTCCTGACGAATGTAGACGATCGTCATCTCTGGCTCGCTCTGTCCGGCGGCTAGACGCAGCGAGATCTTCGACCCCGTGTTCCACTTCCAGTCACGTGCGAGCTGCAGACCCCCTGTCATGACGCATGCCTCGAACTCGGACTCTGTTGCGCAGTTGCTGCGCAATTCGCCTTTCGAGCTGGCTGGGCGCCCATATTTCTTGGTCAATACGTCCGTGAACTTTGCGTACGCTGCCAACCACGCATTGTGCGACGCCACTCGGAGCGAGACTGCGCACAGCTTCTCCTCGCAAAAGCGGATGGTCGGTACTGCGTCGATTCCGAGCGAGACGGGGGCGCGTGAACAGCGGAAGTGGTCTTGATTTCCCGATTGCCATTCGTAGCCGTGCCCGGTGCACGCGCTCGATGCCTCTGCGATGGAACTGCCAAAGGTGAATCCGGCAACTGCCTTCGGCGGCGCTTGCTCGCCGGGGGCCACCGGTACCGCCGGGGCAAGCGTCTCGAATGCCGCCGCAGCGGTGCCCGTGGTCATGGGACTCGAGGTCATCGGACTCGACTTCGCGTGGCAATTTACCTGGGCCGTATCATTACCCGTAGCGACGACCGAACAATAGTAGATGTCATCGCCACATGTGGCGGTCCAGGTTTTCGCGGAAGCGGTGGACTCCTCGTCGGAGATAACGACCTTGCTCGGTGCACAGCCGATTTGACCCGACGTAGCGGCTCGCTTGTCCCAGACGCATCCCGAAACACCCAAAGCGACCAGCAATCCAAACGCGGCACACCGCTTCATCGGTCGAGACCTATAGCGCACGTCCCGCCAACCCCGCAACGGTCAGTCGGTGTCCGCGGTAGATAGGTGACGCCGCGAGCGCGACCGCAGCCGTGCGACTCACCGTACGGTGCGAGACGCTAGGGATCGACATGACGATTCCAGCCTTCGGGATCGCCGATCGCCCGTTTGCGCCGATCGTCGGAGCCCAATGGCTGGCTCAGAGCTCACTGAGCGCGCGACGCACCGCGAGTAGCACTGCTGGGAGATCGCGCATGACCTGCAGCCGGACGACGCGGTAGCCCACGCGGAAGCTTGCAATCTGGGCGCGCATCCGCCGTCACCCAGCGAGCGTGATAGCCGCAATCGACCTCGACGATAAGGCGAACGCTCGGCGCGTAGAAGTCCGCGATGAAGCGGAGCAGCGGGACCTGTCGCCGAAAAGCGACCCCGAGTTGGCTCGAGCGCAACGCCCGCCAGACGCGAGCCTCGGACTCGGTGGGCGCTCGCCTCATTGTGTGGGCGTTGGGGCTGCCCCGCCACGTTGCGTCGTTGTACGGCCGGCGTGCTCGCTTCGCTGCGCGCGCCGGGGCCCCCAAACGCCGGCTTCGCCGGACGCGGGGGCCCAACCGCCGCGCTCAGCTCGTCCGAATGGCACTGCGAGTACGGCGCATAAGACGTTCGCGCATCGCAACTCGTTCGTGCAGCTCGTGCGCGTCTCGCGAAGGCCGGCTGCCAGCCGGAGAAAGGAGCGAGTGCGAACCGAAGCCACGCATCGTCACGCTCACCGTGCGAAGCGATCACGAATCAAGTACGGCGAGGGCAGCGGCCGTGTTGCGACGTACAACGGCGGGGCATCAAGAGTGGGGGAGTGTGGGGCCTGCCGGCATCACGTTGCAGATCGCGATCGCGCGGAGTGCGCGCGGCTTCTGCATCCCGCAGCGGGAGCTCGACCTCGCCCTCCGCCGAAGGCGGGCCCCGCGGCTCCTCGTACGGTTCCGAGAGCAGAGAGTACGGTTCCGAGAGCAGAGAAGAAATTCGGCGATATGAGTCGGGCTCAGCGCTCATCGAGCGCGCGCCGTACCGCGAGCACTGCGGCCGGGAGATCGCGCAGGACCACTGCGGTTTGGAGCCGAATGACGCGGTAGCCGGCACGTGCGAGCTTGCGATCGCGGCGCGCATCCGCGGACACGCGCCGCGCGTGATAGCCGCCATCGACCTCGACGATGAGGCGCGCGCTCGGCACGTAGAAGTCAGCGATGAAGCCGAGCAGCGGGACCTGCCGCCGAAAGGCGACGCCGAGCTGACTGGAGCGCAACGCGCGCCAGATCCGCGAGGTGGGAAGTGATTCCGAGCGGAGTGCAAGTGTTCATCGCGCTCGAGCCGATTGACATGCGCTGGCCGTTCGATCGGCCTGCTGGCGCAGCGCTCGACCGCGTCGGATACGATTCGTGCAGTGGTGTGTTGTTCCTCTTCTTTGGCAAGCGAAAGGACTCGGTGAAGGTTTTATTCTTCGACGGTTCAGGAATGTGCCAATTTCATAAGTGTTTGGATCGCGGAAATTCTCGCCCTCCCGAGGCGTGCGCGCTCGACGCGCGGCAGGTCGAGCGCGACGAGAGCCTCCTTGATGCGCTGCTCGACGGGGTGGATCTCGGTGAAGCGCCGAAGTCAGCGCCACGCGGTCTACACTCCGGCCGCGCGTAGGAGGCGGTAGTCCTGCGCCGCCTGCCACGCTGTCGCGAACGAGCACGAGGCCTTCCGCGCGGCGTCGGCGATCGATAGCTCGGGCGCGTGCTCGAGCGCGGTCCACACGTCGGCACGAAACGACGGGCCCATCAGCACGCGGTTCCGGTAGCCCGCGTGACCTCGAACTAGGACCTCCGGCGAGAGCACGTCCTCGTGGCGATCACGGAGGGTGCCTTTTGGCACGCGTAGCTTCGACCGAGTGAAGCGCTCATCCTCGCCGCGTCGTTTGAGCTGGAATTCGGTCCCCGTTGGCAGCAGCTCGAGCGGCGCTCCCTTGTAGGCGCCTGCGAGCCGAGCGAGCCGGCGGTCCTTCTTGAGCCACGTCGCAGCAGCGGCCCAGTACGCGCGGACGCGTTCGGACGGATGGGTGACCACGAGGCGCACGAGCCGGTCGGCGTTCACGTGCGTGTGATGCACGCCGAGCCAGGTGGTCAGAACGGCGAGTACGCGGAGATCACCGTCGACCATGCCGAGGACGGAGGCGTGTAAGAGCGTGCTCTCGATATCGGCGTTGCCCTCTGCCTTCGCGGCGAAGTTCATTCCGATGCCGACCATGCGCGCCGTCAGCTCGTCGGGCGCAGGCGTCGGCTCCGGGCAGTTCGAGCGGCTAAACGTCATGATGAGGCCTCCGCGCGAGGTCGGCGATAGTGGCCCGCGCATGCGCGGGCCACTGTTCGTTTCCGTCCTGCAGCTCGAGCCACGAGAGCGCGAAGAGCTTGCTCTTGAGCAGGTCGGACCTGCCCAGCGTGCTGAGAACGAGGGCTTGTCCTTCGAAGATGCGCTGCACACGCTCGCGCCATCCGACGGGCAGGACGTCCGAGTTGCATTGGACCGTTGTTGAGCCAATCGTCGAGCAGGTCGACGCCAGCCTGGCGCTGTGTCTTGGCGAAGTCGCGCGCAGCCGAAGCGATCGACGATGGTAGCTCAGGCACTAAGATGTCGAAGTCGCGCGTCGGCCGCTGAATGACGCCCATCAGCCCAAGCGCCGAGCCACCAATGACGACGCCCTCGAAGCGCAGGCCGAGCCCGAGCAGGTGGCGGTCGAAAGCTTCGATGGTCGGGCGGGGCAGCATGCGTCGCTCGATGGTATCGGATAAACCGATACCAGTCTGCGTTCTGCCCGCTATTTCGTCAAGCGCTTGACCCTTCCAGCCACCCCCGAGCCGCGTCCACGCCCCGCCAACGTGAGTCTCGCTGGCGAACGTGCCTCCTCACAACCCCATGCGATGCGACTACGAATCAAGCACGGCGAGCGCAGCCGTCGGGCCCCCACGTCCGGCGCAGCCGGCGTCGGGCGGGCCCCCGGCGCGCGCAGCGAAGCGAGCACACCGGGCCGTGTTGCGACGTTTCACGGCGGGGCATCAAGAGCGCGGAGGGCGCGCGGCTCGTGCGCGACGTTGCTGGGCTCAACCTCGCCCTCCGCCGATGGCAGGCCCCGCGGCTCCTTGGTGCGGTTTCAGCGCGATCTCGCATCTCGCAGACTCGCCCATGCCACCTGTCCCCTTGTCAGGGCAAAGGTATTAAGATTGTGGATCGTCACTGGCGGCTGCACGTGTCACCCCAGCCCTTCGCTGGCCGCGCGAAAGCAACCAAACGGGCACAGCAGGGCGCGAGGTAGCGTGAGCCGACGCAGATACGAGCGCGGCCAACAGCGAAGTATGACTGCTAAGGTGATCTGTCGTCGGCATAAGTGCGCGATGGCCCAGCGTCGGTGGCTAGCAAGCCGGCCAGGGTGAGCGGCCCAGGTAGGCGCGCGACCTGTGGGCGAAGTTGGTCGCGACATTCGCGCGCTACGGTGCTGGCGTCGATACGTCGTGCTGTCATGCGGCGCGGAGATAGCCCGAGTTGTAGTTCGCAGTCAGGCCAAGCCGCGCTGCTTTCGGGCCCAGTTTTCGAAGCTCATAGGCCGGAGACCGTAAGAGCGCGCGATCTCCGGCCGCGCCAACACGGGGGCGACGTTCATGTACGCGAGGCCATGGGCTACCCCGGGGTGTAGACCGGCCGCGATGGCTTCCTCGGGCGTGCCCGACTGCAGCACGTATTTCTTGCCATCGAGGCGCGACAGGATCTCGACAATTTGCGGCTGCGTGAGCAGCTCGCCGGCGAGCTGAAGCGTGACGCCGTTGAACTTCGCGGGGTAGTCGATCGCCGCAGCCGCCGCCTTCCCGATGTCTTCGGGCGCGATCAGTTCCAGTGGGCGATCCGTTCTGATTACCGTGATCAGGCGGCTTCCGTCGGCGAAGCCTGCTGGGTCCAACATCGCGTGGTCCATGAACGTACCCGGTAGGATGATGGTCCAGCTCTCGAAGCCAGCGCTGCGCACGAGCTCGCAGGTGGCGAGCTTGTTCTCCCAGTACTCTTCGTGGGATTTCCAGCGGCCCTCGGCCCAGCCTTCTACGTTGCGATGATCGCCGACGCCCGACGTCGCTGTGTGCACGAACGTGTGGACGCCTTCGGCAAGCGCCGCCTCGACCAAATTCTTGCCTTGCCTTCGCTCCTTGCTGAAGTCGACGCCTGTCTCGGTCACGATCGGCGACTGCATCGAGAACACCGCGCGCGCGCCCGCGCAGGCGGCCCGAAGCGACGCAGGGTCGTCGAGGTCCCCGACGACCAACTCGGCGCCAGCCTGTGCGAGGACCTGAGCCTTCGCTGTCTCCGGGGCGCGCACGAGGACGCGCACTTTTGCAGTACCGGCTTCCAGCAGGGCCCGGGCAGTCGCTCCGCCTTGACGACCGGTGGCAGCGGTCACGAGGACAGGACCCGAATTGTGGCTAGATTCGCTCATCTTTACGCTCCGTGCTGTAAGTGGGGTGGCCCACCGTTTAGGTTTGTGGCAAGATACGGGGGCCCACCCCGTTTGTCGAGGAGCGCGAGAAAAAATTTGGCTGTAGATCCTGCGAAGGCGCTGCGCGCGGATGGCCAGCGCAATCGTGAGCTGCTCGTTGCGGCCGCGACGGAGCTGATCAGGCGAGACGGTGCGCAAGCGTCGCTCGAGGAGATCGCTCGTCGCGCAGGTGTGGGCTCCGCGACTTTGCATCGGCACTTTGCATCGCGGCGTGCACTGCTCGAGGCAGTCTTCCGCGATGGCGTTGCCCAGCTCTGCGCACGTGCCACTGCGCAGCCCGGCGTTGACCCCGGGGCCGAGCTCGCCACCTGGCTCGAAGACCTAACTGTTTATGCGGCGACGAACCGCGGGCTTGCCACGGCGCTGCTTGCCGGCCCAGACGGGTTCACCCCGGAAGAGATCTGTTGCACAGAAATGGTCCGCGAAGTGTTGGAGGTTCTGGTCGTTCGCGCGTTGTCCGCGCGTGCGCTGCACGAAAACACGACGACGAGCGACCTCATGCTGTTAGCGAACGCGATCGCGGTCGCCACAGAGAACGACCCGACCAGCGCCAGTCGCTTACTACGCCTCGCCCTGAGCGGCATTCGGTCACCGGCTCGACGTCAGGCAAAATAGTGGCCTTCGTCGAGATCAGCGAGCAACCCTGGACGAGTGGGCCGCCATCCGAGCAGCTCGAGTGAGCTGCGCCGAGGCGGGGCCGTCGAATCCCCAGAACCCGCCGAGAAAGCCGACATAGTCGCGCGCCTGCGCTGGGCTGACGGAGACCGCAGGAAGGTCCAAGTGCTTCGCTAGGGTCTCGGCGACGTCTCGGAGCTTGCTCGTGGGGCTCGTGATCATGGCCTTCTTCGGTGTGAGCGCCGCACGCTGGTGAAAGAGCTCAAGCGCGAGGGGCGGACGATTCTGATCACACCACGCACGACATGGCAGAGGCAGAAGCCGTCTGCGACCGCGTGGCGCTCATCGACCACGGTCGTTTGCTCGCCGTCGAAACCCCTTCGAGCCTGGCGCGCCTCGTCTCGCCGCATGAGCGCGTGGACTTCGACTCCGCCGAAGCCCGGTATCGTCGCCACCGTGCGTGCCTTACCGGGCGTGGCATCCGTATTGGCGCGCAACGACCACAACAGCCATCGCGTGGATTTCGTCGAGGGCAGCGCGCTCCGCAGTGTGCTAGAAACGCTCGTCGCGGCCGGAGTTGCCTCGATTCGCACCTCCCGCCCGAGCCTCGAAGAAGCCTATGTGCACACGATTGGCGACCGCGGGCTGAAGGTCTAGGTTACCGAGAGCTCCAAGGATAAACATGGCGACTCAGATCGGCTTTCTGCTTTTCCCTGATGTTCAGCAGCTGGATTTGACAGGCCCGTACGAGATTCTGGCGTCGCTGCCCGACACCAAAATGCATTTGGTCGCGCGTGATTTTACGCCGGTGAGGTCGGTGACCGGGTTGACGTTGCAGCCTACGGTCACGTTGCTGGATTGTCCGCAGTTGGACGTGCTTTGCATTCCTGGCGGCAAGGGGGTCAACGCGCTGATCGAGGACGGGCCGACGCTCGATTTCGTGCGTCGGCAGGCGTCCGGAGCGCGCTACGTCACCTCGGTTTGCACGGGCGCGCTGGTGCTCGGTGCGGCTGGGCTGTTACGCGGCAAACGCGCTACGACCCATTGGGGATCGCATGATTTGTTGGCAGCGTTCGGCGCCATCCCAGTTCATGCCCGCGTCGTGCGCGACGGAGCACTGTTTACCGGTGGCGGCGTAACCGCTGGAATCGATTTC
>Ga0247758_1002142_pt1 | contig 11787 bp, 5 predicted proteins | sample UWRJL156409C4_FD_180950 | JGI IMG/M metagenome (GOLD analysis project Ga0247758, IMG submission 180950) | Plant litter microbial communities from Arlington Agricultural Research Station in Wisconsin, United States - UWRJ-L156-409C-4 | ecosystem: Environmental > Terrestrial > Plant litter >...
GCATTGGCCACACTCGCTTCTGCGAAGCGAGGTTGGCTAACTGAATACGAGGTTGGCAGTGGAGTCTGGCGTTCTTGGCTGTGCAGATCCACGGATGCAGCCGCAGAGCGGCTGCGTGGATCCAGCCACACTGTTCTAACCACACTGGCTGGGTTAGGGTTGTAAAAACCCAACATAGTATTATATTATAACTTACACTTAATATAGGCCTTAAGAGGACTGGTGTAGGTTAAGACAGAACGTATAGCAGGACGTTAACAGGTAAGGGGTGTTTTAAAGACGGCTTATTAGGTTAGCACTCTTAGACAGGGGTTTAATATCACTGTAGGTCGTTATCATTATAATATATAAAGGTGAGTTTAAACAGTAGGATATAAATAAATAATTAAATATTAGTGTAAGGAACCAGAGTCCCTTACAGTAGTTATGGGCATAATTATAACTATCTATACTAACTAATTAGGAGGTACTTTATACCTTGCTTAGTTTGTTGTGCTTAGTGGTGCACTACGCAGTTACGGTTAAGCGGCCAACTAAATGGTGCTTAGTGTTGTCAGTCCTTGTGGACCACTAAGCACTTTCTTACTGGTCGTAAGGGCTTCGGGTCTTTGCACCCCTGGCCCAGTGCGTCTGAACGGTGTACACCATCCCCCTGCACTGTCCCTTTTACGGGGGATTCGTCGGGCCGCCCCGGCCCAAGTGACGGCCTGCAGGGTCGTCACATTAACTTACAAGTCAAGGTCCTACTTTTTAACGAGGAGAGCTTTTAACTTCGTTTTACTAACATTAAAAGCGTTACATTAAGAAGGCCAGTACCTCTCTAAACAGTAATCGTAACTGTTAAACCAGTTCGAGACTTGACAGATAAGTAAAGGGTTAGCAGACTTATAAAAAGAATAAAGGGACATTTCGTTACTAAATACGTGTATGTAAGCTGTAAGGTTTAGATAGCAGTTAGTACTTTTACCTTATTCCCGTTTTAAGATCTAAAAGCTAAACACTTATTATATAGTGAAGTGGTAAAAGAAGAAACTTACCTTTTAAGTTCTTTATAAGAAAAGAACGTTAAAGAGGGGGAATTATATAACGACCTTACAGGCCGTTACTTAAGCTGGGGCAGCCTAACAAATCCCCCGTAGAAGGAACAGTGCAGGAGGACAGTCTACACTGTCTAGGCACACTAAGCTAAGGGTGTAAAGACCTAAAGCCCTTATAACTAATAAAGTGTTACTTGTAACATACTAAATACTTACACTGTAAGTAGAGGAAACCTTATAAATAAAACGCTTATGTAATGTAAAGTGCTTACGTAATAAGCATTTACGACATTATAAGTAAGGTATAAAGTACCTTTTAGTTAGTTAGTATAAATAGCTATAGTTATACTTATAACCACTGTAAAGGACTTTAGTTCCTTACATTAATATTTAATTATTCATTTATATCTTACTGTCCAGACTCACCTTTATACATTATAGTAACAGCAACCTACATTAACATTAAACTCCCTATTTAAGAGTGCTAGCTTAATAAGCCGTCTTTGGAACGCCTGTTACCTATTAGCGTCCTACTATACGTTCTGTCTTAACCTACGCTAGTCCTCTTAAAGCCTGTGTTGGGTACAGGTTGTAATAGTTCCTTTAAAGCTTATAAATACCTTAAAGATTACTTACTTATTATATCTAGAGATTAGGAATAAGCTAATCCTTACTTAAACGTAATCTTTAGCTTTAGTATACTAAAAGCTCCCTTTAACTAAGAGCGATTTATAATTAATAAGGTATATTACTTTATAATTATTAATTAAAGTACTGTTAAAAAGCAGGTATTTAGTGAAACTTATAATAAAGAACTGCTTTATTACTTTAATAATTGTTTCCATTATATAAACGTTAATTACTATAGTATTAATAGATCTTAAGAACTTTAAAGCACTTAAGTAATCTTAGCCTTAAGTAGTTAAAGCAGCTCTTTACTTCTCCTAACAGGATTAATAAACTTTTAATTATTTAAAGCTTATAAATTACACTTTAATCTTCTCTCTTATTTTAAATCTTAGTATTTTAATATATTTAGCGTAAGTAAAAGTGTTTAAAAGTAATCTAGTAATTACTAAACGTAAGATTTAGCAGTTTATAAGCTCTTATAAGTGTTTTCTTTTATAAGGATAGTCTTTTTTAAAACTTTAATTAGCCCTGTTAAGTACTTTAAAACGGTTACTAGTAAAGAAGACTTTACCTTACTTATTATTACTAATAATATATTTCACTTTATAGATCTGTGTAAAAAAGATATAAGTGTAATTTGTAATTTTAAATGTTAAGTATTTTATAGTTTTTTACTTTATTAGTTTAAAGAGCTTCTAATTTACCTATTAAGGTATTATATACACTGTGATAATTCTTAGTTAATCTTTAATAATTAAAGGCCTTTAAATCTCTGTGATTTTAAACACTTTTACTTTATAATAAGCTGTTTCTTAATCCTTAATTTACTACTCTTTTAACATATTAGTATTCTTAACCTATTTTATTATTACACGATATTCCTAACAGATTTAAAAGGTAAGGTTTATGTTACTAAGCTTAAATTATTATTAAAGGAAACGTATAAACGTTTAAATTATATATTTGCCGTTTTAAATTATCTTTTATATAGTTAGTTCCTTAAGGCTTTATTAACTGTACGATTAACTTAGTTCTAAATATATTAATATAAGTTAGTAATTTTAATAATAATTATAATAAAAGTAGTAACTTTATTTCCCAGATATTTATATTCCTCTTTAACATCTTATTATATAATTATAATAAACTCTAACTTATCCTTAACTATCCTTAAAGATAAGATTATTAACTTTTAATATTTGTAAGCGAAGATATATAATTTAATCGCCTTCTCTTAACATTTACTAATAAGCTTATAAATTATTAAAACAATTAGCTTAATATACAGATTAGCTGTATTGGAAGTAATAAGATTAATAAGGTGTTAGATCCTTTAGTTTATCACGTAGTATTTAAGAGTTTTAAACTAAAAGGGCTATTCTTACACGCTCTTAAGCTTCTGACTATCGGCTGGAATACTTTAATAAAGGGCGCTTTCTTCCGTTATAATGGGCGATTCGGAGGATTAGTAAAAGGGTTTTACAGAGGGTGCTGCTTGTGAGCGTCTTAATCAATTAGTTCCACACTTTGCTTAGTTAGACAGAGCTGGGCTTATAACTATAGAACGTTTTGGCTGAGGAACGAGGGGCTTAGGAGCAGCGGAAGTGCAGTTGCAAAGTGACTTGATTTGGTAGAAAAGGGGAGTGCGAAGCACTCCCCAGTTATATATAAATGGAAGCTCCCTATGTGTGGGGAGAGCACATGATACAAGGCCCCTGCGCTCCAGCCAAGCCTGGAGCGGTAAGGCGCCTGCGCGCCTGAGCGCCAAGAACTGCCGCTGCAGTTCGACAGCATCAGACTCCCTTCCGCGTAGTGAAGCAAATGCTGATAGCGCATCCATGATTCGGTCTCACCACCAGGCTTGCCCTCTTCGCCGGGTTGATACCGCGGGGGAACGAGGTTTGTGTCTTTTGCAAAGTGCTCGCCCAGGTACTGCGCGATGAAGCCGCTTTCGACGATGAAGGTTTCCTTGTCTTGCCCTGGAATGGTGATGCCGATCGCGGGTGACTTTCCCAGCGGGTGGACCTTCTCATGCTCGAGCGGAGCAGACCTGTTTTCGCCACGGTAGAAGAGAACGACTTCGTAATCTAAGCCGAGCTCCTCCAGCAGCCAGACAATACGCTGTGCGCGGGACTCGTTGAGCCTAGGAGGTGTCAGAACATGGCGTGTCAGTGAAGGATGCCAAGAAACACAGACCGGTAAAGCTTGATCTTTGGTTTGTCTGCGGTGGACGCCATTTTGGTACAATAAAAGATAGGGGTTCCGTTTGTTGTCAAGCCAAGAATGACTGACCTTGTTGCTCCCTTCCCAATTCTTTTATAGTTGAGCTAAATCGCAAGTTTGTGACACCAAGAAGAGTGTTGCTGACTCCCAAGTGTCCGTTTGGCAGAAGCTGCTGATCTGATTGGGCGGTTGAGGCCCTCTCGCATTCGCTAAATCCCCCCTATTCGTCAACCATGATCTGCCACGCCCTTTGCGTGCGTTGTCCCGGTCTGACAAAGGCCAAATCGAATCCGGCCGGATCCGAATCTTCCAGAAAAATAGGCGTATGCGAATGGTGTCATAACCAAGACATTGTCACCCTGGTAACTCGAACGTCCTCTCGTGTCTCCTCGACGTGCTGCCAAGCTTGACTCGCTCCAATATCGAGACCGTTGGCAATTCCGGTACCGGTTTGTCGGTCTGTGCCAGCTCTGCGGCAAATACCCTGGCCGGTAGCTCCCCAGCAAACCTCAAGGCTTGCATCTCAACCGAAGAGCTCCATCTTTGCCCCCGCCGTTTCCTCGCCAGAGATACTCCCCCCACATCCGACCTCCCCCACATGGGTAGACGGCTCCTACTCAAATTCGGGAAGCCAGACCGGCGCCGCTGTAACCGGAAAATCCAGAGACCCATCCCGATCAGCGCCAGGCCGACTGCTGTCACGCCGGTGCCGATTCCCGCCTTCGCCGCAGTGCTGGGGCCCCCTCTGCCGTCTGGCACTTCAGTCGCAGTCGCCAGTGGTGAGATTAGCTGAGATACGTCCGTCGGAGTGCTGGGAACTCGTGGTGTCAACGGCTTGGTGTGGTTCCCGATGCAGGTAAACTTCCCCTTGACAACCTTGCCAGGAAGATTCTCCTCGAACCAGGAACAGTCCATCGAAGGGGAACCCGAGACGAAGAAGTCACCTGTGACTTCGCGAAGCGAGAATAATTCAACATTGGTGAAATTTCCCTCCAGCTGGATCGAGAGGGCCCGCCTCAAAATATTTGCCGTGAAGGCGGTCAACGCAGTGTTTCCCCTCATCAAAGTCTCGCCGTCTATCGCTTCGAGGCGTCGGAAGTCGACAGTGATCAACTCGGTGTTGTTTTGAATAACGAATTTGGGATTGACCTCGGCGAGCTCTGGCAGTCGCAGCTCGACAAGTGGTCGTGAAGAAGGGATCGTAAGACTTAGAGACACTGCTCATCGTAGCTTCATGGTCGACCGTTTCCACCGACTCGGACCTCGCCGTCGTCCAACGCAGTAGATTCATCGAGTCGCGGCACATTGGGATCGCCCGCAGCGCGATGGTGGTCAGTCTATGTAGTTGAGAAAAGGGGAAGGAGGTATGCGCACCAGCCATCATGCTAAATCTTGAGCATCGCCTCTAGGTCGGACGGCGATAAATCTACCTAGCGTGTGGCCGGGAAAGGCGGATTAAAGGGCAACGCGGGGGGGTAGTCTTGTCCAAAGGCACTGGACGGGGTGGTGGAGGGGCTCGCCAATCCTACTCCATAGTATTCGATATATGGAGCTCCGCACAGACCAAAAAGTTACCGATAAATCTGCCACATCTTACCGCCCTGCCAGACCTCCGGTCAATCTCTCTCTTGCTCGACTGCATCCCTTTCGTGAGCTCGACGCCGAACGAAGCGAAGTATTTTAAGGCCCGGTTCTCGTCCCTTGTTCCAAGCTATGGTCCCGAAGAGTTCCACGGGAAAAACTTCTCCAGTTTAGCAGGTTGCTCGCCCAACTTTAACCACCTCGCAAACAACCCCCCTGGATCCCCCGATTATTTCTTCGAGACGGGCTAAGACGCTTTCCCGACAAGGCGATACCTCGACGAGATATTTATTATAATGGTTAGAATATAACCCCCTTTCCCCCCCCCCTTTCTTCTCTTCATTATAACTAACCACCCGATTCAATAGCTAACTACTCCCTTACCCCATTACCCCTCCGTCCACCAAACCCTCGACGCCGATAATCCTCTACCGTGCCTAGCCCTCCCCACGGGCCCGGATGGTGTAGTTGCGGAAGCAAATAATACGTACGACACCTGGGGCGACGGTCGTGAGTACGGTCATATTCGGGAGGCGGACGCTTTCTAGGGACGCCTTCGGAAAGGCCTTCCGATTTATCATTAAAGGCAGCTGAACCGGCGCCGGCCTAGGGCAAGAGCTGGCGGCAGCAAAACGGCATCGATGCAAAAGCTCCTAACCGAAAACCCTCCGATAGCTTCACCGCGCATCAGTCTACGGTATAGCTTGAGTATAACCCCTTCGTTCCCTCTTCTCTTCCACGACAATAACTAACCACCCGATTCAACAGCCATTTAACTCCGCCCCAGTTTTACTCTGTGCTGCCCTTTATCCACCAAATTCTCGATAACCGCCGTACCGATCCTCGTCCGCGACTCCAGCTTATCCATGGCAGGGTGAGCAATGGTGAGCTGAAGCTGAGCCGGGGGTGAAGCGAGCCTGATTTTGGGCTAACCATTTTTAGGCGGGGCCCACTTATTTTTCGTAGCAGACTACCTTAATAGTCAACCCCCACAATATTTTCTAACCAAGTGGGGATTAGTCGCAGAGCCTGAGCAGGGGGTAAGGTACAGTGAGCACTTCCCTGACTGAGGTGAGTCTATGGAAGCGATTTTTCGCCCGGCTGTAGTTACTGTGATCTAAAGTGGGATGTATATAAGTTGCGGACCTAATTGGGGGACCAGTCCGCGCTATATACTACCGCTTTCCAGCACCCACCGTTAAGCGTTAGTTCTCAGAGCGTAACTTTAATATACCAGAGTTGGATTTCCGTTCTTTAACAAAAAACCTACTACAGATATAACGTTTTACCGATTAGGAGCTGGGTAAATTTTCTGCCGGCAGAGAAGATACGTACCTGTCCTACCTAGCCTAACAAAAAGGAGCAACTCTGCCGCTGTGAGTACGTATCGTTTTCTACCAGCAGAAAACTTGACGTCCAGCTCTCGCCGAGGCTGAGTCATAACTAGCAATATCTCAATGTACTCTGCAGAATTAATGCGTCATTCGGTAAACACTCCTTAATGTTGTGCAACCTCCGTAAATGAGTCTCCGTAAATGAGTGTGTCAGGCGACGCCAAGACCTCGTTTTCGCAACCCCTTCCACGGAAGGATGGGTTTTGGTGTGGAAGAGGGCTCAACCTCCATAGTAAAGTGCCCGCCAGTAAATCAGAGTCATCAGCGAACTTGCGGTCAAGAATGACCGGAGTTCAAACTAGAGGCGAGAGCAAAATCATCAGCAATAATGGGAGAAGGATAAACACATAAATAGAGGTAATGACATGCTGCTGCTCGAGAACAGAGTCACCTCAGCTTTACCATCAAGCTTCCATTGCAAACACAAGTGACTACCATCGCACTTCAATACCCGCACCATGGGTGTCATTTTCATCCTGCTATTGCTGCCCCTATGGGCCAGCGCCGCCTTCATCCCCTTTGCGCAGTATCTTGACAACACGCAGAATGCGACGTACAAAGACTATGCCAACACCAACGTAACCGACGACAAGTCATTTGACGAGATGAAAGCCCACATCTTCACCATGTACGGCGGTGTCAAAGACCCAAAGTCAATCAAGTCATTCCTCAAAGACAAAGAGTACCGCGACTGCCTGCCGTACCTGCAACAGCCTACCATCCACGTCCTCAACCTTACGGCTGCTGAGCTCGAGGTACCCCCTGAGATGGCAGACCCGACGTGGCCCAAGCCCGACAAGGACGTAGCCCAGGACGCGTCCGAGTCGCTGCTCCGTCTGACCAACTCAACCGACCAGTACAGCAACCGCATGAAGTGCACCAAGGGCACGGTTCCGATCCGTCGGCTTTCGCTCGAGCGCATGACCCGTTTCGGTAACCTGACCGACTTCTTTGCTAAGCCCGGCGGCGCAAGCATTTCCCACAACGACACCTCTTCCCAGCCGCAACGGCGGGACGTGCCGCGCGGCCCGGACGGAATAAAGCACATCCACGAGGCCGTGGGCGAGGCAAACCCCACCGGGAAGCGCATGCTGGGCGCATCTTCGGTTATCAACATCTGGACGCCCGGCTCCGCCTCCTTCTCTATCTCACAGTTCTGGGTCCTGAGCGACAGTCCCTTGCAGTCGGTCGAGGTCGGGTGGCAAAAGTACCCCGACCGTCTGGACGGGGACTGGGAATCGCAGTTCTTCCTGTACCACACTACCAAGAGCTACGAGTCCTGCAAGGGGTGCTACGGGACCGACTGCGCGGGCTTCGTGCAGGAGGGGGACATGGAGGATGGCGATGGCTTCGGCCACTACAGCAGGCCCGGGACAGCAAACCAGTGGGAGTTCATCCCCGTGGTGAAGCTTGAGGGGAGGCGGTGGAATGTCTACCTTGTCCGCCAGATGCCATGGCGCAAATGGCTGGTGGGGTGGTACCCTCGGCACATCTTTGACCGCTACGGGGGCACGCTGTGGAAGGGTGCCACGCGTATTGAATGGGGTGGCGAAGTGTCTGATGCCAAGCATTTCGGGAGGGACCAGTTCGGTCCCATGGGCAGCGGGCAGCTGGCTTCGGCGGGTTTTGGCTTTGCGGCGTACCAGCGGCAGCTGCAAGTGGCGTCTGACACGGGGGCCTGGCGCGCGGCCGAGCTTATCGACCCCACGCCGTCCCGGATGAGCGAGGATCGCCAGGGCTGCTACAGCGGACGAATGGTCCTCGCCCCGGCGGGCGGCACCTGGGGAGCGCAGCAGTGGTTTGGCGGCCCTGGCGGGGACTTCTGCGACCGGCCTGGCGATGTGTGCACGATGCTGCAGTGCCCTGCGGCTTGCAGGATCTACGGCGACCACCCCTGCCTAACTTGCCAGCCTTTTTACTGGCCCGAGTGCTGCAGCTATATCCTGCACAACGACCAATGCGCGCGGGCTCAGGCGCGTTGCGCGAGGAACGGATGTCGCTGAGATCAGTATTTGATGATCGCGATGGCTGAACGGCAAGGGACTTACGATTCCAGACAGAAGAAATATGCAGCCAATGGAAAGCCGTATTGAGTTCTTTGCCTTGTTCTTGCTACATTGTCCTGAGCAATCGGCGTGGTGTCTAAAGCCTGATCGCAGGGATTCCAGCCATGCCAGCCATTGCAAATATAGCTATTAGCAAAACACCGTAACCTGGGCCAAAAACAGCCACTGCATATATCAAAACCTCCGATGTGAAAAATATCAGCATTTGTCAAGGGTTTCTAGACTCTTCTTTTGCAGCAGTTCTGGCCTCGGGCCAGAACCCACCCCTGGTGAGAGACGTGCGCTTAAAAAGTGGGGCTGTGCTTGCAGAGATAACCCGAAAGGTGGCATTGAGAGATGAAACGAGTAACTGACCAGGTAGGGGGCGCTGCATCGTGATTGGCACAGCGCACAAGCACACGGCGTCTGGGGATGTTCAAATTTCCGGACCCTTGGCGATTTGTCCACACCCTCGAAGTTCAGAGGCCACAGTTTCATGCCCGCATTGGCGCGGTGCCATTGGGAGAGGGTGGCCGAAGGATTCGGCCCCCATTCGCTCCCAGCCATTGATTTAGAGTAATAATTTAAACCGTGCCCACTACACTGCAGGACTGTGATAGGGAACAGCAGGTCCTGCCTACCTACTTACCCTAGGTGCCTACCTACGACGACTCTCTTCGATCCTTTCTCCTCTGCGCCTCTCCCTCCGCTCTTCCCCCTCCTTACCGGGCCCCGGGCACTGGGCTGTCCCGCGTTACGGACTCGTCTTACTTGTCGCTAGATCCACCGATCGCGACAAATGAAATTAAATAAAAAAACATCATGGCCAAGATTCCCCAGACCGGCTATTCGCGACGCGTTCTCGGCCCACTCACGACCACCTTCACCCCGCCGGCGCCCTGTCTCGTGCCCGTGGGATTGTGCACCACGTGCACCGAAGCATGGCACGGCCAGGAGTGCGCGCCCAGAAGTGGCACCGACGCTCAGGATGTGGAGACGTGCTGGCCGGCAACAACAAATGGCGCCTTTAAGAGGGCGCCACCTTTTCTTGGATGGGGATTCTACAGTCCCGGCGTAGTCTGCCCGGCGGGCTACACGTCGGCCTGCACCGCGACAGCCGGAGGCCAGTCAGACTGGATAGTGCAGTTTCTCATGACCGCCGACGAGACATTTGTTGGTTGCTGCCCTACCGGCTACACGTGCGACAACGTGGCCGGCCAGACTTGCTTGACCCGCGTCAGCTCGACCGTCCTCAGCACCGCCATGTGCACCAACGGGCTCAGCTCCCAGGCCCCGCCGCTTCGTCTCCCTAACACAGCGCTGAGCATATCGACCGTTGACGTCTATGCCCCCATGCTCCAGCTCGCCTTCCGGCCGTCCGACCTATCTAGGAACGGGCTACTGGGCTCATCCTCATCACCCACATTCTCATCATCCACCGGTGCCGCGACCGGGTCGTCATTGCCAAACGCAAAGTCGGCATCACCAGGCGGCGCCAACTCCGGCTCGGACCCCACCTCGGCCACCTCCACCGGCCTGACCACCGGCGCCGCAGTTGGCATCGGGATCGGCTCCGCCGTGCTCGCCCTCGCCATTGCTGCCGCCGCCTTCTTTATTTGGCGCAAGAAGCGACGGTCTAGTGCACCACCGGCGACACAAACACGGTGCGACATCGGCGCGGGCCAAGGCTACGAGCTGCCGGTGCAGCCCGTGGCGTACGGCCAGCAGTACGGGGCCCCCAAGTACGGCGCCGAGGCTGGGTACCCGGCCATTAGCCCGGTGCACGAGCTGGCTTCCGAGACGAGAGTCTACGAGAAGGAGACATAAACTACTTGAAGGGGAGGGAGAGAGGGGGTAGATCGTGGAAGTAATGACAGTGCCTCTTAGGGGGTCGTCTAGTAGAGTCCCGGATTGTATCGGATTTTCTTAGCGAAAGCTGGCATATCCTCCTCCGTATCCATATACCGGTTGAGCCGGTTTCGCTCCCTCCGTTTCGCGCCAAGTTGGGACACGCACCGCATAGAATACATCCCACTTTTGCTCCTCGAGGTGCCGATATTTTACTCCCGACGGCAAGATATTCGCTACATTCTGCGCGACATTTATTTTTGGTAGTGCGGATATGGATCGCACAGCAAGGCCATCTTCGATGTGGTCTGTCTCGGATCCCCTCTTATCACCCACCTTGCTGTGGCCTGGATAATGATTCAACTGGGCCTGTTGCTGAATGACTGCGGCAGAGCGACCTTTCTGAGAATACTTTGGAGGTTCGGTGTGTTATTCGCATGCTCCAACATCGCCGTGTTCAAACTGCCTCCGGCGTTTTTCACAGTACTCCGACTATTGGCAACCGGCATCGGGTAAGTCGTTATGTCAACCATCTCACCCATTGCCCAGATCATAGTTCAGCTCATCAATCTTGTCGACATGGACCCCCAATTCTTCTCTTCATCATCCATTCTCAGCGCATACAATCTGCTCAGCCGGCGCAACTTCCAGCAAACAACTGCCGACGACATGAAAGGTGAACATCCTCGCCCAGAAGGCATGCAAGGAGAGAAAAGAAATCCAACATATCAAGAGGGCTGCGATTCGTAATCCACAACACCCTTCTTTCGAGTTTATCACTGTCAGTTTAGACAACAGGCCCACATATCACGCTATTTCATACCACGTATAGGGACAACCCAAGGCCCACAGCGCATTGAACTGCGGTTGACGCATTTGCAACGAACTGTAATCTCTGTAATGGAAGGAAGTTGGCGATTACCGAGGAGGGGGGTTTGGGCTGGTGCCGGAGTTTGCGAAGGAGGGAGATGAGATTCGTGTGGTTGAGGGAGCCGAGTCGAGGTTTGTGCTGAGGTGGGGTGATGAGGG
>Ga0247758_1002144_pt1 | contig 11767 bp, 8 predicted proteins | sample UWRJL156409C4_FD_180950 | JGI IMG/M metagenome (GOLD analysis project Ga0247758, IMG submission 180950) | Plant litter microbial communities from Arlington Agricultural Research Station in Wisconsin, United States - UWRJ-L156-409C-4 | ecosystem: Environmental > Terrestrial > Plant litter >...
TGACACTCAAACACCATGACGCGCCCCCGTTCTCCCAGGAGAGGTTGTGTGTCGACGGTGACAAAACCAGACTCGCTGAGCGCCTCCCCAGCACGCGGCACCGTGTCGCGATTCTCAATTCCTTCGAGCCGTTGATCGAGACCGCGGATGGTGGCGACCAGGTCTTCAAGAACCTCAGTTTGATGACGTTTGACGGGTGTCGCGTGATCCCTGATCGTCTGCGCCGTCGCGAGCCGCTGTTCGAGCTTGGGCCACGCCAATTCGAATAGCGCCACCAGCCGCCCTTCATCAATTCGGACTGCGGAGCTGGAGTTGATGGTGCGGACGATTTTCTCCGTCGATTCTTTGTCGGATTTCTTGGCCTGAAATTGTGAAAGTGGACCATCCACCTGCGCGAATTCAACATCCACCAGGTAGGGCACCACGTTACTTTTATCGACGGTCTTTGAAAGAGCTCCAGCCTCAAAAAGGATCCACGGCGCCCCCAAATTCTCCGGCGTGAGGCAAATAATTCCGAAGTTGCTGGCCTCAAGTTCTCGGCCAACTTCCAGTGCCCAACGACCGCCAGCAGTGATGTCAACCTCAGACATCCAGGGATCCACGTAGTGAAGAACTAGAGGAAGCCATTCACGGAGAGTGGCGGCTACGAGCCTGCTCCTTGCTCCTGACCAGCTGATGAAGACTCTCATGCCGCGTATCGTCGGACTAGCAGCGGCTGCGCGCAAGTCCAGCGCGCGCATTAAGCTTTCTTGCCTCTCTCCGATCCGCGTGCAGACCAAAATCCGAGCACGGAATGGGGAAGCAGGCAGTGTGAGTCGGAAGGCCAGCATTTCCGCGATGCCGCCAAGGGTGCGTGATCAGCGTTCTATCGCTTGAGGTTCCCAGGCTGGTATCGTACCTCGAGAAGAATCCCGATGTCGGGGCCTAAGCGCTCGCTGACCTGGTGGGCCCCGACGCCAAGGCAGTCTGTCTCTCAACCAAACAGAGGTTGGCCGTGAACATGTATTCGAAATCTGCCGCGTGCTGGGCGGAAGACCAACAAGCGTTCGAGTCGCTGAAAATCCACGTGGACCGTGGGTCGACTGGCAACACTACTTCGCGACGGAGCTTGCCCAAGCCGCGCGCACGGAAAGCTGAACCTCGTTCGTGCCCAGGGGGTACAACCCGTTGATATTCAGGGTTTGGGCAGTACGAAAATCGCGGTAAGTCTGGCATCGGGCCGCTGGAGACGATCGCCTTGTCGGCACGGCGTGTGGGTGTGTCGACGAGCGCCTCACGCATCCGCTAAGTATCGGCCAAGCTTAACGAACACATGAGGCGCATCCCGCCGGGCCCAACCTATCGAACAAATGACTATCGGTTCGCTCGGCGTTGTTCGGGCCTGGATGCGCAGCTCGCCATGTGACGAACAGATGCTATCGCCAGGCCAATTGCGTCGCGATATGCTGCTGGATCTCGCGACACTGCTCGCAGCGAGTTGGAAGGAATATCCGCAATGGCCGAAGGACGTCTCGAGGTTGACGGGGAAATTGACCTGAATCAGTTCTGGCCGCTCGGATCGTCCGACGCCGATACGACCAAGATCAAGATCAAGACAACCGGAACATCATTCAGGTTTCGCGCCAACGCGGGGGCGCGCTTCAAGGTCACCAAGGCTTTCAAGAACGCGACCGTGCGAGGCCGGACCACCAAGCAAGCGATCGACGACAAGGGTTTCATCACGGTGCGCCTGCAGGGAATCGACGCGCCTGAACTGCACTACCGTCCGAGTGCGACCCTGAAGGCCAGCGAGCAGAGCAAGACCCAGCACGCGGGCTACCTTAAGTGGAACTTTGAGTACCGGCAGCCCTTGGCCGAGTCCGCAACGGTCGCGCTCGCCACGTTCTTGAAACGCGCCCCGACGACCAAGCTGAAGTGCACGGTCGTGTCCTTCGTCGATCACCCGAACGAGGTGTTCGACACCTACGGGCGTTTCGTCGGCGAGATCTACGTCAGGCTCGGCACGAGAACCGAGAGCGTCAACATCTGGGCCGTGAAGAACGGCTGGGCAATGCCGGCGTTCTACAATTCGATGTCGGAGCCAGAGATCGCTTCCCTGCTCGATGCGACGGATATGGCCTACTCGCGAGAGCTGGGGGTTTGGAAGAACATTCAGACCAAAGTCGGGGCGTTCGACTGGAACTTGCGGTTCCGCGGCAAGGGCGCTTCGGTTCAGGAGGATGGTGGGGGAGTGCTCGTCCCTAAGGTGTTTCGCCGCCTTTCGACTTGGGCCGTGAACAAGCGCGCGAAAATGGCGACCGGAAATTTCGGCAAGTATCTGAAGGCGCACCCTGACCCGTGCTTCTTGACCGACGACTTCCTCGAGCAGGGCGTCGCCGCTGAAGAGCGCGATCTTGCTGAGTTCATTGGCGCGGACGGCTCGGTCTTGTTCTGGCCAGAAGAGCTTGTGTTCAAGGACGCTCCGTCGAAACTCGTCGGGCCCGGGGGTAGGGAAGTAAAGTGGTAGCGCGACGCCGCTGAGCCGGACGAGTAGGTGCGCTGGCGCCCCAAGCACCCGAGCGACCCGGTGCGAAAGCGTTGAATTCCTTAGGGAGGGAATCGAGCGGCGCCACCGGTTATTTTTTGCGCAACCGGGGACGTGGCCCGGTCGACCCAGACGGTGCGCGACGCGCGGTGCGTCCCGCATACCGGGAAAACGCAAATGACAACGAACCCTCCGGTTCCGGCTGGCTACAAGCTGCTCTCACAGGTCGCGGTCACTCCAGAGATGACGGCCTGGGCGATCAAAGTCCTCCACAACCCTGGCACGTATCCGATGTTCTCGACCGCCACGCTCATGTTCGACAACGTGGCTCTCCTGGCGCGTGTCGAGTGGCATCCGCCGGACTTTCAGAACGATGCCGAACATCGTGGAGTCACGCTCTACGAGCCGGTGAAGCCACCTCCGAACAGTGCGATCGCCGAAGGCATCGACGTCTCCGGCTACCAACCTCTCATTGATTGGCCCGGCGTCGCCGCCAGCGGCGTCGCCTTCGCGTTCATCAAGGCCACTGAGTCGACCACCCTCGTAGACCACTTGTTCGCTGAGCATTGGGCGGAAGCCAAACGAGCGCGGATTCTGCGTGGCGCGTATCACTTCTTTCGCCCCCAACAAGATGCTCGAGCGCAAGCCCGGCACTTCTTGGCCCAACTCGGTGACCGCGGCGAATTACCGCCGGTCTTGGACGTCGAGGTTGCGGACGGAGTCGCGCCCGCAAAGATCATGGAAGGGGTGAACGCTTGGCTGGATTTGGTTGCGGTCGGAGTGAGACCCCTGATTTACACGGCGCCTGGCTTTTGGAACTCAATGCCTGGCACCTCCGAGATCGCGAAGCGAGCGGATCTTTGGGTCGCGCACTGGGGCGCCCGCGCACCAGCGCCGGTAAACGGTTGGTCCAGTTGGACGTTTTGGCAATTTACCAGCAAAGGCACGGTGGCAGGCATACCAGGCAGCGCGGACAAGGACGAAGACCGGTTCAACGGTTCGCTGTCCGAACTCCAGGGCTACAGCGCGCGCCACGTGAAAGCGCTCCCGCGGCCGATGCCCGCGACGTTCAATCTCAAGACCACGCTCGGGATTCAGCAGGCGTTGAACGCTCTCGCTATCACCGAGCCGCCACTGGCCGAGGACGGCGTAGTCGGGCCGAAGACGTGGGCCGCGGTTGAGGCATTTCAGAAGAAAGCGGGGTTGAGGATTGATGGGATCGCGGGACTGAATACGGTTGCGGCGTTGCAGCGGGCCCTGCAAATCACTTGATCTTCGGGAGTACCTCGGAGCGCAAGGTGAGCTGTGTACAGATATACAATGGGAAATTTGCAGTGCCGGTTGATCACAAGTAGGCGTCCATGGACCTATTGGTTTTCCTAAAGCCAAGGTCGCAAGTTCGATCCTTGCTGGGGGCGCTACCTTCAAACTCGTAGAAATAACTCAAAAACGGCTGTGGCCGTTGCAGTTGCGGCACGAAGGCGGCGCTCGCGATCAGGACGGAACGCGACGCGATAGGACGCTCTGGGATGCGGGCCGGGGCAATAGGTGGGCAACGGAAGCTTGGTGAAGTTTGGCGTGGCCACGCCAAGGCGGCGCGTGTGCGCTCCTACGGGCGTGTTTCGCCCGACGAAACGGGCGATACTGGGTGGTCGGAAATTCCGATCCGACCACGGTCCACATGACTAATTCTCAGGAGCCGCCTCAGTCACGAGTGCCGCCGCCATCAGGCGATGCGCTCTCGGGCGAACGCACGGACTATCGCGGAGCCGACCTTCGCGGTGCGAAACTGTCCGGCAGGGACCTTGCGAAGGCGAACTTCGACGGAGCCGATCTCACCGATGCAAACCTCGAAGGTGCGAACCTGGAAGGTGCAAGCTTTGTGGCGGCAAACCTGGCGCGCACAAAGCTTCGTCGAGCGCGACTGGTCCAGGCAAATTTGACGCACGCGACCTTGAATGGCGCCGACGTTAGGGGTGCAAGCCTCGAGGCAGCTCGATTGCGAGGCGCTCACCTCTTCTTTGTGAAACTACGCGGTGCTGACCTTAGCGCAGCGGACCTTGCCGATGCTCAATTCGAAGCAACACTTGAACCGAACTCGATCTATGAAGGCCGCGACCGCGAAGAAGCGGTTGTCGGCGGCCTCCCCCAGCGCGCAGATCTCACGAATGTGAAACTCGAGAATGCGAATCGCACTGGCGCGAATCTCGGCGGAGTTCGGCTCGCACGCGCCAATTTGCGCGGGGCAAACTTCTCTCGGGCAATACTGCGACACGCCGATCTCTTTGGCGCGGACTTGCGCGAGGCGAACTTTCGAGACGCAAACGCGCGGAACGCAACATTCAGCGGCGCGTGGCTTGTTCGCGCCGACTTCGGACGAACGGATCTTCGCGATGCCAACTTCTCGGCAAGCTGGTTGCTAGGTGCAAACCTCTCCGAGGCGCGGATACGCGGGCCTGAGCTTCAGGGAGCTCATTGCTCGCTCGTGACTCGACTTCCGAGCCGTCTGTCGGTCGCGCCCGGTGGCGCTCGCACATTCCGTCTGGAAAAGGCCCACGTCTTTGACCGGCTCTTCGGCGTTCGTTATCGGGAAATAACCGATCAGAACGAGCCACTCGTTGTCTTGAGGTTCGTCGGTGAGAGGACGCGCAGCTGGAACGGTGAGTTCGACACGCGCGGCGGACTGCGGCTTCCCGCATTCGCAAAATGGATCGATGCTTGGGCCAAAATGCTTGCGGCATTGGGGTCCGATCCGGAGACGGGCAGCAACATGCTGTCACTCGACGGATTTGACCAAATGCAATGCGGTCACGCCTGCGTGATTTCAGTCGTGGTCACACCTCGGGTCGCCGTTAAATTGGGCGCCATTCTACAGGCTATGGGCGCGACTACGCCTACAGCCGATCGGCTGCCCAAGCTTGGGAAGCAGGCTCGAGATATTGTGATGCGCTCCCTCATCGGCGATGTTTTCTGGTCTCAACGACGACGGCGCGTCGGAGTTCTACGCGGAGTGCATCCGAACTATTGCCGCGTTCGCCGAACGCGGATGCGACGCGTTAGTGATCGAGTAACCCTCGTTGAGCAAGAGTCTAGGTCGGACCCGTCTCAACACGGCGAGCGAGAAGATCTTGTTGCCCATTCTCGCACGATACCGGTCCTCCGCTGCTAGTCCAGCCTGTACGATATTGGTCAACGCTCCGTGGCGCATTCGACCGCTTGAACATTCTTGCGTTCGAGTGAGTGATCGGCTTGTCGCGGGGGCGACCCCATGTTGACCTGGCCGGCTATGAAGTTCGATGTCGCGCTCAAGTCGTTGGTGGGTTCTGGTCTGATCGTGTTTGCTTGCTCGGTGGACCCTCCGAAGGGGCGTCGCCATGCCGACACTGGTGGCACCTCCGGCATGGTCGCGGCCGGTGGCAAGATTGCAACCGGAGGCACCGTCGGGATCGGCGGTGATGAAATGCAAGGCGGCGGCCAGATGGACGACATCGGCGGTGAGTCCGGTAGCGGAATGCAGATGGTGCCGGATGCCATGGCCGACACGCCAGCACCGACTCTCAAGGCCGGGTTCAAGACCGTGACAACAAAGTGCGATGTCGAGTTCGACACTACGCCGACAGCAGCGGCCGGCATGAAGGTTTACTACGTCTACGCGAAAGGCTCGTTTCCGGGCACGAGCGCCGAAGAGCTAACCGGCGTTCGCATACTGGGCACATTCACGCCGGAATACGCGGCAAGGCAGCCGGTTCCGGTGGACGGCTACCAGCAGTACAACATCCCGCAGCTCATCAAGGACGGCGAAGTGATGGTGATGTGTGGACTGCGATACGAGTCAAGTTCCACCCCGAGCTACATCTACTACAGCAAGGTTACGATGCTGCTGCCCACGCTCACTCTGGGCTAGCGCCTCAGTCCAGCTTCCCGACGATCCTGGACGCCAAGACGGGCCACGGCGAAGTTTTACGCTCGGTCACCCGAGGGCGTTAGAGTAGCCCGGGGCCGTCGAGGCGCTCAGGAGCGCGCTAAGCGCACTGGTTGGACCTTCCACGACCTGCGCTCACAAGCAGCTCGTTGCGCATGGCGCTCAGCCCCCCTCGTGGAGCGAGCGTCGGGTCCACCAGGCTCCGAGACCAGGAAACGCGCCGGACTAGGGCTAGTCGCGCGTCGAATTTATTGGGCGATACGCGGACTGTCGCCGACCGCCAATTTCCAAGTGCGCCGTCGTAAATTTTCGGCATCGCAACTTAGAACTCAGTCCATTCCGCCGGTATACCCGCGTCACGCGGCGCTGCTCTCGCGCTCGCCAGTACGAGGGTGCCATTGGGGTGTGAACAGCGGCTTCCACTCGCAGCGCTTGACCTCCGACCGCCGAGATGACGATGATCAGGCGATTTATCAACCTTGGACATTGATGAGGCGCGGCGAATGGAGCACCAGATAACTACCCGAAAGCTGGTGAAAGTTTTCCTTGCTTCGCCTGGTGATCTGGCGCCGGAACGGCAAACAGCAAAGCAGATCGTCGACGAACTCAATGCGTTGCTTGCTGACGTTCTTGGGTATCAAGTCGAGCTTGTAGGCTGGGAGGACACCGTTTCGGTCTTCGGACGCCCCCAGGCTACGATTAACCGTGAACTGGAGCGATGCGACCTCTTCGTGGGACTAATGTGGAAGAAGTGGGGAACGCCCCCCGACACGACTGGCTGCCATACCTCAGGGTTTGAGGAAGAGTTCGAAACAACCGTCGCTCGTCGCTCGAAACACGGCCGCCCCGAGATTAGCCTTCTGCTGAAGGATATCGACGAGGAATTTCGTCGCGACCCCGGTGACCAACTCCAGAGGGTACTCGCGTTCCGACAAAGGTTGATCGACGAAAAGTTGATCTTGTTCGAAAATTTCTCAAGCACAACTTTTGAGAAGAAGTTTCGACGCTGCATCGTTTCGTACGTCACAACCCTTCGTAGCCAGGAAGAACAGCAAGGTGGCGACCGCGGTCAGGCGCCAACAATGATCGCTGAGAATCCGGGTTCATCGCAGGCCAACGACGCTGCAAGCTCGCCGCTTTCGTTCGAAGGTGCGAGTTTTCTTCGCGAGTTCGTGACAAGAACTGAACGGGAGGAACACCGACATTCGATGACAGCGAGCGAGGTCGCACGGTTTCGGTTACTGGGGACCCTCGTCGGAGCGCAGGGCAACGACGAGCCCGCACTTGGCATTCACGATGCCAACTTGTTGTATTTCGAGCGTGAGCGACTTCAACTTGGACAACGAGAAATCCGAGGCTTGTTGTCGAACGGTCTTACGCACTACACAAACGAAACCGCGCCCATATGGCATTGGCTGAGCGCTGCGGAAAGTACCGGCGACAGCAAATCGCTTTTGCCGCTCTACTCACTAATCGGCAGCGTGCGGGAACGTGCCGGTGCGCTGCGGGCCATGGCGCTAATCGGCGAGCCGATCCCAGTCGACGTCTCTCGCCAGACATATTTGAATACCTGGTTTGCAAACGACTCTCCAACCGACGTGAAGATTGCGGCACTTGCCTATCTCAGTGAGTCAGGTGTCATGCCGGACATCGTCCAAGTACACGGGGAATTCGAGAAGGCAGACAACCAGACTTGGCAGGCCGCAGCAGAAACGATCTTGCGCATCGCGCTTCGTCACAGCCGTCAAAAGGCAATCACAGCCCTGTACGAGCTTCAGCCAGGAACGGCTAGAATGGAGATACTGACGGAGATATTGGGGGAGGGCGTCAGCAACGACACGCTTACGGAAGGCTTAAAGCACGTTTGCGGCGGAGTTCGTCGGATTTGCGCCGAGCGCCTGCGTGCGAGCAAAAGTTTGCCTGTCGAACTGGCTGAACAGCTGAAGAATGATTCAGACACTGGAGTCCGCTACGAGGCGATCAGTGAACTTGCGGATCGTGGCCTGCACTTCTCGGAAGAAGAAGCAAAGGCAATCCTCTCGGCAGAACCGCCAAAGTGGGCGCCATGGTCGCCATGGGGCGCAGATGATGTCTCGTCCGACGTTTATTTGGAGCGGTTCATGTACGAGCGGCTGCGCCAGAAGCCGGACTCGGAAATAGAGCTGATGGCTGCCGAGGAATCTCCGCTCGATCGTGATGCGAAGTTCATTTTCGAGGAGCGACACTTCGTGCGCTTTGGCGATGCCGTGCGGCGCGCTGTCGACGATGAATACCAGGAAGAATTTTCTCGCATTCTCGCCGGATTCCAAGAGCAGTTTCCTGGTAACGAGATCGTGAACAAGCTTCGAAACCTTGAAGGTCATCTGCGGAAGAAGTTCACGCGCCAGGGCTTGGACATATTGTGTCGGAAACGCAACGCCGCCGACCTAGGACGAATTCGCAGGGCCGTTGCTGGTTCATTCGCGGAGCATTCTGACTGCGACATCGAGTACCTTAAGAAGTGCGGCGAATGGGAGGATGTGGCCACCGTGATCGAAGATTTGAAGAGGTCACCGTCCCACCCGTCTACAGAGCGTGCCCGGGCACGGCATCGTCTAGCTGCGCGAGCGATCTACGCCCTGGCCAAAGACCGGGTCGAAGAAGTAATGACAATGGACGCGCCAGCCAGGCTACTGGCATACCTTGTCGTTGAGATGTCAGACCGCGCGTTCAGCGGTCTCGGTGACTCGACAGTGAAACGGTTGCTGCACTCGGAAGATGACACGCTTCGTAAAGCCACCGCATTGAGGTGTGTTCGGTCATTCGCGAAACGACGGTTGGACCGCACCCTCGCGGAGTACCTAATGAGCGACAAGATGCGATACTACAACGTGGTCCATTGGCTTGACCTGGGTGTGTCGACCCCGAGGGATCAAGGTCGCGCTGCGGCAAGAAGATTGCTTGATCGTTGGTCGTGATTCGCTTGGTCGTTGACCAAATTTCCGCCCCTACCAGTCGGTGATTCTCCATCTCCACCCAGATGCCGCGCTTTTTCAAGACCTTCGACGCCCAAGCTAACTAGACAACTACGTAGAAGCCTTCTTCAAGGACCCGTTTGAGCGCCGCAGGCAACAAGCGCGTGTTGACGCACTCAAGAAAGGACGCGAACGGGTCGTCACCATCCTTGGGAAAGAGCTGCCTCGGCGAAGGGATCGGGTCGTAATCGCCTTCGGGGTCAAGGTACAGGGCGAGAAAGATACGTTCCGCACAGGCATTGTCGGCGTGCCCCCAACCCATATGCATGAAGCGCGCAGACTGCGCGTCGGGGCGGCCGCGCGGGAAGCCTTCGACACGAAATCGTTCGTACTCGAATTGTTGAGATTCAGGGGGAAACAGTAGGTAGAGCACAGGTAGGTGCTCAAAGTTGGTTTGTCGTGTGTAGTTCGCCCGATTGCTTGCTCTCGGTTTCTCGAACTTCATCAACGCGAAGAAAAGTGCGATGTCAAGACGGTCAGTGACATCCAGACCGGAGGTAGGCAGGCCGTAGTGCTGGGCGAGGGCGAGGGCGAAAAGCGGGAGGCCGAACCCCTCGGTGAGATCTCTAAACTGTCGTTGATCCTCCATTCCACAAGCCTCGACCAGAAACGTAGTCAGCAGGGCGCACCACTCTGGGAGCACCTGTTCAAGGGCGGGATGACGACGCGATGCTGACGTGACTAGCGATGGCTCAAGAACACCGTCCTCGCCGAAAAGCCAGCGGCTAGTCTCAGGCGAGCGCTTGATGAGATGCTCTTGCGTTTGGCCCCGAAAGAGCATCCGGAGAGACGGATCGGCCGATCGAATCCCAGCCACGAGTCGTTCGATCTCTGCACGGCTTCGCACCACGCATCGTGGGATTCGTCGAAACGGAACGCGAAGGAAGCCGGCACTTCCGAGGTGATCGCCGGAATATTCGGGCAGATCGGCCGTGCTGCCCCAGATTGCACTCGAGCGTAATTCCATCGCATGGTAGGCGAGACCATAGTGGCGGTCGATGATGAGTTCGTTGCTGACGCCCATCATTTCGCGGCGGTTGGCAAACGGGGAGAATTCGTCGATGGTAAGCTCGGCGTTGCGCCATGTGTCTTTCAGCTCGGCGAGACAGACATGGACAAATTCATCAGGCAGGGTCATCGAGCCTCGTCCGGATCGGCTGGAGCGTGGTTGCCGCCGCCTCGCGCGCCATTTCTTGCGCTGCGTCCCAGAGCCGACTGTTGTCGGGGACGCCCACTATCGTCACGGCCCGATACCGCATTTTGGGGGCGCCGCGCGCAAACTGAGCCGTGTCGACTAGATCGAGATAAGCAGACGCCACTTGAAAATCGACGTAGGCGTAGAAGGGATTGGGCATGGTCTGCTTGTGATAGAAGGACGCACCCGTCGCAGCATTTTCTCGCCATGTGATCGCGAGCACGCTGACCAGCTCGAGGAGAGCCATGAGTGGTTGCTTGACAATATCCAGAATGACATCGCAGTCATCAATCTGAAGGATGATTGTCGGGGGAATGCCGGGCGGCGTATCTCCGTGCGAATGGTTGCGCAGCTTCGTGGAGGCTGCGAGATCACGCAACCAGTCCCACGCTTCCGACGATGCGGGTGAGGCACCGGCCGACGCACGAACGAGATCGACCATGGGCGGGGGGAGTCGAAATCCACGGAGATATTTTTCGACCATCGCGGCGAAGTTTGCCTCCGCGCCGAATGTCAGTCGCCCGCTCGAGAGGTGGAGGCTCGCTGGAGCGAGCGCACCGTCACGGTCGCGGTCGTAACGCTCGGCGGCGTTCAACAACTCGTATGGGTCGAGCCAGGCCGAAAGGTACTGTGCGAACGAGCGGTCGTCCATCCTGATGACCTATCCTATCGCAACCACACGGTCGTCGCAGCACTCCTGCGGGCCCATGGCCGACGCGGGACGCGAACGCGCCGCCCGAGTATCGGTCCCCTTAATGGCGCCTGCTGCTGCGACGCATCTCCCAAGGTTGCAAGGCCGCGCAGCGCGACCCGGCGCAAACCACTGGGCTGCCCAATTCCGATTTGCAGGAGCCGCCGGTCGCGCGTTCGCTCGGCCGGCACCGCCGAAATCTGGTAATGTTGGGCGGACGTAACTATGGCGGCATCTGGCGAGGCTTCAGCCGAGGGCACAAGCATTCGCCTACCTGCTGCCGTGTGTGCAGTCGTCGCCGAGGTGTTGCGAGGTTCCCACCCGACACTCGACGCGCTCTTCCGCCGAGCGGGTGCGCCCGAGCCGCCACCGCAATTGGCCCATCATTCGAAATGGAAGGCCTGGCTCCTTCAGGCGGGCG
>Ga0247758_1002147_pt1 | contig 11738 bp, 13 predicted proteins | sample UWRJL156409C4_FD_180950 | JGI IMG/M metagenome (GOLD analysis project Ga0247758, IMG submission 180950) | Plant litter microbial communities from Arlington Agricultural Research Station in Wisconsin, United States - UWRJ-L156-409C-4 | ecosystem: Environmental > Terrestrial > Plant litter >...
GTGCGAGCCAGATCGCAGCATGATGTCACAAGCGGAAGATGGCAAAAACGCCACCAAAAAAAACCCCCCCTTCCCCCGAGAATCGAACCATGGTGGCTGCTATCCATCACCAATTAGGAAAGTCCATAGATTTCCGGAAGAGGTGTAAGAGTCCCAGCCTGGCCAACTGCATCACAGCCGAAGCTGATTACTACAGTTGGTTGAAAGAGTGCCCCGCGGTCCGAGTATATATGCTCCTACCGGCTGGCATCGTGGAGCGGGGAGCGGGAGCGGCAGGGCAACACCGGGGCAAGACCGGTGCCGGTGCCCAGGTGCTGGTGAATTGACTTGGTAGGTGTGCTGGGCTGGCTACCTACCTACCTACCTACCTTACACAACACACCTCGCGGAGCTGAACACTAAAACGTGTCCTTGGCAAGGGAACTTCATACTGGGGGGAGCGAGTTACTATATATACCTACTTAGATATGGCCTGAAATCACAAGGTGTTATCATCGTTGATCTGTGGTGGGGCAACATAAAGATGGGAGTTTGGAACTACGTGCGGACGGCGGGATCCATCGTCTTGGTTGTGGACTTGCGGGTCGGTTGCGTACGAAGAGGGACGGGGAAGTTCATAGGAAGGGTTCGGATGGTGATGATGAATGGGCAATGCCAGCCTTTTTGAAAGGGGGAGGGTGAACTATCTTCGATGGCGAGAGGGAGAACCTGGAAGGGGTGGAGGGAGCTAAAGACACATGACATCTGGGCAAGGCTCTCTGTCCGGTGAAAGGGTCCCTCCCCAGGCAAATGTTAGGATATGGCTGATATTGCCATAAAGAGCGGTCTTACACTTAGACAAAGTCTTGGTGGGGGTCGGATAGTGAGTGATGGGAAACGATGAATAGTCTATTTTGCCACTCTAGAGGCAACATGCTCTATCCGCGAGACCCCGATGCTTTGTAACGCCGGCAGAAAGCAACATCAACCATCGCTAAAATGAAGTATGAAAAAGAGAGCACCCCCATCCCCTTTTCATAATTAATCGTAGCCAAACCTCCCTGTCTCTCTTTCTGACCGGCTGGGGATGCCGCATGCAGCATTTCATAACAGCATCACCTGCCCATTTTGCCGCCTCTCTGCCCTCAGGACTGCATAAACACCGGGACGCATAACGCTGATCTGATCCTCATAGCAACCTTATCCATCCCTCCGGTGATCCTCTTCACAACACCTGTCTATTTTTGTTTTGTGTGGTTTTGTTTTTTTTACTTCTTCTTCTCGAACCGCGGCTTGCCAATGTCGCTGCCGCGGAGCTTGACGTTGAGCACGCGCTCCATGGCAGTCAGCACCTTCTGGTCGGGCGTTGCCGTGCCGCGCTCAAAGTCGGCCACGATGGTGGGGGTTGTGTTGCACTTGGTCGCCAGATCCTTTTGGGTGAGCGCCTTGGGCTGGAAGTCGGCGCGCGCCTTTTGGATCGCGGCCCCGACGTCCTTACCTACCGTCTTGGGCTTGATGATGTCGTCGGATCGATCGACCATTGTGAGGCGCTGGCCTTCGACAGCGGGCTTAGAGGCCTAAAGGGGGAATATTAGTTTCAGGTCAAGGAGGATGGTGGACAGGGGATGACGTACGGAGTTGCCAGTGGCATACTTCTTTTCTGTGCCGACAACCTGGCCGGAGCGTTGGGCGGCGTTGAGGGCCGACTTGCCCTTGATCACGGTCTCACGCGCAGGACCGCCGCCACGGCGGACGTTCTTGCCGATCTTGACCTCGCCGGTATCGAAATCAGCCATCTTGAAGGATTTGGTGATGGGGTGAGTGTGTGGTGTGACTGGGTTTTGACGTTCGTGGCGGTTGCCGCGGGGCTTTTGTAGGTCGGTGAGGGTAGCCGATGATCGTGTGGTTCGATAAGGGGTGGAGTTTGCTTCTGTTTGCGCTTGCGGGGTTGCGAGAGGATTGCTTTTGAAGGGAACAGAGGTAACGGTAAATGGATTGTAGGTCGTTTGAGATCAGAGTGAGTTGTCAGCCTTGGAACGGGGTTTTATCAGTGGAAGTGAATGGGCTGCCGTCGAATGGCGGAAGCGGACCGGGAGTGACTCGAGCGGCAAGCTGAGACCCCCGCCACACTGGGGCTGTGGGGGAGCCGACCGGGACCGCTAGACCAGGGCCAGCCAATCAGCCTTGGCGGCGGCCTCTCAGCTTAGCTAAGCCAGGAGCTCCGTTTGATGCATACTCACAAAGAACCGTCTCGCCATCGCATGGATCGCATGGATCGGTGTTTAAGGTTGCCGGCTGGCCGGGAAGGAGCGAACAGAGCTCAACATCGGATCGCATCGTGTGAACAAAACCCACGCGGACTCTCCCTCGCACCAATTGGTTTTCCGGGCAACACCAATTGGGGCGACGGGAAGAATTACTTGAGCCTCGACGGATGAACAGCTCATCCTGATTCCTTGATTCCGGAGATATCGCTCGTCAAGCACTTATAAGTTGACCATGGCAGGCGCATCTGGAGTTTCACTTGCGGTCGTGCTCGGGGTCGCCAGCTACGCAATTCTTTATTCCGGTACTCTAGATGCCGCTCTTTTATTGATATTTTCCATTTTCCGGCAGTGGCATTCTTTCAGCGACTTTGTCGGCCCCTCCTTTTTCCAGCAAGTTGCAAAGATCACCGCGGCTACACTGATCACGGCTGCTCTTGCTTCGTGGGCTCTCCGAGTAGTGCAGACAAAGGATGAGATCCCGCAGTGGGATGGTCCGGGAAAGGTTCTGCTGTTTCCCGGTCGGACAACTCACTCGAGATTCTTCCCCAAGAAGCATTCCTTTTCTTATTCCTACCTTGTCGTTGGGATTCCGGTGGACTGGGAAGGGACTGCTGGGGGTATGGTTTCGGTGGGAGTAAAGAACAAGATAGGTCTTGCATCATGGTTCCCTCTTGGACCTCGAGCTCGTACCGGCTGGTATACCGTTGATGCCGCCGACTATCTCGAGCGTGGAAATGGGGAGCTGGGGTTGCGGGGCAAGCTGGATGCTTATCTTCGAACCCAGGTACAGATTGTCCTTCTCGGGGCTCTGTGTTGACTCTTCGCTGATATTCTAATAGGGTGTCGATCCGGTGGGTTACCCCCATGCTTACTTGGTGACAGCTGCTCGCTTCCTTGGCTACCACTTCAACCCCGTCTCCTTCTGGTATCTTTACGACGAGAACAAGTCTCTGGCCGCTATGATCTTGGAGGTCAACAATACGTTCGACGAGCGTCGGATGTACTTCCTGCCACCCGACGATGAGTTAGTAAGTCAGATTGGCCATCTACCTGCTGACGAAGGGGACGCGGTTACGGGGGAACGGCAAACTCTCCCGCCCCGAACGACACTAAAACAGTCATGGCCAAAGGACTTTCATGTTTCTCCATTCAACTCGCGCAAAGGGTCATACTCAATGTCAGCACTCGACCCTTTAAGCCCCTACATGCAAGGCACAGGCCCTGTAACCAACACCATCAACCTCGTTTCGTCAAAGGGTCACGGCAAATTGGTCGCCAGGTTGATTCCGGAAGGATCATCCATCGACCCGTACACTATGAGTTGGTTTGCGAAGTTCGGATTCCTCGCATCGTGGTGGTGGGTCGGGTTTCTCACCTTTCCCAGGATCGTCAAAGAAGCCGGCATGCTGTTCTTCAAGCGCAAGCTCCATGTGTGGTTCAGGCCTGAACCCCTCAAAGAAAATATAGGCCGCAACGCAGACACCACAGAGCGTCAGCTTGAGCCCATATTTAGGAGGTATCTGCGGCACCTTGTGGAGCAGTCACCTGTGCCGCTCGCACTGAAATATGTCCCGGGAGGGATACCACACCAAGTGCCAGAGTTGATGCTCTCCGCTCGGGCCCGAACCGGGAAAGAGGCGGTGGATGAGATAGAGTTCAGGGTCCTTACCCCCTCCTTTTATTCGAGGTTCGTCTACTACGCGCACGATGTGGAGGCTCTATTCTGTGAGCTGCAGGAGAACTGCACCATATGGATTTCCAGACCCGACCTACTCCCCAAATTTGCGCTGAAGAAACCCGCGCCAACCTTGGCGTCCTCCAACTACCTTGAGTTCGCCTATTTCAAGATCATACAACACCTCCGCGTGAGGCCAGACCGAATCGAGCGGCCTCTGACGTCCAGTGCGTCGCCGGCGCCAAAACTGCAGACTGTTGATATTCGAGGATTCCGCATATCCCCGATGGATGCGTACGTCCTATCCGAAGAGACAGACAGGGAAAAGACAGTGTACAGGAACTGCGTCCTAAGGCTGTTCCTGGCGGACCGAATAGCCCTTGGCATCATTCCACTTTTGGGTCTTCAGCGTCTCCTCTTGCAGGCGGCGCTTGCGTGGCTCCTGTCGCCAACAACAAGCAGGATTCTGCTCAACTTGACCGTCTATCTGCAAGGTCGGCTAAGTGCTTGAGTTACAAGCGAGCACACTCTGCGATAATGGCCCTCAAAGGGCGACGGCGACAACCTATCATCATCTTTCCAGCTGCTGGCGCCTCATACTTGCGGTATGAGACAATGCAACAGGTTTAGTCCTCTCGTGCCATTGGGGTTTTACGTGAGCACCTTGCAGCGAGTGGAACTTCGCAGGGGTAGCTATTTCAAATATCAGAGCCGGGATCCCCAGGACCTTCGATGAGAAGCTTCGTGAGCCGCTGTCAGTGGTTATCTCCAACTCGGACTCCCCACGGAGGATCCGCAACGAAGGATCAACTGTTTTTGGAATAGGAGTAGGCAGTCAGAAGAAGACAGGCTTGCTTTCGGAGGTTGGTCACAGATGCAGTGGTCGACATAGCAGCATATGTAAACTCAAATACCCGACTCCGATGGTGGGGGGACAAAAACAAAGTTCTTGAACCTCAACAACAGGTTAAGTTGGGCCAGAATTCGGTTGGCGGTTGAGTTGTAACCACACGTCAGACGGTACGGCGCAGTCTGCCCTCCTCGTGAGGCTCCAAGATCGATATGGACACTTGAAAGTATAAATAATGGTTGAATGGGCGTTGCAGCGGTCGGGGCGAGGCACGGGAAGCGGGTGCAAGGAGGGTCCTTGCGGTGTACTTTGTACTCTTACCCTATCGAGGCACGATACAATAGCGTCCGCATCAATCTTCCCCCAATTCCAAATACCCCTTTACCGACCACCGAAGCATGCCTGCTCCCTGCGCAAGCATGCGACGAAGCGATAGAGAGGACCCGGACATCTTGAGAAACATTGGCCCATGGTGGGTTTGTCTAGCAGTTTAGATTGTGGGACACCGAATGACAAATATGCCGTCTCCACCCAGAAGATCTCAGGGAGCTCAAGCTCGCACAGCTTGCAGCGCCAGAGTCTCTTGATGTTTGATCTTCCCGAACAGACGGAAAGCGCGCAGCTTATCTCCCTGAGCAGCGTGACAATCAACGTCAGCAAAGGTGACAGCATCCTAAGGGAGTCAAGAGAGACTTCGGTGATTACGTGAACAAGTGATAGGACACCGCTGCAGATTGAGACAGACAGCCGAGAAGCTGCGTGTAAGTCGAAAAGAACGACGAGTTAGCTCACATCCATGCATATGCGAGCGACCAACAAGCAGCTCCCGCCTCCATAGCGGGTCTTTGTGTCTTCTCACGCGCCTGTCAGCCTGTTTACGCGCAGTAGACGGGCCGCCCAGAGGAAGGTATTTGGAACACGGGCGGCTTGCGTGGGGTAGCTTTTGGCTGCTTGTCCCGGTCTGTTTCGTTTCCCCACTTGCTTGTTGTTTCGGCGCGCCAGTCTTGTGCATGGCCCCAGTGCGAGGTACATCTGAGCTCTCTGCGACCGTAAAAGACCCCTCTTCTCGCAGCGCCGTGTTACATCATCCCAAGTACCTGACCTGAGGCCGGCCGTCAGCCGGAGCTGCCGCTCGAGCCCGAGATGCGCCTCAGGACCTAGAAACAGGACCCTCCACATATCCTAGCCCATGCTAGAGGGGGTGGGTGCTGAATCAGGTTTGTCCTGAAGAGCCTCCTCTCCGGGGTATTTAAGCAGAACATCTCGCCTCCCTCCTCCACCCAAAACCAAACATCGCCAACCCATCCATCCATCCATCCATCCCAGCCCATCCATCCGCTCCCACCAGCAAAAAAGTAGGTACCAGCCCATCTTGACAAAAGTCCCACGCGGCCCCCAAGCTTATCTCCTGTTCGGAAAAAAAGAACCCGCCAAAATGCCCCTCTCCGGCCACTGCCTCTGCAAGGCCGTCACTTACACGGTCGACATGGACGCGCCCCTCCTGACCGGCTACGACCACTGCGACGACTGCCAGCGCCAATCGGGCTCGACATACTGTAAGCTACTATTTCCAACCAATTTGAACACGTCCGGAAATGCTGGGTGCGAGAGTCGGAAGCTCGGAGGTCCCCTTGGGACTCTCCCAGATTTACCCCGCCCCCACCCCGCAGTTACGCTGCTGCGCTCAACGCGCCTGCGACGTCACTCACGGCTTCACCACCCCCCTTCCCTAGCTGTAACTGACTCCGAGGCGCACGCTCATTGCCACCTACTACCTATCTGAAACATTCCTTGCCATATCCCCGGTCCCAGCACATCGCATCCCAGATCCCAGCAAGCATACTAACCGCCACCACCACCCCAGCACTCGTCGCCGTCGTCCTCAAGGACAAGCTCAAGGTCGAAGGCCCCCTCAAGAAGTGGAAGGGAACCGCCGACAGCGGAAACGCCGTCTACCGGTGGTTCTGCTCCGAGTGCGGGTCTCCTATCGCTCACGCACCCGACGGCGCGCCCATCGTTGCGCTCAAGGGCGGATGTCTCGATAATGAGATCAAGAAGAATCTTAAGCCTGTACGTACCCCTATTCGTGTTTGTTGGGGGTAGTGGGGGTAGTGGGGGTGGTGGGGATGGTAGTGCTAACGACGATGATGATGGTAGGACACCGAGATCTGGACGGTTGGAAAGCTTCCCTTCTGCCAGGAGAAGCTGGCGCACCCGTTCGAGCATATGCCTACGCAGTAAATGTGTTACGACGACGATGACGACGATGATGCTGACGAGATGAAACAAACATACATAACGCCGAGGATATACGAGGGCGCATTCCTTTTTCTAGTTCTTCCTGTTCTGGAGATGGTGGGAAAAAAACGAGAGATATTTATTAGGTGTCTAGTGATATCGTGAGCCGGGAGCGGCTAAGTTTGGATATCTAAGCTACGAGTAACGTAGCAAGAAATCAAGTAGCCTGGAGTGGGCAGTTGGTTAGATACTGGTGGGCCTGACCGACACGTATGGGTGCGAGCGCATTTTCTTCACGCAGTATTGCACTACATCAGGTATCAGTCAGTATCAGGGGAACAATGAGATTTGCTTCGCCTCCTATGCCTATGCTCAGCTTTATGCTCTTAGATATGGTGATGCTGTTTGCCGTGGCGTGCTTCTTCCGGGGCGCGAGGGTATAAAAAGGGGTGCTGAGTGCTGAATTAGGAAATAATGATGGCGCCCGCAACTGCAACAGCCGCAGCGATTACTACTCCGAAAAGGCCCCCATTCGCGCTCACAGTTGATGTCGCTCCGTTCCCGGTTCCTGATGGCTTCGCGCTGGCCCCCGCTCCGGACGCCGTATTTGTCGAAGAGCTAGTCCCCGTCCCGCTCTTACCACCCGAAGCTGGACCGGTTGTTGGGGTTATTGCTGGTGCTGTGAAGAGCACAGATGCCGTAGCGGCTGTTGCGGCGCCCGTGATCCGGCCAGGGCCTTGGTGCGTGGTCGCGGTAAAGTACAAACTGACAGCAGTCTGACCAACGGCCCTGTCACTGCTCACTGTGTCGCCCGTTGTCGGGAAGGGCGCCGCGGCCTGGATGCTGCTGAAGATGCTAGCGAACTCGGCTGTTGGCGTGGGCGCGCTACATAGAGAGCTTGACACCGTAGACAAGATGCTCTTATAGAAGGCCACGTCACGCTCCGAACGAAGCCCGTGGATGAAGAGACACTGCAGACAGAATGGCCACTCGCTGAAGAAGGAGCCATTGCACATGCCTGTTGAGCGTCCCGTGGTTAGCATGCTGATGTCAGGGGCTCTGTGCGACCTATGGGTGCAGGGGCACTTACATTGCTGATGTGCCTTCAGCGCAAGGGGACTCGTCCCGTTGGCGGTACAGACGGTCTCGATCGTTATCAGGTTCAGGCACGGTGGGACCGTTTCGGACATTTGAACTACTGGATGACAAACTTCATCCTCGTAGTCGATAGCCCTCGCCAACAACGCCATGTCGAGCTCTGGGACTGCGAGTATCGACGGTGCTGAAGCAAGCAGTGTTGAGAGCACTGCTGCTCGCGAAAGGTAGCGCATCGTCGAGTTCTGCTTGAACCAGTCTCGCTTGGCTGGATCTCGTTGGCTACCTCAATGGCAGACCCGGGAGGAGCAAGAGCTGTTGAGTTTGGGCCACACGTGGGCGCTTGGTGGATTTCCCAACGTACGAAGCGGCCGACACACCACGATGCTAGGCTAAGTCTCCCTTTGCGCCGTTGGAGAGGAGGGCATTCGCTACCTCGGACCCATGGTGTACAAGTAAGGCCTATGTTTGGGTTGTGACAGTTATCTTGTCCAAGACGAACAAGTGTCGAGCGGGAGACGTGAGTGCCAGCTGCTTTTGGGCGCTGGTTGACGCAACCGTCCGCGAGGTTGACGGTGGCAACTGACGGGCGGCGGGGGATATGCGTTGTCGATATATGTTGCCCGCGGCGATCACTTAAGATCCTTTATACGAGCAACACCACGCACCAACGGACACGATTTAACTTATCTGGGACCGCACTGTCGCTGCTCATTGGTGACCGCCCTCGGGTAGCAAGCAAGCAGACGGAGATGCATCGAAGGAGCGATGACCTTCGCTTGCCCTTTTTACCGGCATTGACATGCTCGGAGTTGCGCGTCCCGTCTCAGCAAAAGACCCAATCTCATCGCTCAAGACCCGGTTGGTGAGACCCCATCAACGGCAAAACCGTGCCGCTGGCAGAGGACGCCTCATCAACTCGTGTTGGGTTGATAGGGCCAAGACATTTCTTTCCCAGCGGCTGGACAACGAAAGCTGCCCTCCGCATCCATCGGCATGGTGTGTCGGCTCCCGCACGATCTTGCAGATCTGGGCGATGGCCTTCTTGGCTCTGGGAAGCCGGGGAAAGGGCCGGTTGTTGTTGACTGCCGGATAAATCCAAAAAGACCCGGCGGTTCGGCACCCACCACCCATTATTTCCACCAAAGAGCGATTTGGTCGAGAACCGAGCGAGACTGCGACGCAAGCGATTCAGACAGTCGGCTCGAAGCCGACTAATGCAGCACGACGATAGTAACCATAGCCGCAGTGGAGATATCTGGGGCCGTCGTTGGTTTTATGGGCTGCGACCTGGGAGGCATGGGAGGCTGGATAGGGGGTGGCGATGAATGCGGCCGATATAACGCATTGCGGCGTGGTTATTCTTGTCAGTGGTGGCCTCTAGGTTTGGTGAGCGGATTTCGTCTGCACTTGGTCCTTCAATGCGAACCGCTGTGGCTCCCTTAAGACGCGTCTTAAGGAGGTCGTGGTTGGTGAGGAGAAGAACTGTCGGGCTGAAGCCTGTCTGCTTTCGCTTATCTCACTTACAGAAGTATGGCGTGTTGAACCGTCCCAATCCCATCTCTCAGGCCAAGGTTGAGATGACAGGGCGGGCCAATTGCTGATGGCAGGAGCAGCCAGCTTTCGCAGCTGACATACATCAGCCGGGCACTACGCGTTGGTCGGACGCAAACCGCGAAAGCACCTTCCACGAAGGCTTTTATAGGCTCGCACCACTAACGGCCCGCGATCTCGAGGATGCAAGTCATCAACGATGTTGTCAAACGTTCGCCAATTCTCGGGATCCCTCCCCAGGTCTGGGCTTGGATCGGCCGGCCGGCGCCGCACCCCATACTCATCTCTCAGTGGCTTACGACCCCGAGAACCCCTGTCTTGGACCCTTGAGGATCGCACAGCTCGGGGTTACATTGGCGCAACAACCTTCGGGGGTCCCGCCGTGGATGGTATGGCCGAACTAATAATCGAACCCGAGCTGAGAGGAGGTCAGCATCATGCACGAGGTTTCTTTGGCTTCCGCATTTCTCTCTCCCTGATGCTTTGTTCTCCGTAAGATCCGCGAGCTCGACTTTCACTTCTCCCTCGCCTTGGGATCTATGGCAGTCAATTCCAGGCGCTTTCCCATCCGATTTACGATGGAGCAGTCGAATTAAGTGCCCGACGCCAGCCAGGTCCACAATTGTTCCCGTCGCCATGTCCACCACCGTCCTCCGGACATTGATCGCCGGCTGGCTGCTTGCTATCGCCGGCGCCGCTCAGTACGAGCCGTTCGTGCCCGCAGAGACGGGCGCGATATTGTCGCCTAGGTTTTACCACGCCACGCCCGCCAAACCGCTCGCTGCTCTCGGGAGGCGCCAGGCGCAATGCATAGAAGGGAATCATCCCTGTATGTAACCGCGGGAGCTTCTACGCGCTATCGAGATCTTCCTTATTAACCGCGCCATTCGGAGTATAGGCGATGAACTCGGCGAAGTTGGAAGTACGGCCTGCTGCCCTGATACTGCATAGTATGTGCTTTGCGCCTGCTTCTTCTCTGTCAAGGCCCCGCGTTCAGCCGGTGTTGCTGTTTTTGAGCAACTCCACCGAAGTTGCTGGGAATGAAAGTGGCAAGTCAACGGGGAACTAGTGTTCTCTCGGATCATGAACTATTCGAGCCCACATGGGCCCAATGGCCCAATACTACCCTCCTCTTTGCAGTTACTGACTGAGATCTGAATAGCTGCATTGTCAATGCGACCGCCACAACCAAGGCAGCATGTTGTCCCGTCGGCTCAACGTGCGACTCTCCTTGTAATGCGCAGCAATATCAGTGCCCCGCCACGGTAACGAAAACAGAGAGCGGCAGCACGATAACATCTGTCGCAGCAGCATGCTGTGGCCGCGTCTGCACCAAAACGTCGATGTTCGGCTGCGCGGCATCTTTCGGCGGTGGATGTTGTTCTTATGGTTCAGTATGCGGCACGAGCGAGTGCATTTCTACTGTGTCTGCGTCTACGTCGTCTAAGCCAGTGGTAAATCCGGCTCCCGAAGGCTGCACCACCAGCCAGATCAGCTGTGCTTCCAATCTCGGCGGTGGTTGCTGCGCAGTCACTCAGAGCTGTACGCTTGTTAGTGGCTCGCCGCATTGTGCTAACAGCATTATCGTACCAACTAAAAGCGGGGTCTCGCTGGTGGAGGACAAGGCCGAGCTCAGCGTTGGCACGAAAGCCGGTCTTGCCGTTGGTGTTGTCGTCGGCTGCGGACTGCTGATCGGCCTGGCAACTTGGTGGTGTCTCCGGAGACGGAGGGAAAGAAGCGAGTTGAGCTCACAACAACCAAGACCGACAGGCGTCATCGGTGCCGTAGTGGGTGGTGGCAGAGGCCCAACCGATGATGCGTCGGAGATGGTGTCGTATCGTGGACCATTGCCCGGCGTGACACACGATTACTTCGGGCCAGACGCGGCAGTCGGCCCTTATACGGAATTCCATAACGATTCGGGCATCAGCACACCGAGAGCTGGTGTTCCGCTCCAACCGCACGAACCAGGCGACATCGCGGTCCCTGTTGAACTCGACTCACGTACCCCAGAGCTCATGCCCCAGGGAGAGTCTGGGGCTAGGACACCAATCCCATCACCTCAGGTTGGCGAATCCGC
>Ga0247758_1002148_pt1 | contig 11737 bp, 6 predicted proteins | sample UWRJL156409C4_FD_180950 | JGI IMG/M metagenome (GOLD analysis project Ga0247758, IMG submission 180950) | Plant litter microbial communities from Arlington Agricultural Research Station in Wisconsin, United States - UWRJ-L156-409C-4 | ecosystem: Environmental > Terrestrial > Plant litter >...
CCCGCCGCGGTGGTGGCCACGGGTTGGCCCGGTCCGGCCGGCTTCGAGTTCGCACACGGCGCGGCTTTCAAGGATGAAAGCCGCGGCTCGGACGAGCAGGCGTATTTCGACCTGGCCTCGCTCACCAAGCCCTTCATGGCGGCGACCGTCGCACGGCTCGTCCAGCAGGGCAGGCTGAACTTCGACACCCGACTTCGTGATCTACTTCCAGAAGCGGCGGGTTCGGCGACGGGTGCCAGCAGCATCGAGCTGTTACTCGCGCATCGGGCGGGGCTGGAGGCGCACCGCACGTTGTTTGCACCATTGCTCGGTGGCCTGCCCTTCGATCGGGCCGCAGCAATTCGAGAGGCCGTGCACGGCCGCCGGCCCGAGTGCGCGGCTCCGCCTCCGGCTGGCGGACACCCGCCCGTGTACAGCGATCTCGGCTTCGCCTTGGTCGGCTTGGCTGTCGAGCGCCTCGAGCAGCTGCCGCTCGATCAGCTCGTCGATCGAGAGGTCTGTGCGCCGCTCGGTCTTCCGGTAGGCTCGGCGCGCATTCTTCGCGCGCGTGACGGCGGCTTCATCGCGCGCTGCATGCCCACCGAAACCGTGCCTTTTCGCGGCGGGCAGGTACACGGCATCGTGCACGACGAAAACGCCTGGGCCCTGTCCGGGCATGGCTTGTCCGGCCACGCGGGCTTGTTCGGAACCGCGGCCGGCGTGGCACGCTTCGGCGCGGCACTGCTAGACGCCAAACGCGGACGTTCGGCTTGGCTCGAACCGAAGAGCCTCGCCCCGCTGCTCGAGGAGCGCCCAGGCGGTACACTGCGGGCGGGCTTCGACGGAAAATCGGCCGACCAGTCCTCGGCCGGGACGCTCATTGGCGAACGCAGTTTTGGCCACCTGGGGTTTACCGGCACCAGCTTTTGGTGCGACCCGGACGCCGACCGGGTATTGGTTTTGCTCACGAATCGGGTCTGCCCTACCCGGAACAATCCACGAATTCGTGCCGCCCGGCCCGCCATAAATGACGCTCTGTACGATTTCCGTCCCTGAAATGCGGCGGTCGCCCACGAGGGCACTTTTAACCCACGCAGAACCATGACAAATTTAGCGACGGCCTTGCGCGGGTAGAGCCGATTCCAAGACGAAACAACTGCGACGAGGCATGTAGGCGCACCGATGTGGAAGCTGACGATCGAGGACGACCAGGCGAGCAAGACCGTCGTCCACCTCGTTCGCGACGATTACACGATCGGGCGCGCGGAGGAGAACACCGTTCGCCTGACCGAGCGCAACATCTCGCGCCGTCACGCGCGACTCACCAAGCCGGGTGAGCGTTGGTTGCTGCTCGACCTCACGAGTTACAACGGTTGCTTCGTGAACGGTCAGCGCGTCAGCGAAAAGCACGAGATCGTCCATGGCGATTTGGTGCAGCTCGGCGACTACCGTCTACAGGTTCTCGACGATTCGATCCTCGACCCGGTCACCTTCGACAAAGCCGTGACCATGCCCGCAGCGCCACGCAGTCAGGCGTTGCTGGGCCAGCCCGATCGCTTGGTGATGGTGGTCGGGCCGACCGTGGGTGCCGAGTTCCCACTCACCCAAGACCGACCCCTGGTCGTCGGTCGCGGTGAAGAGTGTGATGTATCGATCAATCACCCTTCGGTGAGCCGCGTTCATGCCGAAATCCAACCGCTCGGCGACGGCCGCTACGAGATTGTCGATCGCGAAAGCGCCAACGGCGTCCGCGTAAACGGGGTCGAGCTACCGCGTACGCTGCTCGATGCGCGCGACGCAATCGAGCTCGGCGACGTGATATTGAAGTTCATTCCGGCCGGAGACATCTACGTGCCCGGAGCCGACGAGAGCCAGCAAGCCAGCGCGCTCACCCTTGGTGGAGCGGCCCTTGCCTCGCAACCGAGCGCCGCCGCCGGGCTGGGCGGCCTTTCGCACGGCGTGAAGTTTGCCGCGATCGGCGGGGTGGCGGCGATCGTCGTGGCTCTGGCGTTGGTCATCGCGACGCGCAGCGGCACACCCGAGCCAGAGATCGCTGCCGGCAACACGGAAGCCGTCGACTCCGCCATGCGCAGCCTGCTCGAGGCCAAGGCTTTGCTCGACAAGGGCGAGATCGAAGCAGCAGTGCGCAAGACGGCGGAAATCCCCGCCACCAGCAACGCCCGCAAGACGGCGGACTACCGTCAGATCCAGGGCGCCTGGGCCGACTCGCTCTTCGCCAAGGCCGCCGCCAGCCAGGATCTCGCGCAGAAACGCGCACTCTTGGACCAAATCGCGCGGGCCACCAACGTCGATTCGGTGCGCCGTAAGCGAGCCGCCAACGACTTGACCGCCCTCGACGCAGAGTCGGTGGACGTGAGGGATCTCCCGAGCGCGCCCAAGAAACAAGCGCCGCGTCCGCCCCCCAGTGCCACGGAAGATACGGCGCTCGAAGACCCCAAGGCGCTCGCCGCGAAAACGGCGGGGCCGACCCTGGTGCGCAAGAACCCGTTCGAAGACGAGACCGCGCCCAGCAGCGCCCAAGATGCCGATCGCAGCAAGCTGCTCCAAGCCAAAGCCACGTTGCAGCAAAAGGTGCGCAGCGGTCAGGCTTCGGATCGCGATTTGAAAATGCTGCGCGCGGTCTGCAAACAGCTGGCGGATGCCTCCTGTAGCAACTGAGCCAGCGCGTCGTTCGAGCTCCTGGTTTGGTCTCGAGCCGTTCACGTCTCGCGCCTGCATCGCCGTCTGCACCGTGCTCGGGCTCGGCCTCGTAGTCGAGCACGTGCCTTTTTTCAGCGCGCTGCGCATCCTGCACCCGCTTCCGCACGACGAGGCTCCGGCACGCACGCGTCTGGAGCCCGCGCCCGCGATCGGCGAAGCCAAGATCACGAGCGCCACGGAGACTCGGGGCGAGCTGTCACAGCCTGATTCGGCCGCGCTGAAGGCGGCCCAAGGGGCGCTCGCCGCGCCGCAGCAAGCGGGCGACGTCGCGCTGCCGGCAATCGACGCGGCCGAGCCGCCGCTGCCACTCGCCGATCCGGGCGGGCAGGCGCTGAACGGGTTCTTCCGCGCGCTGACTCGAACCGCGCACAAGCAAGCGCAAGCAGTGACGCGCATTGCACACTTCGGTGATTCGATTGTCGTGAGCGACTTGGTGTCAGGCACGCTGCGCCGCAAGCTGCAGGCCGAGTTCGGCGACGCGGGGCACGGGTTCATGTTGATCGCCAACGCCTGGCCGGCCTACTTCCACAACGACGTGTCGCGCTTCGCGACCGCGGGTTGGAGCGTCAGCCGAATCGTGGGACCGTACGCGGAGGACGGCTTGTACGGGCTCGGCGGTGTCTCCTTCAAGGCGGAGCGCAACACCGTGGCGCGCTTCGGCACCGCCAAGACCGGGCAATACGGAAAGCGGGTCTCACGCTTCGTGCTCGATTATCTGGAGGATCCGAACGGCGGCACTCTGCAAGTCAGCGTCGACGGAGTGGCGAAGGCCACCATCGACACGCGTGGCCCGCTCAAGAGATCCGCCCATTTTTCGCTCGACGTGCCCGACGGTGAGCATGAGTTCGAGCTCTACACCAAGACCGGCGTGACGCGCGCCTTCGGCGTCGTGCTCGAGCGCGACACTCCGGGGGTGGTGGTGGACGCGATCGGCGTGCAGGGCGCGCGCATCCGCTTCTTGGACAAGGAGGACGACGCACATTGGGCCGAGCAGCTCGGCTGGCGCAAACCCGATCTGTTGATTTACGAGTTCGGCGCCAATGAGAGCGGCGACGGCTTTCTGTATTCGATGGTCGACTATCACCGCACGATGAAAGAGGTGATCGCTCAAGGGCAGCGCGCGCTGCCCGAATCCAGCTGCTTGGTGATCGGCGCCATGGATCGCGCCGCCAAAGTTGGAGACGAGATCGTGAGCATGCGCGTCATCCCCTCGATCGTCGAAGAACAGCGCCGCGCCGCGGCCGAGCTCGGCTGCGCGTTCTTCGACACCTACACCGCGATGGGCGGCGCGCACTCCATGCCCACCTGGGTACGCCGTGGCCTCGGCCAAGCCGATCTCACCCACCCCACTGCCATCGGCTCCGAGGTCATCGGCAATTGGGTTTTCCGAGCGCTGATGAAATCCTACAACGCACATCTCGCACCTTCCCCGCGCTAAGGCTCGATCGGCTGCGGCGAAAACATTTCGACACTCAGCTATTTCTCGGAGCGGCCGTTTGGTTGACGGAACGCGTGCGATTTTCCCTGGTCACAGCCTCGTCTGTAGCGCGCATCATTCATTTCCAAGGTTTACGATGCGCTCCCTGAGTTCGTTGTGCGCGACGCTGGTGCTCACGGCACTAGCTGCTTGCGCCGATCCCCCAAAACAAAAGACCGACACTGGCCCGAACGATCAGAGCGCCGGCGCTAGCGGCGCCGCAGGTGAAAGCGACGGCGCTTCCGGTGCGACCGGAATCGAGCTGAATGGCTCCCCGCAGCACTATCGGGTCGTGCGCCTCACCAACGGGCAGTGGGCTCAAAGCGTGCAGGACATTTTGCACCTGGCTGATCCGTCGGGACTAGAAGCGAGCTTCCAAAGCCCCGTCGCGGGAACGACCGACTTCTCCAACAACGAGCTGCTCCTCGACGTCAACCAACGGTCTTGGGCAGACTTCCAAAGCGCGGCGGAGAGCTTGGCCGATCAAGTGACCAGCTCGCCGAGTGCGCTCGCCAATGTTTACCCCGGCACGGATTCGTCGGGTTTCATTCGAACCATGGGGCGCCGCGCGTATCGGAGGCCGCTCACCAACGCCGAGACCAGCGCGTACAACGCGCTGTTCAAGTCCGGAAGCGCCATGCCGGGCGACAAGAGTGCGTTCGCCAAAGGCGCGGCCTTGGTCATCCGCGCGCTGCTGCAATCTCCGAATTTCTTGTACCGCACCGAGTTTTCGCCGAGTGGCGAGCCGCTCAGCGGCTACGAGGTCGCGGCCAAGCTCTCCCTTTGGCTACGCGGAACCACCCCGAGCGACGAGCTCTTGGATATGGCGCCCAACTTGACCACGGCCGATGCCGCGGCCGAGATCGCGAGCGAGATGTTGGACGAGCCCGCCGCCGTCACGGTGATGCGCCAATTCCACGGCGAGCTCTTGCACTTTGCGCGCTTGGGCACGATCAGCAAGGTCGGGGTCTCGAACTATCGCAGCTCTCTGAACGCCGAATACGAAGAGAGCTCGTACCTCTTCTTCGACAAGATTTTCAACGAAGGCCTGGGCGTGAAGGACATCTTGACCTCGACCTATGGCTTCGTGGGTCCCGGGATGGCCAAGCTATATGGGATTCGCCAAACCGGCAGCGGCCTGATTGAGCAGGATTTGGGCCCCGAGCGCGTCGGTTACTTCTCGCAGCTGCCGTTTTTGACGCTGAACGGGCTCAATGGCGATCCAGACCCGATCCATCGCGGGGCCAGCATCAACCTCGACGTCTTGTGCGCGTCGCTCGGGCCTCCCGCAGCGGCGCTTCCCCCCATTCCACCCTTGGAGCAGAACCAAACCAATCGCCAACGCATCACTCTGCTCACGACTGGCTGCGGTGGCACGTGCCACCACGATCTGATCAACCCCGTCGGCTTCGCGTTCGAACATTTCGATGGCATGGGGCAATACCGCGACACCGAGAACGATGGCCTGACCATCGACAGCAGCGGCAGCTACCGCTTCACGGACGGCTCGAAGAAATTTGCCGACGCGGGTGAACTGATGCGCGCCATGGCCGAGAGTCAGCAGGCGCACCTCTGCTACGCCAAGAAGCTGGCCAGTTTCAGCTTGCAACGTGACATCGTGGAGGCTGATCTGCCGCTCGTCAGCGCCCTTTCCGCGATTAGCCGCGCCGAAGATGGATCGGTCAAGCGAGTGTTGACCGAACTGGTGAAGAACGACGCATTTCGAACTCACGACGAAGGTGCACAGTGAAATTCAATCCCTTTTCCGCGCCACGTCGAACCATGCTGAACCGGCGCGCGTTCCTGCGCGCGGGCGCGATCGCGGTTGGTCTGCCGTTCTTGGAGGGTCTGCCCGAGCGCTCGGCTTGGGCGGCCGACGCGGCGCCGGTTTTCAGCCTCTTCATCGTCGCGGCCTGCGGCGTGGTCGGAAGTCGGTTCTTCCCGGACGAAACGGGTCCACTCAGCGTCGACTCGTTGGCTGGGCTCACGGACAAGGCGACCAGCGTGCTCGCGCCGCATGCAGACCGGCTTTTGTTCGTAAAAAACATCAATTTCCCGATGCCCGGCCCCACCAATTGTGGGCATTCCCAGGGCTTGTGTCAGGCGCTGACGGCAGCTCCCGCGGGCGGCGGCGGTGGCACGGCTTACTCCAACGGGATGTCCGCGGACATGGTGATCGCCCAAGCGGTCAACGACGCGGGCACTGACCCACTCACGCTTTACGCCGGCAACCGCAGGAACGGCTACATCGCCGAGCGCATCTCCTTCAAGGGCGCAGGTGCGGGGCAGGTTCGCTCCGCAGACGACAACCCGTACACGCTGTACTCGAGGTTGATCGGCCTCACGTCGAAGGACGGCACGACCACACCCGACGCCACGGATGCCGCAGCGGCGCTCCTCAGTAGCCGGAAGAGCGTCAATGATCTGGTGCGGGGCGAGCTAAAACAGATGCTGTCATTGTCCGCACTGAGTGCCGCCGACAAGCAGCGCCTGGAGCAACATTTCGACTCCATCCGCGACGCCGAGATCAAGATGAACAACATGAGCTTGGCCTGTACGCAGGACGGCCTCGCGGTTAGCCAGCTGGAGGCGTACAAGACCGGCTTCGCCTTCCGGATGGACGGCATGATCGAGGACGTCGCCAAGTTGCACTTGGAGCTCGTAGCCTTGGCTTTTGCCTGCAATTTCAATCGCGTCGCGACGCTGCAACACGGCGACGGAACGGACGCGACCAAGTACGCCGTGCCCTCGAACGCGGGACTCAACTGGCCGTTTCACCACATCAGCCACCGCGTGCAGTCGGACTCCGCGATCGGCAGCAACCAGACCGCCGAAGACGCCCACGCCGAGATCGACGTCGTGCGCATGCAGACGCTGCTGCACGGACTCGATCAGTTCGAGGAGCGTGGTCTATTGGACAAGTCCATGATCATGTGGACGAACCACATCGCGGACGGCCCGACGCACAGCTTCAAGAACGTGCCCACGATCATCGCGGGCAACGCGGGCGGCTACCTCAAGCAAGGCGCGTACGTGGATGCCGGCAACGTGACGAACAATCGCCTGTTCAACACGCTGATCACGGCTGCCGTTCGCGACAAGACCGATTGGTCGACGAACTTCGGAGACGGCAGCGGTTCGGGCGGTATCGACGAGCTCTTGGCCTGAAAAGACCGGGCTAGTGCCGGCTGGCCGTGTAGCCCGCGAGTAGCTCATCGGCAATACTGCTCGCCATCGACTCGTAGCCCTTGATGGACAAGTGCAGGCGATCGCCACGCGCCAACGGGGGGGTCTGGCGCGCCCAGCGCGAGTAGCCGCCGGCGCCGCCCATGATTTGCAACTGACTCACGAAGCCGCAGCCGAGCTCGGTCGCGACCGAGCGCTGCAGCGCGTCGAGTTCCGTGACGCGCGGTTCGGACCCGCCGGCCACCGCAACGGCATCGGGCGGGCCGACGATCAGGCAATCCGCGGCGGGCGCGGCGAGCCGCACGCGGGCCAACAAATCCCGGTATTGAGCGCGATACTTCTCGATCTTGTCGGCATCGAACGCTTCATTGGTGCCAAATGCCAAGGCCACGAGCGACGGCGCACGCGCCCGCAGCGCGGCCTCGAAGGACGTCTCGCTCCAGGCCAGCGCAGTCGCTAGCCGCGCGCCATCGATGCCCACCGCATCGAGCACGATCCCAGGTTCGGAGCCTTCGACGATCAGCCCGTAGAAGCGAGGACTACCAGCGAGCGTGAGCAGTTCGAGCTTGTCGCTGCTCGAGCTGTCCAAGGCCAAGCTGGCAAACCCCGCCCCCGGCAACTGCGGGATTTGGCTCGCGGTCGTCACCACTTGCGAAACTCCGCCCAGAGTGATGCGAAAGCTCGCGCCTTCCTGGAGCGAAAACCAGACTTGCCAGTGCGCGCGCCCGCGCGCCGACCCCGGGCTCAACTCGAACGAGGCTTGCGCGGGTCCGCCCTCCGGCGCGGCCCGCATGCCTCCGAGCCCGAACACGCCATCGTCGAACAGCGTTCGTCGCGGCGGAGGTACCGGCTCGATCTTCCAAGGACCGTCACACGACCACCGAACCTGCGTGTGTCGATAAGGCTTGAGCCCTACCCGTACGAACCCCGGCCCTCCCACGCCGAACTGCTTCTCGAGCCGAGACCGCAAGGCTCCCGTCAAATAGTCGGCTGCCACGTGCGAATCCCCCAGCCAAACGATGCGCACCATCTCCCGCCGGGTCCCTGCCTCCAACGCCGCCAGATCCCGAAAAAATCTAGCCATCACGCCCGTGCCCGTGCCCGTGCCCGTGCCCGTGCCCGTGCCCGTGCCCGTGCCTCCCGCTCCGGCTCCCGCCTCAGCTTCCTTCCCCACTAGCCCGGCTCCCCCACCCGTGGCTGCCGCACTCAACACCAACGGAGTAATCGGTCCGTGCTCCAGCGTCCCTCGACTGCCACACGTTACCGCAATCAGTGCCGCGATCGCCGACAGGCCAACGCCCAACGCGCGCTCCACCTGCGCTCGCAGTCGTTCACTCATCTGCTTCCGCCGTCGCCGCCGCTTCCAACGGTTCTACTTCGTGCGCCGCGGCTCCCGCGCGTGCACGCTCCAGCAGGGTATTCAAGTAGCTTGCCACTGGCGGGCAGTGGATGCCGCCTTCGCGCAGGAAGTGATCGGCGTTTTTCGAGTCGAACGACGGACTGCCGACGAACAGATCGATCAAGCCACGTGCGCCTTGCGTCAACATGCGCAGGCCGGGCTTGGCCGCCAAACCCCGCGTAAATGCACCGGGATTGAAGTTCTCCGCCAAGTGCTTGCCACACGCCTCGGCCGCCAACTGTAGAAATTCTTTCAATGTCGGCGGCTCTGGATCCACCAAATGGTAGCGCTTACCGTATGCCTCGGGGCGCGTGCCGAGGAAGTGCGCCGCGCGCACCACGAAATCGATCGGGACCACTTGCACCGGCGCCTCCGGTCGATGTGGAACGGGCACGACGAGCTCGCGCGGACCGCGGTCGACGAACGCCAGCCACGGATACGGGAACCCCGGGTTGTCGATGTCACCGGTTTGCGAGTCGCCCACGATTTGCGCGGGGCGCAGCACGATTTGCGGCAATTGAGCGTGCCGCGCGCACATCGCTTCGACGGTGGCCAAGGATTCGTCCAGGCGCCGACGAAAGGTCTGCCCGCAGCGCAGCTCCTCTTCTGCAATCGACCCAGTGCGCGTGCCGCACACCGTCACGCTCGAAAGCACGATCAAACCGCGCAAATCCCGCGTTGCCAGCGCGAACTCCAGCACCTCTCGCGCGCACGCGACGTTGTGCGCAGCGGCCTCGGTACGCCGCTTGGCCTCGAGCACGGAGGCGAAGTGATAAACACGCTGCACGCTGCTGGCGAGCGCGAGGTATTCGGCGCCACTCAGACCGAAGTCGAGCGCAGCCGGATCACCAATGATCTCACGCACACGCGCGCGCTCCGCAGGCTCGAGTCGAGCTAGACACTCGGCGCTGCGTTCGCGGTCGCTCGCACGGCAGAGCAGCACGACGTTGACCTCTGGCTCGACCGCCAGCAAGTGGAGCGCCAGCTTGCGAGCATGAAAACCGGGAAAACCGGTCACGAGCAGGGTTTCGCCGGCGAACGTCACGTCAATGTCCGAGCGCGCCCGACAGCGCGAGGTCGAGCGCGGGTTTGGTGATCTCGACGCGCAGCGCGGCGCCATGCTCGCGTTTGCCGATCGAGAGGACCACGGGCGCGGGAATCGCTGCCGGCGCGCCACTGCCCGCGAACGGGACGCGTGCATCGAGGTAGGCAAAAAGCGCTGCTCGCTCGCCAATGCGCTGCACCGAGTCGGCGATCCCTGCCTTGTCGCCCAAGCTGTCGTGTTCGGCGCGGGCGCTCTGCACCACGGTCTTCAACGAGGCATCGCCGTTCTTGCTGGCCGCCGCGAACGCGCGTTGCTCTTCCACCAGCCAGGCAAACGACAGCGGCGGCAGCGCGGTCTTACCCGCGGCGGGCGCGGCAAACGTCAAACGTTTGCGGGAAACGTTGGGCAAGCCGTCGCTGGGGGCGCCGGAGTCCGAAACGCGCGGCTGCCCCAAGAACTCTACCAGCGGCGCGCGTACCCCGGGCAGGGCGAGCAAGCCAAAAAAGCCGGCCCCCGCGCGCTTCAAGCGCGCGGCGTCGGCGACCGTCGCGACCAGAAACGCGCCGGGCTCGTTGCCGCCAAGGAAACCGTAGCTGGTTTGGGTTCCGCGCCCCAGCTCCCAATCCGCCAGCACACCGCGCAGTTGCTGTGCATCACGCTCGCTGATCCTCGAACCGAGCAGGCGAACCCAATCCTCACCGGCGGCCTTACCGGCCACTTCGCGCTCATCATTCGTGCGCGATAGACCGAGCGCAAACTGCGTTTCGGCGGGAAGCGTGAGCAACACCCGAGCGTCGCCCCCCGCCAGAGCAGCCAGCTTGGCTCGGACGTCCGAAGTTGCTTCGGACTCGAGGAGCATGGTTACGTCCAAGCGATCCGCAAAGGGTTCTAGGTCGAGCTCGAGCTTGGCTGCGCCATCGAGCAAAGCGAGCACCGACTCCACGAGCGCGTCCGCACCTAGAATGACTTGCGCGGGATCAGCGAAGTCGGGGGCTCGGCCACCGTGCGCCGAACGATTGTTCAGGTCCTGGTTCGCGAGCCGTGTGCGGTACGCGGCCCACAGCCCACGCAGCGCGGGCACGAGCTTGCTCTCCAGCGCGGAGTGCGAAAAACGCAGGGCAATCGCGGCTTCTGCTGGCGGGCGCTTGGGCAGCATGCGCGCCGTGTACGGACCTGCCACGCTGATTGCTTCCGCGCTCTCGGCGATCAGCAGGTAGTTGTCGAACACCCCCAGCACCGGCCGCGCTGGAGCATTCTTCGCGTCGTTCGCGTCTTGCTTGCTCGGCTGGAGCAACTTGAGGCCCGCCGCGGAGCCAGCGAGCGCGCGAAACGGCGCACGATCACCGGTGCACAACTTGGCAATCAACTCAGGCCCCGACACAGTGTGAACCGCCAAAATCCAAGTTGGCGAGCTGGCACCACTTTGGAGCAGCAAGCCCACCATCGGCAGCCCGGGGTCGAACGAGTCTGCGGACAAGGGAGGCAGCCCCAGTAGGCTGGCAGTGAGCATCGGAAAGCCCGCGGGCAAAAGCCCGGACAGCGGACGACCGAGCTCACGCACGGTCCGAAAAGTGGCGTCGGGACGAGCCACGCTCAGTTCCGCCAGCACCCCTGGCGGTTCCGGCAAGTCAGCAAAGGCGGGCGCAGCGCTCGCGCTACCGCCCTCGGAACTGCGCGGCTTCTTTGCGCATCCTTGGGAAAACCCGAGCGCGACCGCCAATGCGGCAAGCGTCAGCGGCCTGAGCGCTCGGGTCAGCTCCAGCGAAGCACGCATCCGCTCAAAACGGGATGTCGTCGTCGCCACCGCCGCCGTAGTCGTGATCGTCATAGCCGCCGCCGCCCGAAGGAGCGCCGCCGCCGCCGCCACCGCCGCGACCACCACCACCGCCACCACCGCCGCCGCCAGCGGGGGGTCCGCCAAAGTCGTCGT
>Ga0247758_1002149_pt1 | contig 11730 bp, 17 predicted proteins | sample UWRJL156409C4_FD_180950 | JGI IMG/M metagenome (GOLD analysis project Ga0247758, IMG submission 180950) | Plant litter microbial communities from Arlington Agricultural Research Station in Wisconsin, United States - UWRJ-L156-409C-4 | ecosystem: Environmental > Terrestrial > Plant litter >...
GGGGAGGGGAGGGAAGGGTGGTAGGTACGCTAGTATTGGGATTTGTATTATTAGGGGCGTTGGTCGGTTGGTTGGTGAGGCGGGATGGGACCCGGTGCGGCTTAGCTTACCCCGGATTTTTTGGGAGGTACCTAGGAACTTGCATTTTTTGGATGAGGATAGCTTGGCCTGTTTAGCCGGCGGGATCCACTGGTGCGTGAGGTGCGGGCTTGGGGGGGATGACGATGTGGGATTGATATTGGTCGGCTGGATTTGGCGAGGTCTTGGGGGTGGTAAGTCGAAATGGCGAGATCTGGGCTGAAAAGGGGTTGAGGGTGGCATTGGTCGCGAGATGGGAAAGGCGTTGAAAATGTGGGTTGTAGCGGCATCGCTACCGACGAAGGGGCAAGTTGCGACTTCAGCTACTGCCCTCAATTTCTCTTTATCTGACTTTTCGCAGCACGAAGGTGGTAGGTAAAGGCTCTGAAATAGGAGCTCGGACATAGCGGCTTTTTATTCCAAAAGAGGGAAAGAATAAGAGCGGCAGGTTATGACCCTGACATGGAGGCAAAAAAGGACCTGACAATGCCCGATTGCGCCTTGCCCCCTATGGCAACCATGTTCGGCTACGCAAATCCCCCAAGACTATCTGAAAGATGGGTTCTCCCTGCTAGGACAGGCCGCATTATGTCCTAATAGAAATGTATATTTGCGCCTATGACTTTGGCCTATTCGGATCATAAACCCACACAATTACGGCAGAGCCATGGACGCTCCAGATTGGGGCACCTCTGGGCAACCCGTAAAGCCAGCGCTATTTTCAAATCTACAGACATAGTGTGCATATTACCATCGTCGTCAATTTCATCCGGGCGGGCAGCCGCGTACGGGGGTAACAACAGATGGCGCAGCGATCTGCCATGACGGTCCCGTATCACGTCTAACATGGCCTCGTCAACATGGCCTTCCAGATGGAGGCACTGAAGCGAGCTCTCATTCAGGGCCCCCAAAAACCGGCGCAGAGAATGGCGGCCGTCGAAGCTCATGTTGATCAGCCAGAGGGCCTCGAGGGACGCCAGCTCGCCGCGGGCAGTCATGTCCGCGAGGATAGCAACATATGCCGCGCCCCACGCCGAGGCCAGACGGCGAAGCTTGGAGAAGTCAACATGTGCTGCCCAGGATTTGATGTTGTGCGGAGTGCTCAAGAAGAAAAACAGGCTCCGCAGGCTCCCGAATAGAGGTTTGGTGGGCAGGAGATGGTGAAAAGATGCCGGGGGCTTGCCAAGGGCTATGAGTTGCCGATGAGGTGGGCAGAAGCGCCGGACAGTGTATCCACCACCTAGAGATGCTGAAGATTGGGTGCTGCACCCGCAGCCATAGCCAACAAGGCCTCCTCAGTGTAGTTGAGCTGACTATCTAACTCGTAGTCACGAATTCCAGCAACAACGCTGAATAGGGCCGGTGAGGCCGCGAGCGCGCGATCGTCCTGGTCGATGTTGACGGTCTGGGGAGGACCGTTACGAGGGAGTACGGCACTTCTCAGGTGGAAGTGATGCATGTGAAGGCGGCAAAATCGGGCGTTGTGGACGGCCGAGAGGACGGTCCGGGGCATAACGCGGAGGCCCTAGACTAGATCTGTTAGGCCTGGTAACTGACGGATGAACTGGGCGAGGGCTAGCCATGCCTCGTCCGAGCTGGCACTCGTATCCAACTGCGCTGCGTCATGTGGGTGTGGCATGCACACCCTCACCCTTAGTGGGAGGTAGAAATATAGCATGTCGCGAGGCATGCGCGGGGCGTCCAGCTGGTTCTGGTCGTCGACTTCAAGATTGGTAGGGCGGGGTGATCTTCAACCTCCACACGTGGCGGTAGCGGCCACCGTCACGGTCGAGTATTTCGGCACACTGCTGCAGGGCGCGCTTCACATCGGCAAGCTCGGCCACTACCACGCGCACCTGTCAGACCGCGCAGCATCGTCTGTTCGCTAGAGAAAGGCCCATAAGTCCTTGCGCCTTTCACGAGCGGGATGGTAGGAGTCATCATCGTTAAGGTAGTCGCAAATGCCGCTCAGGACGAGCCAGGGCAGCGTGTCGAGCTTGGCTGCCATTCAATGGGTTTGCTGGGGAGATTTTGACTACGGTATCAGGTATTGATGCAAAGACTAATAAAAACAGAAATTTTGTTCTTCATCATAGGCTAGGAGCACTGCGGAGGCCGCTGAATGGATGGGGTTGAACACAAAGTCGATTTGCTGCGGGGGGCTCTAGAGGGCTTTGGAATCGACAAGAACTTGTTTAACCACCTCGCCATGGGCGAGACAAAAGTCCTTATTTTGACGCCTGTCAAGGAACACACTCCACAGAAAAGCATCAAATCTCCGGACAGTACCAGTACAACGAACGCTACAAACCCAAAGGCGAGCTCGTCGAAGCCATTCACAATATTATCGGCGCCATTCCTTGCGCCTCCATGCTACTCTACATACCTCTAGAGACGAAAGATCCGATCGAGTTACAACAGATGCCGACTACCTCTCGGGGATCAATATCTTTCCAGTACAATCCCGACTCTGATGGACGTGGAAAGAAAATGTAGAGGCTCTTGGCCGAGGACACGCTGGAGTACTCAGAGCTGTGAGGAAGTAGAACGAGGTGCTGTAAACATTCGGGATTTGTGTTCTTCAACCCTTTACCTTCTTTTCTCCCCTATATTTTCACTTTCAGGCTGTCTGTTCACACAGTAGCTACCGTTCCTTTCCTCGCTAACATGTCTCTTTGTTATGTTCCAAAGACCCTGTACTGTGCCAATAAGGTCTCCTGTGCATACTTTTGTGTGCTACTTGCATTGTGAGAAGCATGCTCGGTGTTGCAATAGGCCTTATTTGCATTGCGAAGGACCTCGATTGCTCAAAAACATGCCTCGTGGACATCATGAGAGGCCTCAGTCGCATTATGAAACGGCTTGTTGGCATTGCAAGACATCCCAGTTACATCGTAACAGGCGTTTATAGAATTCAAAAAGGCCCGGAGTACATTGTATGAGGTGTTGATTTGATGTAATTAGACTTCCGCTGTACCTGCACACCCTATTTCCCGGGAGTAATGCGACTCAGGTCAATACAGACAGCGATTGCTGTAATCCTTAACACCGTTCCTGCATGTGTATCTGTTTCTTTTTTTCGGACCTCGCTTGTCCCGTCTTCTTATCGTGGGCTGACGGAGGGTTTGTCCATAGCTAAGTTAGGTGTGGTGACTGATCTGTTTAGGCTTAGAATTCCATATCCGGTCTTCTATCCTTGCCCTGGGTAGGTATGTTCTGCTGTTATAGATCGTGAAGATCAGGGTTATTGGGGTTACGTGACTTGAATGAAGCTGGGTTATTTCTCGTGTTGTTTAGTCTAGATGTAGCTCTATTCGAGGAGAGTGGCGAAAAGTTCCTAGAAGAATAAGAGATTAAAAATTGATGTCCTTTAAAAGCTGTGAAATTCCATGTTTGCAGAAAGGAGAAAACCTGCAGGCACCCCGGATTGTACTTAACTCATCGCTTAACTCAATGCCTATGAATTGTATGAGAGGATTGCACAAAGGCGGACTTGGGGTCAAAACACACCATGAGCCAAATGGCAATCCTTGCCCATTATGAGAAAGCACACATGACCCTTTTGCTCGGCAATCAGCATCCCCACGCCAATCGTCCCCACTGCCGCCTCGCCTTTCACCTTCGAGTCCTCTCTAAGCTCAGCGTTGAAACCCCGAGGCTTCCACATCCCGCGTCACTTTTTCGCCGTATCGGCGCAAAGAAAATGTGGACAGAAGAACCCGCAATCAACGAAACATCGTGAGGCAAAGAGTCTCGATCAGCTTCATGTCTGCCACCTGCAAGGTCCTCCCGGCGCAAGCAAGGCCTGCAGCTATACAGGAGTGTCAGTCGAAGGAAACTTTCTGCAAACACTAGAGGGCCAACATACCTCTGAAGTAGTCGGCAAGGAATGTCTCCCCAATCTGCTGGAGCGCCGCGATCGCTCCCGACTCATACGTCAAATTGCCGCCCGCCTTGACTTTGTTGGCCGTGATCTCGTGGACGAATCGCTCAAAAGAAGCACGTTCCATCATCAACAGAGTTCTCTCTCTTCGGGTACTTTGAAGTCGACGAGCCGCGAGAGCTGTCATCATCAGCAAATAGAACAATGTGGCGTGCTACCTCAAGGAGTAGAAGGTGCTTACTTCTGAATCTCGCCCGAGGATCATGTTTCGTGTTTGAAACCCGTGCCAGGGCTCAAGGCAGGCGCTCCCTCCTGTCTCTTTCCTCTTCCCGCTGCTGGGTGCAGCCTCGTTGACGCCACGGAGGTCGGCACTAGCCGCCGGTCTCGCATTCAAGGCTTGAGTGTTGGAGTCGGACGCATTCATTGGTTTGCCGTAAAGTTCAAGTTACCCTCACACACATCACCTCTCGCCACCTTATTCGGGTGCCGCTCAGGATATGGTCAGGCAAGGCGCTGTACGTGGTTTGTAAGGGCCGGCCGGACTTGGGGAAGCTCGCGTGGGGATTGTACAAAGAATGGCGCGGAGGGTTCCACTTGTTGGGGCATTTTTGACATGTGATCAGTTCTCCGTGCTTGCTCTTTCCAGATTGCTTGACCTGTCTCTGTGGTGCAAAACCCGCTCTCAAACTTTCTCACCACTGTCACCCATTCCGTCTCTCTGCACACAAGCCAAGACCGCCATTTCAAAGCACTAGACCAAAATGGTCCCATTCATTGCACGCCTAAGTGTCAAGGACGTTCGTGGAGGCACAAAATGTTAACGAGCGTGGGGTTTTTATTCAGAACTATTCAGCAAGTAGCGACAGGAAACATGATTCAGCCGAGGTGCATCCTTGGCTCGGACACGAACACTAAAACAGGTACACCCAGAAAATAAACCGCAGACAAGCAATGCGATGACAGAAGACAAAGAAGACACCAGAATCGTATCTCTGGTCGGTACTGCTTCACCAATTTCCTTCATGTTCTCCCAGTCCCAGAACCCAACTTCCAACCTCACTAGTTCACCTGTGCCCGCAACTGTTAGCGCTCGGACTCAAGGCAAGAGGCAACTCAACTACGGGGCCCGCTCAATGACCTGGATGAACCTCCCCCTCGGTCCCCTCTCCCATCCCAATGTCTGGCCCTACGGCATCAGGAACATCCGATCATCCGGACCCTCATTGCCTATGACCTGAAGGAACTTCCTCACCTTGCTATCACCATTCTCCAACGGCCTCTCGTGCTTTGGCGACACAACAGCCGACTCGCCGCCCGCAACAGCATTCAGCAGCGTCGGCACCGCCGTCTTCAGCACCGCAGGCGCCACCTTCATGACAGCCGGCGCAATGACCTGCACCGCCTTCATCAGGCCACCGAGAAAGCTCTCCTGCTGCGCACCGTCAACACCCCCTAAGATCACGCTCTCCTGTAGCGCCTTCTTATCCGCCTCGACCACCGCCTGGAGGGCGCACTCGGCCACAACCGCGCGATGCGCCAACCACGCCGCCGCCTTCTCGTCCGAGACAACACCCGGGGTACTAGTATCATCAACCAGGCCCGCCTCGGTATCGCCGCCCTTCTTCGCCAAGATCTCATCAATCTTCTTCAGCCCAGCCCTGGCGCTGGTGAGAAGAACAGGCTTCGCGACCGTCAATGCACTCGACAAGAATCCGGTGATGTCCTGGAGAAGAGACTCGGTTTCAGGGCTGTTGAGTTTCTTCACCGGCACCGTGGTAATCGAGTTGATCAGGCCGTCCACGCCCTCGTCGCCCGTCATGACATCCGCTTCCCCGTCCTTGCGGAGCGAGGAGGCCGCCGGGTGCCAGGAAGTGTCCTTCCTCACAAGGCCCTCATTCATGGCAAAGCGAAGACCGGCCTGCGATAGAAGCGGAACCATTTGTCTGCCGAGCTTGTCGGCCTGGGAGGCGTTGAAGCCGCACTCGGTGTACTTCTTGCGGATCGAGCCGAGGAGCTTCTCGCTGGCGGGGCTGCGCTCCATGCGCAGAACGGTTTGAAGCGCTGACTCGGCGAGGATGGCGCGCTGGGCCGTACCGCGCTCCAGTGAGATGGGCTTGGTGGACACGGCGGTCTTCATGGTGTGTACCTCGTTGGCGTTGCTGGGCGGCGCGCCGCCGATGAGGCCGGATTCGGAGACCGCCTTGTTCAAGGCGCTGAGGGCTATGCCGCCGATGCACGAGATAGGAGCGCCCAGCGGCCCGAGCAGGGGGGAGCCAACGGCGAGAGCGGTTTGGGTAATGGGGGCGACGACGCGGCCGATGTCTTTGAGGACGCTGAAGAAGTCTTCTGTGTTGCGGGAGTCGGAGAGCATCTCGGACTCTTGCTTGTTGAGGAGAGTGGAGATTGGCAGAGAGGTGATGGACGGGATGGTAGGGCTCGGGGCAGTCAAAGCCTCGAGGAAGGCGTTGTAGTTGACGCCGTACTTGCCCCCGATGACACTGGCCGAGTTGAACGAGCCGCCATAGCAATGCGTTCCGATGACAAAAGCACCCTCGTCGTCTCGCTGGATTACAGGAGCACCGGACTGTCCCTTGAAAGTGGAGATCTTGTAGGAGATCATGTTGAAGTCGCTCTTGTCGAGGTCGAAGCTGGTCGACTGCATGAGCTCGTACATACGGGCGCCGGGCTCGTCCGCAACAATCTTGTCGCCGGGGTAGCCCGCGATGTCGAGCATGACGTTGGTGCGCCTGGTGGGGGTGTCCTTGAACTTGAAAGGGCGGAGGTTGCCTTCGAATGGTCTGTCGAGCTTCACGAAGCCAACATCGCCTTGACGCTCGGCGCCCTTCACCCAGCGCAGCGTGGACCCAGCCTGGACGGCGAGTCGCTCCTGCACGCTCTTGTCCTGGGCCACAAATTCTCTCCCGTGGTATCCGATGTAGGCCTTCATCTCGCTCACGCGACCGAGACCCTTCTTGGTATCAGCGCTGATGTCGAACACGCAGTGGCCAGCCGTGATGAGGGTGTCGGGGGAGATGAGATATCCGGTGCCGATACTACGAGCCGACAAAGGGGTTAGTTGATGCCATCACAGCCGATGAAGTGCTGTCCGCCTCCAACGTAATAGGTAGGTACGGTACGGCCGTGTGAAACACTCACGCGTAACGCTTGTCATCGGGCCCCATGCCTTCATAGCGGATGATAAGCTTGACAATCGCTATTATCACTCGTCAACACCATCCATGCCAATGGGATTGATTATTTGGGACTCTCAGCAACCTACCGCGATACTTGCCGCCATTGGCATAGTCGCTCGGGTCGACCGGGATACGATTGTCAGGCAGGAATACATCCTCGCCGGTGGCATAGTTGCCAATCAGGAGAGGGAGCAGGGAGAGCAGGAACTCAGAGGAGCCCGGGGAACCCAGCTGAGGCGTCTGGGCGCCTACCTTCCAGGTAGCGCCAATGACGCCGGAGGCGGACAGGACTTCATCGGCTGAAGGCATGATGGTTCTTTGGCTTGATGGTGAGCGGGAGGTGGAATGTTTCGAGTGTTGTGAGGAGAGAAATGTGTCAGAAGATTGGTTGTAGACGGAGGGGGAGTGTACTTGTTTCTGTCTGGACCTGAAGTGTTGTTGATGGGGTTGCTTCCCTCTTTTTATACACTTTGTGTCTCTAAATTCTCGACCAACAGCCCAGGATCATAATGGAAGGGAAGGTCGATATATCCCGTATCCTGTCCAATCTCGGCGAGTCCTTGGAAGCTCAATGTCTCGATATTCCTAGAGGACCTCTCCAGCTCGCCACCGTCGCCGATCATGTATGAGACTGAAAGTCCGCTCTGCGGGCTCTGCAGCGTTCTATCCCCGATGAAGCCAATATCCCTCACTCTCTTCACATCATGCTTCCGTGACTGGCTGAGAAACACACCTCGTCACAGCCGGCAACTGCCTCTTCACAGCCTTCCTGCCATACAACGACGAGATCGAGCCAATGATCTGCCAATCTATCTCCTCGAATCCCGCCAGAAGGTGCTGTGCTTGGCACTATCGAGTGCTCACATCACGTCGGGCTTCATGCACCCTGCGGTGTTCGATGCCCGGACAAGCCAGCTTCAGCGACTCCATGAGAGGATTGGCGGAGAAGCTCTCGGATAGCCGTGCTCCCGCCGGAGCTGATACTTCTGCACAGCAAGCCTCTATGCTCGTAACCAGCTGAGATAGTACCATGATGCATACCAACATGTACACAGTGATCTAGAGCTGACAAGGAGCAGACTCTCCGAGGTGAAAGACCGCCGCCGCTGCTGCTGCTGCTTCTACACCAACTTCAGCAAGCCTCTAAGCCCGTAGTCAGCCGTGACGGGACAACTATGCACACCTGCACAGCGATCGAAAGCGGAATAGGGGCAGAGCCTCCGAGCGGGGAGCCGCGCCGAGCGTCCCATTGACTTCTCCTTTGGGAAGCAGTGTGATCGGGGCTGAGCTACGCCAGCCCGTTCTAGACGCCGCCATTGCAGACGCACTCTGCCACTTTGGGGGGAGTTTGCCTCTGTCCCCGCACCCGTGGCTCACAGACACCCAATTGCGGAATGCCGATGGTATGCAAGAGATGAGAGACGCGGGCTGGATGACGAAGCAGCACATAACCGGGACTCGAAGAGGCGTCTGACGGCAGTGGACCATCGGGGCTGGGCTGGCATGGTGCATGCAGAAAAGCTTATCATGTCATGCAAATCATCGGTAATTCAACAGCGGGAACGGGAAGAGGCTGCCTGCCCTTCACTCGTCTGCCTGTTCCGACCGGGTGGTGTGCCACCTGCGGAGGTTGAACTCCGGCTGCTCAATGTTTTGCATGATGATCCATTTCCAGAGCGGATTGACTTCGACGTGTTCGGCTAGGGATCTAACGATATCAATACCACACAGAGCAGTGGCCATCACGGTAGTAAACGAAATCTGAGTGTTAGCACGCAAGAAGACGATGAGGGAGAACTGTTGTCAGGCAATAAATCCATGATCTCCTGACTTGATCTATCCCCGGTATCAGAATGAGCATCTTCGGGAAGATACTACCTGTCAGAGCCATTTGCACAAGTGCCATGTTAACATTACAATGAATACCGATGAAAATCCCATGTCTCCATACCAGTGTGGCCGCTTTTTCGGTCTATGTAGCCCAGTTGTACCCTCATCCACCGAGGCCAGTTCCCGTATCCCGCCAAAGCAGCAGCCCCCAATCAGACACCTAAGGTCGATTCTCAGTGTTCTACTTGCCTCCCAGACCACGAGTTTCCTTGAACGCTCCTTGAGATACATACCCGCATGGGAAGAAACGTTGAAGTTGTCGCAAGACGTCATAGAGAACCTCCGAACCAGTCCTCTTGATCTCCACGCTTAAAAGCGCCCAGGAAGTTGGATATCAGAAGCCGTGGCTTCATTTCAAGACCCCATTCATCGAAGATTTCATGTGCTGGGATGTTGGCAATGCTGCAGTGAGTCGATGGTCGAGGGATGTGAAGACATGGATGGCGTTACCAGCGGGAGGAGAAAGTCAAGGTTCCGTTCTATGATCGACCCAGTCACATCAATAGGTGGGTATCAAGCTCCTGGTGTTGCTGAGGCGAGGGTTGCGAATTTTACCAGTCAAGAGAATGCGAGCAGCATCCTTGAGGGGGTTCCAGGGGAATTGCTGGAGAGGGGCGTTTGGGGCTCCTTGGGAGGGGCGTTCCGTGAGAGGGAGATCTGTGTGCGATGTTGCATGCGTTGTGACTATCCCAATACTGGAGACTCAGACAACAAGTCAATTGAAGAGCTTCGTGGATGTTGGTGCTCATTAAGCGGGTAGATGTAGCTCGTTTGCCTATCCGTTGGGGACCGAGTCGTACAGAACTGACAACTTGTCTGTTCTGTATATTTGGTGGGAATCCTGCTCAAGGGAGCCAAGGACCAAGAGCTGCCACTTGAAACGCTGAGGTTTCTGTTGTCGAAGTCGATTCAAGATCTCATGCATTGTTCGGTATGCGGCGTGCCGAAATTGCCATCACCGCCCTTCGAAACTTGGTTGTGGTCCGAACTTGACACTGTTAGTATCATTCAAGTCAGGGCGCGGGAGAAGACAAGCCAAACATACCAGAGGATATGCTTCAGTGTCAACTGTTGAATGCGTAGAATACTCAAGAGGGGGCGAAGACATTGTTTCAAGATATCAAATCCCGAGAGAGAACCAAGCCTGTCTGACCCAGCGGTGATCCTAGAAACAAGATGTCTGCGAACAAAGTGTTGACTCTTGAAGATGCGGAGTTGTACAGCCACGTCAGTTCACCCTGACCGGTAGATACAAACGAGGCTCGGTTCCTCAAATAAAAGCGCTGAGATGGATCTAGAAATACCGGAAGGGATCTCGTCAATGGCTTGCCGACCTGTTGTTTGCAATCCTTGCCTCGCGCGTCATCGGCCTACAAAGCATTGTCGAGATTTTGACAGACTTCGATGATCAATCAGAAATAGATTTTCTTTCGCTCAGAGCAGGATGCGATGAAATGTGTGACAAAACCATGGAGACCCAGCAGGGAATCAGGTTGTTCAATTTCTATTGGTTGGTTGTTGGTTTCTTGCTGTTGCGGAAAATCCCTGCCTTCGTCAGTCCCGTACATTGCAAAAGGTGCCATCAGCGGGCACTCGGAGCTGGACTGACCACTCACCTTACCCAGTCCGTCTGGGCTCACGAAGCACTTTTGTGACGTACTTGGGTCATTGGAGGTTGAGAACTATTGATTATCAGCATCTGCTCTGCAAGCTGCTCGGCTCCTTGTCAAATCAGACGAGCTAGCCGGGACTTACAAACTTCACCCGGCAATCACTTCTGGGCTACGCAGCCCAGTGACGTAGGGCTCCACGTGAGCGGTTCGACGCATACTCAAGGCCGGTTGGTTGCGCGGGGGTGCCTAGCCGAAGCCAGACAGCCCCCGCGCAACTCCGGGGGAAGAGCCAGTGCCCGTTACTGTTGCCATTCCGACAACGCAAAAGGCTTGGACGACGAAGAGAAGCGGCGCGGTCTTAGGAAGTGGGAAGAGGATCGAGGTGAATGTCTTGGGAAGGGCTAGAAAATGCGTTGTATGTGTTGTGTGATAGGGGAAACCTGGAGGAGAAAAAGAAAGCAGCGATTGGAAATGAAACCAGGATTGATCAGCCAGCCCGGAGGCGAGAGGTAGCCCAGATCGGCGGAAAGATGACGAAGATAGAAAATAAAGGTTAAAATTTGGCAGTGAAAGCAGGCCTTGCCGGGTGGAAGGAGGGGAGCGGAGAGGGCATGAGAAGTGTGAAGTGACGGGTAGAAAGGGAAGAGCCTGGATTTCCGAGGCGAGAGATTCCAGGTGAGGTAGAGGAAAGAAAATTTCAAAAGAAGGAAGCGCGAGCGATGAAAGATGGAGTCAAAGGAAAAGGATGTCAGCTGAAAAGGTCGAAAGCGAGGGGACCTGGCAGGCCGCAGAACAGGTGCTCCAAAGACCAGCCAGTGAGAAGGCGAGATCTTTGGGCAGAATAAAACCCAGTGGGCGAGGAAGTCGTGAGCTGGAATGGAGACGAAAAGGGAGGTCTGGGTCCAGAAGCAATGAAGAAGAAACATATTTACGAATGCGAACTTCAAATAAGATAGCTGGTCTTTACGCGGATGAAGAGCATAAGTACTTTTATGCTGCCTGGTTGTGAAGCGAGAGGGCGATAAATTGTGGTGGAGAGATGAGGAACGGTTGGGGAGTTGGGGAAATTTCT
>Ga0247758_1002152_pt1 | contig 11689 bp, 7 predicted proteins | sample UWRJL156409C4_FD_180950 | JGI IMG/M metagenome (GOLD analysis project Ga0247758, IMG submission 180950) | Plant litter microbial communities from Arlington Agricultural Research Station in Wisconsin, United States - UWRJ-L156-409C-4 | ecosystem: Environmental > Terrestrial > Plant litter >...
GTCGTGGGTCAGGATCGCGAACGCCGCGTCCTTGTAGGGAACCGACAAGTCCGGCTTGGCGGGCTGCCCAACGACTTGCACCGGCGCGGGCTTGGCCATCTCTGCCTGAAGCTTGGGCACGAGCTTGCCGATCAGCGCGTTGCGCGGAGCAGGCGCCATTTGCGCCAGCGCGTCGACCAAGCCCTGTTGCTCGTCCGTGCCTTGGATACCGATCCGGCGACCGCCGCGCGGCTTCATGCTGACCAGCGTCTCGGCAGCTTCGATCCGCAGATCGATCGGGTACTTGTCGTGGGTCAGCACGGCCACCAGCTTGCGTGGACCTTGCGCCGTGTTCGACCAGCGGTGGACGTCGTCTTCGCTCGTCCGGCAGCCCTGACCGAGCGTGAGTACCGCTGCCACTGTGATCGCTGCGACGAATCGGCCTGCCGTCGCCCCCTCAAGCGTCTTCTGTCGCTGCGTGCTGCCTGCCATGTTTTCCTTTTGGTCCTCTTGCCCGAAACTTGCGAAAAGCCAGGGGCATTGCGAGGTTGCGGGAGCTCACTCGCTCCGACGACGATCGGCGGCTACTGCTGAGCGGCCGCGCTCTTGCCCAAATCACCCGAGACCGAAGACAGTGATAGTACCGCCCGAGTGCACCGCGACTCAAGCGGGCGCCTCATCCCGGGATGGAGGCGCTGTCCGGTCCACGGAAGGTATTGTCGGATGCTTGCGTTGCCAGGTAGCCTAATGTAGGTATAGGTATACAAATGGGCGCTAAACTGTTCAGTACTCGTGCGGCAGCGGGTGGCCCGGGCCTGGAGTCGCCCTCTTCCGGCTCTTCCAGCGCTTCTTTCGCAAATCGGCGAGAGGAACCGCGCTCGCGCTTTTTCGGCCGCGTGTTCGAGACTGCCGCCTTGCTCCTGTTTACCGGGGCAGCGTTCCTGTTCTTGGCGCTGGCTACGGCTCGGGTGGATCCTTTGGATCCGTCGGTGCACGGCGCGAACTGGGTCGGCCCGGTGGGCGGGAATGTGGCCGCGGTACTGATTCAGGGCTTCGGTCTGGTGGCCTGGTTGCTGCCGCTGGAGATTGCCCTGTGTGGAGCGCCGCTCTTCCGCGGGCAGCGCCCCAACGCGCTCGGGTTGCGGGTGGCCGGCGACTTGGTGGTCGCGATCGTGCTTTCCGCGCTGGTTCAGGTGGCGCTGCCGGAAGCGGTGGTGTTTGGCAATGCCCCCGCGGCGGGCAACGTGGGGCTCTTGTTCGGCGAGTTGATGCGCGAGGCGTTCTCGACGCTGGGCTCGTTCTTGGTCGCGCTCACGATCGTGGGTTTGATCCTGATCGGGCGCGCGAGCTTCTCGTTCATCGCCGGCTGCCAGCGTGCGCTCGAGCTGCTACGGCTGCTCGCGTCGCGCTTGGAAGCGTTGTTGAAGCGCATGACCAACGCTTGGACCGAAGCGCGCAAGTTGCGCGGTGAGAGCGAACGCGCCGCGCGCGCCGCCGCGCAGCCGCGCATCGAAGCCGGCCCGGACGATGCACAAATCCTGCTCTCGCTCGGTGAAGACGACGCGGATTGGCTGCCCATGGTGCAAACGGGCAGCCCGCCGCTGTCGATCTCCGAAGCGCTGCGCCAAGGGCGCTCCGCCCCGCTCGACGCCCCCGGCGAGCCGCTGATCGCGAAATTCAGCCTGGATTTAGGGGAGGACGAGCCGCTGCCGCAAATGCTGAGTGTGCCGGCCGCGAGCGCCGCCCCCGGCAACGACGATGAAGAGGACAGCGCAATTTCGCGCGCCCTCGCGGGCTCACCCTCTCCACCGCCACCTTCGTCGTCACCGCAGCCGCCAGTGGTGATGGCGAGCCGCAAATCGTCGGCACCGGTTGCGAGTGGTTCAGTCCCGGTCGCAGCCGCGTCGGCACCGGTCGCACCGGTCGCACCGGCCGCGAGTGCCGAGCCGCGCATCATCGACACCAAGCCGGCGCTCGAAGTCGAGCGCGTCGTAGTCGTCAAGAAGACGCCCAAGCGCGGCACCTTTCAGCTGCCCTCGTACGAGATCTTGCAGCCCGCGGTGATCAACCTGAACGTGCTCGACCGCTCCAAGATCCTGGAGCACGCGACGCGGCTCGAAAAGACGCTCGCGGACTACGGCGTGGTGGGCAAGGTCGAAGAGATCCATCCCGGGCCGACCGTGACCACCTACGAGGTCTCGTGCGAGGCGGGCACGAAGGTCAGCAAAGTGGCCAGCTTGGCTGACGACTTGGCCTTGGGGCTATCCCGCAAAGTGCGCATCATTGCCCCGATTCCAGGCAAGAATCGGATCGGCTTCGAGCTCCCGAACGACGAACGCGTGGCCGTGAATTTGCGGGAATTGATCGAAGATGCGCGCTTCGAAAAGCTGGCCGAGAAAGCGCCGCTGCCCGTGGTGCTGGGGCGCGACATCGTGGGCGCGCCGTTCTACGCGGACTTGGCCTCGATGCCGCACGTGATCGTGGCCGGCGCAACCGGCGCTGGCAAGAGCGTGGGGCTGAACGTGATGCTCTCGAGCCTGCTCTTCAAGCGCACGCCGGATGAGCTACGCCTGCTGATGATCGATCCGAAGGTCGTGGAGCTCGCGCCCTTCGACGGCATTCCGCACATGCTCTTGCCGGTCGTCACCGACATGAAGCAAGCCGCCACCGCGCTGCGTTGGGCAGTCGACGAGATGGAGCGCCGCTATCAGTTGTTCGCCAATGCGGGCACCAAGAACATCACGACGTACAATGGTTGGGTCGCGAAAATTGCTTCCGGCGAGATCCCACCGCCCGAGGTCAAGATGGTCGAAGCCATCGATGCGAACGGTCAGACGGTGATGGTGCCAGCGGCGAAAGAGGGCTTCGATGGCCACAATTTGCCGGCCAAGCTGCCGTATATCGTGATCGTGGTCGACGAATTTGCGGACCTGATGATGCAGCAGGGCAAAGAGGTCGAAGTGTCGGTCGCGCGTTTGGCTCAGAAGGCACGGGCCGCCGGCATGCACGTGGTGCTCGCCACGCAGCGTCCGAGCGTGGACGTGATCACGGGCATGATCAAAGCCAACTTCCCATCGCGCATCGGCTTCCGCGTGGCGCAAAAGGTCGACAGCCGCACGATCCTCGACGAGCAAGGCGCCGAGCTCTTACTCGGCCGCGGCGATATGCTGGTCAAGCTGAACGGCGCCAACGACACGCAGCGCGTGCAGTGCCCGTTCGTCAGTGAAGAAGAAGTGAGCTTGCTCACCGACCATCTGCGCGCGCAGGGTTCGCCGGAGTACAACGAAGCGATTCTGCTGTGCCCGGACGAAGACGGCGAAGACGAAGAAGCAGACGAAGTCATCGACCCGCGCTTCGACGAAGCGGTGCGTATCGTCGCCGAGACCCAGCGCTGCTCGACCTCCTGGCTGCAGCGCAAGATGACCGTCGGTTACAACCGGGCCGCCAAGATCGTCGAAATGATGGAAAAACGCGGCATGGTCGGACCGCCGAATGGCGCTAAAGACCGCGAAATTCTGGTCCACGCACATTAACCGCCAAGGTTTACGGGGTGAGGGACCTCTTTCCGCCTTCGATGGAACATGTGTAAGCTTCGGCAACTATTCTCGTAACAGTTGCTGAGCGTGCCATGACCCCAGCCTTCGCCCCATGACAGAGCCCTACCCGCCATTTCCGGAGCCGCTCGAGGACGACGACGACGACGTGGCGTGGGCACTGCAGACCGCGAAGGTCCAATGGACGCGCGGTGGCCAGGCCGATGCGATCGTCTGGTTGCGCAGAGCGGCCGACTCTGCCGATCAGTTGGGCAACGTTTGGCGCGCCTCGGATCTGCGGCGCATGATCGACGAGATCGTCGCGCACCTCGCGCGACCATCTCGCCCGCCGATTGGCTCGTCTCGCCCGCCGGCTCCGATGTCTCGGCCGCCGATCGGCTCGTCTCGCCCGCCGGCCCCGATGTCTCGGCCGCCCGCCGCGACGTCTCGGCCGCCGATGCCGACGCGACGTCCCACGCCGCTGCCGCACTATTCGGGTAGCGCTGACTTGGACGAATTGCTGAGCGCGCGCGACGACAGCGGCGTCACCTCGGTCCCACCGCGTGCTGCGTCGACCTCGCTGCCGCCACCGCCGACCTCGCTGCCCCCGCCGCCAACCTCGTTGCCACCCCCGCCGCGCTCGTCCTACGCGCCGGTCGACGACGTCGAATTCGAGGAAGACATCGTGCTCGAGGACGACGTTGATGACGATGCTCCGGTGCTGGAAGTCGCGCAGCGCAATAGTGAAGTCGAGCTGCGGGACAGTGAAGTAGAGCTCGACGCTGAAGCTGAAGTCGAGCTGCGGGACAGCGAAGTCGAGCTGGACAGCGAAGTCGCGGTGCTGGACGACCAAGAACTCGAGGACGACGTCATCGAGGACGACGCTCTCGACATCCCCGCGCCCGCACCCGCTCGGCACGCGTACGATTCCGAAGAGCTGCCCACGCAGCCTCACATCGACTCCAACCGCTTCCCGCTCTCGCTGCTCGGTACGCCCGCGTCAGCGTCCCGGTCTGCACCGCCCGAGCCCCCCGAGCCAGAGCCGGAACCACACGTCGCCGATGTGCTGCTCGGCGAAGTCCGCGGGCTCGAAGACGTCCCTCCCGAAGGTCAGGCGATCCTCGCGCGCGAAGCGCGTATCGAGCGGCTAGGCGCAGACGAAGAGATCGGCACTTTCGGTTTGGCATTGGTGGTGAAGGGCGGCGTCAAAGTGATGCCCGCGATCGCCGATCTCGCCTGCGCGCGCGCGGCCAAGGGCGACATCGTGTGGAGCGAGGGCAACTTGGAGGACGGCGTCGTGCTTCGACTCGTGGCCGCCGAGGACGCAACCGAAGTCGCGGTTTGGGATACCGAGCTGCTCAAGAGCATCGTGCGCGACTACCCGTGGGTGCTCGAGGATCTGAAAAACCTGGCCGATCGCTTCCAGGCGCTCGCCGGCGTGGCTATGGGACCAATGGGCGAACGGCTCGACGATTCGCTGCGCGCGATGGTCACCGAGCGCTGCGAGATCAAACGCCTCTTGCCCGGTGAACTGCTGACGACCAAAGGCAAACCGGTTGGCGGGATGTACATCATGTCGGCAGGACGCCTCGAAATCATGGCGGGCGATGCAGTCGAGAGCGAGCTCGGCCCCGGAGATTTCCTATTCGGCGCGCAAGTCCTCTCCAACGGCGCTGCCCCCGCCGACGCCCGCGCCGGCAAAGGCGGCGCCCTCGTACTCTTCGCCACGCGCAGCGTGGCCCACGATCTACTGCTCAGCGTTCCCCCGCTGATCGAAATCTTCGCCAGCTAACCGCGGCGGATTCACTATGACCTTGCTCAACGCGGTCCTTTCGGATCCGTGAAAAAGCTCTCGGAAGTCCAGGCATTCCGAGGTCTGGCGGCGTTGCTGGTGGCGTTCCTGCGCGCGACGCTGATCGGAAGAGAATATTTTCAGGTCGATTTGCACAGGGATCGTTTGCTTTCGGTTACGCGGGAGTGGACTTCTTCTTCGTGCTCAGCGGGTTCATCATCTCGTACGCGCACCCGAAAGATATCGGTGTCTCGGGCGCGATGCTTCCGTACCTTTGCAAGCGCGCCATCCGCATTTATCCCTGCTATTGGCTGCTCACGCTCGCCATCCTTCCCGTCTACTTCTTGAAACCAGACTTCGGACGCGGCTAAGAAACTGAGCCTGGCGTGATCGTCCGATCGCTCATGCTGATCCCGCAGCGCCCCCCTCCGATTCTGGGCGCTCGCGATCCAGCATCGCAGCTCATAGGGCATCGTGCTCCAAAAAATCTCGCCAACTCAGGGTAGGTCCGACTTATCCAAGCCCTGAGCCACTGCACGCCGCCGCCGAGCGCTCTGCACGGCGGCTTCCACACGAGACTTGCCCAAAATACTGCCGCGCATAGCGTTGATTGTGAGCTCGGCAGCGCAGCCGAAGATTTTCAATCGTGCACTCGCCGCCTACCGACCAAGGCTCGACGTGGTCGAGCTCCAGGCACCGCCGCGCGCTGCACCGCCGCCCGTCCAGCGATACATAGCTACATTGCTTCCCGTCTCGCACGAAAACCGCGCGTGCCACCGCGGCTGGGCACTGACGCCTCCGCTTTGAGTTCGAGCTCAGGCTCGGCTCTGGCGCAGGGTCGGGCTTGGGTTCGGGTGGATCGAGCTTGGAGCGATCAGGCTGAGCGAGATCGCTGGCGGAAGTTGCGGAAGTTGCGGAAGTTGCGGAAGTTGCGGAAGTTGCGGAAGTTGCGGAAGTTGCGGAAGTTGCGGAAGTTGCGGGAAAGGATTTCACACCTCGGCTGGGGCGCGGCTTCCTGCCGAACCCGAAGCGCTGCTTCGAAAGCTCGCGCTCGTAAGCTTCGAGCCCGCGCTTGAACAAAGTCATCAAATCGCCGCTCGGCAGCCGATGCCCGGCGAGCCCACGCACGCGCTCGAGCAGCTTGCGAAACTCGCCATCTGCGGTGAAATGCACGCCATAGCGATCCGCAGAAAGCGGTTCGAGCCGACGTGTCTGCTGCCCCTCCGACGACGACGACGAAGACACCGACGCTGGCGCGCGCGACGGCTGAGACTCGAGGGGCGGCTTCTCTGTCTCGCGTGAGGGCTCGCGCGAGACGTCCGATGGCGGCTTGTCCGCCGAACAACCAACGTCGAGAGTGCACCCGACTTGGCCCGGCAAGCGCCGCACCAAGTCACGCACATCAGGCCTCGGAAAGCGCGCCGCGAGCAACTCATCCACTTTCCGCGCACTCTTCTGCAGACACAGCTCGAACAGCTCGCCCGCGTTCTTCGGCGTTAGATGCTTCCTCAACAGACTCAGCGCCGACGCGTGCAACGCCCCGTTCGCCACCATCGCGAACACCTCAGGATGATCGCGGCAGACCCGTGCCGCCGCGATGTGACGGCCTGCCGTCGACTCGCACAAATTGAGCGCCTCGACGCAATACTCGAATAGCGAGGAAAATCCGAGATCGAGAAACAGCTGTCGCTCATCGAGCTCTGCCAAGTATGCGAGAAACTCAGCCGTGATCTGATTACGCCGCCCCACGATGCGCGCAAGGCCCGCCAAGAGTTCATCGTTCGCCAATGACTTCAAACGATACGCGTGCTGCCCCATTCCTCTCGTGTACCACGCACTTTTTGAAGGCCGTAAAACGCCGATAGCGCTGCTTTTATGCCAGAAATGCGTTCCGAGTCGACCCTCAGTTCAATCGTTCCAAGCTGCGCAAGTCAGGCGCACTGGCGCGCAAATCTTGGACCCCCTCGCGTGCATTGCGCACGCGCTGCCAAATTTCTGTCAAGCCCGATCAACCGCTGCAGGCTCGAAAGCAGAAAAAACCGCGGACGATTTTGTGGATTTCGCATACCTCGACTGCGCCGTAGCACCCACGCCCACGCGAGCGCGAAGTCTATGAAATCGTACGCACACGGAGCCGCCGATCACCTCGCCAGCCACTCGAACATTCCCTCGGCGACGGCCCCAGAACCACCCACCGCCGTGCGCCGCTCTTCGACGTCCCCGTCGCGTATCGCACAGGTCCTCTTTTTTAGCAGCTCTCTCTCTTGAAGCCGCGGCTCTCGACGTCGAGAGCGCTCACGCGCTCGAACCGCGTCGGTAGTGCGCATTTTGTACGACGCGAAGGCTCCCGAGAGAACTAGAGACCTGAGAACCAGAGAACCAGAGAACCGCTGCTACCCTTTAGTCGTTCGAAGCACCCTGCATCGCTGACGCACCCTCATGGCGCTCAGATCGCCCGTGTTCTTCTCGGCTACATCTCCCCCGCGTTCGGTGCACAAGCCGAATCGCAGACACGGAATGCGCGCCGTCCTTGGTGCTCAATCACGACGGCTCTGACTGCCATCGCTAACCCCAAAAATTCCGCGCCTTCTGAGGGGTGGTGTTTCGCTCATCGCCGAGCAACGCTCTTGGCGCCCTCTTCTTCCTCCTCTCCGTTGGCGAACATCCGGGAGACGGATCGCGCCGCCTGGGGTCAAGCTGCGTTCGTCTTGGGCCGATCCGCGCTACTGCGTGGTCGGGCGGGAACACAGCGCGCTGAGAGGTGCGATGCGGGAGCGCGAGCGCCCCTCTTCAATTCGCGCCCGCTCAGCCCGCGTGGGGGCGTGCGACGTTGCTGAACTGTTTGCGGGGTTCTTCGACTTCCCAGATCAGCTCTTGGTTGCCTTGCGCGCCGGCGAAGCGAAGGCCGAACCAGCGGGCGGCGGGCGAGATCGTGGGGCGGCCGTCGGCGCGGACTTTGGGGAAGGTGACGCGGAACTGGCTGCGCCAGGGTGAAGAGTACGGAAAATAAGTGAGCTCGATCGCGCCGGGCTTCTTGATTCGTTGAATTTCCGAGGGGGCGGTCTCCGTGCCCTCGTCATCCGTCAAGCGCACGATCCACGCCGGTTCCTTGGCGGTCAGATCGTTCCACTTGTGTTTCTCGGCGTAGAGCGCGACGTAGAACTCGTGCGCGTCGCGGGTTTCGGCGAGTGAGCGTTCGAGCAGCGCGTGTCGTTGATCGACGGTGAGCCGGTAGTCTTCTGCGTAGCGGATGGTGTACGCCCAGCGAAAATCCCAGGACTCGTAGGTGGCGGTGACCGTGAGCACGTTGTCCATGGCGTTCACCGTCGTCAGCTGCTCGCTGCGCGTCCACGCTTTGAGCACGAGCTCGTAGTCCGAAGCGACGTATTCACGGGGGCCTTCGCCCAGGCCCACGGCGGGCGTGCGGCAGGCGGAGAGGAAGAGCGCGGTCAACGCGCCAAACGTGGCCAACGTGACCGGCGCGGGCGAAGCGGACTTGAAGGCGCGCACGGTGCGGAGGCTAGCATGGTAAGCTCGGGTTCGCGTGCGCGCTTGGGCCGTTTTTTGCTCCGTATTGCTGTGCCTTTCGCCGGCCATTGCGCGTGCGGATTGGCCCGCAGTGCAAGAAAGCGGCGAGCTCGGCTGGGGCGCGGACCTGCAGGGCGGTGAGCCGTATGTCTACGAGAGCCCCACGCAGCCGGGCGTGATCATCGGCTTCGAAGTCGAGATTGCCGACGCTTTGGCTCGGGAGCTCGGCGTCCGTGCCAAATTTCACCAGAACGATTGGTCGAATCTGATTCCCTCGCTCGAGCGAGGCGACTTCGACCTGGCGTTGAACGGCCTAGAAGATACACCCGCCCGCCGCGCGCGCCTGCGGCTCAGCCGGCCGTACTTCGTTTACGGTGAGACCCTCGCCGTTCGAATCGGCTCCAAGTTGCACACGCTGGCGGAGCTGTCTGGGCGGCGTATCGGTACTTTGAACCAAACGGTGGCTCAAGATCTGCTCCAAGCACAGCACGCGGAAGTCGTGCTGTACGAGGGTCAGCAAGAACCGTACATGGATCTATCTCATGGTCGCGTCGAGGGCGTGCTGCTCGATCACGTGATCGCCGACCGCTACGGCTGCGGTCAACCCGGGCTCAGCTGCGTGAAGCAAGACTTGGCGCGGGGCACGTACGTGATCGGCATGCGCCCGAGCGACGTCGAGCTCGCGACGCGCGTGGATGCGGCGTTGTCGCGACTGATCGACAGCGGCGAACTACGCCGAATCCTCGAGCACTGGCGGCTTTGGGACGCGCGTCAGGAGGAACTCGGGGGGCGCGCTCCGGCGCCCGTGGCGGCCCCGCCGCAGGCCGTCGTAGCTGCGACTCCTGCTGCGCCTCTCGTCGCAACCAAGCCGACCCTGTCGGCGGCGCAGCTGGGCTTGTTCGTGCATGGCGCGCTGCTCACGATTTTGATCTCGCTGTGCGCGTTCGGCTTTGCGTTGCCGTTCGGCGTGCTCCTGGCAGTGATTCGTGCGCACGGCGGCCGTACGTCGCGCTTTTTGGCCACCGCGTATGTCGAGCTGTTTCGAGGCACTCCGGTGCTGTTACAGCTGTACGTGCTGTACTATGGCTTGTCGTCGCTGATTCGGCTGGGGCCAATCGAGGCAGCGATTTTGGGGTTGGGGTTGAACTACGCGGCTTACGAGGCAGAGGTGCATCGCGGTGCGCTTGCCGCGTTGCCGCGCGGACAAGCCGAGGCCGCGAGCTCGCTCGGCTTGTCGCGCGTGCAGGTGCTCAGGCACGTGCTTTTGCCGCAGTCGATGCGCATTGCGTTGCCTGCGCTGACCAATGATTTTGTCGCGCTGCTCAAAGATTCTTCCTTGGTCAGCGTGATCACGGTGGTGGAGCTGACCAAGCGCATGACCATCGTGGCCGTCGAGCTGCGCGATTGGGTCGTGCCGGGCCTGCTTTGCGCGGGCATGTATTTCGCGATGAGCTTTCCCTTGTCGCGGCTCTCGCTCTGGCTCGAACGCAGGTACCAAAGCGCATGATCCGGATCACGGGCTTGCACAAAGCGTTCGCGGGCAGCGCGGTGCTCGGCGGTATCGACGCGACCGTCGCCGAGGGTAAAATCGTCGCCCTGCTCGGCGCATCCGGCTCGGGCAAGAGCACGTTGCTGCGCTGCCTCAACGGCTTGGAAACGTTCGACGCGGGAACCTTGGAGATCGCGGGTTTTTCGCTGAAGCCGGGCGCGCACGACGCGCGCACGCTGCACGCCCTGCGCGCCAAAGTGGGCATGGTGTTCCAAGAGTTTCACCTGTTTTCGCACCTCAGCGTGCTCGACAACGTGACGCTCGCGCCGCGTATCGCGCGTGGCACCGCGCGCACGAAGGCCGAAGCTCACGCCCGCGAGTTGCTCGCGCAAGTCGGCTTGGCAGAGCGCGCACACGCGATGCCGCGCGAGCTCAGCGGCGGGCAGAAGCAACGCGTGGCGATCGCCCGCGCGCTGGCCCAGGGCGTGGCCGTGCTCTTGCTCGACGAGCCGACCAGCGCGCTCGATCCCGAGCTGCGTGAAGAAGTGCGCGAAGTGTTGCGCAAGGTCGCGCGCGGAGCCCACGGCGCTTCGGGGGCGGGTCTGACGATTCTGCTCGTCACTCACGAACACGCGCTGGCTCGCGAGCTTGCCGACGAGATTTGGACGTTGGCCGCCGGCAAAATCGAGGGCATCTCGCGAACCCCCTAATGGCGGTAGAGCGAAAGCCCGTATGAACGAGCTCGAGCACTCGATTGTTTCGACTAGTCGAATGACCAGATTGTGAATGTCACGAGAGCGTCTTCGCTCTGTGTCTGCCACTTAGCCGATCGGTAAACCCGCTGACGTTTGGCGGTGGCGCCTTGAATGTTCTTGCCCTATTCGGCGGCAAGTCAGTTGCCCGGCCTTGTTCCCTTTAGTCAATCCGCATAAGACGTGAAGGTACCGGGAGTTGAATATGGAGTTGCCGAAAGAACCTTGGCTAACCCTAGACTGTCCATTCGATCCATGGCGCGTACAAGCGGTCCGTCACTCGCTTTCCTCGCACCCGCTGCTCCGGCTGAGTAGCCTGCGTGAGCTCGCGGAGCGGCTCGAGGCTCGCGGTCGAATTCGAGCGCACAGCGATCGCGCCAAAGCCGACACTCCGTTCTGTACCGCGCCCAAAACCCATCCCAGTGAAAAGTGCGCCAGCGCCGCATTGGCAGACATAGCGAAAGCGGGGTCTTGGACGTCCCTGCTCAACGTGCAGACGGACGCCCTCTACCGCACGCTCGTCGATCAGGTGCTCGATTCGGTGAAGCCCACGGTGGATGGGGCGGACCCTGGCATGTCGTACCGCGGGGGCTGGATCTTCGTGACTTCGCCGCGC
>Ga0247758_1002153_pt1 | contig 11673 bp, 2 predicted proteins | sample UWRJL156409C4_FD_180950 | JGI IMG/M metagenome (GOLD analysis project Ga0247758, IMG submission 180950) | Plant litter microbial communities from Arlington Agricultural Research Station in Wisconsin, United States - UWRJ-L156-409C-4 | ecosystem: Environmental > Terrestrial > Plant litter >...
GACCTTAAGGTATACTAGATTACTTTTTACTCCCTAACTCCTTCCCTAGACCTGTAGTGAAGTGTAAATCCTTTAATTATAAGGGGTAAGTTATCCTATAAGCTATTAGTCTGTAACGTTTTAATTCTTTATACTACTGTATAGAATATAATAATGGCTATATAATGTAGAAGAATATTATTTAATATTATTAACAGAGAATAGTTTGAAAAAAATAATAATACAGGAATATTACTCTTAATCTTTATAAACCATAACACTCTCAAGTTATTATGGACCTTTTAGAACTAAAAAAAATTAATTTTTTAAGTATAAATATTTATTCTTTTGACCCACCCCGCCTAGACCCTAGACCCATACCATTAATAAAATGTCAAACCCAGCGTTTTCCAATACAGTAGGAGTCTCCTCGCTTAACAGAAATTCTGGTGGCTAGCTCTCGAATCGTTGCGTGTAAAGGGGGGTTACCAAGGTCGTTCTGAAAAAGAATACACTCGGCCAAAAGGTCCTCCTAAGGTATAGAAAGCTTCTAGTAGTCTTGGTGTGCCATTGCGTGTGGAAGGTAGCCAGCTAATCGGCCTCGGAGGGTAGTGTACGGAATGGCATACCGTCGTGCAGCCTTTCGAATTAGTAGACCTGCTTTGACGGCTGCGCAGGCCGTGCGCATGTCAAATTCAGTCCACTGCATCTCCAATAGCTGCTTTTACTACGTGGAAAGAATGGAAAAGGTTGCATTCGAAATGGGAGAGAAATTAAGGTTCGTCGGAGGGGGTCGAAATAGCGGTGAGATTGGACACGGTGGTCGAAAACAGGGGTGGTCAAAAAGTGGGCCCCCGGACTTAAACCTAACCTTTCCTTCTTCCTTAAAGAATTGTTTATTATAATAAGTAATATAGCTTTAAAGTTAGGTTATTTAGGACTTTAGTTACGTTAAGTCTCCTTTAAAGCGTAACGGCAGGGGAAGCTTTACTTATTTCTTTTATAAGCCCCTAAGGTCGTTATTCTCTAGCTTAACAGTGTTAAGTCAAGCTTAGAGTTTCTTAATAAGGCTAATACGACTTTTAGTGTCTCTAGGGAATGCTTTATTAAGTTCTTTAACTAGTCCCTGCTAGTTAAAGTTTAACTTTTTAAGGCGTGTAGCTAACTTATTAACAGTAAGGAGTCGAGGTTAAGTTTACGTTTCTTTAGGCTTTTTGCCTTTTCTGGAGGTTAATATGTTAGTAATAGAAAGGAGGTAGTGTTTAAGAATTTAATAAACAGCGTTTAAAACTATCACGTTAGTATTATATTACAACCTGTACTTAGCATAGGCCTTAAGAGGATTAGTGTAGGTTAAGACAGAACGTATAGTAAGACGTTAATAAGTAAGGGGTATTCCGAAGACGGTTTGTTAAGCTAGCACTTTTAAACAGGGGTTTAATGTCAATGTAGGTCGCTATTACTATAATGCATAAAGGGAAGTCTAAATAGTAAGATATAATGAATAATTAAATACTAACGTAAAGAACTAAAGTCCCTTACAGTAGTTATGGGTATAACTATAGCTATCTATATTAACTGGCTAAAAGGTACTTTATACCTTGCTTAGTCTGTTATGCTTAGTGGCGTACTATGCAGTTACGGCTAAGCAGTTAACTAAGTAATACTTAGTGTTGTCAGCCCTTATGGACCACTAAGCGCTTTCTTACTGGTCGTAGGGGCTTCGGGTCTTTACACCCCTGGCCCAGTGCGTTTGGACAGTATACACTGTCCTCCTGCACTGTTCCTTTTGCAGGGGATTCGTCGGGCCGCTCCAGCCTAAGTGACGGCCTGCAGGGTCGTTATAAGTAATCTACACCTATTCTTAATAACAAATTATAATCTATCTGTTTCTTAGCACTCCGTTTAGTAGCTTTGGCGCGCTATAGAGCTAACAGGCCAGAGATTAACTAGTAGTAATACGGCTAATATGGTAAAAGGCCTAAAAATTGCGTTTCTAATCTTAACTGCTTTATCATTTCTAAGAGCGTGGCTTAGATTAGTGACTTGAAGGCTCTTTAGCTGCGTAAACTTTGTTAAGGTCGCTATAGTAATACGGCTTATCGTTGCTATTATTATTATTAAGGCCTGTATTGATTATTATGGCTGTAACTGCGGAACTTAGTGACTGCTTAACAGCGTATAGGAATCTAGTGCTTCTAAAAGCTTAAGTGTATTATCTGGTTATATTATTAACTACTGGAACCATACTTAGGCGATGTGATAAACCGTTATAAGTGTTTTATAGCCTAGGGAAAGTTGAGAAATTAGCAGCGATAGCAGAATTACGACTATAAAGAATAGCGCATATTATTAGAAAGAAGATGGTTTAGAAGCCCTAGGCATCTAGTTAGTGGAGCTGACTGGATACCTGGCACTGCCAGTACGCCAGTGAGCCTCAGCTACCGGAGTGACGAAGCCTAAATCCTGCAGAATAGACTATAAAGAAGCCTCTAGCTTCCAGCCAGAGCTAAAGGAACAGAGTTAACATAAGCAATACAATTACCCAGTTGAAACCTGTTAGAAGCGTGGCACTCTGGATTCTGTGGAATTGTAGGGGTTGCAACTGCGTGATTGTATTGCTCGTTCTTGGCTCTCTGGCTCTGCTAGAGAGCTTTCCTTATAGTTGTGAATGGTGGCAAGCTGCGTGGCAAAGCCACGCGGCTGTCTATAGCAATGGTTACAAATCTATAGTTCTGGTAGTTTCCAGGCTCTTTTAACAGTTCTAGCCTCTGGCCAGAACCCCCTTCTTTCTGACAGTTAATGCCTAATAGGGGCTGCTTGTTAACGGTTTGTTCAGCTTGTGTGACGACCCTGCAGGCCGTCACTTGGGCCGGAGCGGCCTGACGGATCCCCCGCATAAGGAACAGTGCAGGAAGACAGTACGCACAGTACTGCGCACTGGGCCAGGGGTGCAAAGACCCGAAGCCCCTATAATTAACTAGCAGTTGCTCAGTCTTGGTAAAGGTGCTCACCTACTGAGCATCTGTAAGACTTTTAAGTAAGAGGTGCTTAGTAGTAAGCTGCTTAGTTCCTTACTAAGTAACAGGCCACTGAGTAAGGTATAAGGTACCTCTAGTTAGTTAGTATAGATAGTTATAGTTGTGCTTACAACCACCATAAGGGACTTTAATTCCTCACATTAGTATTCAATTATTCATTTGTGTCTTACTGTTCAGACTTACCTTTATACATTATAGTGACAGCAACCTACAGTAACATTAAACCCCCGTTTAAGAGTGTTAGCTTAATAAGCCGTTTTTAGAACGCCCCTTACCTGTTAATATCTAATTATACGTTCTGTCTTAACCTGCGCCAGTCCTTTTAAGGCCTATATTAGGTATAGGTCGTAATACGATATTAGCGTTACAGTTTTAAACGTTATTTATTAAACTCCCAGATATTACCTTTCTCCCATTACTAATATATTAACTTTTAGAAAAGGTAAGGAGATTAAAGAGGTGTAAGCCTAGCCTTAGCTCCCTATTATTAATAAGTTAGCTATACGCCTTAAAGACTTAAACTTTAACTAGTAGGGACTAGTTAAGGAATTTAATAAAGCTTTCTTTAAAGATATTAAAAGCTGTATTAGTTTTATTAAAAAACTTTAAACTTGACTTAACGCTGTTAAGCTAGAAAATAACGACTTTAGGGGCTTATAGAAGAAATAGGTAAAGTTTCCCCTACCGTTACGCTTTAAGGGAGACTTTATATAACTAGAGTCTTAAATAGCTTAACTCTAGAGTTATATTACTTATTATAATAAGCAGTTCTTTAAAGAAGAAGGAAAAGTTAAGTTTATTAAAGCTTTATTAAATGGAGTAGCTATTTACTAGTATAAACCCTATATAAAGATAATTAATAACCTTTCTGTGGATAAAGCGTGTAAAGAGGCCTTTAAGACTTAGGCCCTTTTTAATAACTTTAACGTTTTTATTAACTAACTCCAAATTAAATTTAAAGAATTAAACACCCCCAGGTAAGCTAAGTAGCGACTTATAACCTTAAGGCAGATATCCTTAATCCTTAAGTTCTCTATGCGTTTTAAGTTAAAAGTGGTAAAAACTAAACTTAGCTAAAAAGCCCTAATAATGCTATTCTAGAGCAGATTAAAGGAACACGTTATTAGAGACCTTTATTAAAAGGATTAGCCAGACTGCTTTTAAAAGCTAGTCGAGATGGTTATTAAGGCTAATAATTAGTATTATAATTACTATTATTAAAAGAACTACTAAAAGGAATAGACCCTTTACCAGCTAAGTAAACTTAAAAAGGGGAATTAGTTAACTGTAACAGGTTATTGCCCTGGATTAATAGATATTAGTATAGTAAACTGTTAAAATTAACTTAACTGTAATAAGCCTTAATAATAATAGTAATAAAAGCAGCTTAAGGACTTATTACAGGTTTAATACTTTAATTATAATAAGAAAGGATATATAATATAATAATACCTGTTATTAAAGTAAGTTAGTTAAAAACCTATCTTAGAAGGAGGAAAGCACGTTAAGTTTAACTTAAAGGATATCCACATTAAGATAGTAAGTAATAAAGAAGATTACACTTAAATAGATAAGTGTAACTTAAGAGATAAGGAAGAAGAGAAAGAACCTTAAGATATAATATACCTAGTCCTTAAGGGTGTCTTAAAAAAGTTAACTATAAAGGTGTAGGTTATAATAAACTGACTTTAAAGTGGAAACTTAAAACTATTAAAGGTGTAGGTTTTAAAAGATTAACTTTAAGAAGAGATGTTCTAGTTAGTTATTACAGGCTTTAAAAACCTTACCCTGTAAGTTTAAGAATTAAGGAAGTTTAAGAAGGACTTTAACTTAAAAATTACTGGGATAGTAAAAGGAGTTAAAGAATTAACCCTTTAAGCCACTTAAACGGTAAAGTAAGCCTTAAAAGGTGAAAGAGAATAAATTAAGAGAATTAAACTGGAGAAATAGAAGTTCTTCTTAATAATACCCTTTAAAACTCTTAAATATTTTAAGTATACTAAATGGATCAGCACCCTTACCTTTTTAAAAGAAGGATAACTTAAATAACTACCTTATATTAAAGTTAGTGTGCTTTAAACTGGTACCTTAAGGGTCCCCTGAGAAGGTATAAAGTAAATACATTAAAGGAGGATTTAAGAGTTAAAAGAAAAGTATTAAGAGTTAGTAAATAAAATAAAGGACCTGTAAGTTAAAGGCCTTACTGTAACGTTTAAAGATAAAGTAATAAAGATTAAGTTATAATTTTATAATAAAGTTTACTTTACTAATTAACTTAAGTACCGATTTGTTAAGGAAGGCCATTTTATAGAAGAATAAGCTAAGTTATTACTACTTAAGTTTTAAAAAGAGGTTTAGGAGAAATAACGTATATAAAGGTAAGTGGAAGAAGAGAAGAAATAAGGCACTACTTCCCTTATCTTATATTTTATAATTACTACACTTATAATTAATATTAACTATCTTAGTTATAAAGATATACTGTAGATTAACTATATATATAATAATTACACTTTTAACTAGTATAACGGACTTAAGGCTCTTTATAACCACTTCCTAAGTATATAAAGACAGGATTACGCTGTTATAAGGGTAGAGTTGGAACTAGCTTACTATTAGGTCTCTTACTCCCTAATAAAAGAATCTAGTAATAAGTGGAAGGTTATTATAATTAACCAAACTCCCGTTACGTGCTAGTAAAGAGGAGTATTTAATAATTATCTAGCCGTAACGTGTTTACTACACCTTTACGGAAAGGCTAGGGAATGGTAAAAGTAAAAGGATTACTAGCGGATTTAAAAGTAAAAAGATATTACTGTAATCTAGTCTTATAAAGCGTATTATTAACTTATTAAAGATTTCCAGAACATTACACTATTTAAAGTTAACTGGACGCTAAAGTATGAAAACTTAAGAAAAGTTAATTGCTAGGTTTATTAAAGCTGCCTGTTTTTTTAAAAGGAATTAGGAAAAGGTTATAAGCCCTTTAAAAGGGCCAGAAACCAGTAATTTACTGGTTAGTAAAAACCTTAAGAAGAAGGAGAGGCATTTAAAGGTTAAGTTAGATAAGACCTTAAGGATAAATAATTATTATAATTTAGATATTAAAGAAGTATAAGTATTATTTTATTAATATTAATATAATAAACGGAAAAGGGAGGCCGTTTAAGGTAAGAGTAGTGATTAATAGTAGGAGTGCTTCTAACCTAATATACCCCTTATTAGTTAACTAAAGGAAACTCCTTAATAAAGAGTATAAAAAGGTTATTCCTATTTAAAATAGGGAAGGAGGCCTGTATTAGTATAATAACAGTAAAGTCACCCACTATTTACCACTTTTAATTAAAGTAGATAGGGATAAATAATAAGTGGATTTTAACGTTATATTAGTTATAAGATATAATATAATCCTAAGTCTACCTTAACTGGAAAAGTATAATCTTATAATTAACTAAAGGAGTAGCTACCTCGCCTTTAGTAAATCCCCTAGCTGTAATTACTATTTAAAGAAAGTTAAGAAGATATTAAACCGTTTTAAAAATGTATAAAGTATTTAAAAGTACACTAAACCCTTAAAACTAAATATAGTTTAAGTTAGGTTTATTAAGACAGTTAGAGGATTAGAAGGTCTACTGTATTACTTAAGTAACGACTTAAAAGGTAAAAAGAAGTAAGAAGCTAATTTATAAATAAGTAAGGAAGTTAACTTATTTAAAGTACTTGTAAAGTATAAGAAGTTTACTCTGTTTTGAAAAAAGGTACTGTAATTACTAAATTATAAACTATAAGATTACGAAATTAAGCTAAAGCCAGGAGTGAAGCTTTATAACTTCCAGCCCTACTATTTAAACACCTAATAGGTTAAAGCCTTAAAGGAGTATATTAATAAAAACCTAAAAAATAAGTTTATTATAAAATCCCAGTCCCTAATAAGGTATTTAATGCTATTTGTCTTAAAGAAGGGAGATAATAAGTTATATATAATTATTAATTACTAAACGTTAAATAAAGATATAATTAAAAACTATTACCTATTACCACTTATTATAAAAATGTAAGAACGGATTATTAAAGTAAATTAATTCTTTAACCTCGATTTCCTTATAAGGTTTAACCACGTTAAAGTAAAGGAAGAGGATAAATATAAGATAGCCTTTTAAACTTATAATAGGTATTACCAGTACCGTATTATGTTAATGGGATTAATAAACACCCCTATAACCTTTTAAAGCCTTATTAACAGTGTTCTCCACCCCTTCCTTAATAAGTTTATCTTTATAAATTTAAATAACGTTCTAATTTATTCTGAAACTTTAAAAGAATATTAAAAATATATATAACAGGTTTTAATAATATTTAAAAAAGCGAAACTAATAGTAAACCTGGAAAAAAACCACTTTTATATTTAGGAACTAAACTATTTAAGGTTTAAAGTAACCTTTAAAAAACTTAAAATGTAATTAGAGAAGATAAAGGCAGTTAAGGACTAGCCTACTTTAAAAAACTAAAAAGAGTTATAAGCTTTTATTAGCTTTATAAACTTTTACTAGTACTTTATTAAGTATTTTACAAAGATTATAAAACTATTATATAAACTTACAGGAGAGGGTAAACTATTTAAGTGGACTAATAGATAGTAAAAGGTGTTTAAGGACCTTAAGTACGCCTTTATTATAACACTAATCTTAACTCTCCCCGATTTCTTAAAGCCCTTTTAAATTAAAACAGACTCCTTAGAATTTATAATTAGTGGAGAATTTAACTAAGTCTAGGACGATGGAAAACGCCACTTAATTGCCTTTTTATTAAAAGGGATCTACAGCCCAGCCCTATAATACCTAATTTATAATAAGGAACTGATAGTGATTATTTAATGTTTTACTAAATGGGTACTGTATTTAAATGGTACAGAAGAACTGGTTTAGGTCTTTTCGGATTATAATAACCTTTAATACTTCTTAACGAAGGAACTTAATTTACAGTAAATATAATAAGCTGAGTTAATAGCCCTGTTCCACTTCCAGATTCACTACGTTAAAGGAAAAGATAATAGGTAAGCTGATACTTTTAATTAAAGACAGGACTATAAGGATGTTAATTTAATCTTAATCCCCGTTACTATATTTAACGAAGTTAAGAACGGTATGCTGGAATACACATTATAAATATTAGATAACTAAATATTAGAATAAATTATTAACGTTTATATAAACTTATAAATAAAATATAATATCTATTAGTAATAACAGGACTTTTAAATAAGAAGGTTAGCGGAAGGTACCTGTAAGTATAAGTGCCTTTTAAGAGATTTCTTAACGTATGTATAAGATTATAAAAAAGAATGTTTAAAGTATTTAAATTATAATAAAACTGGGTATTAGTTAAAACAGCTATTAAATAGTATAGACGGCACGCTTAAACTAAGAGTAAAGCTTTAGTATTAAGAGAAACTGTATATTTATAATTTAAGTAAATGAAAAAAGTACGTTTAGCAGATTTATAAGTCTTGATTTAAAGGATATATAAGCTAAGCTAAGACTCTTACGTAAGTTTAGTAAGCGTACACCTTCCCAGGAATAAAGAAATTAGTTAAGGAAGTGGTTAATAACTGTAATATCTGTTATTAAAAGCAGAATTAATGTTATAAGCCTTATAAACTTCTTAAACCACTCCTTATACCACAGGCGTTATAAAGTTTAATCTTATTTAACTTTATTACTAAAGTTCCAAAGTTTAGGGACCCTGTTATAAGAGTCACCTATAACTAGATCCTTATAGTAGTTAATAGATTAATAAAATAGGCTTACTTTTTATTAACCTTAAAGGACATAACAGTAAAGTAATTTACTTATATCTTTAAGAAAGAGGTAATTTTATAATACCTTTAATTAGATAATATTATTATAAATTAAGATAAACTAATTATGTTAAAGTTCTAATAAGGATTAATGTAAAAGATAGGTGTGAAAAGTAAGCTTTTAACAGCTTTCCACCTATAGACGGATAACTAAATAAAGTAAGTTAACCAGATATTTATAACGTATCTTTAGGCTTATATTAACTTTAAATAAGATACTTAGCTTAAGCTGTTATTAACAGTGTAAATAGCTTATAATATAATGTTAATTAAGTTAATAGGTATGTTACTATTCTTCACTAATTACAGTAAGGAGTTTAAGCTCCGTTAAGGCCTGTTTACTAGCGCCCCCTAAGTTACAGTTTACGCAGACCGGATATAAGAATTACATAATCACCTATAAGCCGAATTTAAGTTTATATGTAAATAAATAAAGAAGTTTATTAATAAATATTAAATTAAACAGCTAATACTTAAGAAAGGACTTTATTATAATAGTAAATAAGTTAAGGGACTGACTCTTTAAAAGGGGGATTATATTTACCTTTTTTTATAAAACCTATATTTAAAACGGCTTAGTAAAAAGCTTAACTTTAAAAGGTACAGACTGTTCTAAATTAAGAAAAAGATCGCTACCTTTAATTATAAACTAGACTTACCTGCTAATATAAAGGTGTGGATTAAGGTTTTTCACATCTCACTTTTAGAACCTGCCTTAAAGGGAGTTCCTTTGGAAAAAAAGATTAAGATTAACGCTAATAAGGATAAATATAACGTTAAGGAAGTTATAAATTTACAGAAGGGAAAGAACACGTTTAAATATCTTGTTAAATGGTTAGATTACGGCCTTAAAAGTAATTTATAAAAGCCAGTTAAAAACCTTAAGTGCCTAAACTTAATTATAGAGTTCTATTAAAAGAATCCAGACTGATTAAAACTAATAATAAGAATTAGAAATAAGATAAGATCTAATATTTAAACTACTATATTAAAAAGTAAGATTACTATAGGACTTAAAGCTTAAAAAGCGGTAGGAAACTCTTTAATAAGTACAGGAGGATATTTATTAGAACCTTAGCTAGGGTTATAAGGACCTTAGACTTAATAAGAAGGCTGACACCTTAGAGCTCTTAGTAAACCTTACACGAGAATAAGTGCTGTTAAGAAAGGAAGTTAGTAAAAGAAAAAAAATAAGTAAAAGTTAACCTAAACCCTTTAACCCTGAAGAATAAGGACTTAAAGTGATAAAAGACTCTTATAGGACTTAAACTTATAAACCCTTACTAAAAGAATTATAAACTAAGTTAAAAAGAGGTTATTAGTTAAGGTAACCCCTTAGAGAAAGAACTAGCAGGTATTTTTATTAAAAAGCCTCCTTAATTAAAAGACTTGCTAGCTTTGGGAGGAGCAGCTAGACAGGCCTCCTCTTACTCCTGGAAATAAAGGATCTTTACCTCCTAACTAAACGTAAAAAAGCTCACTCTTCTATTTTATAGCGTTAGACTTTAATCTGTTTAAGTTAAGTAGCAGCTTTACAAAGCTTTTAAGTTTTCAGTTTTAAGTTTTACATAGCAGCGTTATGCTTAGTGTCGAGACGGTGCTTTTTAGAAAGGAGCCGTTAAAGGAAAGCGTTACTGTAACTAAACGCGTTATATAAAGATAAAGCCCCTATTAGTAAGCATTTAGAATAACTGTCTGATTATATAGTAATAAGATAGGAAAGCGATTTTAAAGAATAATAACCGTAAGGCGACATTTATATTTAAAAGTCGAAGTGAAGTCTATAAGGTTATGGTAATAAGAGGTGCTGTTTTTTAAAGTGCGCTTTTACACACAGTTAGTAGGTATAGTTATGTTAAGAAAGAAGGAACACTTTTACCAGGATTCTTTATAAAAAAAGAATATTAAAGAGGGGGAATTATGTAACAACCTTATAGGCCGTTACTTAAGCTGGAGCGGCTTAATAAATCCCCTGTATAAGGAATAGTGCAGGAAGATAGTATGTATAGTATTACACACTAGGCCAGGGGTGTAAAGACCCGAAGCCCTTATAATTAACTAGCAGTTACTTAATCTTAATAAAGGTGCTTACTTATTAAGTATCTGTGAGACTTTTAAGCAGGAGGTGCTTAGTAGTAGGCTGCTTAGTTCCTTACTAAGTAACAGGCTACTAAGTAAGGTACAAGGTACCTTTAGCTAGTCAGTATAAATAATCATAATTATGCCCATAACCACTGTAAGGGACTCTGGTTCCTCACGTTAATATTCAATTATTTATTTATGTCTTACTGTTTAGACTCACCTCTGTGCATTATAGTGACAGCGACTTACAGTGACATTAAACCCCTGTTTAGGAGTGCTAGCTTAACAAGCCGTCTTCGGAACGCCCCTTACCTGTTAGCATCTGGCCATACGTTCTGTCTTAACCCGTGCCAGTCCTCTCGAGGCCTGTGTCGGGTGCAGGTTGTAATAGCTTGACGTGTGAAAATCGGGGCTCTGCACGCATTATAATTTGCGTGCCGATAGAAAAGCAGTAATATTATCGCTTGTTTAAGACTCTTAATTGTTGAATTTAACGCAGTTAACTAAGAACACAGTAATTGCCGCTATCAAGTCGTGTTCTATTCAGGGAGCTGTCAGAATCTAGCACTCATGGCCAATTGTGGTGATTGTTATATATTGTTGTTGTTCTGTGGAAGAGAATCTCTGGCCTGCAGGGTCCCCTATTGCCAAGCCGGCTACATCCGCGAATGGCTCCAATTGCTTATATAAGCTGACAGGAGCCGTCTTCTCAGC
>Ga0247758_1002154_pt1 | contig 11672 bp, 10 predicted proteins | sample UWRJL156409C4_FD_180950 | JGI IMG/M metagenome (GOLD analysis project Ga0247758, IMG submission 180950) | Plant litter microbial communities from Arlington Agricultural Research Station in Wisconsin, United States - UWRJ-L156-409C-4 | ecosystem: Environmental > Terrestrial > Plant litter >...
CAGGACCGTGAGTTCGGGGTTCTGCAGCGTCCACACGTCGGGTTTCGGCATTCCCGGAGGCGTATTGCCGAAGAGGTTGCGGGCCGCCTGCACAAGCGCCGACACCGGGTTGATCTCGGCGATCGTCTGGAGTACCGGCGGCAGCGTGTCGCTCGGAACGAACGCGTTCGAGATGAACGTGAGCGGAAACAGGATGAGGAACGAGACGTTGTTGATCACCTCGGGGCTGCGCACGCTCATACCCACGAACGCGAGCACCCACGAGAGCGCGTAGGCGAAGATCAGCAGCAGCGCGACCGCGGCGGTCGCCTCCAAGAAACTCGACCGGATGCGCCATCCGACGATGAACCCCGTGATCATCATCACCGCCATCGAGATGGTGTTGATGAGCAGGTCGCCGTTGGTGCGCCCCACCAGCACCGCCGACGGGCTCATGGGGAGCGTGCGGAACCTGTCGATGATGCCGTCTTTGAGGTCTTGTGCCATGGCCGAGCCCGAATAGGTGGAGCCGAACACCACGGTCTGCGCGAAGATGCCGGCCATGATGAACTCGGTGTAGGTGCTGCCCGGGATATCGATGACGCCCGCGTAGACGTAGGTGAACAGCAGCACGAACATGATCGGCTGCAGGGTCGTGAAGACCAGGATGTCGGGCACACGCTTGATCTTGATGAGGTTGCGGCGTGTGGTGATCCACCCGTCAGAGAACCAGTGCGCGATCGATGGGCCGTCGTGGTCCCTGCGCGGCGCGGTGACCGTCGCTGTCGCCGTCATTACACCCTCTCCTTGCTGTCGCTGGACTTCGTGTCGGCAGACTTCGTGTCGGCCGATTTCTGCTCATGGGGTTCTTCTGCCGTCGCGAGGTGGCCCGTGAGTCGCAGGAAGACCTCGTCGAGAGTCGGTCGCCGCATACCCGCGTCGTAGAGGCGGATGTCGAGGTCGGCGAACTCGGCGAGGATGCGTTGCAGCACCATCGGGCCGTCGTCCGCGCTCACGGTCAGCTCGCGGCCGTCGTCGGAGACGGTGGGATCGGAGCTGCCGAACCGCCTCAGCACCTCGAGCCCCGCCTCGCTGTCGCCCGGCGAGACGAGGTTCACTTCGACCCGCTGACCGCCGCTGGAGGCCTTGAGCTCGTCGGAGGTTCCGCGCGCGATCACCGTGCCGAAGTCGATCACCGAGATGCTGTCGGCCAGCTGATCTGCCTCCTCGAGGTACTGCGTTGTGAGCAGCACCGTTGTGCCCTCGCCCACCAGCGTCGTGATGATGTCCCACATGCCGAGGCGACTGCGTGGGTCGAGGCCCGTCGTGGGCTCGTCGAGGAAGAGCACCTGGGGTCGTTTCACCAGCGCGCCGGCGAGGTCGATGCGCCGGCGCATTCCACCGGAGAACCCCTTCACCGGGCGGTTCTGCGCCTCGGTGAGGTCGAAGAGGTCGATCAGCTCCTTGGCGCGGGCCCGCGACGCCCTGGCGCCCAGGTGGTACAGGCGTCCGACCATGTCGAGGTTCTCGAAGCCCGTGAGATTCTCGTCGACGGCGGCATACTGCCCGGAAACCCCGATCGCGGGGCGTATACGCTCCGGGTACTTGAGCACGTCGACACCGCCGATAGACGCGCTGCCTGAGTCGGGTTTGATGAGGGTCGTGAGCACCTTCACCGCGGTGGTCTTTCCCGCGCCGTTCGGACCGAGCAGGGCGGTCACGGTCCCCTGCGGCACACCGAGGTCGAGACCGTCGAGCGCGTGCACGGGATTGGCGTTTTTGGGCGAGTAGATTTTGGTCAGTGCTGTGGCCTCGATGAAATTCACGAATGCTGTCCCTTCGATCTTCCCCCTGAGTTGTGGACACTGTACACAATGAGGGGTGCTGCCACCAGAGGGGTGCGCGAGGCGGCAGGATCTTGTTCGCAGGAGACCGTTTCTCGACGGTGCGCGATTTCCGCGGATTCGACGTGGCGCTACTCGGGTTCGTAGGTCTCTTCTACCGAGCTGTCGCCGCGAGCGGAGACGGTGATGCGCAGCTTCGCGGGTATCTGCTCCTTCATCGCCTCGACATGGCTGATGAGGCCGATCGTGCGACCGCCCTCACGCAGACCGTCGAGGGTGCTCATCGCGATCTCGAGCGTGTCGCCGTCGAGGGACCCGAAACCCTCGTCGATGAACAGTGTGTCGAGGGTTATGCCGCCGGCCTGGTTGGTGACGACCTCGGCGAGCCCGAGGGCCAGCGCCAGGGATGCGAGGAAGGTCTCCCCTCCCGACAGGGAGTGGGTCGGACGAGTGCGCCCTGTGTGCTCGTCGCGGATGGCGAGACCGAGGCCCGACTTCGCATTGCGGTACTGCACCGCGTCGTCGTGCTCGAGTGCGTAACGCCCGGCGCTCATGGTGCGCAGCCGGGAATTCGCGGCCGCGACGATCTCTTCGAGCTGAGCGGCGAGCACAAACGTCTCGAGTCGCATCCGCCTCGTGTTCGGCTCGTCGCCACGCACGACGCTCGCGAGCTGACGCAGCTGCTCGAACTCGACGCGGCGCTGACCGGTTGACTCGCGGTGGTCGCGAGCGGCACGCACAACGGAGTCGAGCTGGCCGAGCCGCTGGCCGAGCGCGCTCGACCGGGCGATGGCGGCGTCACGCTCGTCGAGCGCGGCGGCTCGGGCGAGCCGGGCCGGTTCGACGTCGACGAGATCGTTGGGGGCTGAGGCGATGTCGGGGTCGGAGAGAGTGGCCTGAGCGGTGGCCCTGGCCTCGTCGTGCAGACGGAGGCGTTGTTCGATGGCGGCGATCTGCTCGGCCGTGCGGCGTGCGGCGCGCGCCTCGTCGGCGTCGACGAAGTTCTGCTCGGCGAGCTCGGCCGACAGGGCGGACTCGGTGGCCGCGAGTGTCGAGGCAGAACTCGTCACGGCTGCCTCGGCGTTTATAAGCGCGCGCGCTGCGCCGAGCCGTGCCTCGATCGCGGAGACGCGCTCGGAGACCGAAGCGGAGTCGGCGCGGTGCTTGGCGATGCGCTCGGCGATGCCGGTGCGGCGACTGCGGGTCTCGGCGAGCCCGCGCGCGCACGCGTCTTTGGCCGAACGGAGGGAGTCGATACGCGGTTCGATCTGGGCGATCGTGGCGCGGAGGTGATCGCGTTCTTTCTCGAGGGCGGCCAGCTCGGTGGCCGCCTCACGAGCGAGCGTCAGGGAGCCTTCCGCCTCGGCGACGGCCGCCTCGAGCTCCTGGGTCGTGGAGTCGCCCGCGCGGGCGAGCGCGTCGGCGAGTTCGGCCGACGTGGCAGCGGCCGTGGCATGGGCTGCGTCCATCTCGGCGCGGAGGCGCGTCACCGCGTCACGCGCGCTCTCGATGTCTGCCGCGGTGACCGGGGCATCGCCGAGCACGGCCGGCGACGGATGCCCCGTCGACCCGCAGACCGCGCAGGGATCGCCGTCGACGAGCTCGAGGGCGAGTTCGGCTGCATAGCCGGAGAGGCGGCGTTCGAGCATCGAGTCGAGCTCGACCGCAGCGGCGGTGTGCGCCGCGCTGGCCCGCCGCTCGGCCACGTCTGCAAGCTCGAGCCGGGTGCGCGCCTCGGCGGCCGAGCGCGCGGCGGCGCGCGCACTCGTGGCCCTGGCGAGCGCCTCGGCGGCGGGATCGCCGCCCGCGGCACGCACTGACGCCTGCGTCACACGGGAGGCGAGGGTGTCGAGTTCGTCGGGGAGGGTGCCGGCGAGAGCGAGTGTCTCGGCGAGGGCGGCTTCGGCGGCCTGCGCCTCGGCGGCGAGCCGGTCGAGATCGGCGTCGAGGGCGGGCAGTGTGCGCTCGTCGACGAGCACGTCGGCGAGGGTGCCGAGGGTCGAGGCGAGGGTGTCGACGACTTCGGCCACGGGGGTGGCGTCGTCGAACGGCTCGTAGACGGCGCGTGCGGCGGCGGCCACGGCGGTGGCGTCGTCGACCGCGCGTGCGGCGGCCGTGACTCCGGAGAGGAGGGGCCATACCGGGGCGGCCCGGCGCGCGGAGTCGAGGGTGGCACGATCGGAGGTGACGGTGGCCGCGTCGTCGTCGAGGGTCGCTATCGCGGCGGTCGCCAGCGCACGGCGGGACTGCAGCGCGCGGGTGTCGAGCAGCGTGCGGTGTTCGATGTCGGCGGCGGAGAACGCCACGTCGGCGACGGCCGCAGCCCGCTCGCTGTCGACGTGCTGTGCGGCGAGGCCGGCGCGACCGTCGTCGAACCAGTCCTGCCCGGGATGGTCGGGAACCTCGTCGAGTTCGAGCAGCCTCGCCGCCTGGGCGACGTGCTGGGTCAGGATGTCGTCGGCGCCGGCCAGTTCGGCCTGAAGGACCTTGCGCCGGTCGTCGAGCGAGACCTCGATCTGCTCGAACCTCTTCGAACCGAACAGTGTGCGCAGAACAGACTGACGGTCGTCGTTCTTCGCGAGGAGAAACTGCTGAAATCGGTTCTGGGCGAGCAGCACCACCTGCAGAAACTGGTCTTTGGTGAGGGAGACGATCTCGGCGAGGTCGTGGGCGACGTCGACCGGCTTGGCGGCGAGCACCTCGCCGTTGCGGCTGAGAGACGCCTCGTGTGCCTGCTTGGTGGTGCCCGCACGCTTCTTCTTCGGGCGCAGGTACTCGGGCACGCGGCGCACCGAGTAGTCGATGCCGCCGACCGTGAACTCGAGTTCGACGAAAGTCGGGTCGTCGTCGTCGCAGTGGTCGCTGCGCAGCTGTGCCTGCGTGCCGTCGTAGCGAGGCACGCTGCCGTAGAGCGCGAAGCAGATCGCGTCGAGGATGCTCGACTTGCCCGCTCCCGTCTTGCCCGTGATGAGAAAGAGCCCCGCGTCGTCGAAGTGCGAGAAGTCGACGACCTGTTCGTTCTTATAGGGCCCGAAGCCGGCCAGGGTGAGTCTGCGTATTCTCACGCTCGTGCCTCCTCAGCGGCCTGCTCGGCGACGACCTCGTTGATCACAGCCGTCTCGAAATCTGACGGCCCGACACCGTTGCGCACGAGTTCGAGAAAACCGGACACGATCTCGGTGTCGGTCTTCTTCGCGATGCGCTCGCGATAGGTGACGTCGGCGGCTTCGGATGCGACGAGCGGGCGGTACTCGAGCGTCGCGCAGTGCGGGAATCGGCCCTGCAGGCGACGCATCGCATCCATCGGGCGCACCCGGTCGGTGAGGATCGCCGCGACCCAGTCGTTCTCGACCGCCGCGTGCTCGGCGGAGCCGAGGAGGTCGTCGAGCTCGCCGGTGATGAGGCTGAGCCGACGGGGAACCGGCAGGTCGAGCCACTCGACGGTGTCGACTCCCCCGGCATCGAGCTCGACGATCCAGCCGCCGCGGGGTTTGCGTGCCTCGCCGAAAGAATAGTGCAGCGGTGCGCCGGAGTAGCGAACACGGTCGGTGAGGGTGGCGCGCCCGTGGATGTGGCCGAGCGCGACATAGTCGGGTCCGTCGAACACGCTCGCGGGAACGAGGTTCAGGCCGCCCGAGGTGATGTCGCGCTCGACGTCGCTCGCCTCGTCGTGTGCCGCGACGCCGGAGGCGAAGCAGTGCGAGAGCACCACGTAGCGTGATTCGCGAGCCGCGGCATCCGCCCTGATCGCCTCCATGGCGAAGCCGAGCACCTGCTCGTGGCTGCGCAGGTCGGCCTCGGGGTGGTGGTGACGAAAGATCGACGGCTCGAGGTAGGGAATGCCGTAGAAGAGAACAGGACCGTAGGCGTCGTCGATCGTGATCGGCTCGAGGTACTGGTCGGGTCGGGTGACGATGTGTATGCCCGCGAGCGTCGCCCACTCCGACTGGAAGCCGAGCCGTGTGGCGGAGTCGTGGTTGCCGCTCGTCACGACCACCTCGGCGCCCGCGGCACGGATCTCGCGCAGGGCGGTGGAGAGCACGCCGAAGCTCTCGGCCGACGGCATAGACGAGTCGAAGACATCGCCCGCGACGAGCACAACGTCGATCTCGCGTTCGCGCACCTCGTCGACGAGGGCGGCGAGCACCACACGCAGGTGTTCGAGCGTCAAATGCCCGTGAAACGTGCGCCCGATGTGCCAGTCGGAGGTGTGCAGGATCTTCATGCTTGCACGCTACCCGCGACCCCCGACGCGGTGCGGCAGCCGCACCGGGGTAGCGCATAGGCTGGAAACATCATGCGACTCCTCCTGATCCGTCACGGCCAGACTCCCGCCAACGTGCTCGGCCAGCTCGATACGGCACACCCGGGACCGGGACTCACCGAGCTCGGGATGCGCCAGGCCGCCGAGATTCCGAAGGCCCTGCGCGACGAGAAGATCGACGCCGTCTTCGCGTCGACTCTGGTGCGCACGCAGTTGACCGCTGCGCCTCTCGCCGCCGCCCGCGGTCTCTCTGCCACGGTGCTCGGCGGGATCCACGAGATCGAGGCCGGGGCCGTCGAGGGACTCAGCGACCGCGACTCGGTGCGCATCTACCTCGAGACGGTGTTCGCCTGGGGTTCTGGCGACCTCGACTTCGTGATGCCTGGCGGCGCAGACGGCCACAACTTCTTCGGCCGGTTCAACGCCGACATCGCCGAGATCGCGGAGTCGGGAGTCGAGACGGCCGCGGTCGTCAGCCACGGCGCCGCCATCCGCGTCTGGGTCTCGGGCAACGCGACCAACGTGCCGCGGAGCTTCGCCGGCGAGCACGATCTCGGCAACACAGGCATCGTCGTGCTCGACGGATCGTTCGACGACGGCTGGCGGCTGCTCGAGTGGGAGAGCACACCCGTCGGTGGCGCCGACCTCGACGACCTCGCCCCCCGACCCGACCGGCGAGACGCTCGACGAGGCGCGAGGCTAGCCCTGTCGCGCCGCATCGGCGCGATACCGTTCAGGCGGAGTGGCCGACCGCCAGATCGCGGTTGGCGAGCACCTCGTCCATGTGGGTCTCGGCCCACGACTTGAGGCCGCGGATCAGCTGCAGGAGCGAGAGACCGAGGTCGGTCAGTTCGTAGGTGACGGTGACCGGAACCGTCGGAGTCGCGGTGCGCGAGACGAGTCCGTCGAGCTCGAGCGAGCGCAACGTCTGAGTGAGCATCTTCGGGCTGACTCCGGCGAGCGTCCTTGCCAGCTCGGAATAGCGCATCGCCCGAGGGTCTCCCGAGCAGTCCGGCCCGCTTCCCAGCGCGGTGACGATCAGCGTCACCCACTTGTCGGAGATGCGATCGAGCAGCTTCTGGCTCGGGCACACCGCCAAGAAGGCGTTGTACTTCGCTTTGCTTTCGGCTCTCTTATCGGCTGCCGTCATTGTGGCCACTGACCGTTCCCCTTACCTGCCGGCGACTAACGCACTTCGCAGTGCGTACTTCCCGAACGGAAGTTGCCTATCAATACTGAAGTAACACGCCGTTTGGCACCACCCCTGAAGTCTTGTGAAAGGCACAATCGTGAATTCGACCCCCGCAGCCCTCCCCGGCGGCACCTGGATGCTCGGCGACCTCGCCGTCTCCCGTTTCGGCTACGGCGCGATGCAGCTCGCCGGTCCGTGGGTCATGGGTCCGCCGGCCGACAGGGACGGCGCGCTCGCGGTGCTTCGCGCGGCCGTCGAGCTGGGCATCACCCACTTCGACACCAGCGACGCCTACGGCCCGCGGTTCACCAACGACGCCATTCGCGAAGCACTGCACCCCTATTCCGACTCGGTTCACATCTCCACGAAGGTCGGGGGTACGCGAGACGCCCAGGGCGGCTGGCCGACTGCCCGGCGGCCGGAAGACCTGCGTGAACAGGTTCGGCACAATCGAGAAGCACTCCGTCTCGAGACGCTCGATCTGGTCAACCTCCGGCTCGGCAACGCCGAGGGTGTCGTCCCCGAGCCGATCGCAGAGTCATACGAAGCACTCGTCGAGATGCAGAACGAGGGTCTGATCCGGCACCTCGGTGTGAGCAACGCCACCACCGACCAGGTCGCAGAAGCGATGGCCATCTCGCCGATCGTTATGGTTCAGAACATGTACAACATCGCTTCGCGCCAGGATGACCCGCTGGTCGACATGCTAGAGCGAAGGCATCGCCTATGTGCCCTTCTTCCCGCTCGGGGGCTTCAGCCCGCTGCAGTCCGCAGCGCTCTCGGCCGTCGCTACGCGCTTGGAGTCCACACCGATGTCGATCGCGCTCGCATGGCTGCTGCAGCGTTCGCCGAACATCCTGCTGATACCCGGAACGTCGAAAGTGGCCCACCTCCGCGAGAACGTCGCGGGCGCCGGGGTGACGCTCGCCGCCGACGACGTCGCCGAGCTCGACGCGATCGGCGGCTAACGCCAGCCGGCCGCCGGCGCCACGTGCTTCACGATGCTCTCGAGCAGTGCGGCGTTGTAGTCGACTCCCAGCTGGTTCGGAACGGTGACCAGCACCGTGTCGGCGGCCTGCACCGCGGCATCCCGGGCCAGCTCCGCGGCGATCACGTCGGGTTCGCCGATGAAGCTGCGCCCGAAGCGCGCGAGTCCGCCGTCGAGGTGGCCGACCTGGTCTTTGCCCTCGACCTGGCCGCGCAGGCCGAAGTAGTTGCGGTCGGCGTCGGAGACGAGCGGGATGATGCTGCGGCTCACCGACACACGCGGCTCGAAGTCGTGGCCCTGCTCCTTCCACTCGTCGCGGAAGATCTGGATCTGCTCGGCCTGCAGCTCGTCGAACGGCACGCCGGTGTCTTCGGTCAGCAGCGTCGAGCTCATGAGGTTCATGCCCTGCTCGGCCGCCCACTTCGCGGTGGCGCGTGTGCCGGAGCCCCACCAGATGCGCTCGCTGAGGCCCGGCGACTGCGGATCGATCGCGAGCCCGCCGCCCATCCCGCCGGTCATCTGCGGGTTGGCCTGCGCGACCGCGGCGCCGTCGATCGCTGCCCGGAAGATCGCCGTGTGCCTGCGGGCCTGGTCGGCATCCGTCTCTCCCTCGGCGGGTCCGTAGCCGAACGCCTCGTAGCCGCGCACGGCCGTCTCGGGCGAGCCGCGGCTGAGCCCGAGCTGCAGCCGGCGGTCGCTGATGAGGTCGGTGATCGCGGCCTCCTCGGCCATGTAGAGCGGGTTCTCGTAGCGCATGTCGATCACGCCGGTGCCGAGCTCGATGCGGCTCGTGCGCGCGGCCATCGCCGCGAGCAGCGGGAACGGCGAGGCGAACTGCGGCGCGAAATGGTGCACCCGAACGTAGGCGCCGTCGACGCCCACCTCTTCGGCGGCGACCGCGAGCTCGATTGCCTGCACGAGGGCGTCCTGCGCGGTGTGCACGAGCGAGCCGGGCACGTCTTGGTAGTGGCCGAAAGAGAGATATCCGATGCGCTTCATGATGGATGCAGCGTAGTGGGGTCGCGCACTATTCCCGATGCGTACGCATAGAGAACGGGCGAGACCGGGTCTACCCTTGACGGTATGGCCAAGCAATTCAGCAACGAACCCGACGCCGGCCGCTACGCCCTCCGTGACGGCGACACCCTGCTGGCGACAGTCGACTACACGAGCAACGGCAGTGCCATCTCGTTCACCCGGGCATTCACCTCACCCGATCATCGAGGACAGGGTCTCGCCGCCGAGATCGTCGAGTTCGCGGTCGACGACGTGGAGAAATCGAGCGACCTGCGCATCGTGCCGATGTGCTGGTACGTCGGCGAGTGGTTCGACAAGCACCCCGAGCGTTCGGGCCTTCTGACGAGGTAGCCGCCGTGCCCGCGCGTTTTCGAGACCGGATCGACGCCGGCAGACGACTCGCGGATGCCCTGCGAGAGTTCAGAGGACCGCAGACGATCGTGCTCGGTCTGCCTCGGGGCGGCGTGCCGGTCGCCCGGCAGGTGGCCGACGCGCTCGGAGCGCCGCTCGACGTGCTCGCGGTGCGCAAACTCGGAGGTCCGAGGCATCCAGAATTCGCCGTCGGCGCCATCGGCGAGACCGGGGTGCGCCTCGTCGACCCCGAGGCGGTGCACCTCACCCGCCTGGGCGCCGACGAACTGGCGTCGGTCGAAGAGAGCGAGCGTCTCGAGCTCGCCCGCCGCCTGCGCCTCTACCGCGACGGGAGGGAGCGACTCGACCTCGACGGGCAGCGCGTGATCGTGGTCGACGACGGGGTCGCCACGGGAGCGACCGCCGCGGTCGCCTGCCGGGTGGCCCGCCGGCTCGGCGCGGCCGAGGTCGTTCTCGCCGTGCCCGTCGCCCCGCACGACTGGGAGTCGCAGCTCGCGGGAGAGGCCGACCGGTTCGTCGCAGTGATGACCCCGCGCGACTTCTGGGCGGTCGGCCAGTGGTACGAGAATTTCGCGCAGACCACCGACGACGAGGTCGTGGCGCTCCTCGCTGGGAGGAACCCTCAGAATCGGGGGCACGATCGGTAGCATCGACCGCAGATTGTGCACACACCCCGATCGCGGGCCGCGGGGCGTCGGTAGACTCGGCCCAGAGCGACGCGAGGGGGTTGCAGGGTGACGACAGTCGAGAACGCCACCGGTGTCGCGTCGACTCCCGCCTCCTGGTATCCGTGTCCCGTCGACTCCCGGCTGCTGCGGTGGTGGGACGGAACGGTGTGGACCGCACACACCATGGACGTCGCCGCTACTCCCGACGCCGTCGCCGAGGCCGTCGTGGAGGTCGCCCAGGCCGAAGCCGAGGTCACCGTCTCGGTGCGGGCCGCGTGGTCGCCCGTCGAACGCAAACGGGACTTCGAGATGCCCTCCTACACGCCCATGGGCTCGGTGGCGCGCCCCAGCGAGGCGCAGATGCTGTCTCTGCTTGTGGGAACGAGTGCGACCACGGGATGGGTGTGGCTGATGGCGGCCACTCCCCTCGCTCACGCCGGCTCCGTCGCGTTGATCGCCGTCACCGTCGACAGCTCGGCCGACTGGGGCCGCTTCCTCTGGGCCGGCCTGACGGTGCTGCTCTACCCGCTCTTCGCCCACGGCGACGGCCGCGAACTGCGCCGACGTCGGCTCGCGAGCGTCGCCGGCGCCTGGGGCCTGCTGCCTCCCGTCTACCTCTCCCTGCGCACCGCACGCGTCGGGCGCTCGTCGGTCGGTCCCCTGATCTCCTGGATCGTTCTCACGCTCGCCGCTTCGGCGCTCGTCGCCGCCCGGCTCCTGCCGTAACTGCGGCTCGCGGGGGTGACCTGCTGCGAGACTGGGGGTATCGATACTCTCACCGACTTCTTCAGCACCCTGTTCACACCCACCGCTCCCCTCGACATCCCGCCGCTCGCGCTCGTCGCGATAGTCGCCGTCGCGGCCCTGCTCAGCATCCCGCGTCTCACCTGGCAGTGGTTCGGCCTCTTCGCCACGCTTGTGCACGAGCTCGGGCACGCCATCGCCGCGATCCTCAGCGGGCGCGTCGTGAACGGGATCCGCATCCGGCGCAACCACTCCGGCGACGCCATGAGCACCGGCCGCGGGGTTTTCGGCACGGTGCTGAGCGGCATCTTCGGATATCCCGCTCCGGCGATCGTGGGCGCCGCGCTGCTCTGGTGCGTCTTCAACGGCTACACCGCTGCCGCCCTGCTGATCGGCGGCGTCATCCTGGTTCTCACGGTGCTCGTGATCCGCAACCTGTTCGGGGTGCTCGTTGTGCTCGCATCCGCGGGAGTGTCCGCCCTGCTCTGGTTCTGGGCGACAACCGAGGTGCAGGGCTACGCGCTGCTCGTTCTCGGAGTGGCGTTGCTCGTCGGCTCGGTGCGCGGGCTCGTCACGGTTGTCGGAGTGCACACCTCGAGACGTG
>Ga0247758_1002161_pt1 | contig 11628 bp, 5 predicted proteins | sample UWRJL156409C4_FD_180950 | JGI IMG/M metagenome (GOLD analysis project Ga0247758, IMG submission 180950) | Plant litter microbial communities from Arlington Agricultural Research Station in Wisconsin, United States - UWRJ-L156-409C-4 | ecosystem: Environmental > Terrestrial > Plant litter >...
ACGGCGCCAAATCTCTCAGCCGCGTCCTCGGCTCCCAAGGCCAGACCACCGTCCTCGCGCCATTCCTCGCCTACGGCCACATTCGCTACAACGCCAACCGCGAGACGCCCCGCGCAAGCACCCCCCTCTCCGTCTCGGGTATTGCCGCGCTGCGGGAACGCATTCTAGCCGTGGTGCCGCCGCTGAAAGCAGGGCTGCTAGTGATCTACTCGCATGCGCTGGACGAGTTAGAGCTCGCGCTCGTGGCGCGACAAGATGCCGGGACGCCGAGGGATGTGCTGGACGCGATGCTTTGGCTTTGGGAGGTGTCTGATTCGCTGGTGCCGCTGTTGAAGTCCTCTGACCCGGCGGGGTCGGGGTCTTCCCCGGTGGGGTCGGGGTCTTCCCCGGTGGGGTTTGACGGCGGAAATCAAAGTCAGAATCATAACGGAGATGGGAATGGGGAGGGTCAGGCAACAGGGCCGGCGCAAGAGGCGGTGGCAATCTTTGCGCACTTTAGCATCTTGCTCAGACACCACGAGAGTCACTGGTGGTTACAGGGGTGGGCGGAGCATTTGATATCTAGGGCGTACGAGATTCTCGATGCTGAACACCGCAGCTGGATCGAGTGGCCCATGAACGAAGTAGGGTGGATGCCGCCAGCGGGGGGATCATGATCTGGTTAAATTTGATAGTCCTAGTAGTGTATGTAAATACATGGATACCATCCGCCGAATGCACCCAGTATTAATACTCTCGATCCCTATGCTTTCTTTCCTTTCCTTCGCGGCAAATGTTCATCAGGATATGATACAGTCGCCCAAACACCGCCGCGCCATCCAACACCGCTCCCACTCCAAACGCTGCCGCTAATACCCATCTTAACGCTCAGGTACATGTACGCCGCGAAGCAATCATCACTAAAACTCTTTATCAGGAACGAATATCCCACAGGAAGCGAAAAAAGACAAGACATATGAAAAAGAAAACAGAACGACCGCTGAGATTTCTCCAATCTTAAGGTACCAAGACCCCATCGACACCACGGGGCGACGTATTGGCTGTGTTTTCCGACAGCCGGCAATCCTAGAAAGGCCCAACGTAAAGATTGCGTCTCTGGTCTAGTAACTCCTTTTCCGAATCGTGAACTGAACGCTCAAATCTCTCATGATGCTGAATTAGGCGACCGCCTTGGTCTTCTCCTTCACCTTGACCTTCTGGTCGTGCATGTACTCGCGGAATCCACGACGGATATGCTTCCGGGCCCGCTCGCCGCGCAATGATGTCAAGATACGCAGAGGCGCGTGGAAGCTCGCAGCGTCATCATCTGACGACGACACCTTCTGTCGTGGCTCCTTGGCGTTCGGGTCTCTGGTGCCCACCGGCGTCGCGGCCTCGGTATCCTCAGCGTCAGTCTTGGCTGCCTTCTTCTTGTGCCACGGCATGCGGATCTTGATATTAGGTATGCAAGCGGCCACCCACTCATCGGGCACCTTCCGGATGAATGCACCGAAGGGCAACGAGATGGCACCAAGAGCAATGGAAAGGCCCCACTCTTTGCCGTTGAGAGGTGTAATCTTGAAGGCAGGACCACCGACAAAGATGATGAGGACTTGCCCGCCGACCATAATGATGTTGATGCCGATGAAGAACCAGTTGCGCGTGATACCTTCGAAGACGTTGAGTCTGTTGTCGAGACGGCGGTTATTCAGTTCGTTGAAGATTTGCAGCCAGACAAACGTGTTGAAGATGAGTGTGCTCAGCGACTTTCTCTCTTCCTCGGTGTGGTAGCCCATCAGATTGCCGCCAGCAAAATGCAGAACAAGCGTAATAGCAAGCTGGCAGATCGCCTGTCCGAAGATCATCTTGTACATCCGTAGGGTAATTAAAGGCGCAGACTTCCTATCCGGCTTACGGTCCAGGATCGATGGTGCCGGGGGATCGGTAGCAAGCGCCAAGGCTGCGAATGTATCCATAATCAGGTTGACCCAGAGCAATTGGACGGCGTTCAAGACAGATTCTTCCTTGTCGCTGGCGACTGCGGAGATGAAGGTGAGGACAACGGCCGTGATATTGACCGTCAGTTGGAACTGTTCACAAGTCAGCAAAAGCTCAGCATGCTTGTGTTGCAAGCATCACAACTTACCTGCAAGAATTTCTTGACAGCATCGTTCACAGCTCGTCCCCAGCTGATTCCCTTGACAATGGAGGCAAAATTGTCGTCCATCAAGATGATCGCGGCCGCTTCTTTGGCTACCTCAGTACCCGCAATTCCCATAGCAAAACCAATATCGGCCATCTTGAGAGCAGGTGCGTCGTTCGTGCCATCGCCAGTGACGGCAACAGTCTCGCCGAGCTCCTTGAGAGTGCGAACCAAGATTCTTTTATCCTCGGGGCTTGAGCGGGCAAGTACCTGCAGCTTCGGCACAAGTTCGATGAGTTCTGCCTCGGTCTTGCGGCGGAAGACGGGGCCTTCCATTGCGATACCACCTGTCTCAGGCGTGTAGATGCCGCATTCTCTTGCAATGGCCTTGCCAGTGAGGATGTTGTCACCAGTGACCATGCGTACGAAAACACCAGCGCGATGACAGTCGATAATAGCTTGCTTAACCGTGGGTCGGAGCGGGTCCTTGATACCGTAGATCGCAACCAAAGTCATGTCCTTGTGTACCTTGTTGAATTCCTTAGCTGACAGCTCCGTGACGCCCTCGAGCTCCTTCGGCGGCCAAGACTCGAAATCGCGGTATGAAGAGCCAATTGTTCGGAGTGTCTGGCCAGCGTACGAGGTGATCGTTTCCAGGAGCATCTCCTGGTCGTCTGCGGTGAGGTCGGTAACAGCCAGTTCCTCTCCCTCGGGATTGGTGATTACTTTGGTGCAGTTGGCAAGAAGGATTTCGGAGGCACCCTTGACGTATGCTCGGAACTTTCCGTCCGGAAGCTTGACAACGGTAGCCATGTATTTAACGGCAGAATCAAAAGGCACAACCTGAACCACGTTGGAGTTCGAGCGCTCTTCCTGAACCGGCGCGGAGCCAAGATGGTCCCGAGAGAGAGTCAGTAGGGCCACCTCCGTTTTGGAGCCAATGAATGTCTTTTCGCCGTCCACATCACCCTCGAAAGCAGTCGAGTTGACAGCGTTGGACTGAATGAGCAGTTTCTTGACGGTGGATCCTAATCCCTTCGCGAACTCGGCGACGGGCACGTTGGGGACGGTGTTAGCGACCTTGGGCTTCTCCTCTGGCTCCTCCAAGGGGGTTTCTGTTCCGCCAAAACTGATGCTCTTTCCAAGAGTTGTCGCCACAACAGTCATTTTGTTTTGTGTGAGAGTACCTGTCTTGTCGGAGCATACCGTAGTGGCGTTACCCATGGTCTCGCAGGCCTTCAGGACGCGAACCAAGTTGTTGTCTTTCATCATTCGAGTGGTAGCAAACGCCAGAGCAAGAGTCACAGCCAGCGGCAAGCCTTCGGGGACAGCGACGACGACGACCGTGACCGAGGTGATGAAAAGGCGCAAGAAAGTCTGGCCCTTTTGGTCCGCATTGTCGGGATTGTTGGGCAGCCCGGCGCAAAACTTGATGAGCAAGATGATGAATAGTAGTAGGGCCGCGCCGCCACCGAGCTTGGCGATCCAGTCGGCAAGGTTGTTAAGCTTCTTCTGGAGGGGCGTATCTTCCTGCTCGGTCTGCATGGCCATTGTGATGCGTCCATAGCTAGAATTGACGCCCACGGCGGTGACCAAGAACGTGCCCGTGCCCTCGTTGATCTTACTGCCGGAAATGATGAAGGGGTCAAGCTTCTCCACGTTGTCCGGCACCTTGCCTCCGTTGGCGATCTCTTGGAGAGTGTTGAACACCTCGTCGGCAGGGAACTTCTTCAGCAGATCCGATTCACCCGTGGCGGACGATTCGTCGCACTTGATAGAGTGTCCAGAGATGAAGATGCCGTCAACAGGCACAAGATCGCCGGTGCTCAGATGCATCACATCGCCAACGTTGATATCGAAGACAGAGATTTCGACAGACTTGCCGGAGCGGATTACTTTGGCGGTGCGGTCATTGTGCTTCTCGTTCAATTTATTGAACTGGCGCTCCATCTGCCAGTCGTTCAGAGTGCCAACCACCACGACAATGACAATGGCGGCAATGATGGCCACGCCCTCGACCCACTCGAGCTTGGCGGCGCCATCGGTATGAGGGACGCCGACGGTCTGGTAGATACCGAGCGCAAGCGACACGATGGCGGCCGCGGTAAGCAGAATCAGAACCTTGTCGTTGTAGGTGATCCACGCCAGCTCCCAAATCGTCTTGCTCTTCTTCTCGGGCAGCGTGTTGTCCCGGAAGACGTGTTTCCTGTCGCCGAAGGGGGTGCCGGCGGGATATTGGGTAGCGGGCGGCAATGCCGCAGGGTTGCCGGCTTTGGGGACGGGCTCAACGTCGCCATTCGCGCCATACTTGGGGGTGCCCTTGGGCGCAACATCCTCGAAGGCGACAGGGCTGTCGATGCTAGTCTCGTCGGCGCTCAGGCCGGTGTCGCGATTTGTCTTGAGGCCCTTCTCGAGGCCGACCAGGCCGCCGAGTGCGTAAAAGGCGTCGAGGCTCTTGGGGTTCAGCAGCTTGGAGAGCTGGCCGGGGCTGAAGGCGAACTTGTTGTCGGGGACGACAAACATGTCCTCCGTGCCGGGGTCGGGGGTGAACGCATCCTCGATGTCAAGCCGGAACCCGGCACCGGTTGACTCGGCAGTGGTGCGCGGCGCATCGTTCTTGGGAGTTGGGGGTGTGGAGCTGGATGAAGGCCGCTGGTAATTGGACGCGACAGTCAGCAACAGCCTGACTTGTGACATGCGAGCGCGAGGAAGGTTTTGTTATGGGGACGCCTCAAGATCTCGATAAACAACTCCATCGGTTCCTGCAGCAAGCTCGGGAATGCGACAGCGAACGAAAACACACGAAACTTACCTCCTTTCCTGGGGGGGGCTCGGAATCCGCCATGCTTAATTGACACGGGGCTGAAATAAAGTATTACTCAATCAGAACGAAGATGCATCAGGGAGAAAGTAGAAGGAGGGGGGACGAAGAAAAGCGCGAAGATAAGGCAAAACGTTGCTGGCCAGCAAAAAAAAAAAAGCTGATGTGGGCGCGTCGCACAGCAGAGGCCACTCTTCTCGGAGGTGTGTGTCTGGCAGCACTACTGAGTACGATGCATGTGCGCCCAATCGAACAGCGGACAATGAAAACAAAAACGAGGAAGTGCTGCGGCAGCGGTGGGCGCAGGATGACGGGTTGCTCTGGAATCCCGTTGCCTTGATTCCCATCCAACTGAGGCGAGCAGCAGTTTCGGCGCGGCGCGCTTGGCGGTCAGGTACAGCCGAGGTACCCCTAAGGACAGTGCTTTGTGCCTAACGTGGTCTCGGTCTGGCGGTGAGTAGCAAGGCACAGAGGGCCTACTGCGCCCTGGAGCGACGACACCTTGGCAATGGGGCCCGAGCCTGCACTGTGCTCACACTGTTATGCAAGTACCACAAGGAAACTCCTAGCTGCTTGGCATCACGGCTCGCACTCTGCTGCCAAGTCAAAATGAAATCTAGGCCTTGTTAAGGCGCCTTGGCAAATGCGCTGCCAGCAAAGAGATCATCGTCATTGCTCCATTTCCTCGATTGAACAAAGGAGCCTACGTAATGGGAGCCACCGGCCAGCTGGAGCAAACACCCCGTGTCTGAGACGCTTCGGCCGGCGGTCATCTGATATTCTTATTCTTCGGTCACTCGAAAGACTGGCCAGCGCATTTGCTGCCCGGCGCGAAGGGATGCCAAAGGCCCAAAGCGCGACCAGAGATTGGTCAATTCCGGCGAAGAGTCTCCGGAGTCTTATTAGGGCCAGCCGCGAGGAGCTGGAAATTTAGGCCAACTGGGATCAGTGACGTTGATCACGGTGGCCAACCGAGAGCGGGTGGGAATTTGAAACAAGTCCGATCCACTGATTGGATGTCAACGGAGGCCTCACTTTTGCAGCACGCTGATGGCCAGGTTGTGTCGCCCGACAAACTGGACCGATTCAAACTCTCCAGTTCGAAGCGATCTCGGTGGCCAATGGCAGCCGAGAACGCATGCATGATGCAGCCACGGTTGCTCCTCCAACTTTCGCTACCAAGCCACGAAAGCCACGACGCGGTGAGGCCAATTCGTATCAAACCCCGCGTATCAATGACGAGTTGCCATCCCATTGATAAATACCACGCAGTTCCTCCCCATCGTCCCCGCCAGGCTGTGCAAGAATGGAATGCGCCGAATGCCCCTCACTCAGGTCCGGGAAGAGGCGAACTGCGATTGTATGAACAAGCGGACAGTGCGCTCGCCGCGAGACGCGTACGGTGCGTCAAATGAATCGTGCTGCGAGTTAGAGGCGGGATGCGGGTCGGGAGAATGCTGCTGCTGCTGACTGCTGTCAGCAAACAGAGCAGTGGTAGGTCGTAACGGGCATGATAGCGGTTCACAGACGAAAACAATGGCACATCACAGCAGCAGAGGGTTCAGTCCGGCATAAATGCATGTGGCCCGACTTGTGCTAGGGATCCACAGACACACGCTGGTCTCATTTCGGAAAGGTGTTGCAGATTTACAGGGTACGTTACGGGTATCTGAGTTCGGCGGAGACATCATCTCGGATCTCGTATGAGGTCAGCAAGACAGCTTCCAACACCAGCTCCAAAACCGAAGCCGTTGGCCTGGCCAGCTACACGATGACCAACGCGCCAGCATGCAATCCGTGCCAACTGATTCAGCAGCAGCCTGCGAGCGCTAATTATACAGCCCACGCCTCATATATCCCTCGGCGTGGGAGATTGATTCTGTTGCATCGGAGGCCGTTGGCCCAGCGGACTTTCAACGACTCGATGCTGCTGCGCCAGCGCTTCCAGATCTCAGAAACCGACTATTTGATAGGATAAAGCTTGGCTGCGCAGTCCATGCCCTGAATGGTGGAGTCGGCATGGAACCCATGGTGGATTAGGCTGGGCCAGGCTCAGCTGAACTTTGCAACATTGAGCAGGAACTCCATGAAGGCGGCGCCCGTCTCCACCGTGCTCAGCAGATGACTCTCCACAGTTGGATAGAACAAGCAGCGAGCGTCGAAGTTTGCCGCGCCAAACTCGAGGGTGAAGCCGTTGGCCCACTTCGTCACCGGGTCCAGCAACGACCGGTACATGGCATGGTCCGACGCCGCCCCGGGCGCCGGATACAGACCGGCTGACTGCTGCGCGTAATACTGCCGTCCCCCAGAGGCCACCATGGCGTCGACCATGCCCGCCGCCGTGAGGGTCGATGCATCGTACTCGTGCTGGTCGTAGTACTCGCTGTACACATACCCCAGCGCTCGGTTGTTGGGGATTGCCCCCCGTTTCCCATCGTACGCAGGGTTGAGCAAGTTCATGCTCTTGTCTTTGCCCTGGTTTGTTTCGTGGCCCCAGCCGTAGAGCATCACACCCGCCATCGAGTGGACATCCAGGAACCACCGGAGATCAGGCATCTGATCCATGGTCCAGACAATGTTTTTCGACTCCGGCTCGGAAAGGGGCTCCGTCCCTTTGAAGAGGATCGAGCTAGGATCAGCCGATATGGCGTCATCAGTTGTGTTTGGCGCCATGGCTTTGGCATTGTCCCACGCCGGGGGGAAGTTGCGGTTCAGATCAATACCGACGCTGTTGGTGTCGTTTGGCAGGGCGCTCGCTTGGTTGCGGTTTTTGCGCCAGCATGAGTCGGTCGCGTGGTCGTATGCAACGCCATCGGGGTTGACAAGCGGGAGAACGACGACGCCTACTGAGCGCGCTCGGCGGACTTCGGCCGCCGTGTACTCCATGCCGCCGTAGATGAGCCCTTTGCCTTGCCGTTCGGCCCAGAGAAGGTCGGCTAGGAAGTTAAGCAGGTGGTCCGGTCCGCCGCGCTCGCGTGCGTGGATCCCGGTCTGGATAATCACGCTGAAGCTGGCGTTGGCTGCACTGGGCACCTTGAAGCCAAACACGGTGGCGTTCTCGTAGGTCTTAAAGGGCGTCTCGAAGTAGTCGAGGCCGTATTCGCGGACCAGTGCGCGGCTGGCGGACTGGATCTCCACGACGTTGTAGACGGTAGTGATGTTGGCGGGGCTGGAGCTGCCAATGCCAACCGGTAGGATTGTGCCATTGTCAAAGCGGTCGCCGGTGCCGACGCGGATCGTACCCTCGTTCGTGAGATTACTCGGCTCCTCGCCCTCTTGTCGACGGTTGAGAAGCAGGCCGTCTCCTCTGGGATCGTGAATGTCTGCCTCGGTCAGGCATGCGGATACAGCGGTCGGCCCGACGGCGAGGAGCTCGCATAGCAGCGAGATGATGATGGCGGTCTTCATGGCAACTATCGCTAAGCTTGGTTTGTTTCGCGACTAATAATCCTGCGACGAATCGAGACACGATTCAGCGACAAATTCATCGCAGACCGAGGCCAACCCTTTATGCTGAAATGCTCAGCATAGCCGCGGTGTTCCCAAATGGATTGAACATGGCTTGCTACCGCCGCAATTACATTGGGATTATCTGAAAGTGGATTTGCTACCTGCAAGGCATAAAGTCGCTACGCATGACCATCCTGGTGCACATAAAGATGGAGGTTAAGCTACGTCAGTGCCTGCGATTGACTGGCACATGGTCGCATCTTTATGCCGCGCCGTACAAGGTTGATCTCTCGGTAAACAGGCTAAGCCCAGGCCGAGGATGCAAACCCGAGGCAAGGGCCGTCCGTGTGATTCGGATGCTACCAAGTCAGCATTCGTACCTACCGAAACAGGACGGAACACGATCACTGCCACCCTAAGTTGTGGATGCTGCGGCAAACCTGACCCAGGGAGGCAGGTCAGCCGTCTGTTTACTATAGCTGAAGTAGTCGACTACGTTAGCTGCGGAGGGAGCAGCGAAACGCCTAATGAGAAATAGATTGCATATCTGTTCTTTGCTTTCGACTGGAACGAAAGCTTTCGGGGCTTTGCGAGGGCACGACAACAGTATGAGTTTTCCTCGACTTTTGCGACAATGGGAAGGAGCGATGTTGTTAGGCTGCCGGCTCCGGAGTGAGTGGACTATACAGCTACGCGGGGCAAGTCACGAAGGCAGCCATCCATCTGCTGAAACGTGAAATTTGCACCTGGCTGGCAGCATTGAAATCCCTCACATTTGAATCTACTGTCTAGGGCCTTCAGCCATGACCACCAATCCAACCAAGCCCCCGCTACCTTTGGCGAGCTATGAGTATGATTACAAGCCGCTTCCAGAGAACCGATCAATCCGAGTCCTGCAGCTCCTTCCCGGCGAGCCGGACGATGAGATCCACTGCCGCGTCCACCATGCTACCCTCGACGATGCAGAGGACACATACGAGGCCATTTCTTACGCCTGGGGTGACGCAGCCAACCGCACTGCCATCACCTGCGATGGCAAGGCCATGCAGATCACAGTGAGCCTCGCAGACGCCCTTCGCGCTCTCCGCGACCAACATCGCTCAAAGCGACTGTGGGCGGATGCAATCTGCATCAACCAGCAAGACGTCGCCGAAAAGAGTCATCAGGTTAGCCAGATGGGCGAGGTCTACGAAAACGCGCGCGAGGTTGTCGTTTGGCTGGGGAATGACACCGATGGAGTCGCTCGACGTTGCTTCGATCTGATTAACAAGACGAAGTTGTACCTTCTACCTCTGTTTGAGATTCACGGCCCCTATGTAGAACAGATACCCGCTATCGCCCTGCCCGATGCTTTATCGGGCCGATCAGATCTGTGTAAGATCCGTGATATGTTATCATTGCCGTGGTTTAAACGCGTGTGGGTTATCCAGGAGGTTGCCGTCGCCAAGGAGTGCGTCATGGCGTGGGGGAGTCATCGGATCGAGATGGCCCAGGTTGCTGAGCCCGACTACTCCAAAGACACAATGGATGTTTTTCTGGAGGTGGCAATCAAAATGCTGGAGGGTCCTATAGATGCTTCCCATGTCCTTCCCTTTGTGTCCAACAAAGACGAGAATGATCTCGCGAACGATGACTTTCCTAGTTAGGTACCTAGATGGGTGCCGACGAACAACATTACCCTCTGGATTGCCCATACTATTGGTACCGAGCAGGGGGAACTCTGGAATTCCAGCCCCGTATTTTGTCTGGAAGTGCGTTATCTATCACTGGCTTGGTATTCGACCAGCTGGAATGGACATCCGGCATGGAGTGGAGCGGTGTCAAAGACTCACAGGGCGATGTGAAACCATTCGACAAGTCCTTCATTGATACCCTGTGGGAATTGGTACAGATGAGGTTCGGAAACAGCGAAGAAGTTTTGCTTTTCGGGAATCAAAAACAGGCTCTGAGGGACGCGTTCTTTCTTTCGTTGGTGAAAGGCTTTCCGGCGATTTCCGGAGGACCGCAAGACAACATAACTTTATCCCGACTCCGCAAAAGGTTCACCGCAGCTTACCACTATTTGCGACGCACAGCAGCCGGAGCTGGCCACGGAGCTGCCACGCCAATGACTCACCAGGCATTGCATTACCTCCAGGAGCTAGAATATTGTCGCGGTCGGCACCTGGCCATCACCCACTCCCGCCGCTTAGGTTTGGTACCACGCCTTGCTCGGCCGGGAGACCTTTGTTGCGTTGTGCCAGGAAACAGCGTTGTGTATATTCTGCGCCCCGGAGCAGACTGTAACATCTACAGACTCGTTGGGTCGGCTTATGTTCACGGCGTCATGGCTGGTGAGCTGGTGTGGGGGGCTGGCCCCCACGACTGGAAGGAGATTGCACTTATTTAAGGGGGCGAGGATGCTTACTGTCAATATTGCCAGGGCTGGCTGGAGCGTGGGAGATGTCGAAAATCTGCCTCCTGCATCTAACAATGGAATGTTGTTTAGATGCAGCCTCCAGACCATCGCAACGACTTCGTGTAAGTGATCAGTTAAGCGCGGAGGTGTGGCTGAGCAACGAAGGGACGATGCCAGCTGCTGCAAGAACCGGGCGCTGGCAACCCACCGGACAAACTCGCGGCATCCTCCAGCGTCACACACCCGGTGGATCAGGTGTCTAACAGCCGGGTAAAGGACCACCGCTGCGCTCTATTGGACGACTGCCGCCGGCATATAGTGCTGGATAGTGCAGGGACCGGGCGCAACCTCGTACAGCCAGGAAGGAGCCGCGCGGGATGGGACCGCAAACTTGGATACGATGACTCCCGGGAATCCTTCAAACAATGATCCGGTATGGTTCCCAACTAGCACATGTAACGTTCAGCACAACCGTCCTATCCCGATACAGATTTAGACACCGGCTCGATCCTACAACTCTATGCTTCACCCCAAAGTCCACAGGATAAATAGCGCAAGGTCTCTCATCGAAATCCAACTTCATCACTCAACACCAAACAACACAACATCAACCCACAGTCACAACCCTCTATCCCCACAACCTTCCACCTTGCGACGCATAATCTCTAATATTAATCCCAACCCCCCTCAAAATGCTCACCACAACCCTCCTCGGCCTCGCCGCCGTCGCCGCCGCCGCCCCTGTCAGCCAAAGCCCCTTCCCCGCCTACACAACCTCCAAGGCCTTCCGCCTCATCCTCAACGTGACCGACCCCTCCAAAGACTTCACCCCCAGCA
>Ga0247758_1002164_pt1 | contig 11606 bp, 13 predicted proteins | sample UWRJL156409C4_FD_180950 | JGI IMG/M metagenome (GOLD analysis project Ga0247758, IMG submission 180950) | Plant litter microbial communities from Arlington Agricultural Research Station in Wisconsin, United States - UWRJ-L156-409C-4 | ecosystem: Environmental > Terrestrial > Plant litter >...
ACCACCACCGCCATGACCACCCCAAAGGCATGATGCCTCCCCGGGCACAAATTCCCCGCCACGCCAAAGGTCTTCACTTTTCGCGTCAGGGCGGTTACCACCTTACCATCCCGTCCGATGAATCTATCCGGGATGAACCGCTCTGGATCCTCCCAGAGCTGCGGATCTCGGTTTGATTCGGCCATCGGCAAAAAGATGATATCTCCTTTTTGGATGGTTTTTCCGCTGTGGAGTCGAAAATCGCGGACTGCTTCGCGTGGCACACCGGTCATGTGCAGGCGGAGGGTTTCGTACCAAGAGGAGAGAAGGTGGGGGGAGGAGTGGCGGATTGCACTAAGATTTATCATCGCTGTGGGTTTGTCGCCGTGTTTGGATGAGTTGAGAAGGATTTGAACCTCTGATTTGATCTTGGCGAGAACGTCTGGGTTCGCAAAAAGATAGCGGACGAGCCAGATAGTGATGTTGCCCAGGGTGGAAAGGATGGCGAGGGATGTGACTAGTTCGACGATGTAGTAGTCCGGGTTGTCCTTCCAGGAGCGGGGATCGATTGACGATATGATGTTGAGGCGGTGGTGGAGGTTGTCGGGGAGGATGTCCTTGTGGCTGGCTTGGAAGGCTTGGAACTTGTCCAGTAAGGTCTGCCGTAGATGATATGCTTTGCTTGCGGTCACTCTTGGGAGTGGCTGGTAGAGGGATTCGAAGATTTGTTGGAATTGGCTATAAGTGTTAGGCTTGTTGACCAAGAAATGGAAGTCTCCGAAACGTACTAGAAGTCTTCCATCACCCCATCATCGCCTAACCAAGGGCTCTCCGCTCCCCACAACGAGTGAGCTGTAGCACCCGCAGACGCAGCGAAAAGCCAAGCACCAAAGTCCACCTCTACATTATTAACGTCCTGAAAGAAAGTCTCGACGTAGCGCAACGCGCTATCCATCACTGCTCTCCCTGCCTCCTGTTCGACGAACTCAGCATGCCAGGATGGCCTAGTGTCAATCTGCTTCAACGCTGCGACTCCCTCATCAGAAAGTCCAAATAGCGCCTTACATAGCGATGTAGAAGCGAAGCTGCCAAGACTCATGTCTTTTGCGTGGCGTGCGAGTTCATGGTCAAGGCTGGGCCTCATGAGCAGGACGTTTCTCCCTAGGATCTTGACGCAGGCGATTGGCTTGTTGCTGGGACATGACTTGCTGTGGAGGTCAATCCAATGCACCTGAAGTGGTTAAGTATGGAACCACCTACAGGATTCTATGGACAGTTCCCACACCGTCTAGCCTGGCGGCGAAAGCGTGGAAGACACACGCAACGAAGCCTATGTTTTCGACTCTACTCGACTCGTAATCGAGCGTCGCTTGGTTGCGTCGAAGCTTCCTTTGGAAGAAAAGGAATATAAATAGAACAGCCACGACGAGGAGGAGATTCTCTGGAGATAAGGAACGGAACAGCGTCTCCGACACAAATACCGCCATCGTTGAGATGCGAGAGACCAAATCGACCTGCTGGCGCCGAGCGGCAATGGCGGAAATACCTATTGGTGCGGGGATTAGGTGGATATTTGCACCTATTGTTGCTGTTAGAAATAGTTCACGAAACCCGTGCCAGCTGTATGTAATTCATCAGAAGAAACATGGAAGCGACGCACTAGTGCACTGCCCGTGAGGGATAAGCCGATCACTCTTTTAAGCCGGCACTCCAGCCCTGACCGCCAAGTCCCTCGCAATGCTCGTGTTGAGCTACGCCGTGACAATGCATGCATCTCTGCGGCAGGCGAATGTTTTCGGTACACCTTGGGGCTGAGGCGTTTCCGCAGCCAACCAGCGGTCCTCGTGCCCCCTGAGATGGTGTTCTCCTGTCGTACCAGTGTGTTACAGCGAACTCCAATGCACAGCCCGTGTTCTCCAAATCATCCCGTCTGTGCGATGAAGGCAAGACGCCTCAGGAAATGAATGCTATAAAATCCCTCGCCGCCCTGGCCACCGCGTTCAGCCTTTTCAGCCTATCCCAGTATTCTTCGTCGTAGTTAGGGTCGATATCGCCCCCGCGTTAGTGCGGATTCCGGCCGCACAAGCCGCACCCGCTGGACGATATATTGCCGCGTTGTCGCCCTATTTTTCCTGCATCTCCCTATCAATGGCAGATTTGAGCGAGTAGCCCTCCTCCCACTTCTCGACTTTCTTCCAGCCCGAATCTAAATCTAAGTCTAAATCCAACCCCGCTGCATCTAATGAGCCCGTTCCCCACAGTGAATCGTCTCTTTGGTCCGGCATATCGCTGTCGTACTGCTCAGGCTCGCTTGGTGGGACATTCCGGCCCGCTTCCCGCAACACCACCCTCTAGGCCGAGAAATTCCGCGCGTTGTGGCTTTTGGCATGCTTTGAGACTCTGTCTAGAAGTTGGGAGTTCGAGAGGGCTTCTCCCGCCCTGCCAAAGCAGCAGGGTAAGGATGTAGACTTGGTGCCTGCGCACCAAGATCAATTTTCGAAAGCGATGGCGCAATCAAGGCGCCCCGTGGTTGTAGTAGGATCGCTCTGAGAGTAAGGCAATAATTTGTACTGCACCGTGCACCATGGCATGAAGTGCGCCTTCCCAATTAGACGCGCTTCGTTCGGGGGCAACTCGGATGAGTTCGATGACAAGATTCGCCTTTCGCTGCAGATATCTCTTGACCTGCTTGTCGGTTCTTGTCACCCCAAACCCCACGAATTGCCGTATTGGGTCTCAAAAGTCCTCGTATCCGAGACTGCATGCCAATTAGATTTGCTCAAAGCTTACCAAAGGCAAGTTCCACGCATCTTGGGCTAGCAAGTGCCGAAGCATCGGCGGACTTATCTCACCATCGACCATGGCGGGTGAGTTGATGGAATAACTATCATGGTCGATCAACGGATCGACCGAAATCAGGGTACACGCTACTAGTGGATCAGATCTGGCGCTGCTCAAGAGCTTGCTTAAAACGATTTGAAGGTGGTCCCCGAATCGTGCTCTTATATCAGCACGGTATTCAACCAACAAGACATTAATTATGTCAACGTATTGCCTGCGCGAAGATCAGCGGGTCGTGCATCTGTGGCTTCCAGGGTTTTGTGACTCTCACTGTTCCGAGCGATCCACTTCGCTGGCATCGACGCCCGTAGCCAAGAAGTATATCAACTAGAGCGAGAAGACGCTCTAGCCGTTCGTCAAGTTGCTCTTTTGTCAGCACTTGATGTCCCTCGTCTATAAGACCCACAGTCTTAGGTCCAGTTAGCCACATTCACTTAATAGACCCAAGCCAGTTTTTCTGAACGTCAAAATAGCACTCACTCTCGATCCCAAAGCAGCGTACCCTAGTAGGTTCCTCCCGTCTTCATCGATGTCAAATGGCGAAGCTTGGCCTGACTCGAATAGCTGGCGAACACGAAAGATGCCGAGATTGATATAGGCCAATTCAGTCGCACACGAGTGAGCAGCGCAGGTTTCTCAGCCTCCTTTACGCTGACTTGGCCCTTGGTTCGATGTATGATGTTGACAAGAACGACCCCACAAACCCGGATCACTACGCCGTGGCCATGGGCCGAGGGTAAGACTTCGACCCCTGTGCTTGGGATATCTTACTTAAAATCTCCTGCTTGGAGGCTGCTTCCGTTACTGACTGCCATTCTCCAGGTTCAAATACTACGTATCCGCCAGACTCCACCTCGAAAACCTCACTGAATGTGGTGATATAACGACTTTTCAGGCGCTCGTATTCATCAGCCAGTTCCTCCAGGCGACGGCAAACTTGAGTGGATGTCATACCTTCATCGGCATTGCAATCAGATCCGCGTTGCGAATGGGGCTGCACCGCCGTCTAACGCACATACGAATAGCGCCGATCGAGGACGAGACAAGAAGGAGGGCCTTCCATGTGATACAGCAGATGGACATCTACTTGTCTACTACGCTCGGACTTCCACTCCTCTTGCAAGACAAGGATGTTGACCAGCCCCTCCCAACCGAGGTCGACGACGAATATATCACGGAACATGGGATACACCACCCCCCACCCGGTACCCCTTCCTTTTCCTAGGCCTTCAACACCCACGCGAAATTTATGGGGATTCTTGCTAAGATTGTGGAGCACCTTTACCCTCCGAATGGAATTAGAGAGGCAAATAACGTGACGAATATGATCAGCTATGAACGGATCAAAGAGATCGAGCAAGACCTCCAGCGCTGATGCAACGAGCTCCCTACTGCCTGGCGGCCGAGGCTGGATGGGGCTGCACAGACTGTTCGGTGCGTGTTTCATGCTGTTCGCTTTGGAGACCTTGGAAAGCTTTATCACCACGAGGTAAAGTGATGCTAACACTGCTGTCTGCAGGATTCGAGCACTTCTCCGCTTCGCGTACGCCCACGTCCAAATGATGCCGTATAGGCCATTCCTCAGCTTCTTACCCTCTCAAAGCTCAACTAACAGGACATCTAGCCAAGTCTCATACGCGTATCAACTCACCGGAATCAACGTATGCAGGAACATTGTCCATATTGGCCTAGAAATCCGAAAGTAGAACGTCCTGCTCGGCCCACATTGGTTCATCTTGTACACACAGTTTCTGGCTGTCCTGTCACTGGTGGTCTTCGTCTTGGATAATTCAGGGAATCCAACATTCTCTGAGATTCTCAGAGATGCCGAACTGGGTAAAGATGGGATCTGCGGTCTAGCTTTGAGAAGTCTACCCGCTGACAGGGTTTCTTCCGCATTAAACGTGAGTGCCGGTATGAGCCGTCTTTTGATCGATATACATAATCACTGTTGCCTTAGGCTCTCTTCGATAAGCTCAGAACCCGTCTCCGTCCTGGCGCAAGGACTCCAAGCGCATCGGAGAGACATTCCTTGGGCTGTGGTGTATCAAGGTGGCGCCAGGTTTCCGTAGTACCAGATGACAACGGCGTATCACAAGCGCCCGCAAATCACAACGATATGCTGGTGGTCTTAGACGTTGAAAGAGCCTTGAATATAAATCTCGGACTGGCGGCGACAGTAGGCCTGGATGGCCCTGGTAATGCATCCGTCCAGCATATGCTTCCTCACGGGAGCCCGTATATTCAATTTCGACCCGACGCATTCGTCACGAACGCCACTACTTTCCCACCCGAGGATCCATTTGCCTATCCAATGCTAGACGATTTCGACGCACCGGCTCAGCCAGCTCAAGTTCAAGATACTGAGATGGATAACGATCTGGCGGAGGTGCAACAATTTCCTTACTTGTACGGCGTCATGGATGGCGACATGGAGCTTTCTACCGCAATGGGTCTGTCTCCGATGCAAGGGAGTGTTGGTAGTGAGAAGGGATGACGAAGGTAGCTAGGTTACAAGAACCCGACAGCCACCGAGCTTGTTATCTGGGCATTGCCGACGTCTCATGTGCCTACGCCATCTTCTATTGCATTTTTTTCGGAGGCTACCTGCACTCCATACCACCAGACGTTCAGTTTCGCAGAGCCGCATCTTATATCCCGGTTTAGGTCATAATCTGACCCAAACCGTAAACTCTGCGGCACTGAGGGATTCTTTTGTCATCATCTGCCCCGTAAAGCAAACCGGCGCTAACGTGATTGAATGCGGAGCAAATGCGGCGAGAAAGGCTAAACGTGGTCGATGCTACACCCGCTGTTAGTCGGCCACTAGGATCGGGTAATAGAATCGACGCCAGCAAGGATTAGGGTGAAGCCAGCAGCGTGGAAGAGATCCTATCAGACATGGGCACCAGCCAATTAGTGAACCTAGGTATTTATTATGCCACATCCGGGGCGCTTTCTTCCACAGGCTCTCGAGTTCGGAACACAAAAGCTGTTGGCAGAGAAATCTTTTGTTAATTCGTATTGTAGGCTGCCGCATCACCGAACTAATCCCATATCCTCATACCTGCCCTGAACCCCTTTTCGCCCCTTCAACTATCCCGTACGCTTTTTGCTCCCCTCCCCTTCAACCCTGCCATCAACATCCCAGACCACACCCCGAACCCTCACTCACACACGTCCCACAGTACGGATCACAGCACCTCTCCCCAATCTTGCACGTCGTCCTCCCGCACTTTGGCCCGCTCACGCAAAACTCCTCGGTGCACCCCTCTCCTTGCTCTCGACAGTATCCGCAAGAGGCATTGCAGCAATACTCTCCCACGTTGCATGTCGTCGGCCCGCACTGAGGCCTGCTTTGCGGCGGTGCACACAATTCCTTTGTGCATCCCTCCCCTGGCATTTTGCAGTATCCGCAGGAGGAGTTACAGCAGATTTGGTCGGAGGTGCAGATGTTGGGGCCGCATTCGATTCCTGTATCGCTGGTGGGTGTCGGACGGGGAGGTTGGATTTGCTTTGTCGGAGTCGCACTCCTCACGGCAGTCTTCGTCTCCGGCTCAGGCTCAGGCGCTGGTACGTATGTAACACCCGGGCCGCAGAGTAACTTGACGCAGCCTTTTCCGGGGGGAGTGCAGATTCCGCAGGAGGGGTTGCAGCAGGATTCGTTCGGAGGGCAGAGGTTGGAACCGCATACTTTCCCTTGGGGGATGGGGGTTGGGATGCCAGGGGAGGAGATGGGCACGCAGGTTGGAGTGTTGTTGCGGTCGATGTTGCAGGTGTGGTTGGGGAGGCAATCGATTAGGGCGCAGGAGGGTGGTTGGGGGATTGTGTTCGTGGGGGAGGCGGTTTTGAGGAGGGGGAGGAGGAGGATGACGGATAAGGGAGTCATTGAGGTGGTGTTGAATATCGTTGTTGATGGATGAAGTTGACGACGGATTCGAGTGGGAGGGTTGGATGACTTTTTTAAGTCGGGATCCCCGACCTTTATTAGTGGCCAGCGACAGTTGCTAAATACAGGTTTCGATGTATGTTCTGATGTGGTTCCATGCAACCATACTACTCACTGGCTAAATAGCGACCAAGGGGGACTAGCCGCTTCTACGGCTGAAGTGGTCCCTAATGACATTGTCTTAATTACTCCGAGTTTGGACTTTTAGTTACATCCAACAATCAATCGGACTTGGCGGGAGCCAGCAACTTCGGCTTGCTAAGTTAGAATCCTAGTCTTTTGGGTGATGTTGCGATTTGCCCACTTGCAAAAAAGGCAAAGCTGAAGAGTTCTCGACGTGGCAAGCTGATTGAAGGGATTGCAATGGTGTTGTGAAATAGCCAAAGCAAAATCGCCAATAGAAAGCCTCTTGCGGTTTTGTGGGAGGGAGGGAGTTGAGATCAGAAAGTTCGCGGGTATGGTGGAGATGGTAGAGAACTCATGTGGGGGTCGCCGTGTTGACATTGCGATAGGGGGACCGTAATCGCCACTACCACTCAGATATTTAGTGAAGTACAAATTTTGCCGCAAATTTTGCACTGTGCCTGCGAGAAGCTTTTCGAAGCAGCCAGCTAGTTGGCGAGATTATGCTGGCCATTTCAAGGACAATCTGAGGCTCGACTGAACAGGTGTCAGCTTATATAAGCAATTGGAGCCATTCGCGGAAGTAGCCGGCTTGGCAATAGGGGACCCTGTAGGCCAGAGCTTCTCTTCCACAGACAACAATCACCACAATTGGCCATGAGTGCTAGATTCTGACAACAGGGGAGCCCAACCTCATAGTTCCGCTGGCACGGTAGCTCCAGCAAAGGCTTAAAGAGAGATGCCAGTCCAAGGAAGCGCGAGATGAGAAAGTACGAGAGGAGTGCCAAGGGCGATTTCACGTTTGCCCACAGTGCCTTTGAACCCAGCGAGTGCCATTGTTAGCCCCCAAGGCCGACATTGTGATATTGCCCCGCTACTGGCAGCACCATTCTAATTGCCCCTGTGTTCCACGGCCCAATTCTTCACCGCCCGCCGGGCATCAGTTCAACTTATTAGCTGTCGAGAACAGTTCTTTGGGTTCGAAGAGGCACACCGCGGAGTGGCGAGGGGACGTGAACGGGGCTGTGGCCACGGGACGGCAGAATCTACCCGAGGCGTTTCAGCGTGCCTGCTGAGACAACTACAGCCTTGTGTGCTTCGGCAGCGGTCATCAAGGGGAATAGTGATTGTCCACGCTGATAGCGATTCTCACAGTGAGATCTGCGTTCAAAATTGTCTTCATCGATGGCATATCGTGCAGCATTCTTGTACTCAAGATCTTTTGCGGAAGCAGACTCAGCGTCCTGACAGTGATCTCAATCTCTTGCCTTCGGTCCAGCCCGCCATCTCCACAAAATGTCGAGATGATTGTTCCTAACGCTGAATAAGAGAGGGCCAAGCTGTACAGTCGCCCGTGACATCGGCTCCACGTGCGAGCGACCCGAGCGGCAGTGGTTCTACGCGCTTCGGGTACCGCATCTTTGTGCCGCCCCTTTCTTTCTCGAGACTGCAACCCTTGCTAATCACTTCAACACATCCATCCACATGGAGCTGCCACGCTAGAAAAGTAGTCAAGATGCTTGGTTGGAAAGGGCTTCTCGCTAAACATACACCTTATCGGCCCAGGAACCGAGAGGCACGGGGAGGGCAGCACCCGTTAGCTCAAGATTTTGGTGGGAACCCATGTCACTGGGTGGCATCTCAAGGGGGTCTGACACGATGGAGCAATTTCGCAGCAAAAGACCGAGACTCAGGGCAGTCCTTTCATGTATTTATACCCTCCCAGAATCAAGACTGTGACCACGTGTTCTGGCTCCATCACCACAATGCCTATCCTCCCGCTCACTTCTTCCCCTCCGTGACCCTCTCCTCTCCCGTCTTTCCTCCACCACCGGCAAACCACGCGCGCAGCGCCTCTAGCTCCTCCTCAACGATAAGCGACTTGGCGGTTCCGTAGTAGCTTGCAATGTGGGCAACTAGATTGCCCGGCTCGTTGTCCACGCTGGGGCGGTGGCGCTCGTCGGTCGGGTCGCGGACCCAGTTGCGCAGCTGCGCGATGCCCGGGTCGTCGAGGATCGGGCACGGGTCGTCGTGGCGTGCGATGATCTCCTTGGCGAGCGTGTGGTTCCGGACCATCTCGTTGACCGAGGGGCCGGTGTACTCGGTGGATGTGTTGCGCTGGGCCATCGCGGCTCGTGTGAGGCTGGGTGCTTTAGAGCTTAGTAGCGTCTAGACTTATTAAGATTGCGATGCCGACGGGCGCGGTGGAAAAGCAAGTTAGGCGATTGACCGGTTAGTTTGTAGAGAGAGTAGCGTGTCTTTTGTACCTTGAGGATCGTGCTGTCTTCTGCGGCGAGGTGCCTTTGCTGGTTGTTGGTTGGCTCGTGTGCGGGGTTGCCAGGCAACACAATTTTCAACATCTCATGCAGAGGGGTGTTGCAGGTGGGCTTCGGCAGGCGATTTTCGAGCGGCCACTCAATATCTCCGCGATTGAGGCGCCGAGCCCCGATGCTCACTGATTCGCTGCGTAGCATTTTTCTTGATTTATGATGAGGCCAGGCAGTCACTTCATGGTTTTCAGGCACCAGCATCACGTCCGGCATTTCAGGCTGTCAATTGTCATGGTGTTTTTGTGGGGCCTCATGCCCCCCCGACCGAATGGCTTGGATAACACTAACAATACCCCCAAGATTCTAACAAAGGCTTTTCATCCCCCGAAGATCCCCCGATGTGACATTCTAAAGCCACAAGAAACCGCGCAGGCCCGTCCCAAGGGCCTGGATCTCATCCATTCTTATCTTCATCTCCGCCATATCCATCCTCATCTGCTCCAGCTCCTGATCCTTCTTCGCGAGTGCTTCCTCCAGACGCGCAATCCTGGCGCCATGCAACTGAGCCCGCCTGATCTTTTCCTTTCTGAAAGGGCGAACAGCTGCCTCCAGCTGAAAATGCTGGTGTCGGGGCTTCTTGAAAGAGGACGTCAAGTCCTCACGCCTCTGCAGACCATGCAGGGCTTCTTGAATGCTATTCAGCTCTTTGCGCAGGTCAAACGACGGGAGGGCATGGACCGGATCCCGCGCAGAGGTCGGAACGGCCTCGTGCCTATTCTCCAACGCCGAAAGTCGCCGGAAGATCTCCTTGACGAGTGAGAAATGGCACTGTAGCACCTTCTGAACGCCTCCCATGTACTCCTCGATCTCCCTCGATCGGATCCCTGCCGCGACGAGTTGTGGCGTCCTCACAAGCGGCGTGCGCCTTGCTGAGCAAGATCCCGGTGAGCCAATTGATGTCCACAAATATCGATTCGAGTTCTTGCAGCGTCTCGGCGGTCGGGTGGCTTGCGGCAATGGACAATTTCGCAGAGGCGTTGTCAAGATTGACCGCGCTGTCGCGCTCCTCATCTTCAGCCATCACCTGAGTCCAGTCAGCAAATCAAGACCATAACAAGGTGAGTAAGTAAAGACCAGAAAGCTACGGTATGATCAAGAGTGTATGGTTTCCGCATCGTTTGACACTCAGAGTCTTACACATAAATGTGAGATATGATAGAGTCCAGTATCAGATTCATCCGAATTTCAAAGAGCAACTAGGACTTGGAGAGGGATCAACAAATCCTCTCCCGACTGCTAGGAGTGCAGCGCTGAAGACCCTCACGAGCCTTCCAGCCTAGCATCTGTCGGACGATCATCTCTCGAACAACCCAAATGGAGATCGCCAAGGTTTGGCTCCACTTGGATCAGGTCCTTTCACAAGGGAGGTTCTCCGTCACTGAAGAACCAGTCCCATGGCGGGGTGAATATTGCCATCTCCCAAGTGTGGTTAACCTGATTTCTTGCGCTGTCGTGATGGGTTGGGCAGGTATATATACGAAATCCCCAGGGCCCATAATGGAACGAAAGGTGAAAGGGCAAAAGATGAAGAAGAATGAGTTTCTGGGGCTGGAGGCACCTAAAGAAATGGACTCACTGTGGCGGAACGAGAGGCAGACGCCGAATCAGACGTAGAGTTGGAATTTTGAGGGGCCTGCGAAGAAAACCCAAAGATTAGTTGACAAACCAAGGGATCTTTTGCGATTTTCGTGATGCCAATCGCAAGATAGATCGCACATTCGTCAAAAAACAACATAGCAGCTTCGCCTTCGCAAAGGCGGTGCGACGCTCACGGCGGACCGCCAGCTTACGCCGGAGACGCCTACACTTCTTTGAGGAAACCATCATAGGAAAAAAGAACGGGGAAGAAACCCTGGGTTGACTGCATTTAGATTGGGAATCAAGAAGGGGGGGGGGAGGCGGGGGTGAGAGAAAAGGGTTTTAATATTCCTGAGGGAGACTGGCAAGTGGGCAACGAGAATTTGTCCCCGTATAATGAAGCAAAAGTGCTGTCTCGTTGAGGGTAGGATTCACTGTTGCGGAGAATGAATTGAATGTGTTGCGTGCATGTGATACGGCGGCCTTGTCTCGGCAACCTCAATAAGGGTCGGTCCATCGAGATTCAACCACTTTGAATCACCTGTTTTGTGCGAGGAATCTGGGCTCACAGAATTTCCTCTTTCGTACAATCAGCTACAAAAAGTCATTAGCCACTTTCGGAAAAGCCACCCCCGCAGCCTCAGACCCCCCCACTTCAGTGACACACCAGAGGAGCCTAAGACACGGCACAGCAAAGCAAATTATAGGCCTGGAATGCTGGAAAACAGTCAATTATGCCTGTCATATAGAAAATCAATAGTGCGTGGCACCGCCTTTGTTTTTTACACATTCAGCGCACCGCTTCG
>Ga0247758_1002165_pt1 | contig 11604 bp, 5 predicted proteins | sample UWRJL156409C4_FD_180950 | JGI IMG/M metagenome (GOLD analysis project Ga0247758, IMG submission 180950) | Plant litter microbial communities from Arlington Agricultural Research Station in Wisconsin, United States - UWRJ-L156-409C-4 | ecosystem: Environmental > Terrestrial > Plant litter >...
ATCAATCCCCCACCTCAGCATCGCCGCGAGAATCGGATTCGCAATGAAAATCCCCAGGCTCTCCTGGATGCTCACCACCGTGTACAGCATCCCGATCTCCTGCCCGCCCATCAGCGAGGTCATTAGTGAGCGGGCGAAGATGCTGTAGCCGCTCGAGAGGCCGGAGATGGCGATGCTGAGGATTAGGAGCGGGGGAGTGGCTGAGAGGAAGGTGGTGAGGGCGCCGAGGATTTGGAGGGTCCCGGAGGTGCGGAGGAGGAGGAGGTCGATCGAGAGGGGGGAGCGGCCGCGGGGGGGAGGGGTGGGGAGCAGAGAGGGGGATGTGGAAGAAGTAGGGGAAGAAGGGGATGGAGAGGAGAGGAGGGTTGTCAGCAGGGGGATGATGAGGGTGTAGAGAGCGAAAGAGACGGTTTGTTTGAGGGAGAGGAGGAGCGCTGCCTGGAGGGGGGTCAGTACAGCTGTTGGTGTACAGAAACAAGAGGGAGATTACCTCGCTCCATTCCCACCCGAAGCGGATGTGGACGTATTGGATCAGCATCAGGGCTGCATCCCGGCCGAATGTCGTGAAGAGGAGGCTTAGGAGTAAGAGACCGACTTGGCGTTCTTTTGTAAAAAGGAGGTGAAGGAAAGTGAGGAATCGCGCTGCGCCGGCTTTGGCTTGGGCAACTGCTCGCGCAAAGCTGCTGTGATCATGGCCGTTGGCGGTGTCATCCTCATTGTACTGAGGGTCGGATATGTCTTCGGGAAGAGAGCCCTTCTTAAGACTTTCCGGCAGGGAGAAGCCGAGGAGAGTGGAGAAGACGGAGAGGGCCAGTCCCACGTATATCGACAGCCATGGGCTTCTCTTCATGAGAAGATAGGTGAGTGGGCTTTCGAGCATGCCGCCGATTGCCATGCCGGCGGTGAACAGGGAGAAGGTGACGGATCTGAGAGTCACCCTGAGATTAGCAACGATCATCCACGTAATCGCAGTGATGAGTATGAGTAGCACCCACCGCTGAGCTTCATCCGTGACATCAGCAACCATGGCATAAACCATCGTCAACACCGTCACCTCCCCTCCCCCGATGAGCGTGAGCACAGGGGTAAGCCATATCAACCTCAGGGGAACCACCTCCGGAAACGCGCAGATCAGAACCGCCGCGCCCGCAGCCAGCGTCGCCCCAAAAAGCGCCAACCCCAAGACAATCGTCCGCCCATATCGATCAGCGACAATCCCCATGGGCACGCCAACAAGCAGAGTCGGCAGGAGATCCGCCATGATGAGCCATTGCCGCAAGACAGACAGCTCCTTCTGGACGTCGTCTTGTTTGCAGGGCCAGTCTGGCGGGCCGGCGGGGCTTGAGTGCCGGCAGAGGATGTCTTCCTGGAGCTGGAGAAGGGGCAGTTCCACGAAGGCGGATCCGAGGGAGAAGAGGAATTTGCAGGAGAAAGCGCCGACGATGATGATGAGGTTTTTGGTTAGGAGTTTGGGTTGGGGGGTGGGGTCTGTGGTGTTGCGGGACGAGGTGTCGCTGTCGCGGCGCAAGAGCGGGGAGTGTTCGGTGTGTTCGACGCCGGGCTCGCTTTCTGTGTCTGAGTCCATTCAGTTGTTGTGGGCGAGAGCGATCGGGGTCATGTGCTGAAAGGGGTTTGGTCATTCGAAAGTTGCGTTTCGTGGGGGAATGTTGAAGAGAAGAACGTGGTGCTCCTGTGCCGCATGAGGTGATGGCTGATGCAACGGCTAAACTGTTCAGGAGTGCCATGCCAAATGCGTCTTTCTGGGGTTACACAAGACACCGTGCACAAGTTGAATGCCATTCCTCCACGTAACCGTCCGCGTAACCGTGGCCCATTGGCGTCTACTACGGATGCTGCACTTGACTCATTGAACTTGTAATTCTTGGGAAAGGATAATAATGATACGGCTTCTGACAACACCCCAATTTAACAAGATAGCCGTCATACAATGATGTGACGCTGCTTGACTTTGAAGGGGAGATAGAAATGGGACATGAAGGGGGCTGGAACGAGCAAAGAAATTTGTGCGTAGAAACAACCACTCCAATGATATTCTCAATCCTGCAGAAATTCAACGTTCAACCATCCAAGCTCTGAGCAACCACCGCCTTCCAATCATCCTTCGAGCCTGTGAGATACACCATTGCGGCAAACTCAAGCTCAGGATCGCCGCTCAGCTCCCTAGTCTGCGCCTTGATTTTTGACTGCACAGCAAGCGTCCCCAACGGGAAGTCTTTAGTAGTGCCAGCCGTGTTGATTCGAAGTGTGATTGTCTGGTTGCCCGTGATCATACTTTCCTTGAGCAGGTAGCCCATGTGGCTGTTGGGGCGGGCGACGTGAATGAGGTGCTGGTTGGTCTTGGTCAAAAGTCTCGCATCCTCGGGGCCCAGCTTCACGAGCCCTTCAGCCACTGTGTCCAAAGGGCTCTGGCGGACATACAACCAATAAAACATGCGTTTTTCCCACCCTTTTGGCGACCCTTCAGGCCGAGGAGGCCGCGAATGGAGATCCCAGATGACGCGGGCTGGTGTTGGGTTTCGCATGTACTTGTGTTTGTCGCTGTTGACCAGGATCAGAGGATTGATGGTGGTTGAGGTGTTCCACCACTCGCCCTGCTTCCTGGTCCAGATCCGCTCCTGCTCTCTCTTTTTCAGCCACTCCACGTCCTGCAAGTCTTGCTGTGCGAGCCAGGCCTCAACAGCACCGCCGTCTTTAGGCGCCGCCACTTTCAAGGTAGTACCCGTGTCTCGCGAAGACCAGCTGTTGTGGTAGTAGAGGCCGTTTTTGCTACTTTCGGGAGCATCTTCGGTTTGAACAACCATGCACTCAAACCGGTAAAGATTGTCACGTCCGTCAGGGTCGTGTGTCTGCTTGAGCGTGATGAGGGGAGCGCGTGCCTCTTCGAGGTATACTTTGGCTCGAGAGATCCGTCTATCGTTAGCGCCCTTGAGAACGTCTCGTTCGCCAACCTGAAGAATCATGTCCGTGTTGGCGAAGTTGACGAAAGGGGCTCCGTTGGGATGCCCAGCGTTGGCAATAACGGCAGCAAAGCGGTCGGGGATCCGGGCTCCAATATTGAAGGCGCCGTCTCCCCCAGCCGAGAAACCCCAGAGGTATACACGGTTTGGATCGACAGAGTACGGGGCGTCAATGACTGTGTTGGTCTGCAGGAGCTGAATGATCATTTACTCCATGAGAACATACGACTCTTGTCGGAAATGGAGGTTCCAATCGTCCCAGGCGGCCGTGTTTTTGCCGCGTTCGGTTGTTGACACACCTCGTGGGCAGACCATGATGACTGGGCCGTGATCCTCTGCGTACTTGTTCACCATGTGTCCGAAGTATCCTGTACGGGCCTTGGTCCAATTTGTGTCGTTATTGTTTTCCGAATCCGTCGTCCCACCGCCATGCAAGCAGATCCACATTGGGCAGCGTTTGGTGTCTAGACTGACTCCTTTCCCACACAGATCCACGGTGAACATGAGAGCATGGCCGTTGTAGTTGAGATGGTAGAATGTCTCTGGAAGGTTCGGGTCTCCGGCGTTGCTCTGAGGCTTGGGGTCCCAGATAATCTCCGGATGGATGGGCGGCATGTTGTTGGAAAGAATCGGTGAGATAAAGATGGGTGGGTGCTGAAGGAGGACGAAGAGGCTATTGGGGAAAGGACTGAATGATGAAGGTTGACAGGCAGGCTTCTTATGTTGGTCCCCCACGGGCATACTCCCCTAACACAAAGCGCCATCATTTGTCCCATCCTAGCGATGCTCGGGGTTGTCAGCGGAGATTCAGCTCAGCTTGGGGCGCCTCCGGTATAGACCATAGAGGCTGAAACCAATCAACCGCGCCCTCATTCACCCGAAGGTGATGATAATTCGGTCTTCGGAAAGCTACCTAGAAGAAGGGAAGCGGGTCAGCCAGCCACACCGCACCTAGCGCATTGGAAAAGGGAAGGGTGTGTGGCCCCAGTGGCTTGGGTTGGATGGGTTGGATATGCAGTGCTACACACCAGAAGCGAGGGGGGTTAGTCAGCTAGCCACGCCCTGCAGATGACTTTGACTTGAATAATCGACTTGGTGCAGTGGCGTCCAGTTTCGGGCTGCCACCGCTGACCAAAATGGTCGGTTTGCAGATTGCTGAGGCTGCAGGGAAAATGGCCGCTTCGAGACCATGCAGCTTGCTCAATTGAAAGCCAAGGAGAGCGGCATTCTTTTAGTGTCTCTGTCTGCCGCTTCCTGCCGCTCAACACCTGCTCTACAACCGGCCGGAGATTGAGTAACTGATGGACAGGGGTTGTAAAAATAGAAGGGGTCGTAAACAAGCCCCTGGCTCGCCGCTTGGTCAAGAACCACCAAACAACCACATCACTATCACCAGAACAGGGATTTACAGTACTAATTCATAAAGCTACATGATGCATAATGCGAATACCTCGTTACATACTAAGACAGGAAACACTAGGCCCTCTGCCCTTCTTCAACAATATTCGCCACTTTGGGGGCCCCGAAATATAGCAAAATCATGCTTCCCACCCTCCAATCTCGGCTCTTTTGCTGTACGAGTGTGGTAGGTGTTTTGGTGGGACAGAACAATGAATGAATGTCGAGTGGCCTGGTCGGTCACGCTCTCATTGTGAAACGGGCGCGAATGGCCAATCGTGCATGAGTAAAGCTGCTGGCATGTGCTGGGTTGAATGCTGTACTCAAGAGATCCTCGGTTTTGTGTAGACCCTGCAAGTGTCAAACTGGGCAGGTAGAATCGTAATTTTGATCAATTCTTGTTTTTGCTCTGGAGAAGCCCAAACTATTTGTGTGCTCCGCGGCGGTGATCTATCTACTCAAAGCTACGGTCTGCATGTGAACCCTGCCCTTTCGAGACCTCAGTCGTCGTCGTCGTTGTCGTCGTCGTAGCCAGAGACACATAACCCATTTTCCACCCTCCATATTCCCCAAGCCTTTGCGTTCCCGGCGAGCAAGGAGAGTGAAGGTACGCCTGTTCGCCCAGCCACACCACCGTCTCGGGCCTTGGCTCGACATCAATCCCGTACACGGGCGTCGTCCCCCTCCTCCACCAGCGCAGCGAGATCCTTCTTCCGGCGAGCCCTTCCCGTCCCCAATCTCTCACCTTCGCCACCAGCTCGCTCCCGGCCAACAGCGCCATCCGCGCCGCGATGGACCCGGGGTCGACCGGGACGACTTTGCCGTCGCCCATCAGCCAGAACGAGATGGCAGCGCACACGGCCAGCGCCAGCAAGAGCGCTTCCAGCAACCGCGTCGATATCTCGCTCTGCACGAGGCGGCCCTGGCCGGCGGGAAGCGGCACCTTCATCACCGCCTTGACCGTCCGAGCCGGAATCGGATTCCCCGCCTTGGCCGCATCGCGCAGGGCCGTGATGTTGGCCATGTCCCGCCGGAAGTTGAAATGCAGCGCCTGGGCGCCAATCTCGCCGTACAGCTTGTCGACGCGCCGGATCAGCGCGTCCGCTCTCTCGCGCCCGGAAAACTCGTCCAGCGGGGTTCCGTCCTTGCCGGCGGCCAAGGCCACGCTGAAGAAGGGGAGGAAATCCTCGCCGTCCACCAAGGGCTCGAACAGAGCGATGCTGTTTCTGTCGGGGTTTCTTGGATGGTTCCAGGGCGTTGCGGCGCTTCCGGGAACCATGGTGGGCGGCGGCGAGTCCGGGTCGATTTCCAACGAGGGGAGCTTGAAGGTTGCCTCCACCCTGAGGGCCTGGACGTACGGGACGCAGTGCAGCAAGGTCAGATTGTAAAACGTCTGATGCATCACGCGGCCATGTGCGAAAAACTCGTGCTGGACGCTGTCGTTGCACACCGCGTAGGGGGAGCGGTTGATGCCGGTGGTGGCACTTTTGTTGCTGGCCGCAGGTTGTTCGCTCTCCGTGGCGGCTTTATCAGCAGCAACCCCTGGACTCAGCACCCATTGCCCGAGGGCAAGGTAGGCGAAGTAGCCCTCCTCTGGGTAACCGCGGCCCACCTGTAGGCGTCTTTTGTCGTCGGTACCGCTACGGCACCCGGGGGGGAGAGGATCGACGACGATTTCGTAGCGGCTGGCATTCGCTATGGCCTGCTTCTCCCAAAATTGGTGCAAGGTGCAGTTGGCCCGGGTCTGGGCGGCCGGCACGGTCGCGCGCACTGTCGCGGAGCCGTTGGACGTTGGATCAAGACGGGTGGCGGCTCGCAGCAGCAGCGAGGTTGGATCTGGCAGGGCAAGCGCGAGATCGCTGTAGGTGCCTACTGGGTAGGACAAGTTCTGGAACTGAACGGCGTAGGTGAAAATATCCTCGGTCCCTGAGCTGTCGCCATCCTTGAAATCTCCGTGATGCGAGCTTATATCGAACCACGATCCCAGGGCCAGGTCGTCGAACTCGATCTCGACAGATGGCTGGTTGGTCGAGTACAAGCCGCTGGCCGCGATGGTCAGCAGGCTTCCAAGGACCGCGACCAAGGTGGCAAGGGCTACTCTCAGATTCCGTTGCCAGAGCGCCCGTGCCAGAGCCACCAGGGCAACGCTCGCGGACGGGTCAGCGTCTATCGCGTCTCGCCTTTCCGTCTTGCTTGCGGCGCTCTTGAGCTGCAGAAAAGGGGAGAGCCTCCGAATGCCCGTATCTACGGATCCATAGGCCAGGCCCAGCGCCGCCATGACCACGGATGGGAGGAAGACCCAGTAATATCGTGCGTACCCCTCCATGTTGACTTGGGCGAGCCCCCCCCGTTTTGTTGAGAGTTGGTAGAGGATCTCGAGCGCACTGAAGAGGACGATGGTTGTGATGATCAATAGGACCCCCGCGGTCCTGGTGACGGCGTATGGTCGCCACGACTGGATGACCATGGGCGCTGTTGACTGAGCGGCGGCGTCGCCGTCGTCGTCATCGTCGTCGTCGTCGTCAAATTGCCCCTGTTGGATGTTGTTCCTGTGGAGTTGAGCATCGTTGTTTGTCATCTCGATTGCGCTGAGATCTGGTGGCGATGAAAAGAGGCGGCCGTCTAGTTTCGTCTCCAGTGCCTCCGCAGTGAGTGCGGCACCGACCGGCAGGACTTTTGCTACGGGCTCGCTGTGAGCCAAAACGATAGCTGCGTCTGCGATCGAGGATGATCGTGCGAGAACCGACTTGAAACTGTAGCGGCTTAGGAGGAAAGCCACAAGAGCGAGGATGGCTAAAAATCCCTCCATGATTCGTAGTGATATTTGCGTGACGACGAGCCGCGGAGTGTGCTGCGTGACCAGGCCAGGTAGTTTTTCCCCCTCCGCGGCGGGGACCATCATTGCGTACTTGGCCGCTAGAGAAGAAACCGCCTTGTAGGCTGTCTGAAAGGCGTGTCGGAACGCTTCGGGATCCGCAAACGCCTCCAGGTTAGGCGCAGACGCGGTGAAATTCATCAGCGATACCCATGTGGCATCGCCATTGTTAGTCAAAGACATCTGATAGCGGAGAATGGATCTGAATACCAGCGTCGTCAAATAAAAGGGCGACAGCTCGAGAGCCATGGTGTCGAGAATGTCGCCCACTTCCAGAATATCGCCTCCTACCGGGTTCCCGGAGCTTGTCTTGACCAACCGACGTGTGAGAGAGTACTGGGGACGGCAAAGCAAAGCTGCCACCGTTGTGGTCCCGTTTGGCCAATCAAAAGCCAAATTGGCGAACAAATGCGTGTTCTTGTATTGATCAAAGTCGGTCTTGGTTTTGGTAGGGCACCAGTTGTCGACGGGTATCGTAGAGTTGAGGACGTAGAGTGGAGTTTCGGTGATCCGCTTTTGGGGGAACGTGCCGGCGATGCCTGAAATGAGGCAAAACGGTGACAGGATGTCGAAGTCGGTTTGCGGCATGAGCTTGCCAAACATTGTATTCCTTTCTGACTCGTTGCTTTTGATGTACGTCCAGAAGAAAGGTTGGCATTCGGGGTTGGCGGCGAAGACTGCGCTGTTGGCGGAGAGGGTATCATCGGATCCAAGCCCCAGATCGGGGTTGACCGCAAACGACAGCACTGCCTGTTCCTTGGTCACGCCCGGCCGAAAGGGGGCATCCCATTGACTGTTTGCCCATAGCATCACTGCGGCATCGTACGTCACCGAGTAGTCCGCTGCGTTGAAACCAGGCTTTGTGAAGTTGAAACGATCCACCATGCGAAACTCTGATTCGTATGTGAGCGGCTTTGTTTCGAGGGCCAAAAGGCCGGTAGATGCGATAACTAATCCTTTTGCGACGAAGCCGCCAAGCGCGCCGAGTGTGACGGGGAAATGTCCGGCGAGCCCAGACCTGTACAGCGACACAACTGCCAGCGGACTGATGTAGTTCATGAGGAGATTCCGGCCGGCAGGCTGGGCTTTGCGGCTTAGTTCCATCCAAGGCATCGCGACCTGAAGTCGGTATTCAAGCTGGCTCCAGACACCAGAAACAACGGTGAGGGCTAAACATGTCAGCTACGTACGCCGTGACGGCCATCGAACTCACCGAGCGTCGGCCCATATGTCCAAAGATAGTGCATGCGTGCTTTTGCTGTGATGAAGCCCTGGTCTCTGTTCGACAGAAAATTGAGTATTTCCAACGCCGCGATGAGCACCACAGACAACACCGCCATTTCCAAGAGAAAACATCTGCGGAGGTAGAAGGACACGGACCGATTTGCCGCCGTGGCCTTGGCTATCCGGACATCGGCACTGGTTTGGCTGTCAAGAAGGCGGCTATTCGACTCCTTAGCGGGAGGGGGGCCCGTGGCGGCCTCTGGGGACTTCATCGCGACAACGGCGGGTTCGCCCGCCTGGCACGAAATCTGCAGATGGAGAGACGACTCCTGGGCAGAAAGGTCAGCAAGATGCGGGGGTTGGAGGTTAAGTGTTGCTCTGTGACAGGTAACACGAGCCATGCATAGCCGCCAATGCTCTGGTTTGATCGGCTAATAAAGCTGTGCCGTGTTGTAGGCCGTCGGTTTCAGCCCTGCTGTGCCGCTCCCGCCGAACCACGCCATCCTTACGCCGGGATTAGACTCCCAAAAATAATTCTGGAAGTGCCAATCTTGAATCTGACGACTGGTGGACGAATATAAACCACGCCTTAGGCGGAGATGCAGCGAAGGGGTGCAACCCTATGTGATTTTCTTCGCGTCATTGTGAGAGGTCCGCGGACATGCACAAAGTAGGTAGGCATATAGCGCATAATACATTTCAATGTCCGCGGTTCAGATTTCTCATAATCCAATCCCTACACTTGGTCTTGAGCACTATGCCTGCTTGCAAATCTTGGAAAAGCGTGCGGAGGTAGTGTTCTGCCTGCGGGTCTTTGATATGTGTGTGGTGACCGCCTTCTCCACACTGTACCAAAGGCAGCGGAATTGATGAAATGAAAGTGAAGATTACACTTGCTTCCGTGAGTGCTCACTGGACCAGGAAAATATCTCACCTTGTAGACGGCAAACTCGGCAACTGATTTCAGAGAGACAAACCGCCATATACCCCTGAGTGCCCTAACACCCTTTGTCAGATCATCCGAAAAGTTGTCGCCCTTTGAGTTGTTCCCAATGTCAATTTTGATGAGAGCTTCACGAGGGTTGTCTTGCCATGGGTCGAAGATGCCAATAGCGAAATACAGGTTTTGTCTTTCTGTGAGTTCGGGTTCTCCTGGTGTAATGTGAGCTTGGGTGAGGTTCGTTACAAGAGCAGCACTTTACATACCACTTGCCTTCCGCTCACATACATACATGCCATTTGCACAATCGAACTTGAATCTTCCTGCGCCATCTGACTGTCCTGGCGCACCTTAAGTCTTCCCTCACCAGAGAAAATATGGGCAATTTGCCGAGCAAGATGTGAAATTTTAATGTCCTCTGAGCAGCTTCTGCGGCTTCTCAAAGATGGGCCCAACACCGGGAATTACGGTAGGTGCGATCTCGGGAGCACTTGAATTAGCAGCAGGCGCGTGTTACTTCGTTAGTCTCACCGTCCCCCGTTTTCTAGGGAATAGTATCATTTTGCTCCTCGTGACCTGTAGGGTCGTTTTCACCCGAGGCAGACGAGATTCAATGTTGATCTGCTTGCCGAATGGGTTAATTTATCTCAATAATACAGCAAGTTATACCCCCGGGCCCGCCAGTGAAGCAGTTCTGAATCCGAGATAACCCCACAAAGCATCTGAACAACCCTCATAATCGCCTCCCTCCACTCCCCATCCTCAATACGCTGAAGCCCCTCCAACAAGATACTAATAGAAGCCTGAGAATTTAACAACATCTCGAACAGAAGGTCTTGTAACTGCTTGGGGCCAGCATCCCGTATCCACTCCTTGAGCCTATTTCGAGGTCTCGGCCCCAGGAATGGGTCACGGTGCTGAGGGTGGCCAATGGGGTTGATTCCTTGGTCTGTTAGTCGGTTGAGTAGAGCGTGGAGAAGGGCTTGGATGGAGGTATCTGTGCGTAGCAATAGGGGGTAGGAGATGGTGAGGTAGACGGGCGAGGAATTGTCTGTTGTGCGGCATTGGTGAACTTTGGGCTTGGGGAACCCAAAGATGGTGTTGGCCCATTGGAGCCAGGAGGCTTCATTGAAGTGTTGTCGCCATTTTGCTTCGCTGGTTTGGATGTTCTCGGTTGAGTTTATCAAGAGCCAGACTTGGTTGCTCAGGGCATGGAAAGCTTGTGTCTCGTTGTGACTGAGGTTCCCGAGGCGACCGTCAACGTTGATTGTCTTCAGGAGGTAGAACCTGAACTGAACCCAACCTTTAACAGGTGCTCAATTGCCATGAATATGCTCTTTCGAACGAGTGTCTCCCTGGCCATTCCAGACGGGGAGTCAATGCGTCCAGGATGAGTGAAGGCGTGTAGCTCCCCTCAGGACAATGGAAGCACGGTAGATCTCCGAAGCAAAGTTTAGAATACTTTTCCCTGAGGTACCCGGTTGTTCTGTGGGAGCCTCTTGCTCCACAGCCTTCATCTTGTCGAAGAGGATTGCAGAATGCCCTGCAAGGATGTTGGCTTTGCCGAGGCAACGGTCAAACCTGTTGTATTTTTTGTCATGCTCAATGAGCTGGCGCAAGTGGTCAAATATCTCAGAGGTCAGCTCATCTACCTGAGCATTTGTGTTGAGGAGGGAAATGTGCGGCATAATGAGGCAGCTACATGCATCAGTCGTTACTCATTAGCAAGCGGTAAGGTCAACTTACAAAGAATGGAGTCTTGAATCGCCAGCCGATGAGAAAGACACGGAACTATCTGCGTACCCGAGATCTCCACTCTTTGCGCCTGGGTAGACAAGATTTCCTTGTTACTTGTACATTTCGTGACTAAAGAACTACTTAAGAGTTTCAGGCGAGTCTGAAACTCGCCCCTTGAAAGTAAATAAAGACCAATCCAGTCACAGCAACGCAACACCTCAGATAAAGAGACCCCCAAAAACCCTTTCAAAGAAACTCAAAGTCAACAACTGAACGAGAAAGAAACATATACGGATGATAAACCCAGTGCTTTACTTCCTAAGGCGCAGGAAGAAACCCAAACCGGGAACCAACCTCTCTCGTCCATTCTAGACCATCGTAAGTCTCCAGTCCATTTGAGACCATCATAAGCCCCCCCCCCCGACCCAATAAGGAGGCCACCGTCCAAACCA
>Ga0247758_1002168_pt1 | contig 11584 bp, 5 predicted proteins | sample UWRJL156409C4_FD_180950 | JGI IMG/M metagenome (GOLD analysis project Ga0247758, IMG submission 180950) | Plant litter microbial communities from Arlington Agricultural Research Station in Wisconsin, United States - UWRJ-L156-409C-4 | ecosystem: Environmental > Terrestrial > Plant litter >...
CCACAACCCCCTTCACCTCCGCAACAACGTACCTGACCCCGCGATCCACCGCCTCCTGAATCACCGCCTGCAACGCCTCCTTCGCCTCCGCCCACCCCCCACTCCGATTCACCAACACTCCCTTGTCAGTATCAACCCCATCGAAATCCGCCTCCTTGAAGAAACCTCCCCACAGCCCCTTCGCCTCCTCAACACCAACCCTCTTCACATCCTGCTTAACCCCCAGCTCTTCAAAGTTTCTCACCGCCCTCTCCCCAAAGCTCTCCCCCACCCCTTTCTCCCCCGCCGATATCCACACAACCCCACTCTCATGATAATACCCTTTGAAAAGCGGATCATCCCGCCAAAGAGCTTGTGCTTCCAGCGCGAGTCGCGTGTACACGATGTCGGTGTAGTCGGAGCGGATTACCTTGTTCCAGTCCCAGGAGGCGGCGACGCGGATGGGCGCGGTGTAGGCGTCGCGGTCGATGAGGGTTATGGAGGCGGAGGGTTGGGACTTGATGAGGTGCAGGGCGGTGGAGGCGCCGAAGACCCCGGAGCCTAGGATCAGGTAGGAGGGAGAGGTCATGGTGGTGCCTGAGGCGATGGGGGCTTGGCGGTGGTGATGCCGGTGGTGATGCCTGATTTATTCAGGTTTCCGTTGCTGGGAGGAATTGTTGCGAAAAGGTAGGGGTAGAGTCGTGAAAGAAGGTTTGAGGTCGTTGTCTGGGAAGGAAAGGATGATAGGACAAAAGTGGGTCCAGGGATGGCTTCAAGCCAAGTCCTATTTCTGAGATGCGAGGAACTTGGAGGTCATTGAGGTTCGCAGCGTGACCCAACCCCGAGCGGGGTAAGGCGCCGACCAATGCAATGGGTGAGCGAAGGCCGACATCATCTCACTGGATGCCCCGGTTTTTGACCGTATTTCAATGGCGTTCGGTTGCCGAGAGTCGCGGCCATATCACCAATCAGTTGGCCGCGCGCGCCGTTCGATGCAACCGTTCCGAAAAGAAAGTTGACTGCCGTTGCAAGTGACTTGTGACTCCAGATGAGCTCAGGCCTTGAAGCCATCGGCTTTGTTACGCGCGCACCTCGGTTGCCAGCTGTCCTGTGGCGTCAATTTAGTCCTTCGGACGCGCAGGCCTTGCATGGGCTTCACACCTTGAGGACGCTGCTCTGGTTGTTCGGCCGTTGGTGTCGATCTGCAGACCTCAGACAAGGCTCTGATGGAACTAGTTACCGCGGAAAATAATCCCGCAGGTGAAAGCCTTGCGGACATCGGGGTCCCTCTCCGATTGATGCTTGTCACGCAATCACTGGCTGCCAAAGCTGCAAATAGCGGGGTGTTATCTGCCTGGACCAGTCACAGATGGCCGACCAACAGCGTCTGGAGGAAAGTGCGACTCAACCCCGCGCGTTGAGGTCGCCCGGTGTCCTGTTCGGACCGCCCCACTGCTGCCTGCAGCCTGCCTGTTGACCCAACCTTGCCAGGCTCGTCGTTGCTTTAGCGGTCCTCCCAACCTACTTTATCTCGCGGCCCCCAAGTTCTTCCATCCCAATTGTCTCATCTGACATCGACAAGTGGTTCGATCGATTAGGATTCGATCTCGTCTGACACCCCGCTCGATCTCCAATGGATACCACGCCGCCAAAGCCCGTCCCGGAAACGGACCCGGACCCGAAGGGTGCCAAGAAAAGCGGGCTTATTCCCGAGGTCGATCCTGCCCACGCAACCGTTCGCAGACGCCGAAACCCCCCCGGACTTCTCTCCGCGCGTCGTTGGTCGCGCCACCCGTCATCACGGGCTTCCTCAATTACGCTAGCCTCGGTTGATGACAATTATGATGTCCCCGTTCGGGCTGGGTGCCTTAACCTTCGCGCACGGTTCGCAACGCTGTTCCGGCGCCGGACCGAACCGGCAGTGCGGCAATCCCCGGCGCGGGTGCCGGCACCGTTGGCCACCACACCGGCGCAGGAGGCTGAGATGAAACAACTTGCGTCTCGCATCCAAAACGGCGGCGAGGAAGGCGATGATGTCCGCGTTCTGCAGCTCAAGTACGATGCCATCGTGGCTAATGCCAGCACCCAACCCCGCTCAACCGCCGGACTATTCAAGCAGGCCTGCTCCACGGACCTGCTCTTCCTGATTGACACGACTGGGTCCATGGGCGCGTATATCGAGGCCGCCAAGAAGCAGGTCCGCAGTATCGTCGAGGACATCAAGGAGGCCTTCTTTAACGAAGCAGACGTGCAGATTGCCGTTGTCAGCTACAAGGACCATGGTGACTCCAACAAGATCCAGTTCCTCGACTTCACTTCGTCAGCGGAGCGGGTAAGCCACTTTCTCGACGAGCTCAGCGCTTTCGGGGGTGGTGACGCTCCCGAGGATGTTCTCGGCGGCATCCAGCAGGCCCTCAATGCGTCCTGGACGCAGCAGACGCGCTGCATCATCCACATTGCTGACGCTCCGGCCCACGGCCGCGCTCTGAACAACTTTGGCGAGACCGTCGATAAATACCCGAACCCCGGCACTGAGCCTCACCGTCTCACCCACGGGCCTTTACTCCAGAAGATGATCGGACTCAACATCAACTACGCCCTGCTGCGCATCAACAACACAACCGACAAGATGGCCCAGCAGTTTCTGCATGCGTATGCCTCTGCCGCCCCAGACTGCAAGCTGCTCAAAAGCAACACCTATTATCGCCAAGCCTGTGAATACTCCGAGAACGCCCGGCCCACGCCTCGACGAAGGGGTAGGGCACTGCAGTTCGAAGAACAAGAGCTGGGCACTACGTACAGCGCGCTCCGCCATCTTGTAGTCCGCAGCGTCACAACCTCAGTCTCCCGAACTGCCTCGCGTCTTTCTGGCTCTACCGCCCGCGACAGCTTCGACAGCGACGACTTACGCTTCGAACCGAAGCTCGGAAAATCCCCAGCTAAGCGCCCCAAACGCCAACCCATGTTCGGGGGCTTCCATGGCGCCATCGCCGAAGCCGAAGAGGAGGAGGAAGAAGTCGAAGAATATCCCGAGACAAAGCTGGACACCTCTCCCCCACAATGGGACAAGGCATCCTTCCTCGACAAGACCCTCACCGTCGAAGCCTTCTCCACTGACGTCGACCCCTCCCTGTCCCTCTCCGACCTCATCGTCTCCGACGACGCCATCACCATCTCCGCCACCGACCTCACCATGCGCAAGCACTCCCGCCCCTTCGCCCAAGGCGCGATGCGCATCGCCTCGTACGCACGCACCGCCCACTCCACCTCCCCCCTCGTCGTCAAGTCCTTTAAGCCGCACCTCGGCCGCAGCCACAAAAACCTCGCCCATCTCGCCGACGACATGCGCGTTCAAGTCCTCTGCAAAGCCTTCGCCCTCGAATTCAACTCCCTCGCCTGTCCTCCCGTCCCGCTCGACTTCGTCATCGCAACCTGCCTCAAGCCCTCTTCACCTCCTCCTACCGCTATCACTGACACCCCGTGCATGTCCCTCGAGCCGTTCCTCCCCGGCGAATACACAAAATACAACTCCAACTCCGGCTGGGTCAACGACTCCCCCTCCCCGTCCTCCCCAGCTACCCCTTCAATCTCCGACATCGCACAGGCCTTTTCGCACTACACCTTCGAGCGCTCCGCCGGGAAATTACTCGTCTCCGACCTGCAAGGCGTAGAAGGGACTCTTACCGATCCAGCGATTCACACCGCCGATCCGGAGAGATTCAAACTCGCTGATACGAATCTCGGTGAGGCGGGCATGAAGTTCTTCTTCGCGACGCACAGGTGTAATGAGTGGTGTAAGAAGCTGGGGCTGGAGGGGAGTTTGGGGAAGATGATGAGTGGGGGGTATGTTTTTAGGACGGAGTGGGTCAAGAACGAGGACGAGGACGAGGGAAGGAAAGAGGGACGAGGCGAAGTGTTGAAGGTGTGTGCGAATAAGCTGTGCAGGAAGATTTTGGTGGCGGAGGAGGATGTGAAAGTCGCGGAGGGGTTTGAGGGGTGCTGGTGTGAGGGGTGCTGGAAGCAACTGATGGATAAGGGGGCGGAGACGAAGGTTGCGTGTAAGATTGGCGGGGGGCTGATTCCGCATCAGTTTGGGGTGGTGAAGTTTTATTATGAGGCGCTGGGGAGGGCGTTGCCGAGGGAGTGTGTGGAGCATCGGTGGGCGGCGAGCTTCTGAAAGGTGGGGGGTGAGAAGGGAGAAAGTGAGGTGGTTTGGTCCCTGCTGGGATTGTGGTGTATTCAGAGCCGTGGTGCGGGCTTTGCCAATCGCTTTGCTTTCATTTTGTCGAGATGCAGGAAACCGTTTTTATTTAGGTGTCAGCATTATACACCCATAATTAAACGGTCTCACTTAACAGTCTCACACATATGTGCACTGCGTGTGTACCTTAAATAGGTAGGTGTCCGCAACCGCTGACCTGACAGGGGCAGGTTCATGGCAGGTTTATAAAAGTTAAAGATTTGTAACGTAGGGCCTTGCAAACAAGCTCGTAGTGGTCAATAGGATGAACCACTAATAAGCAGGTGGAATGGGAGATAAGCAGGTAGAATAGAGTGGCTTGGTAATAGATCCTAGTATGGTTAGATTTATTCTCCATATTCCGGCTAGTGTTATGAAGGCAGTAAGCCGAATTAGAAGATTCGGGCAGTTGTATGGCGTAGGTAGGTCACGTGACTAGATGATATTCGGAGATGGAAAAAATCGGAGTAGAATTGGTGTGATGATGGATCATAAGAAGAAGGCCCTTTAGGAGGGGGGTGTTCTTCTCTATATATTAAACTGGTGCAGTGGTGCAACAGGGAAGAAACCACAAAGAGAACCATACCCACAGAACGTCGCAGTCGGCCTGGAAGGCCGACTCCCAGACTACTGGTCCTCCAATCGGAGGGACATAAATGCAATTGACGTAGAAAAACAGACACGTACCTAGTATGGAACAAGACCTAGTTAGTAATAGTGCCTAGCGTGAAACAGAGCCTAGCATGGAATAATAAAGGAAACGCGACCGTGGACTAGGTCATCTTCCTTCGATCAGAGGGCCAGAATGTCACTGGGCTTCTAATAGGGGGTTTTCGTAGTGAAATCGTCGGATGATGAAATTGAAGAAAGCGCGGTTCAAAGAACCGCGCGGCGCGGCCCCTTTTTGACGGTGGCACGCGCTAGAGAACGCATCGCTATGTACAAAAGCGGCTACAGTAATATTACATACAGAGCCCAAAAAGAACGACAGGGTCGGCCTGAACAAGCGCCCCAAGTCAGCACCTAGAGTGTCCCTCAGACGACAGGACTGGAGCTGCGTACACAAGATCGGCGGCTTTGTTATGTCGTTCATCATTGGGACCCCTAAAGAGTAGTAGGTGAGTCGGACAGATGCGCGACCTGGGAATAACTAAGGGAGTTGACTTACCAATATTCGTTGTCTGTTACGCGGTCGCTGTGGTAGGTCTTGCCGTACATCGTCCGGTAAGCCAGAATGCTTGATGTGATCGAGGTAGTGCTCTTGGCACTCCCGCCAAGAATTGAGTCAGCATTATTAGCGGCCTGCTATCCTTCCTAATGCGATGCGGGAAGGAGATCCACCGGATGAGCAGCTTCACTCATGCTGATTGATATCGATTGACGGAAGTTGGTTGGATCCTAAGGACTCTGGAGGCGATGATGAAAACGTGCAACCTCTGGCTTGAAAGACGCGCTCAAAATCGGATGGGGAAGAGGGTGAAAATAAAAGCTGGATAAAAGTCACGTGGTGAAAGAATCAATCTAGCTGCGTTGATAGAACTGGGACGATTGCAGATTCTTGCAGCTGTAGGGGTTGTACGTAGCCTAGTGATGCGTCGCCACGCACCATCACAAACCCTTCCAGCTGTCCCACATGTAGAGCTTTGTGCATTTTCTCCCAGTTCTAGAGTGGGGTTCTTTCCCGGGAAGCGATCATTTGTCGCCGCGGCCGAGTAGATTTCCGTCCCGGACGTAACCCGGTCTGGCCCCGGTCGATGTCTGACAATTTCGACAGGCCGGTCTGCACCTTTGCTTCTCGGAGGTGGAGACGCAGCGCCATAAAGATCGATGGTCCGCAGCAGACCTGCCACTCATACGACGTCAAATGGAAATCCCCGATCGCACTTCCCCACGCGTTCTGTTTTCCAAGTGCCTAACTACCGAACGAGCCGCAATACAAGTAGGTCCCGCCACGTTCTGTGCATCCCTTACCGACATGACATGGTCTCCCTCAACTTTTTCCTGTCCACGGCCGCCGCCGTCACGGGCCTCAGCTGGGTATCTCGCCGTAATCGAATCCAACCCTACCTTCTTAGCCAACCGCAACTGCAAGGCTCAGGCTTCGCCTGTAATTCTAGCATGTACACCTAACGGTTGAAGAATCTGCATAACTCTGCACGGCGGGGGGAATGTGCACACTAGCAGGGGCCAGCATCATCGCTGCGACATGGATGATACGTCCATTTTTAATTATGTGTGGCGGAGGAAGCGGACTAACATCTGGGCACCCCAGGGTTGAGGCTAACACGACGATTGAATACGTAGGCCGGGCATGAACATCTCTTGCTGGACTAATAAGGTTAGAAGGCTCAGGTGCCAAGTAGGATGGCAGAACGGCTGATAGGATCGGTGGGTATACCGTTAGTGAAACACAAGTTGAGTACGAAGTTAGCAGCTAGAATAGTCTAGCTGGATTCAACTCCGCTCAAAGCCCCAAAATCCATGCTCACTCAGCGACCCGCTTCACTAACAACACGACTGTCGTCCTCCCCGGCAACAGGTTCCTAAAATCGATGTTGGCTTTGCCGTCCTTGACCGCCTCCACCGTCTCGGCAATCAACAACTTGACGCAATCCTTGTCAGTGCCCACCAGTTCCGGATGCGTCTCGCGCCATCGCGTCACAGGATCAAAGGTATTGAGCAGGTTCTCGACGCGCTGCCAGATGGATGTGGCTAGCGGATCCTTAGCAACGGCCTTGGCTGTGTCGCCCCCCATAGCGAGCCCCTCCCGGGGGAGCTCCTTACGGACGAAGGCGTCGCGGTCGAAGAGGGCTGCCGTGGTTGGGCTTAAGCCGCTGTTTTCTGACCACGGCAAGATGAGGTCTTTGTATCCGTTACTGGAGATTTTATTGCCTTCGACGCTGTACGCGTCGATGATTTCCTCGTGAAAGCGGGTGTAGATAGCGCGGACTTTGGCTTCTTCGCGGGTTTTTGGTTCTGGAGGGGCGTCGAGAGATGTGTTAAATATCGAATGCATGAACTTAGAGGCGGGTTAGGGCTTTTCTTCGGTAGGTAAAGTACTCACCTGCAAAATCCCGACAACTGGTCCAAAGCGCGACGGTACCGCCGGGCTTCATCACCTCGGCGGCCGCGGCCCAGAATTTGGGCATGTCGAACCAGTGTGCCGCAAAAGCAGCAATGACCAAATCCACCGATCCCTTCTCGACACCTTCAATCTTGTCGATCTCCTCGGCCGTGGAGATGACCCACCGCACCGAATCCCCCTTGGCCGACTCTCCGCCGAGCTCGGTGGCGACCTTGATCATGCTCTCGCAAAGATCCGCGCCGATGGCCACGTCGAAATGCTTGGAGAATACGCAAGTCGCGATGCCGGGGCCGCAACCGACATCGAGCAGCACGCCACTCTTGCCGCCCGTGGCGGTGTGATGGCCGAGGATGAGCTCGACAAGGGCGGGCGGCGGTGACGGACGGTGCTTTGCATACGTCGCCGCCTGTTGGGAGTTGTATTGGCGGTAGGTTGAGTCCCTGAGCCCCGAGTTGTTGACCGCGGACGCCATGTCTTGTTGGTGCCAGGAATGTTGTGATGTTTTCCTGCCCCTTGCTAAGAGTTGTCACGGTGTAGGTTGCCAAGAGGATGCGATGAAGAGAAAAGGCGGGGTGATGCGACAATACCGCCATGGAATGGAATGTGATGGGAGGGGTAAGACGGCAGGGACCCGGTTTGGAAACTACCCGATGGCCGAGCTGCGAGTTGTGCTCGCATACGCGCTCTCGTCTCTTCAGTTCTCTGGGAGACATGGTTGGAATGATAGGTGTAGACATTCCGGCAGATAACCGAAGCAGGTTATAAAGGTCATGTACTACCTATTTGCAGCAACTAACACGGCTCTTCTGTTCAGCAGTCCCTTTTCTAATCCGCGCATCGACCGCGCTTGCCACCCTTACAATCGCTGGCGTATCCATAGTCGCAACATTCTCCATCACTAGCGCATTGGTAAACGTGTTGCACGTCGTGTTAGAAAGAAGGGGGTTCTGGCCAGAGGCCAGAACTGTCAGAAAGAAGAATCTGGAAGCCACCATAATTATAGATTTGTAACCATTGCCACAGACGCGTAATTGCAGCCGCGTGGCTTTGCCACACGGCTTGCCACTATTCACAGCTATAAGGAAGGCTCTCTGGCAAAGCCAGGGAGCCGAAGGAAGATAATCAATCAGTTGTAACCCCTTCAATTCCAACGAATCCAGAGTGCAGTGCTTCAGACAATAACCCCCTTATTTAGTCTAGCTTAGTCTGGCGTAGGCTAAGCTGGTAACCACTCAGTTCCGAAGAAGGAGAGGGAAATTCACGGTGTTAATTTTAGGGTGGTGAACAAGCTGGTTTAGGACCCTAAAATCGACAACTACTCATGCTTATAGTCATGTGATTATTTGTCACCTTTCATTAGTCACCTTTCATTAGTCTAGATCAGCCCCGGCTCAGCTTCGGCTAATATCCACTCATTAAACAGCACAGTTTTGCGAGAAGAAGGTGGGAGAGAAGTTATCGCAATCCAGAGAGGCAAGCTGCTGGTGGGTGTACCAAACCCCCGCTGCCTCCGCGCTATCGAGCGCCACACCTGCAAGTCTTCGGCGATCCTGCTTCAAGCTGTTGACGTTGACAGTGAGCCTCAGCCCCTCTTTCCTCGATTGACCTGCCCAACTCCAATTTGACTTTGGTGTGGTGTGTTTATTGTAACGCAACGCCAGCACGACCGCACCCGCTCCCATCCACCGCCAACGCCAATCACACCCTCTGAAGCCCATCTTCGGTCGCGCGATATCCCGAAAGGTAGGCAGGGCCATACCCCACGAGATCTACAAGGGGCACACGGCGAGGTAAAACAGGGCAGCGCCGTACAGCATCTTGAGCGACGCGGTGGTGTCATTTGTCAGCATGTTATGCACGATGACCCAGGCCTTGGGGAAGACAAACAAAGATCTTGTCTCTACCGCTGTTTGCCACGTCGCTGTTGATCGTGGTGCTTTCGACGCCGACGATGGTGAGCGCCATCAGAGTTGTCTCAGCGCGCGGCACAATGGCAATTTCCACCATTCCTTCGACGTTGAACGGGTGAGGGAAATCCGAGTTTTGCGGTTGGTTCTCTTAGCTCCTACCCACCCCTTTCGTGGCGGCAGCCACTTGAGGCTGATGCCAATGTCCGAAATCGTGGGTGTCTAATGTGTAGATGAACGACATCACTTCCACACAACGGGCGGCTGTCTGGCACTCAAGAACTTGCCTCCTTCCTGAGGCTGAGGAAATCTGCGTTGAGCACCGGGGCTGCGGCCGCTGTTTGCCCAAATGATGGGCTTCCTTCCAAGTGTGCAACCCCGAGAGCCAGGCAAACACTGGCTTTCTTTAAAAGGGTGCAGAGCTGTTGGCTGAGGAGGTCCTAAATGCAATTTGCTTGTATTCGCAATGCGTCTTTTATCAGTCGCTCTGCTCGTCCAGCATCGTCGCTTTGGATGCTCCTGCACCGCTTACTCGTTCTGGCGAGGGCCCAACCGAGTACTTGTAAGGCCGAAGCCGTATAGTTTCTTCGTCAACAACCCCATCTACACGCCGGGCGGAAAGAATCCATCACGTATCCCCGTCATAGTCGAGATTCAAAATGGTACCATTCTAGCAACCGTTTCGCTCCGTGGCCGTCGCTCACCAGCCGCACTGCCCATCTTCGAAAGCAAGGACGGGGGTGCAAGCTGGAAGTGGGTAACCGATTTCGAGAACCAAGTCAACCGCTGGGGCCTGGGGAACGCATCCAGCGTTGACTGGGCTATTAGTTTTCCCTTTCTGTAGTTTCGTCCCATCTCCGAAGTCGGAAGAAAACCCGCTCCCGAGGCGCAAAAACAGAGAAAGTGAGCTGACATCAGCGACAGGACCGAGTCGATCAGAGGTTATCCCGCTTGTACCATTCTCGCCTCTAGAAACTCTGCGAGCAACAATGAAACCTGTATCGACTTGTTCGCCTAGCGCGGATAAGGCACGCACCGGGAAGTTTGTCAGTCGCATCGCCGAGAGGGGCCGGCCCAGCACCACTAACGGTGCTGATCTAATCCAGGAGCCGTACCTTTAGTGTATAACTACTCCGACTAGCGCCACCCTAAGCACGGCTAGAAATTAGCTTATTAGTGTCGACTAATCTTCGTACCTAGGGACCAGTTGTGAACCACGTGGCATATGACTTATATATTGCGTGTTGAAGCACAACTATAGTGATATATATCCCCTTTAACCAGCGGGTCCTGGTATGTAAGTACCCCGGTAGTAGCCTTAACTTACACGAAGTAAATTACCTAATGTTCTACTGGTTTGCTATGTTGCCGCTTAATTTCAGTTTGTTAAAAGGCCATTTTATTGTCATTAACAATAAGAATGCGTCTAATGTAATCCCTTGCGTCGTTTAGAGCTTAGTTAGTGGGCTAAATGGGACTATTGTTATGTCTGATGTAGATAATAAAGTCGTTTATACGATTAGGCTGGTGGTATAACTGATAAGTGGGACCTATAGGATACTCCAGTGGATGCCACTTATAAGAGGTCTATTTGCATTTTAAATAAGCTTTAGGATAGCTTGTTGCTGTTTGGAGGGGAGATGTTTGATGACATAGGGTTGCATCTGCTTAAGCCTTTCACTGCCACGGTGGTGAGCCTGATGGACACTGTCGAGAATTGGTAATGGAGCGGATCACTGTATTGAGTTGTTGGGACAAAATACCGAATACTCTTCCAAACACCCCTGGCCAAGCCGCGGGGTGCAAGATGTCCATGATGTGCATCCCCTGTCCAAGATGCTGACACCGACTACTAGCCGACTGCGACTTCGTATTCTCAGAACCGTGATTGGCCGCAGGCTGGAGAACACGCGCCGCGCATGTTGCCGAGGCAAAAATCGACGTTCATATCGGGGTCTCGGAGGAATCATACCCCCTGATGCGGTCCACTTCGTCAGCCCCAGGTTCGGGAAAGCGGGACCCGCGGGAAGGGTCGCATTAAAAAAAAACGGTCTTCGGTTTGCCAAGTTAAAATCCAGGCATCCAAATGCTGACATCCACCATTTTTTCCAACCTCATCCTATTTCAATCTCTTCCTCATAACAATTCGCGACAGCACCGCGCCGCATCCCCCCAACACCCCAACCACCAAAATGACCATCACCATCACAACCTATCTTCTCCTCACCCTCACCACCCTCGCCCTCCTCTCCCTCACCTACTTCTACCACCGCCTCTTCCCCGTCCCCCTCCAAAATGGCATCCCCTACGACCCCTCCGCCCTCACTGTCCCCTTCGGCCACGGCCCCGCCATCAAATCCCGCGGCCACCGCA
>Ga0247758_1002169_pt1 | contig 11576 bp, 14 predicted proteins | sample UWRJL156409C4_FD_180950 | JGI IMG/M metagenome (GOLD analysis project Ga0247758, IMG submission 180950) | Plant litter microbial communities from Arlington Agricultural Research Station in Wisconsin, United States - UWRJ-L156-409C-4 | ecosystem: Environmental > Terrestrial > Plant litter >...
CTTACCCTTACCCCTTCCCGAACATCCCGCCTCCTCACCGCCCTAAAATTCTACCTGGCTCACCTACTGTAACCCACGCCTTCTACGCCTCCATCGCCCTCCTCCTCCACAACATCTCCGCTAACCTCCCCCCTTATTCGCCTCCCTGCATACATCCTCCGCAACGAGCGCCCCTACCCCCCCGCACCAATCAACACTACCTCCCACGCCGCTGCAGTTTACCATTCCCTCACGCGCGGAAAACAGGAAATCACCCTCTCCTCTATTCCCTCCTCTGATCCCCATACGGAATTCGAACAAGTGATGGAGCAAATAAGAAACTATTACCTCTCCGCCTTTTCTCATCCCTTAGAAGATCACCCCACCCTGGCAGCGTATGTCATCTCGACCTTTACACCGGATATTCCGCCGGATGAGGAGGTTATGGTGCCAGTTCCGCCGCCGAATGAGAAACCAGGGGTGTCGTTAAGTAGTATGGGGGTGGTGGATCGAATCATTGAGCCGGCGAGGGGGTTAATGGAGGTGGGAGATCCGTGGGTGGTGGGGGAGGAGTTAGGAAGTGGGTTGGGATGCTTTTTGGGGACGTGGAGGGGGAGGAGTTAGGAAGTGGGTTGGGATGCTTTTTGGGGACGTGGAGGGGGAGGTTAACGTTGAGTGCGGCGTGGAATGAGAGTTGGCATGGGAAGGAGGAGGTGGAGGGGTTTTTGGAAAGCTGTGTAGGGGTTATGATGGGGTGGGTGGATGGGCTTGAGAAGAGGCGGGCTGGTTAGTATTCGTCGTGAGCGGCGTCTTCGACCGTTAGAACGATGGAGAACTTTGTTGCCAAGGACGGTGAGCTTTGCTCTAGCTCTTTTCGAAGGGTGAGGGTGATTTGTTTGGTTCTCCTAATGAGAGGAGCGAGCTCGATGGACATTGTTACTGGCGAGGGCAGATCATCGTGTCCTGACAGAGCAGGCAGCCTCTCACGGTAGGATATCCAATTAGGAAGTGGGTCTGACGAGTTGATCATCTGTATCTCACAGTACCAGAAGCCCAGTGACATGACCAAGCCGCGAGGATTGCGAAAGCAGCACATCATGACGAAGGAATGATAAGCGCCTGCTGTAAGTGCGTCGTACCGAACGAGTGCTGGAGAGGTGCTTTTCCGAATGGCGGGGAGAAACCTCAGATTCTACGCGGATGACATGGCTACAAAGGTCGCCCCTAACTTTACGCTCTTCGAATATCTGTACCGCGATATAGGCCCTTCTCTTTCAACATCTGTCGTGTTCAAAGAGGTCCGGAAGTGCATTTCAAGGTGGTAGAATGCCTTAATTGTACAAATGAGAGTGGCTGTAAGAGCCAGTAATTTATACGCACAGAGGGTCCGGTTGCCAGGTGGCGGCCCCACCAAACGGTCATCTGCAGGTGGATGGTCTTGGCACCTGAGTGACTTCGTCACCCAAAAAACACCACAACATCTTTATCCCTTAGGCCCGGTTTCGGGCGTCCGTGGTGCTCTCCTGGTGAGACATTTCCTTTGCAAGTCCTTGGATCATGGCCGGGGTCAGAACATCCGTGGTGTTCTCCTTGGAGGGTCGAAGAATATGCTTGGAGGTACTCAGCCCGAGCCCGTAGATAGATTTTAAAGCCTCGGACTTATGGCTATCCGAGCCAATACCACTGATCCGCCCTGTGGGGGTGCCTGATGGAGAGCTCATGGTTTCGGTTTTGAGGTTACGCTAGTAGCTGCTGGATCGCTTTTCGGTTCTTTATGTTAGATCCAAACCTTGTTATTACAGGGATGACTTCTTACATGTTGAGTGGTGTTTTTTATGTGAGACCAATGGTGGAAGCGGCAGAGGAATTTAGCGATGCTGGAGCTGAGTTGGTAGGGAGGAGTAAGATTTTGAATTCTGGAATAGTCAGAGTTAACGTTTGCATCAGCTTTCATGTGGGATATTGATAGTTATATAGAAAGGAGTGCCTATAGACATGGATGCGCTCACTGGTGGGGGCTCCCCCCTCTACAACCCAATAGATTTTGCGATGGGACCTATCCGTGATTTCTCATCCTGCAGGAGTTCTGAAACACTTCAAGTTTCTTATTTGGGTGGACATGGATTGTGAATGGTGCTTTACTTGGGCCGACCGCACTGAGAATAGGCGAGCTGTTTGGAAACTCCCGTGTCTACACCTAATCGATATTCCCCGCGGCCCTCGGACAGACGCTGGCCTCAGTCTTTAGGCCTTTAGCGCGCGGCAATTTGTTTTGAGGCGCCTTATGACCAAGACCCCTCACAACAACCATTCAAAGGGCCCTAAAATAACAATTTTACGACCTATACCTGGCTTCAGGCCTGAAAGAGTCTAGCAAGATTAAGGCAGGGTCGTATGGCAGGACGCCAAGGGTCGATGGGCGATCTGAAGGCTGAATGATGAGACTAGCACTCACAGACGGGGGTACACTGTCACTGTAGGTCGCTGTCGCTATAATGCACAGAGGTTAGTCTGAACAGTATGACACAAATGAACAATGTCTTTCTGGATCTGTCTGATCTGTGAGGAACTCACAGATCAGGTGGATCAACAGTTCCTTATCGTGTGCTCTATCCCATTGCTCCTAGCCTCACAGAGCAAGCGCTCACTGGCCCGCGCTTCCGAGCCCAGTGTGCAGCACAGTGCACACTGTCCTTCGCGCGGGGTCACACCCGGGCCCGTGCCTAACTGGCGGCCTGCAGGGTCGTCACGAACAATTCAAGGGCTGAGGCCAATTTGTGTGTTTCACAATAGGGTGGTAACATCCATAGCCGCCAAAAATTGTAATAAGATCGCCTTGCTACGCGTTTGTTTCGTAGGAGCCGACTTATTTGGGTTATAGACCCATCCATACGCGCGCGCCTGCCACTACCCCGCTGTCGGCGCGCGTCTCAGGCACAGCCATACTCATGTTAGAGGCCGCATTTTCCAAGGTATTCCAGTCAATGGTTATGCAGCCCCAGGTGATTGTTGCCGACGGTTGGAGGATGGCTTCTTGTACGGCCCAAATGCGTGACCAGTGACCACCACGCGCTGCAATCCATGAAGCTATTTCCCAAAATAATCGCTTTATCCCTTGCCTGGGAAATCATGAATTCAGATCCTATTCGCGCCAATGACCACCTCTTTTCCGGATCCACCAAGACGCAGTGCTCCACGACCCGCCACAGAAAGTCGGCATCTGGAAGCAGCACGCGTGCCCGCAGGAGCTCGAGACACCCTTGGTCATCGTGCTGCAGCGCCATGGAATTTTCCGGGAATGGCGGCGTCTGGCAGTGGCCCATCATGGAGACGACGATAATGAGACCGAAGCCGTATATGTCTCGCGGCGGCAAGTTCACCCAAGCGTGATACGCACTCTCACGTTAATATTCCGGCGCCCAGAATCCCGCCGTGCCCGGTATAATACCAACATCCCGGGGAGACTGATCCGCGGTCCCGCAGGTACTGAAATCGGCCAAAGCAGCGGTCAGACGGCCGTCCCGGAGGAAGAGGAGAATGTTGCTGGGTTTCAGATCGCCGTGAACGAGGCCGTGTCCATGAATGGCCGACAAACCCGAAACAATGTCAGAACAGAAAATTTTCACCGTGTTAGCTGTAATGCTGAGGGGACTGTTCCCAAAGTACGAAGACAGATCTGATACGGCGCGCTCAAACACTAGACAAGGGATAGTACCGTCGGGGTCCAGGGCGTCCTCGAAGAATATCCCCAGGGTGCGCGGGAGATTGGGGTGAGCTCTGAGGTCTTGATGTGCAAGGATGCGCAGTTCTTGGATGATTCCAGACAGGGCTTTGTGCTGCAGTGCGTTCTCAACCTTGGTGCTGTCACGGCTAAACGATGCTTTCGGCCTCTTGATGATGACGACTTGTTCCACAGCTGGATCGCCTGCCATGACGGCTTCATACGCGGCCGAGTACTGACCCTGTGCTCTCAGCCTCCACTCTTGTTGGCCAAGTGCAGAACAGCGAAAAAGTGAGACTCCGAGGCTGGTAGCATAAGAGAGGAGGTTGCGATAGCCCATGAGGTGGTTGTTTTTTGTTGCAGTTGGGAGACGGCTAGCTCGATGTCTGAAGAGTGGCCCTCGGCTGAACGGTGCAGCAGGCAAGCCATATCGGCGAAGTTGGTGGTAGCGCGAACAAGATTTGAGTAATGACGCAACTTCTCTCTCTTGACGGGTAGAGGTGCTGAGATAATTTGATAGCTGCGGGGAGCTAGGCAAGCGGGGGAAAGGGCGGAATATTGCCAGACTTGACCGCCTCCCCCACCACCCAGTGGTCACACGGCCTGCCAAGTCCTTGGCGGCAAGAGCTTTATACAGCAACTCGGAATTGTGTTCGATTCTCATCGATTCTCATAAAAGCCTCCGAACTCAAACTTCCATTCATAACCGCAACGCTAGCGTAGTAATGAAGCCTCTCGGATGGTGGGGATGGGCCATGTTCTTCAGCTAGGATGATAAAAGCCTCGAGATCGTTATTATATGCACTCTTGACGATATCCTCCTTTTCCTCAAAGTTGATATCCAACGCGTCCAAATCGAAGAAGCTCAAATCGCTACCTCGGGTTATGGTAAATTGCTTCAGGAAGGCGTCTCTGTCGGGGCTACCGTGGTGATCGGCATGTCCACCGCCCGATCCCCAGAGTCGTTGCCCGAGGGTTTGGCGTCGGCGTCCCTGCAAATTAGCGGCATGAACTTGGAGGCCACATCCTTGTCGCCCATCTTGGCAAATTCTTCAACTCGGAGACGCAACCGTGCTGCGTCTACCTCTGGGGACAGGAAGAAAAGCTGGCGCAGCTCTAGCATTCTAACCTCGAGAATGTCGAGGACAGTCATAATATCCTTATCCTCAACCACCATACTGGCCGTCCCGTAGGATCCGAGCTCAATGGCCTTCAGGGTCTACTGGGTTTTGGTGACCTAATCCCAAGGCGTCTCTAATCCAGGCTCGAGAAGCTAACTGTAGGACGCCGCCATGATGAGAGCCGTGCGGATGCTCACGAATTCGCGGGCCAAAGCCGAAAATTCTGCTAGAAGCTTGCTTTGAAGATACTCTAGCAGTGGCATCTGTCCCAGGATACCCACCTGAACTTTCGTCAGCCCCATCCTCGCCCTCTTGGTGAACTGGGGTTGGACATCAACACTTTCTCATCTGCCTCTTGGAGTTACCCAAGTTCCCTAAAGACCATGATGTATCAGCGCTCCGCATCCATCGTGCTAGCCAAATTCTATCCGCAAGGGGAGGGTGGTGGGGGCTGAGTGGCTCCAAACCTGCTGTGCCCTAAAGAGTTCTCAAGTATCCGACACACTTCGAAGATGGAAGGTCGCCGATTGGGTTCGTGACAGATGCAGAGACGGGCGAGCTCTCGCAAGAGATCGTCTGTGTCAGACTCCCGGGGCATGTTAGGTAACAATCGACCTGGACATTCCGCATCGTTGTGTTGAAGCCTGCATTGTTCTTCGATTGGGATGGGAAAGGGCTGCTCGCGGTAACAAGTGGCCGCCGCGTAAACGACCAACCCGAAACTGTACACATCGCGCGATACACGGTTAGCCGAGGCGCGAAAAGGGCCCTGGGCGTGAAGCTCGGGAGCCCAGAAGGGGGGGTTGCTATGATGGGCTCGGGTAGCCCCTGGATGCCACAGGTCCCAAGGTACGCCCTGGCCAACTTGGTCGCTGTTAGGGTCTACGCCTCATTGGACCTAGTGTGGCCGGACCCTCTCTATATAGTGGGTACGCGCCCTCTCCTCCTTACAACGAACCACCATTATAATACCCGTCTTTGTAACGGTCGCGCCTCTACCCTCCCGCGAATACACCTCCAGAAAGCCCCTGAAGTCCGGGACGGCAAGCTTCATCACGAGGCAGGGCCGTATGCCCTGTATGCCCCTCTCCTCTTGGAAATACACGCCGAGGATGTGCGGTAGGTTGGGGTGAGATCGACGTTTTGGATCGGCGAGGATGCAGCATTCCTGGACCATGCTGGACAGAGAAAATTGCTGCACACGTTTTTCCACCTCTACCTTGTCTCGCACGAGGGAACTGTGTGGATGATTAATGGCAACCACCGAGACCTCGCCATGCTGGCGGGGCGAACCCTTAAACGTCGTCAAATAGCTTCCGGCCCCTAGTGTCAGCTTATATAAGCAATTGGAGCCATTCGCGGAAGTAGCCGGCTTGGCAATAGGGGACCCTGGAGGCTAGAGATTCTCTTCCACAGAACAACAACAATACACAACAATCACCACAATTGGCCATGAGTGCTAGATTCTGACACCTAGCCGCTCCCAGGTGCCCTTGTCCATGGCGGTCCGCGGTAGGACCGGCAATCCGAGCGCGGCCACATAGGACACTACATTTCGGTAGCCCACCGGTCCACCTTGCGTTGCTATGTTTTCAGCAGGTTGGCACAAGTCGGAAGAATGAGAAGATATCATTGGTGCCGCCCTTACGCCGACCTCCCGAAAACGAAAAGATGACGGGGGGATGTTTGATATGTTGACGGGCCGCGGGCGGTATTCAGATTGCTCAGCCGTCAAGCTCGTACAGCCAAAGCGCGCAAGGTTAGCAAAACAGGCGACCGATTGGGGTGGTGGGCTTGGTGGGGTAGCGTGCATGAGCGGGAACTTCGGGTGGGCCTCGTGGCGGGGCAAGGTGTTGCCAAGATAACGCGGACTCGATTGATCCTAACCCTCCGATTCTGGCTTCGCTCTAACAGCCCCTATCAGTTTCCTAACAACCCTACGGCTCACGACCCTTAAATGTCCCAGATCCCGCTCCAACTGAGGGCTGACGCTTAATAAAGTAGTTCATTGGTGGATTCCATGGTAGTGCGAATGAAGGACCTGTTAGCCTGCACAGCTTGAGGAGGGGGGGGGGGAACGTGTGGCCCAACCAAGGGCAAGGCTTTTCAAAATCGAATCGCGGACGTTCGAATGGTTTCCACCCGATGTCGGAGTGTTATGCTGGCAGGTTACACACACGTGACACGTTAATAGACCTCCAGCCAGCTATCCGGCCACGTTGATGGCAAATGACCACACAGTTTATGTTGGAGCCACGGACCGATCGCCGCTCGACTTCGACCTAGGATATTCGAGGCTGTACCCGCTTTTATGTCTGCCTCAAAGATGATTGCATTTAGAGTGCAAGACATACCGCCTGAGTGCTCATGGGAAGAGCTGGCGCTGGCAATTGCGGAATCCCACCATGAAGCCGAAGCTTCGGTGTCAATCATCACGGGGACGCTCCTGCCAGCGCCGGACCCGAGCCTGAAAAGCCAGGTCGCTGTTATCCAATTCTCTAGTGCGGTTCCGGTTTTCTTAAAGCCAGTAATGGATGACAAAACCGGCGAGACAACCGCGCACTTGCGTGTCAACGGCACTGATTTACGATTCGACAAGAATTTTTGGGGCATGACCCCCCTCTTCTATCCGGATCCCGTGGAGGATGTCTCGATGGAGTCAGTCGCTAAGAGCTTCCCGCGGTCCATATCTCGGAAAAAATTCCGCTGAACAGACCATAGCATCGTTGCTGTTACCGGACTTGACGGCAACGCGTACGGATCCTGGGCGAGTAGAGATGTCAACGTCATGTGGCTCCGAGACTATCTCAAGGACGACATGCCGAAATGCAGAGTCCTCACCTTTGGGTACAATACGAAGCTCACCATCAACAATAATTATCGCTTCGAAGATTTCTGCAAAGAGCTGCTGAGCCAACTTAGCATTGCTAGGTCCTCAGATACGGTAATCATGCGTCTCCACCACAGATATCGGCAAGGTACTGATTCCTTAGGCTTCGTATCGGCCGCTAGTACTCGTCGGCCACAGCTATGGAACCAAGGTCATCGCTCAGGTAAATGAAACTCTCGCAGCTGTCTTCCTCTAATTAGCAACAAGACACACTAACAGAAGCCAGAGCCTCTGCCGATGCAAGCGCTTGGACGATCCTGACCTCAATGCCATACTGACCGCCACCTGCGCCGTAGTATTCTTCGGGGCGGTCCACAGGGGGATGGACACCAGCGACATAGAAGAGTATCTGAGAGATGCCTTTCCCGATAAAACAGCATCGCTGAAGATGGTGCAGCAGCTCAGCGTCGATAACGACCTAGCGATGCAGGAGCTGCAGCACTTCATCGACCTCTTCCCCAGGTTCCCCGTCATTTCTATCTATGAGCGGCGCCAAAGCCGACAACTTGTGAAGCAAGTGACCGAATCTGGTAATGACGCTTCGGAAAACTCGACTTCAAAAGCGATCGAGAAAACATGGAAGCGGGTTGGCGAGCCGTACACACCAATAACTGAGCATTCCGCACTGCTGGGACTCCCCACCGGCCTGGAGATCTCAATACCGAGTGACACGGACCACTCCAGTATCCCAAAGTTCAGTCACCGGTCAGACAATGTCTATCGAGAGGTTCTAAAGCATCTGAGAAGGATAGAGGCAGAGATAGACTTGAATGCCTTTCCATACACGCCGCTACTGCGAGCGAAGCCCCTTTCAGCATCTACACTCCTGCGAGCTGCTACCAATTGCATGGAGGAGCTCATCTCAGACACGATATTTTCAGAAGCGGAATCCGAGTTGCTGGATGAAGCCGATGCGGCGATCCGAACCGCGCGTTACCATCTCATTCTCCTAGACAAGGCCGGAGATAAGATGGAACTTGATGTGGCCAGACGCAGGCAATCGAGGACGGTGGTCTTGAAGTTGAGGCAACTCCTGGCTGACCTCATTGGCGCGCTAGAACTTGCCTCTTCCCACCCGGATCTCGCCTCTAGGCCTCCCCAGCTCCGTCACGCCACGCTACCATCCAGCATTGTCAGGACACTCAGAGTCCTTATCCCGGCCCTCGGAGACCTGAATGGCCAGCTCGAGAGGTTAACAGCACTGCCAGTCAAAGGTTCCCGGCTTCTATCTACCCTGGTCGTCCCGAATATGAAGGCCGGAATGCTGGCGAGGATGGCCACCGCTTGGGGCCGGGACGGGCGGACTCGAGAGGGCGCTTCTGTCGAGTGGGTTCCTTTCGGGTGCCTACATTTTCCGGTCGGGTCGGTACCAGAGGATGCCCGGGATTCGGTAGGCTGGGTTCAGAGGGTTGTGCGCTTCTTCACAGAAGCGGAGGCCAAGACGCTTCGGCTACGAGCGCGAAGATTCGGAGTCCTTGACCGCAACGGTCGGCTCGAAAAGGTCATGGTGGAGTTCCGACCATATCCCTCGAGCATCCAAGTTGGTAACCAGCAGGTGGAGGCGGGCCGGGCCCCGCCAGCGGCCGCCGATGAGTATCAAGCCAGAAAATGGGCGCTCGCAAGCCTTGCCCGGATGCTGCTTTGGTCGGAAGTCGGTCCCCAGACCCCCGGGTCGAGGAGGTTTCCCTGTGTTCCGTTTCGATGCTTATCGGATATGTCGGCTTCATCGACGCCAAGTTTCGCGCTTGTCTTCTCGGCCGGGGGACTGTACGCCCTCCCCGAAATTATGCAGCGACAGTTACCGTTTCCCTCCATCGCCCAGCGTGTCGAGCTAGCCCTGTCATATGCCCGGGCGCTGGCTGCTCTGCACACCGCAGATATCGTCCACGGCGGTTTCAACACCGACAACCTCTTTCTGCAATTCCCGGGTTCAGAGGGCGGCACGCGACCTCCCGGGATGCAACCCATCACCGTGGCGGAGGCCTTGCTCGCCGGCTTCGAGACAGCCCGCAGCCTTGGCGGTATGACGGACAAGTTAGATGTGGAGGATCCCGATCTCCGCGCGTATGTGCATCCGGATCGCCTCGCACCGGGATCAACAAAGAATAGGCAGCAGCCTGCCTACGACGTCTTCGGCCTGGGTATGGTCTTGACGGAGATAGGCCGGTGGGAGCTCCTCCGCTCTCTTCCCGGCTACCCCCAGCCCTGGCAGTCCGATAGCGATCGTCAACGGTTTTGCCGGTCACAGCGGCACCACTTTGCCGGCGACACCACACCCGAGAACCTAGGATCATTGTACGCTGAAGTGATAGCATTTTGCTTCGGAAAAGGCCCAGATCCGCTGATTGGACACAACACTTCTAGACCTAGCGACGATGACTCCCAAGCTGCGTGGAAGACGCTACGTGTGGTAGAGCTCATCCAGGAGTGCACCCTCCTTGTATCTGGCTCACCAACTGTCGGAATTTCAGAGTAGCCCGATATCAATATACTCGTCTTTCTTCACAGCCACATGAATGTTTGCAGCAACTGCGCCTAGAAACATGCCTTACTTACGAGTCTAGAGGCCGCCCTGGGTGAGAGAAGAAAACCTAAGAAGCCGAAGGGGGTACAGAAGCAGGCCGTAACAGGAGGTCCCAATTTTGGGCCAACAGTGTCCCAAAACTAGTTGAACTGTGGAATACTGCCTATTCGTCCACACTATGTTTGGCGATATCTCTGATCATTTCCTAAGCAGTACCTGAGTATTGCCTGAGCAAGGTGACTAAGGGTGGTGTGGGGGACCAGGGGTTGGTGAGGGCAACTTTAGGGTAAAACAACAACACTGGCCTTTGTTTCACAAGCTGCCCTCGAAGGCGGATCCTGCAGATAAGTACCAGATCAGTAAGGCTTGACGCCAGGTCTTCCTTTCTGAAGCTTCAACATATTCTGAGCATGTATCGCGCAGTAAGCCTACCTTGTCGCGAAAGACGGCGAGAGAAATGTTGAGCTGTTTTTCAGCAGCGTTGTTGCTAGGCCACACCGGGAAGCCTACCTTACATAAGCCCTGTAGCCTTGAGAACTCGTGGCGAGAGAAAAAAGGTCTATTCAAGTAGCTACCTTGCCGCCTGTAGTACCTTCTCCTTGGAAACGCCTCGTAGAGTGATCAAGGCGTCCTTCTTGGAAATTTCAAACTCGTTCAAACTCGATTACCCCCTGAGCAACTGGCCCGGCACCATCCACTTCGCATCTGCCTCCTCCATTCCACCCTTTGCGATGAAAACAACTTCAATAATAGATTCAAGTCATACTTCAGCAGCTTCATCATGCACGGATGACCCTCCTTCACTCATCCATCTCAACCAACTCTCAAGATCCTTAACAAGTTGCTCCCCAACTCCCACTTCCACAGCACAATCCTGCCAGCTGACAGAAACCTCCAGACCCTTCCCCTTCACAGACACAGCCCCAACATTGACCGCCGCACCCGCCACTTCACCACCCATCACAAACGCCGCCCGCCCACAGCACCACACAGCATCCCCACTCCCCTCCTCAGACAAACCACCACCATCCAGCACCCCAATATTAGACACATTCCAAGACAGCGATCTGGGCTTCCGGGTTTGACTTTTGACCGTCCCCCGCCAATCCGTCACGACTCGCATCAACCCCACGATATCATTCCGCGTGCCCTTGTCCAGCCTCGCCTGGATTTCTTCCCGCACCCGCGATGCAATCTTCCACACCATACCCTGTACCTCCTGGGTGTGCGGAACCCCTGACGAGCCACCCCCCAAGACCTTGCGAATCTCCCTCGTCTCAGCCACGGTGAAATGATGCTCGACCGCAGACACAAAGTTAGCCATTGTATTCTCGGGGGTGA
>Ga0247758_1002172_pt1 | contig 11561 bp, 14 predicted proteins | sample UWRJL156409C4_FD_180950 | JGI IMG/M metagenome (GOLD analysis project Ga0247758, IMG submission 180950) | Plant litter microbial communities from Arlington Agricultural Research Station in Wisconsin, United States - UWRJ-L156-409C-4 | ecosystem: Environmental > Terrestrial > Plant litter >...
CAGAAAACCGCTCTGTTTTGTGTTCCACAGTTATGAGCCCGGCTTTTCCTAACGACCTCTGTTCAACACAATTCAGCTTCATTACCACTGTTTTCGGTCATCTTCTTTCTTCCAATCCGCAACGAAGTCATCGCCAGAACCTTCGGCCACTGCACCTGCAACAACGGCGGCGTAGTTCGGCAACGCAACTCACGAATTGAAGCCATCGCGGTCCACTGCACTCGCGGCCAAACGTGGCCTTCCAGTCGTGCGAGGAATGATGACGCGTGCACTCGGAGCCTCGGCTTCCTTCGGCTACTCTCGGCAGTTCTCGGCAATTCGTACCGCTCAGACCCTCTGGACCGACCCATTTGAGTTTCGCAAGTTCAGGGGCTAGTTCAGGGGCTCGGATTCCAATCTCGGAAGAAGCTTACTAACCGTTCGGCACCAACGGAAGCCTCTGGAAGCCAAATCTTACACATTCACTTGTTGTGAGACCCCAGAGGCGCCACGCCAGGTGACGGCACCTGCGTGGCCTTCACGGCAGCTGTCAACCCTCCTTACAGAGTGTTGCAGCTATGGCTTTGCCTTTGTACGCTTAGGACACTGTAAGACCATTTTCAACCTTTCTTCTTTCGGCTCTGCGGACCTTTCTTTCGGCAGTCAACAACGAAAAGGCTTTCGCAGAGCCTCGCCCTGATTCGAACTCAGGGTCTCTTGCTGTGTTCAGCCGAGGCGTTACTTGGCCTCTACAGTCAACCTCCTGTTCGGAGCTGAACTGGGGGATGAAAGCCAAGCCAAGCCTTTTCAGGCTAGCCTCTTCTAGTTCAGCGAAGGCTTCTACCAACTGGTTCCGTTCCATTAGCCTGTTCCAGCTAAGCCCCTGTTCGGAGACTTAACTGGGGGGTGAAGGCTCCACGGAACCACTCCACGGACCTCGACTACGCGCACGGCAGACCTTCCTTCTTCTGGCAGGAGCCCCTATTCGGCTAGGGCTCTGTAAGCCTACAGACCTCTCGCCTTCAGAGCCACGGTTTCAGGCACCTGGCTCTGGCCAACAAGAAAAGGCGAGACTTGGCCCTGGTTCGAACTCAGGGCCTCCAGACTGCTTGCGCGCACTGGTCAACAACAGCTGATGGCTTCCGGAACCGATTCCGGAACCAACTCCTTGGATTCGGCAAAGCCTCGGCACCTTGCGCAACGGCAACCTCCTTCCTTCCTCGGCTGGCTCCAATAAGCAACGTTGGGGCCGTAAGGCCAACGACAACGGATCTGTTCAGTGTGGCTTACTCCAGCCAAGCCACTGTTACCAGTGTGGCCTAACTAGGGGGTGAAAACAGCCCACAACGCCTAGATTCTTTCCTCCGCCTTCAAGCCTCCGGTTCACGGCAAAGAAGGCAAAACGCTCTGGATTCGAACCCAGAGCCTCTTCAAGCCTCTGGTTCTGGCCTTGCCTTATAAGGCCAGCCTTCCAGAACCAACCTCTGTTCGTGTGGCCAGAACCACTCCGAGCCTTGAGAAGCACGTGCCTTTTTCGGGCCTTCTTCGGCTTTCCAAGCCTCTGGAACACTCGCCCTCTTCGGCTCTTCAAGCCTCTGGAAGCACAAGCCTTCTTTCCAGAAACAACGCAGTGTTCCAGCCTAGGCCACACAACAACCCTTTGCGCACTGGATTCACGGCCAGCCCTCTGCCAGTCGTTGGCAGTTGGTGTAGGTCCACGCCAGCCGTTTCCAGCCACCACCATTTCTCGGCCGGTTGCTCACGCAGCCATAAGACCATTCAAGTCTCCGAGTCGCCCAGAGAGTTTTCTATCCTTTGAGGGCTTTCTTTGCTCTCCTCTGGAAAAACGACTCCCACAGCCAGCGTTCGAATCTGTGGCCTTCCAGTCGCGCGCGCGCGCGCGAGGAACGCGAATCAACGTGGCTTTTACTTCTTCTTTTGGCGCCAGGCCCACGTGCGCTTTGCGGCCCTGATCAAGCCTGCAAGCGTAGTTGCGCTTTACTACTTATATAGTAGTAGTTACGTCAGGGGGAGGAGGGCCCCCCTGGCTACACCAAGGACTTGAACGACGCACCCTATTTCGGTGGTACTAGAGGGTACTAGTTACAGGCGCAGCCGAACACAGGTTACAGTTCAAATGGAATTGCGACAACTGTTCAGTCCTAGAGCGATGCACCAAGGCCAGAAGTGTAAAACGCTTTACCCGCGACTTCTGTGTACAGCCAGTGGTGAAGCTAGGTGGAAACTGGAGATTCAGGGGCCTTTTGTGGCTCCTGAACGTTCTCAAAAGACACAGGGTGCCCCCTGAATAGGGGGCCGTAGCAGCCCTGTGTTCGGAAGACTCGGAGCGCTCCCCTGAATAGGGGGCCAACTGAGCATCACTTTGGCCTTCGCGAGCCAACACTGGATCCGGGGGCTTGCAATCCTTGGATCAAACCGTCAACAACGCTGCGCACAGGCCTCTCTGTGGCCCTACCAGCACTTATATAGTCCTCTTTATCTGTGGTTTTTCTTTGTGGTTGTTCAGTCTTAGCCTCGAGGCCTTGTTGCCTTGCCTCTCGGCGAAGACTGGGGGGTGTGTGATACAATATGGTCACCTGGTTGGCCACGTGACTCGCCACCTTCCACCACTATATTACTGGCTCTCTGCCACCCTCTCCTTTTTATCTAGAATAAGCAATTCCAACACTCTTTTGCCGAACGGCCAGAAAACCGCTCTGTTTTGTGTTCCACAAAATACTAGTGTGGTTTTGCCTCCAGGAGTTCTACCAACAAAAATCAAGGGTTTTGCGCCCCTGGGCACTTTCCTTGGACCAGACGATTTGGATATTTCCGCGGCGTTTTCTGGGCTCCTTACGGCAGCGCCGGCGCCACCCAATTAAGACATAGTTCTAGAAAGTCAACTCTTTGCCCATCTCATCGCACAACTGACTGTTATGCCTGAGGAGGGAGAAGCCTTTCGAAAATTTTGGTCATTTCATGGGTTCAGCAATAGCTCGGGCCCCGTCTTCGGCGATAGCCTGCTTCCGGTGTGGAAATGGATCAAGCCTGATGCCACTTACGGAAAGAATGATTTCTGGGAGGCAGAGCTACGCGAAGCTCTAGAAGACCGGGAGGGGATTGGTGGTCAGGAACTGATCGTTCTTGATGGGTGGGGCGCCGGAACAAATGTTACGAACCATCGCATCTCCCCGAAATTGGTTGGAAAGTTCTCAAATCTAGACTGGGCTGAGCTTGTGTGAGAATCCACCAGGCCTTGGCAGACAACTATGTCGTCCTCCAATCACATCAAGTACCACCACATTTGAAGCTAATGAGACAGGTACTAAGCAGGCCAGGGTACAAATTGAGGCTCAAATTCATCCAGCAAATTAGTTGTGAGCGAGAACAGAAATTATGTAAAAAACTTGTACCAGAGCTTACGCGATACCTCAAACCTATCCACCACACCACCTGCGCATCCGACTCGGCAATCCATCTTAAAGGATAGCCGATTCGTTCGCGTTTCCTGGAATGCCGAATGAACAGTCACCGCCTTTACGAACATAACCCCGCTGCTGCCACTCAGGCACTTGGCCGCATCTGACTTTCTGAATGTGCAGAAACGAGCATGTTATTGAGAATCCCCCTGCCGCCACTTAGGCACTTGGCCTCACCTATTTTCCTGATTGTGCGGAAACGAGTATGTTATTGGGAATCCCCCTGCTGCCACTTAGGCACCAAAAAACCTGGCCGTTTTAGCCCATCTCCATATCATTCTTGGAATCACCACCCGTCAATGCTGCAAGCTACTCGCAATCACGCTTCCACTGGGCGTAAAACACGTCGAGCTTGAGCCTGAGACTCGCTGTGTTGTGGCACTTCTCCTTGGATGGAATGCCGACCCATCATATCACTGCTCGCGCCCCCACCTGAACAAAGCGTGCATTGTTGGGCCTCCACTCATACTTACCCATGGATATAAACCTGGAGAATCCCCGGTTGCTTCTCTCCCAGACCGACCACCACGCTTCTCCCAGTAACAGCCTATACGTAAAACTTCGCATCCAACCTGCTCTAAGTATCCTTAACGAACCAAGGTCATTCGATCGAACATGCCTACCTAGTAAATGCCCTCGATGCTTGCCGCGAGGTGACCCATGGTTTTCCCAGCTCCCTCCCTCTTGTGCCCTCTCCTGGTCGTTTCCAACTTCCGTATGTCCCTTTTCTCTCCGCTGTTGCTTATTGCCACCCCCATACCACCCCCTAAACGCATGTCTCCCGTCATTCTTCCATCATATTGTGCCTAATCCCCTTCACCCTTTTCATAAGAAATGGGCCTCACACCTAGTAGAGTATGAGTAGGTAATGCGAGTCTGTACAAGACACTGGCCCCGAGTCTCCTACCTAAGCACGGCGTCTAACCCCTTGTCCGAAGTACCCCCGAAAATTGGAGCACAACTGCGAGCAAAGGTTCGGCAACTGCGCCTCCGTGCCCTCCTGGGCATTCTATGAGCCTCCCTACCGACAGCTTAAAGGGGACTCGCAACCCAAAGACCAAGACCGCAATCAGCCCTAAGGCCAATGACCTGCTTGGGGTCGGTACCCAGTTTGAGGACAGGGCGTGAGTCAATTCTCCATGCTCCTGGAGTTTACCACCGACTTAGCCTTGTGCATCCCCCTTACTGACCGACGACGCATCATACCCAATGCCGTCGCTCACCCGCCGCAATGGATTTATAAGCACGACCTTTAATTATGACACCATTCCATCATTGAGCTTCTTGCGATGAGAACGCAAGAGCAGACAACCTCCTCTGTCAATGTTGACCACACAGGTCCTGGATATCACATGTCACTAAGGGAAGATGGATGGTATCAAGCTTTGTGTGTACCTGAACAAAACTGGGCTTTTGACACCGTTCTCTTTTGATACCAGATCAAATATCCCTCCCAAGAATCCCCATTAATCCTTTACCTTACCTTGCTCTGATCTATGCCGGAGTTTCCACTTTCTTCCGAGCCCAAAGTCTCCTACTTAAGACAGGTGTCCACAGCTGGGGTAAACAATACCGTCTGGGGCATATCACACCCTTAATGACTTTCTGTCGAACTGCAGCGGCAGTTCTTGGCGCTCAGGCGCGCAGGAGCCTTTCGTCATGTGCTCTCCTCACACACAGGGAGCTTTCTTTTCTATTTAGTCAGGGAGCTTCGCTCCCCCCTTTCTACCTAATCAAGTCACTTTGCAACTGCACTTCCGCTGCTCCCATGAGCTCCGTACCCTCAGTGAAACGTTCCACAGGTCGATGAAGCAATCTTGAACCGTCGTGTGGTGAGTTGGATGGAGTGGGTCGCTTATTTTGGTTGAGCCATGGGTATATAAGTGTTGTACGGCGGATGACTCATAGGTAAGAATGCACAATGCAACTTATCGTCTAGGTCTTGGGTTGAGATGGAGATGCTTGACAATAAGACATTGGAGAGTTGAGCGGATACTAGGTCGTAAGGACGCGCACATCTTGCTATTGCCGGCCTCCGCCCGATCAATGCATCCCCGCGAGAGGTGATGGGACGTCCATGCCCAGATCTTTGAGATACTCCCAATAAGGTATACCTTTAAGAACCTCCAAATAAGGTGCTGTCGGAGTATCGTCCTTGTATGGCTTGCCCAACAAGCTTCGGAGTAGGTGGTGTCCTCGGTCGACCACACTATCGCAGAGGGGTTGAGAGTGTAACCGCGCTTGGCGGACACGCAGAAGGTGGCGAAGAAGGTCAGCGACCACATAGTTGTTGATCTCAAACGGCCATGCCTCGTGAATGTAAGGTTGGCCGTTCTCGTCAAACTCGATTTCGCCACAGCGGTATCGATTCTCGCAACATGAATCGACCTTTGCTCCGGCATTCAGGAGGTGATAGATGTCGTCCTCCGTCAGAACGAGGTCTAAGGTCTGGGACACAGTGTCTGGGAGGCCCTTTCTTTGCTGCTTCGTTCTTATGCGTAGTAGTGCCGGTCGTCGTACTTGCTGCATACCGCGCGCCAGTAGTAGTGTATCCCTGACGACACGGGCGAGCTTGACGGCTGCTTTGAGCTGCTGCAGGGGTGATCTTCCAGGTTTCGAAGAAGGCACCATCATTTGCTCCGCAAGACGTACGATGTTGAGCGCGTCTGCCAGTCTGCGGCGTGATGGGAGGATAACGAGAGCATTTACGGTCCAGATGATCGACATGTGGTGACAAGTCCTCACTAGCGCCAGGATATCGGTGATTGACCCGCAGTGGGAGATGATGTTGAGAACTACCTCCACAGGCGCGGCAATGAGGGGAGAGGTGCACGACGTTGGCACCGCTGCCATCCTAACGGTTGTTGTTGTTGTTGTTGTTGTTGTTGTATCGAAGCCGCTGAAGGTAACCCCAAAAAGTAACCTGACGTGTGCGTTTTTTAGCGCTGCAGATGCCCCGGCTTCCTGGTCCAGGGTTAGGGCTATCTGTCCGGCAGGCAACGTCCGCATTGGTGGACTTTACCACCCATCCTTCTTCTGGTAACAACCTTGTCGTGGCGCAGCAACTCGGTGACTCAGCTGCAACCATGAATCCTCTTGGCGACCAACCGGCGACTTCAATATCATCCACCCTGAGCCGCAACCAAAGGGTCATGTTGCGTCGCATACAACCAGGTTGTTTCATCCCCCTCCGCCTAGGTACCTGAATCTGCTCGGAGACGTCGTCCTGCAGAAACGGTAATTGTTACAGCGTATTCCCCCTTCCCCTGAATAAATTGGCAGAAAAGGGGCGGGGAGAGCCCGAGTCGGACCCGAGCTGGGGACACAGATATCGGGCCGGCATCCGTGCATTGTGCCGCGCTCGAGAAAGATTCCCGTAAACCCGAGCCTCCGCTCTTGCTCCTTCCGTCTTTGCTGGATGTGACTGTAAGTGGAGATTCTTTTTTTGCTTTCAACGCCGCACCTACCGTTTGTGGAGAACCTTTGGTGGTTCCAGTTCGATGCGCGCCATGCCAACACGCGCTTGCTTGCGGCCAGCTTGCCAAAAGTCAATTCCGCTCAACAGAAGGCGCAACAGAAATGGGCCGGCTATCTCAGCTACTTACCTTCCATTTTTCCCCCCTCTTTGAATCGGCTCATTTTCTCACTTCTCCACTACCACCTGTCACCTTGACACTCCCTCGTCTGCATCGCCAGTCGAACACCGGCGCAAACCAAAGCCCAATAGTCTCTTGTGGCCATAACAATGGCCTTTTCTTTCACCTCTTTGACCCTCTGGGTCTCGTTATCCTACCTCACATACTCCATCCTCTTCAAAATTCTCACCAACATCCTCACCACCCGCCACACCACCCGCCGCAATGCCGCCAAAGCGCTAGAGCTCATGTGCGAAGAGCCTCCATTTAATAGGAGCCATTGGCCGCTGGGCATCGATAGCTTGCTGCGTTCGCTGGTCGCCGCTCGAGCGCAGCGCTTTCCCGACGACCTGATCAAGCGCTTTGAGGATATGGGGACCGATATTTATGTGTACCGAATGCTGGGTGAGCATTCCAGATGCTTTGCGAACATTGATGAGCAACAGGGTGAAAAATTCCACGTGACTGATTCACACCAATACCTAGACAAGAGTAACGAGCCAAGTCTTGGCTTTGGAGTTGCCGTCCCTCGATAATACGTAGTCGCGTCAATGAAAATGTCGCCACTGATATCTTCCCGGTAACCAAGACGCGTACACCCAGCGACGGGCCCGTTGTAGCTCATATGGCCGCAAACAGAGACAGCCCTTCTGCCTTGGACCGTAAGCTTCGCCAAGATTTCGTCCCTGGCGACATGAAACCGAATGGGGTATATCGGTAAATCCTGAATTTTTGCCGACCCGCTGAAGCACTGGATGACCTTCCGACTATCCACTGGGCCAATAAAATCACTATCGCAGCCCATGTAGTAACAGTCGATGATAAACGAGGTCCAGGTGCCAGAACTGAAGATTGGGTTCTTTGAGAGCCTGTGTGGAATTGGTCCAGACTCTCACGCCGGAAATGCCCTCCAATTCATCTGATAGGATTGCAGTGTTGATGACTACGCGCTCCGGGGGGTCCACACTTTCAGCACCCTCATCTGTGGTAGGGATGCTGCGGTAATACGCTTTGATAATCGGCCGGGGAACTGCTGAGTCTTTGATCCCCTTTTGCCAGTCGCCCATGCTGAGTTTCTGGATTTCGGCGTTGAATTCTGGGGGTTCCAACGCCTGTTTCTTCGTGGCAGGAGAAGAAACCCGTCGCAGATTGTCATGTATTCTGTTGTGTCCGAAGTTGATCAGCGAGGTATCCATACTGAGGGAGATACTTGGGATTGGTCGAGCAGATACAAGAGAACGGATTCGGTCGTACGTCAGATTCTTATACGACTTCCATATCGAGGAGCGAAAATCGTTGACCTGTTTCCCTACCGTTGGCGGTACGTGCTTGTCGAAAGTGCTCTGAACCTGCCGCTCGAGAGAAGTGGCCGCATCAAGCATGTTAGTCAGCTGTTGCTCTCTCTCCGGTGAGTTGGTGGGCTTGGAAACATCCCGACCAGCCTCTGTCTCCAATTGAAGAGACCTTAGGTTGCGAGCCCCATCTTCATCCGACTCGTCCCGCTCATGGTCGCTCTCGTAGCTGGAACCAGAATCGGAACCTCCTCGAGAAAAAGGTGGGCTGATCTCCGCCCTCGCATATGGGAACTCGATCGACTCATATGGCGGAGAGTCCGGTCTTGGTTGATGAACAGGCGTTGTGGCCCCGGAATGGTGGTGCCTATTAGCAGTAGGACTGTCCATTTTGAGACTTCTGATCAAGAGTTTTGAGTGAGAGATGATTGTAGGTAGGTATCTTTGACTGAGGTTTTTAGCGCCGCACTTTCGGTTGACGAATAATTTTCCGCTTGCGGGCGGGTGGGAGAAACTGGGGGAAAAGGGCAGCGGTGGCGAGGACTGTGGTTTACCGCCACAGGTTTGGGCTGTGCAGGGCAGCACCCACCATGCTAGGACAGTTTTAACCGTCTTTGCCAAACAATCGAGGCAGTTTTTGCTTCACGATCTCACGGGATGACGAATTAACGAGGAAGGCGGGTATCCGCTCCCGCCCTCGAGGACATCCCGTACACCCTGAACGATCATGCCATCATGGTTCATCTCAACAAAGAAGACGAGGAGCTCCATCACCGGTCATCTGCTCTTTATAAGTCACTGTTCAAGTTGATGAACGTTCTCATCGCATGGTTCCTGCGTGGCTCAGTTGGTAGGCGCAAACTCGCCATCTCTATTCTGCTCACTTACCAATCTCACTGACTTTTTGGCTGACAATTTGCAGCGAGAGAAGTCAGAATATTGGTCAACCACTCCCGCTTCTCAGATGAGCTCAAGACCAGACTTGCGGATGTCAAACTGGCTGCTCAACGCTTTGCATCTCACGCGGTTGTCATTGCTTCCAAGGAACGGCAAAACATCTCTCAGCAGAACCATTCCATAATGCATCTGCAGTACCAAAACATGCACTTTGGGAGCCTGCGGCAACAAGAAATTGTGGGGAAGCTGGGAGAAATCGAGTCGCAAGTCAAGAAAGTCAACCACCGGCTGGCTGAGATAGATCGATTTACACGAATCAACCTCTTGGAGATCTTGGAGCCATTCCTAGACACCACGCAAGACGCAAGTATGTATACCTACATGTTTACCCACGTGCCTACATGTATGCCCACATGTATACATACATGCATACATGTACACTTCCGTCCGAACCGAACACGTGCATTGACTCGGAGACAACAATAGTGGAAGAGCGGAGGCGCCTCATCCTCTAGCGACAAGTGTCGGCGAGCGCCCCTTTGCGTCCGAGAGCAACGACCGATGAAATTCTCAATCGATACTCTTACGACGGATCCTTCATGCTCACCGACAGCCGCAACACACTCAGGTCACAGCGACGGCCAGGCTCCAATGTCGATGAGCATCGCGTCCAGACCTTTCTCTCTCATCCCCGTGTCAGGGCCTTCTTGATGCTCGACGAGTCAGTGCTGCTTCTTCTGAACGCCAACTCCACATCTGCTAGTCTCGATATGTCAGTTGCGAGCGCCATGCTGTACAAACAGCTCCATGGTATCTGGGCAGTCACAGAAACAAAAGCAAGGATGATCCCCCTTGTGTTCTTCTGCGGCCAACACTGAGAGTGGGGGGACGCCTACGGGTGGCCTCTGGCGCTTGCGTTGAGTCTGTTGCTCAAGCTCGTCGACAAGTTTGGCGACTATGGCGCTGACACTCTTGGTGCGGTGTTTGATGACTTCGCCCCGGACGACGTCGGGAGCATCGTAGTGGCCTTTGGGAAGCTCATCGCGGTTCTCCCACAGACGTTGATTGTCACGCTGGTTGTCGACGGACTGAGATGCTTCGAGCATCCGCCGGAGCGACAGAGAGGGATGGTCCAGGTGATCGAAGGGTTGACTTCCACCTACGACGCAGGGTCCAGAGCCCGACTGAAGTTTTTGTTTACAAACTCGACTCGAGTGGCCTTTGTCGAGCATCTGTTTAGCAGAGACGCAGGGGAGGTTCTGGACATGCCGAGGGATCCGAGACCCAGCGGACGGTGGTAGCACACTAGCACACACACCCACACACACATGTGCATATACATGTATACATACATACACAGATACACACACAACTATGTAGGTACTCACGCACACATATGTACATCACGAAGGATTAATAGCACAGTAAACCCCGCTGAGCCGGAGGACGGATGGAAATTCATCGGTTACAGGATTTTCCCATCGCTTTTTCATCCGCTCTTTGCCTCCAGCCACCGTACCTAGACATTCTTGGGCGCTTGGTCAAGAACGACAAAGCCTTCGGTTTGCCGCCAGGCATAGTCGATCAACTCGGCCACACCCTTCGCCGCCGGCTCTCCGCACTTCAACTTGATGACGTACAAACTCGCATCCATGCCACAACTGACACCACCGCTGCTGATAATGTGGACACCCTCCGCATTCACCCCCGCGTCAACAAACCGCGCAGCCACCACAGTTCCCGGCTTCTGGCAGGTACCCGCAGCGGCAGCTTGCACTCGCTTCTTGAGGTCCTCGTACGCGAGCCAGTGCGTCGTGCACATCATGTCGTTGAACACGCCCAGCGTGCCCAAGAACAGGGCTCCGGTGCAGACCGAGCTGGCGAGATTTGTTAGCCTCTGTCGGTAGTAGACCAAGGATGGCAACATTACAGCAAGATCTTTCGATCGGCAGCCGAAGGGGATCCCAGCTTTGCATACGCCGCGACCAGTCTCATGAACGGGCCATCCACCTTGGCAGCCTGCGCTGCGACAGGCGCGGTGTTTCCGCCGGGGACGACGAGGATGTCATATGTGTGCAGGCTGGCGATCAAGTCATTGTCGAGAGTGATGTCGCGCTGGGCGAGGGTTAGTCAACGTCGCCTAGCGGAGGCTGGGAAAGGGAAACGCACTTGGACGGATGCACCTTCGGTGGAAACGGTGATGGGCGTCTCGGATGCGACGGTGATCTTGAAGGCGTTTCCGTTGTTTGTTTTTTGAAGGATTTCGTACGGTCCGTTCA
>Ga0247758_1002174_pt1 | contig 11556 bp, 3 predicted proteins | sample UWRJL156409C4_FD_180950 | JGI IMG/M metagenome (GOLD analysis project Ga0247758, IMG submission 180950) | Plant litter microbial communities from Arlington Agricultural Research Station in Wisconsin, United States - UWRJ-L156-409C-4 | ecosystem: Environmental > Terrestrial > Plant litter >...
TTCGAATTGCATTTGTAAAAGTGAAAAAAAAACTGTAAATTGTAAATTGTAGAATAAAAACTGTAAACCCTGTAGAATAAAGCCTGTAAACCCTGTAGAATAAAGCCTTTAAACCCTGTAGAAATGAGCTTATAAGCCTTATGAAATAAAGTCTTTAAAAAGTAAGATTTATTTTTAATTATTATTCTTTTTATTATTTCTTTTAAACTTTATAAAATAAAGTATGTAAACCTTAAAAATTAAAGCTTATAAACTTTATAAAATAAGATTAATAAAAACTAAGATTTATTTATAAAGATTACTTTTCTTAACCTTGATTATTATTCTTTTTAATATTCATTTCACGTTTTTCAACAGATATATTGGCCTCTGGACAGGTTTCTGTCGCTTTGTTCGCTATACTTATTAAAATAAGCTTAATACCCCATGCTAAAATTGCCAGGAGCGAAAGTGAGGAATGGAGCGCCCCGTAGCGTAGCGAAGGGCTGTCGCGTAATGACGAACGAAGCGACGCCAGCAATTTTAATATTATATAGCTAGAGGTATTATAAAACTACCTCTTTCTTAAAGATATAAGCAAGTTATTTTACTATTATATCTTTTAAGGTTAGTAAAAAGTAAGTTTATTATGTTAATTTATTAATTACTATAAGGATTTAGTTATAGGCAACTCTTATCATAGGGTTTTTAAACTTTAGAATCTTAATAATAAAATTAAGCGAGATAGAGCTTTATAACACCTATATTACAGGGAGTGGTTTAAAAAGCTTATAAGGCTTATAACATTAGCTCTGCTTTTAGTGGCAAATGTTACAATTATTAACTATTTCCTTAACTAGCTTCTTCATTCTTAGGAAGGCATACGCTTATTAAGCTTATATAAAAGTCTTAACCTGGTATATATATCCTTTAAGTTAAGATTTATAAACTTACTAAATATACTCCTTTAATTTATTTAAGTTGTAAATTTATAGTTTCTCTTAATATTAAAGCTTTACTCTTAGTTTAAGCGTACTGTCTACACCTGTTAACAGCTATTCTAACTAAGAACTAGTTTTATTATAATTTAAGTGTATTTAATACTCCTTATTACCGTCTTATAAGTACCTTAAGAAATCTCCTAAGGGGTATTTATATTTACAGGTACTTTCTGTTAACCTTCTTACTTAAAAGTCCTATTATTATTAGTAGATGTTATACTTTATTTATAAGTTTATATAGATATTAATAGTTTATTTTAACGTTTAGTTATCTAATATTTAAGGTGTATGTTTTAATATACCGTTCTTAACTTTATTAAATATAATAATAGGGATTAGGATTAAATTAGTATCTTTATAATCTTATCTCTAACTAAAAGTATTAGCTTACATATTATCTTTTCCTTTAATATAATAGATTTAAAAGTAAAACAGTATTATTAGTTCTACTTATTATACTTATTGAAGGCTAAATTCCTTTATTAAGAAGTATTAAAGGTTATTATAGTTTGAAAACACCTAAATACAGTGCCTACTTAGTAAAGTATTAAATAATTATTATTAGTTCCTTATTATAGATTAGGTATTATAAGGTTAAGCTGTAAATTCCTTTTAATAAGAAGGTAACTGGGTAGTGTTTCCTGTTATCTTGGACTTAATTAAGTTCTCCACTGATTACAAATTCTAAGGAGTCTATTTCGACTTAGAAAGGCTTTAAGAAATCGGGGAGGGCTAAGACTAGTACTGTGATAAAGGTATATTTAAGGTCTTTAAACACCTTTTACTGTTTATTAATCCACTTAAAAAGCTTTCCTTTACTTATAAGTTTATAAAGTAGTTTTACAATTCTTATAAAATACCTAATAAAATACTAATAAAAGTTCGTAAAGCTGATAAAGGCTTATAACTCCTTTAATTCTTTAAAGTAAACTAATCCTTAATTACCTTTGTCGTCCCTAATTATCTTAAATAGTTTAATTCTTAAATGTGGAAGTAGCTCTTCTTTAAGTTTACTATTAGCTTCACCTTTTTAAAAGTTATTAAAACTTATTATATATACTTTTAATATTCTTTTAAAGTTTTAAAATAAATTACAACGGTATTTAAGTATATAAAGATAAACTTATTAAAGAAAGGGTAAAGAACATTATTAACTAGACTTTAAAAGGTTATAGGGGCGTTTATTAATCCTATAAGTATCATATAATATTAATAATATTTATTATAAGTTTAAAAAGCCGTTTTATACTTATATTACAACCTGCACCTAACACAGGCCTCGAGAGGACTGGCGTAGGTTAAGACAGAACGTATAGTAAGATGCTAACAGGTAAGGGGCGTTCTAAAGACAGCTTATTAAGCTAACACTCCTAAACAGGGGGTTTAATATTACTATAGGTTGCTATTACTATAATACACAAAGGTAAGTCTAAACAGTATGATATAAATGAATAATTAAATATTAGCGTGAGGAACTAGAGTCCTTTACGGTAATTATAAGCATAACTATAACTATCTATATTAACTAATTAAGAGGTACTTCGTACCTTACTTAGTCTGTTATGTTTAGTAATACATTACACAGTTACGGCTAAGCAGTTAACTAAGTAGTGCTTAGTGTTATTAGTCTTTATAAGCTACTAAGCACTTTCTTACTGGTTATAAGGGCTTTAGGTCTTTACACCCCTAGCCTAGTACGTCAGGACAGTATACACTATCCTTTTACACTATTCCTTTTACAGGAGATTCGTTAGGCTACCCCAGCCCAGGTGACGGCCTGTAAGGTCGTCACACAATTCCCCCTCTTTAACATTCTTTTTCTATAAAGAACTACTAGGTCGGTTTTCCTCCTTCCCCACCTTTATTACGTCTTCTAACCGCGTTAAAAAGCGTAAAAAGTAGAGAAAACAGGAAAAGGCTCTTTATAACTGCTATATTCGTCTCACAGAATCCCTTAACGCCTTTAATTTTGTTGGGTTTTCACAACCCTAACCCGGCTAGTGTGGCTGGAACAGTGTGGCTGGATCCACCCAGCCGCTCTGCAGCTGGATCTGTGGATCTGCACAGCTAAGAACGCTAGACTCCACTGCTAACCTTGTATTCAGTCAGCCAACCTCGCTTCGCAGAAGCGAGTGTGGCCAATGCACTTCGTGCACTGGCCACCCTCACGGCTATAATAACACGGCTTCCGCTCTTGAAGATAGAAATAATTAATCACCTTCAACACACACCGTTTTCCAATGCCTTGACCCCTTTTGCATCTCAACAATAATATAGAAAAAGGTGGTATGATACGTAGATTTTAATTTTAATTCTTAATCTAAAGCCTGATTTGGAATAGCTATTAAAACCAGAGAGATATTTAAGTTTATGTTAATGTTATTATTATTCTTTAGGTTTAAACAGTTATATCTTTATTATTATAAGCCGTATAGTAAAAAGAGTTCCAGCTCTGTATTTTACGTAATGAATTGTATAGGAAACGTAATTATTACTTCTTATTATGCTACTTATTGACAGGTTATTATTATAATAACTATTATTATCTAACTTTAAACATTAATATCTTTCTCAATTTAAGCAATATGGTAAAACTTATTCCAGTTCTGGATTCTACGTAATAATTCATATAATAAATGTAAGTAATAAAACTTATTATATTACTTATTAACCAGTTATTATTCAAATAATTATTATTATTACGCTTTAAACAGTAATTTCTTTTTTATTATAAGCTTTATAGTAAAACGAATTCCAGTTCTGAATTCTAGGTAAAAATCTACATATAAAACCACCTTCTTTGATTAGATTTAGCCTTGTTTTTATTTCCAAATACTCATTTGTTTAATTTTTTCAAACGCCAATAACTCGTGAACCGTAACCCTAACCCTGAATCTGACTTCAGATTTGGACTCCTGGTCACGTGACGTATCTGAAAACATATCATATCACGTGATTTGGGGCCCGAGCGGAGGGGCCCGAGCAGACCCACTTTTGATAATGAACCGACCAGTCCTAGGTCGAGTTGAATTTCCTTATCAGTTTTGACTGAATTTCCTATAGTAATTTTTTTTTAGACCACTCTGACAACAAATTGTCCTCTGGACAGGATAATCTTTATTAAGATAACTAACAGTTTTCCATCTTGATTACAGGCCTTTAATAAGCTGTTAAAGATCCTATCTAATCTTAGCGCTTTTAATACGCCTACTTTCTGAATAACCTCTTTCACGTCTAGGTCCTTTACCTTCTAGTCTATCAGTATAGTCTCTAAGAAGGAGCTTACTCTCTAGTTAAGGTCTTTAAGTTTCAAGAGGTCCGCTTCCAGTGTAGGAAAGAAGCGTTCGCTAAGTTCTCTTATCTTCTTAATGTAAGTAATAGCTATTTAAGGTCCATCGGGTGTAATGTCTTTTATAGCTTACAGTACTGGAATAGCTAGTGGTTCAAGAGGTTAGTGGTTACGTAATCTAGCCTAGCGTGAGGAACCAGAAGTCCCTCACGGTCATCGTGGTCACGATGATGACTATCTATACTAGTTAACTAAGAGGTACCTCCATACCTTGCTCTGTCTGCTCCCTGGCTTGGCGACAGAGCAAACAGAGCGACTGCTCTGTCTGCTCTCCTGCTCTGTGACAGAGCACCCGGAGCAACAGAGCACCTTCTGATTGGTCGTAGGGGCTTCGGGTCTTTGCGCCCCTGGCCCAGTGCGCAGTACCGTGCGTACTGTCCTTCTGCACTGTTTAGTCTGCAGGGAATTCGTCGGGCCGTGCCGGCCCAGGTGACGGCTTGCAAGGTCGTCACACCTTCCTCAGCTCCTTCTTTGCATTGCGACAGCGCTGCGTTCTCTATGTCCTTTCCGCTCTCCTTGCATCTTTTACGGCTCTCTTTGTTTCGTCGTCCTATTATAACGCTGTAGTCCTTATATTTGGTTTCCTTCTAGGTACTGTAGCGTCTGCAATGCGCAGGAGCTCTAAGATATTGTTATTTAATTATATATAAATAATGCTTATTTTACATTAAGGTAACAGTTAACGTAGTGACTCTTAAGGTATAAGAGGAGTATAAGATATTATTAGTTAAGCTATTAGTTTGTAAGACTCTTAAGAGGGAAAGATTAAAGGAAGAGGAGAAGGGAAAAGATAAGAGGAGTAAAGGGATGTTTATATGTTTTAAAGTCTAAGTATTTATACCTTAATTACTCTCTTCCCGCTCCTTAATAAAGTTAGTATTAGGTAACTAATAATAGTAATATTAGATAACTAGTAAAAGGGCAAATAAAGCCTAATAAGTACAGAGTAAATAGTAGTTATTTCTTAATATTAAATTGGTCTGCTATAATAAGGAGTAGTAGTTTTAAGCGTTAAGATAGATATAAAAAGTAAAGTCTTAAAGGTAACTGTATAGATAGATAAAGAGAAATGCTGACAGTAGCGTATATAACTAATAAGGTTAAGGTTATAATATCGTTTATACGGTTAGATTTAAATGGCTAGTAAAGCTGCTACTACCGCTCTTATTATAAGATACCTAAACAGTTAGTAATATAAAATAAAGTTGGTCTTTATTAAGGATTATTACTAGCTTACGTTATTAAGCTGTTATAACTCTATACCTTAATGTTATAATCTTAGCTGGTTTAGACTGTGGCCTTCTTATTAACGTCTAGGTAAAGGGAAGCGGAGTTTTAGTGGAGCTAGAACGGGGAATTAGCTTAACAGTACTGACCCTTATAATTTCGTAATATAGATATAATAGTAACGTTACTGTAGTGTTTATAATAATTCTTCTCTTATCAAATTCCAGTTATATATAACTTTAAACTAATTAAGATAGGAATCCACTATCTGCTTACTAAGTTAAATCTTCTCTTAATAGATAAATAAAACACCTTTAAGCGGGCGATTACACCCTCTTTATTAATAAGTAACTTTACTACATTATCTGCATTTTACTATCTTCTAATCTGTATAATAACTTATTACTAAGCTTTTAAGACTGTACAGAACTTAGAGTTAGTTAGTATAAAGAGGAATGTGGGATAGGTATTAAACCTTTATTAAAGACCTCTTAAATCTAAACTGTAAGTTAACTAGTGTATAAGACTTAAGTAAGTATTAATAAACCTTTATATCCTTTAACTCTGCTAACAACTCTTTTCTTATATACTCTATTTTTCTTATACTAACCTTTAAAAATATTATATAAATTTATTATAAGTTACTTTACCCTTTCCTCCCTTCTTTTTAATTTAGTAATCTCCTCTTTAAACACCTTAATCTTTTTAATTCTTAACTGTTCGTTTAGCGTAAGTTATATCTAATCAACTTATAAGTGATTTTCATTATTATGGCCTTTAAGGCCCTTAAGTGCTCTACATCTCTGAGGTGTTCTATAGATTTTAAGGCTCTTAAGTGCTTTACAGCTCTTAAGTGCTTTATAATTACTTCTTATTTTTATATTATGTATAATATTATTAATAGTAACTGTAAGAACTGTTATATAAAGGATAAGCATTATAATGTAGTATTTTAATATTAAGTTAAAGAAGAGAGAGAAGGAGAGAAGATATAAAAAAGAAAGAGGTAGGGAACTTATCTTTATAAATATTTAAGGAATTAATAAGTTAGCTTATCTTATGTAAATGTGTAGTTAGTTACGTTCCGACTTTAGATCCTTTTTTTTTAATTATCTTCCCTTTACTTTTTACAGTCCTTAAGCTAATAGACTTACAGCCAAGTACACTTAAGCCTATTTATCTCTAATCTGTAAAGATAAAGGAGAGTTAATAGCTTAATATTTACTAAACTGGAGTAAGTAATTAAAGACGTTAATAAATATATTATCACATACAGCTAGTAATTTACTTAAATGTTTCCCTTCTCAGACTCCTTAATACTTTAATATAATATAACTAAGGTATGCCGTTCTGTTCTAAAGATAGTGTTTTACTTAAGCTGTGTAAGTGGTTACTTTAGATAAATATTAGTACTAATATCTAACACTCCCCTCTTTCTTTAATTACTCTCCTTGAAGCTTTACTGTAATAGTTAGGTTATTTAGCTGAGATAAGATATATTAGTAACCTGATAAAGATCAAGGTAAGTGATCTTAGGAAAAAGGGGTTATTAAAGATTGGTTTTAGCGATCTTACTACTCTTATCCTTTATTACTAATTACATTACTATAATTATAATAAAGTTTAATTTTACTTTAGTAAAACTGGTACAGATAGTAGACGGTAGAGTAATATTTAAAGTTTAGTGTACTCCTTATTTATAATAACCTTATACTATATAGAGGAGTACATTATAACTAGAATGCAGTTAGGCTTAAATTATACTAATATTAATTTTATTAATATAATCTATATAAAGAGAGGACTTAGCTGATGTTGCACAGTAGGGTTCCACAGGCCTGTAGTACAGGCCTGTTGCTTAGAGGAAGTAGAGCGGTACTGTTCCAAGCCGTACTACAGCGCTTCCAGCGCTGTAGGAAGCAAAAGAAGGCCTGAGGTATAGAGGCAGTGCCTCTGTATATGACTGAATGAGTGGTGTGAATTGCTTGCTTGTAGAAGGCTAGATACAGGAGAGGAGAGGGCCTTTGTAGGCTGTGGTCGGCTTCCAGAGCCTTCTATCTACTATATAGAATTGGAATAGTGGCCGTAGGCCACGTAAGTGCTTGTATGACTCACTGGGTTCCAGAGGCTTCCACAACTCCGCTGTGGCAACTGGAATCCAGTGGAAACTGGTAGAATTCAAAGGGTGAAACCCTTTGATTCCAAGGGGTTCTAGAGGGTTCGGCGCAGTGCGCCGACCCAGTGGACTCACTGGGGCTAGAAACTAACAGCTAATTAAGAGAATAAAGCCTTAAAGCTCTTCTTAGCACCTGAGGAGTCACTTAAATACGTTTACTTTAAAGGTAAAGTATATATTAGAACTTAATAAAGATATATTAAGGTTACACTTAAGTAACACCTAGATTAAAGATATTAATAGACGCTTAAAGTGGCTTATTAAGACTCTCATTCTCTTAGTTACTCCTTAATACTTTAACTTAATATAGTTAATGTACGTTATTCTATCTTAAAGATAATATTTAAAGCTATACGCTTACATTTAATGTAAATTAAGTTTATATTATCAGGAAGGACTTAATTAGCTGTTATTACTATCTTATTACTTACTAATCCTTATACTTCTAATTAAAAACCAGTTATAATTACTCCAACTCTTATAAGGATAAATAGAGCTATACTCTATAACTTTACTCCACAGCCTATTTATACAGATTGCTCTATCTTATCTATAAATCTAACCTGTCTTCTTTAATAGATAAACGTTTAAGTTATCAGTTAATAGTTAAAGTTAAAAGGCATTACATTAAGTGCTAACTTTAGCTCCAGCTTTAAGAAGCATAATATCTATATTCTAATTAGAGTTAACAGCTAAAGATCCTTAGAAAGGTGTCTTTACTTCTGTTACGCTTCACTCCTTATAAATATTAAAAGCTTTATCCTTAATCTTATTTATACTTAAGTCTTAAGTAATGTTATATTAGTAATAGTTTCTACTCCGTATCTTAAACTGGCTAGTATACCTTAAGGTTAGGTATTAGCACTCCTGTCAGCTCACTATGTAGCTTTACTAAGGTAGCGGTTTAGTTAACCTGCCTTTAATCGCAAGCGTTATAGAATTAAGGTACTTACTGCTTATTATTTACTAAGACGCTAACTTTCTACTGCTAATCTGCGGATTTTAAACTTAGTTAAGGATATATTATAACGTAGTTAATTAAGGGAGTTACAGTTCGAAAGACTTACGAGACTTATACTGACAAGTTTAATCTGTCCTTCTAGCTAGCGTTAAGGGTAGTAGGTCGTACGTTACATTACGTTACGCGTTGCTTAAACGCGGCATTTTTGCCATTAGCTAGCATACGCAAAGCTAGAGATGAAAGGAGGAGGAAAGGCAGAACCGTGGCGAGGGATAAGAGCATGAATGTATTTATCCTCAAGAGTTGACCTCGCGATCCAGCAGCTGGTACGCGGGGCACCGGGATGGAGAGACAAATATGGGGTCCGTGCGCTGTAATATGATTGGTGGATTCCGCAGCGAGGTGGGTCGCGGCTGACCAGTCAAAAACGGAAGCCCTGACCCCGACACAGGAATTCCAACGATGGATATTTGCGGGCCTGCCGAGGTTCAGATGACGAGCGAATCGCCGGAGCTGGAACCCTAACCCTAAGAGCGGCATTTCTGTCTGCGGTTGGCTCGGCACATTTGGAATCATCTTTGTGGTGCATCGGATTTGTCACCACCGAGGGCGCAGATGTCACGATTCCCAAAAGACAACAAACCCTTTGGAATCGATCTGAAGTAAGCACCACCTTGTTGCGCTGGCCGCATTTCGATATAAGGATCCGTTTCTGCTCCGCCAAGTTCAACCACCGACAAGCAATCCCAGCATCAATCCACTCTGACGAGTGCGCAATTCCAACCGATCTGTCGCAATCGAAGACACCCCTCCAAAACCCACATCAACCCCACCATAGCTTCGAGCCGCACAGCTCCGGCTTACACGACAACGGCGTCTATATCTCGCCGCTTCGTCCTTATTTCCCTCGTCATCGCACTAGTTTCTGGCATGTCCTTCATCACCCGATTCTTTCGACCTTTCACGCAGACCGCCACCATGACTACCAGAGCTCCGATCCCAGAGGGCGCCGAGAAGGCCACTGTCGCAGCCGGCTGCTTCTGGGGCGTCGAGCACCTGTACCGCAAGCACTTTGAGGGCAAGGGCCTGTATGACGCGCGCGTGGGCTACATCGGCGGCGACCAGTCCAACCCCTCATACCGCGCAGTCTGCTCCGGCGGCACTGGACGTATGTACCCAATCTTCCCATTGTTTTTGTCCAGCTCACTAACCTTTCCTCCCTTTCCAGATGCCGAAGCCACCCAACTGATCTACGATCCCACGAAGATTACCTACACCCAAATTCTCGAGTTTTTCTACCGCATGCATGACCCTACAACGCTTAACTCTCAGGGCCCCGACCGCGGCAGCCAATACCGTAGCGGTATCTTCTTCTACTCGCCCGAACAGGAGAAGATCGCGCGCGAAATCACAGCCAAGGCCAACGACCAGTGGTATAACGGCAAGATCGTGACCGAGATCCTGCCGGCGGAGAAATGGTGGGAGGCTGAGGACTACCACCAGGCGTATCTGGATGCGAACCCAGGCGGGTACGAGTGCCCAAGCCATTATCTCAGGAAGTTTCCTGACCTGAAGTGATGGCCTGTTGGATGTGGGGGAGGTTTTCATGGATTATGACACAATATGAGCGCTGGAGTTGGGAGTTTTGCCTACGGGTACGGACAAACCGGGTTGTGATTTAAAGATACAAGTATTTCAGTTTGGTTTTGGGGTCCTGGGACATATGGAGAGTGCTTATCGCAGAGCAATGATCGCTTTCAACAGCATGAACATCGGAATATTTGGCCTACAACTATCGTGACTTTGTATGCTTGGAAGCTTGACATATGCGCTATGGCCAATTGACCAGCAAAGCTTTTACACAGTCTCATTATGTTGGGCCACATAAATGAAAATAGCACAAGCGTTTGAGAGAATATTGAATCGTGTTTTTGTTATGTTTTTGTTGGAGATGTCGTTTGTGCTTCGGTTCGTCGAATGTTCAACCGAACAAAGGCAAAGCATTGTAAAAGTATTTGTACATTTCTCCGGAGTCTTTCCCAGCCGTCCATCTTGGATATCATGACCACTGAGTAGAGAGTTCTCTGTAACAAACTAAAGGAAACTAGTTTCAACGGACCCGAAGGTGATGCTAGGCCCGTATTGATCGTGATCAACCGTAAAACAGGTTCAGCAGCGTCTGATCCTCATTGGCCTCAACAGCTCCAAACATCATGTGTTGTCATCTACTTCCTCCGGCCTTGCTGGAGCATCAGGATCTGTACCATTCTGACGAAAATGTTGAGGAAGTCCAGCTCAAGGCTGATGCTCTCGTTGACGGTATCCTCCTTGATGATGCCACGCTGGGCCATGCGGGCGTGGTGCAAGACCTTCTGCACATCGTACAGAGTGAAGCCGCCGAAGACGGCCAGACCACCATATAGCCAAATGTTCTCGCTGAAGGCAAGAGTGCGGACTGCCGTAGCGGGAAGAATGAGGGGCGCAAAACCGGAGACTGCGACAAGAGCCGCGCCAGCAAGCAGAGGGCCACCGATGTAGAGGTACTTCTCCTGCTTGGCCGTAGCGCCAACAAACGAGATGCTTCCCATCACGGCAAGAGTGTAGAGACCGGCGCGAGCGAGGAGGGCGGGAGGCGCCATAGCCATAAGGGGAGCGACGAATGCAGCCTGGGTGACATTGAAAGCAGTCCAGAAGGCGTACTTGGGGATATAGCTTGGATACACATTAGTTTTATTCCTGGAACACGATGGGAACCCAAAAAGGGACACTTACTTTTCAGGTTCGATAGACCGAGTCGCGATCATGGTGCCGAAGCTGAGCGCGAGACCACCGATACCCACAACCCACGGGTTTGTAACCATTA
>Ga0247758_1002176_pt1 | contig 11540 bp, 14 predicted proteins | sample UWRJL156409C4_FD_180950 | JGI IMG/M metagenome (GOLD analysis project Ga0247758, IMG submission 180950) | Plant litter microbial communities from Arlington Agricultural Research Station in Wisconsin, United States - UWRJ-L156-409C-4 | ecosystem: Environmental > Terrestrial > Plant litter >...
GTGAGCTCAGGCCAGACCAAAACTCGCACCATCACGGAGCCTGGATTTACGGTTACGATTGACCAGCCAACAACGTTGACTCTTCCTGGAACCACCAGGACCATCGACCGGCCTACGACAGTCACGGCACCAGGCTCAGTAACCACCATCACAACGCCCACGACGCTCACTCTTCCCGGCACTACCGTTACTGTCGACGAGGATGAGACAACTACGGTCACGATCCCGGGGCGCGAAACCACCCAGGTCATTTCGACCACGCGAACGGTGGAGACGACTAAGACTATCGACAGATCCACCACAATCACCTTCACGCAGCCTACCACCGTTGTCCTCCCGGGAACCACTGTTACTGTTGAAGACGACGAGACGGTTACGGTTACAGTGCCGCGTGAAACTACGCGAACTGTCAGGACTACTGAGACTGTTGATAGGCCCGTCACGATCACACTTAGCCAGCCCACTACGATTACTCTTCCGGGAACCACTGTCACTGTCGCCGAAGATGAGACGAAGACGCTTACCGTTACGGTACCGAGTGTTATCACACGCACCGTGAGAACTACCCAGACTGTTCGCCAACCCACCACACAAACTGTGAGAACTACCCAAACCGTCGACAAGCCCACCACCATTGACAGGCCCACCACAATCACTTTCACGCAACCTACTACAGTTGTTCTCCCGGGCACCACCGTTACTGTTGATGAGGATGAGACGACTACGGTTACGGTGGCGCGTGAAACCACGCGAACTGTGAGAACTACCCAAACAGTCAACAAGCCCACCACAATCACGTTCACGAGACCTACCACAGTTACTCTCCCAGGTACCATCGTTACTATCAGCAGAGACGAGACGAAGACGGTTGTAGTCACCGTGCCAAGTGAGACCACTCGAACTGTGAGAACTACAGAGACCGTCGACAGGCCCACCACCATCACCTTCACACAGCCCACCACAGTTGTCCTCCCGGGCACCACCGTCACTGTCGATGAGGATGAGACGACTACGGTTACGGTGGCGCGTGAAACCACACGAACGGTGAGGACTACTGAGACCGTCGAAAGAACCACTACAGTCACAGGACCTGGCGCAGTCACTACCATCTCGAGACCTACAACTCTTACCCTCCCGGGTACAACTATTACTGTCCCAAGGGGAAGGACCACTACCATTACGCTGCCAGGTCGCGAGACTACCAGGGTTATTCCGACCACGCGGACTGTGCTGGTAACCGAGACGATTGGAGTGGTGACAACTACCATCGTTCCCATCACAACTGTCGTATCGCAGACCATTGTTGTTCCAACCACCATCACTGTCGGCGATAAGACGACAGTGACTGTGACCAGGACCTCCGTCTTTGACACAACTAAGACCATTGGCTCAACGGTTGTCACACTCTGCCCGCCCCCGACAAAGACGACAACTCGGCCTACCACACGCCAGACGGGTCCGACGACGCGCACTACTACTCGACCGACGACTAGGCCGACGACCACCACTATGCGGCCGACTACCCGGCCCACAGCAACGCCGACTACCCGATCCACGACCCGGCCCACGACAACGCTGACGACGCGGCCAACCACTCGGCCGACAACCCGGACAACTCGGACTATAACCCCGACGGTTCGCCCGACGACTACAACGCGTCGCACCATCACCATCCCCACAATCATTATCCCAACAATCACAATCCCGACAATCCGTCCTCCTACCATCACCCTCCCGACAATTCGTACCCCCACAATTCGTACACCCACGATCATCCCGACAATCGGCCTTCCGACTCTTCGTCCTACCACCACTCGCCGGACTACGACGCTGCCGACGATTCGAACTGTGACCCGGAATCCCAGCACGAAGACTGTTACTAATGTCCGCACTATTGTAGAGACCGAAAGAAGCACCGAAACCTTCCTTCAGGCGAGAGCGACGGAGTTTGCTCATGCGCTGGTAAGTATTCAAGCCCGGATGGAGCACTGATTGACTTGTGGAACTGACATTCTCCTAGCCACGCACTCTGGCGCGCGTTGTAAGATAGGCTGGTTAGCTTGCCCGTGCTCGACGATAAGGAGTAGATACATGACGTGGCAACAAGGGTGGCTGGTTCGCAAAAACTCCCCTTTGCGGCTTGCGTGGCACACATGGGGTCTGCTTTGAACTTCTAATTCGCTAAAACATTTTTTTCGATAGACTCAAGGCATACAAAAGCGCAAGCCGACTCGTCAATATACCGCATCTGATTGCCGCTCGGTCTGATGCGTCTTGTGACTGGGACATGAGGGAAGATGAACTCGTCATTAGACTTTGCCTGACTTCGGCTTCGATTGCATCACGAAGGGGAAAGCTGGACGTCGGGAATGTGAAACACGTGTCTAGGTATTAACTTGCAATTTACACAGGTCGAGCCCCGAATGCTACCCTCAGCTCCGTGGTCGTTGCGCTGGAGATGGAGACGCTGCGGAGCAAACTCATGCGCTCGAACCGGCGGCCGCAACCCGGTTACGGATGGAGCTGTATACCCCATAGCTGGGGTAATTACTCCGTCTGGCAATTCATCCGCGGACTCCAGATGTTGGGGCCACCATTGAGCGTCCGCCCTTTTAGCCGCTAGCAAATGCAATATCACGGCCAAGACGGCTGGCCGTTGCTGGCCGCGGAACGGAATGTGTTGCACCTAGCGGCGTGCCGTCACGTCCTTGGCTCGGTATAGGGTGCGTCATTCAAAAACGGGTAGGTTCCTCCTCTCGTTGTGATTGAGTCGCCGCTCTCTACGATTCCGGGTCGAGTCTCAGTTGCCAATCGCCATTCGTCAATCCGCACTCCCTTCAAACAAAACCGATCATGTTTGTCCAGACTTTCCTGACCGTCGCGCTCGTGGCGGGAGCACACTGCAGTCCCGCCGGCAGTAGTACCGAGAAGCGCGCGTCACCGACAGTCTATCTCGCCGGCGACAGCACAATGGCCAAGACCAGCAACGGCCTCGACGGTAAGCCCTTCACCCTTCACAACCTGTCCCCCCGATCTAACCCCCACAGGATGGGGCCCCTACCTCCCCAAATACATCACCATCCCTGTCGTGAATAAAGCCATCTCCGGCCGCTCCGCCCGCAGCTACACCAACGAAGGGCGCTTCACCGAGATCGAAAAACTCCTCCAGACCGGCGACATCGTCGTCATCGAATTCGGCCACAACGATGGCGGCTCCCCCAACTCGGCCTCCGACAACGGTCGCTCCGACTGCCCCGGCACCGGCTCCGAGACCTGCAAGTCCGGCAAGAACGGCGAAACCGTCCTCACCTTCAACGCCTACGTCGAAAAAGCCTCCCGGTCTTTCATCGCCAAGGGCGCCTCCGTCATCGTCTCCAGCCAGACCCCCAACAACCCTTGGGAAGGCGGCAAGTTCAGCACGGCGCCGGGGCGGTTCGTGGGGTACGCCGCCAGCGCGGCGAGGAATGTGGGCAAGGGCGCCAGCTTTTTGGATCATTTCCAGGCGTGCATCAATATGTATGCGAAGCTGGGGAATCAGAAGACGAATTCGCTGTTTCCGAAGGAGCATACGCATACGAGTCCCGAGGGGGGCGATTGGGTGGCCCAGGCGTTTGTGCAGGCGGTTGCGGCGGGGATGAATGGGACTACGCCGTTGAAGGAGTGGGTTAATAATCCGGCGCCGAAGGTTTATTAGGGAAGACCTAGGTAGATTTCAGCTTGGGAGGGGGTCGGAAATGCATATATTGTACTCTAGACAATTGGCTTGTCCTGCGTTCAAGTCCTATTTGTGATGCTTGCTGTCTGGGTTGGTAGTGGCTTCCCTGGGCGGAGTCGCACGCCAGAAATAGCGTTTGTTTGCCCGCGATATGCCGTGGTATTCCGAGACCGGCCAGGCTTCATCCCGCCGCGCCCTTCGAATCTTGGCATCAGCACCCATCTCAATTTGAGGTCGCCCCCGTCAACTCTCGCATACCGATTTCATTCTCTTGCTTCTTTTTTTTTCTTTCCAGAAGCCACAATGTCCACCCGTCTAGTCCTCATCACTGGCATCAACGGCTACATCGCTACACATACGGCGGCGGCGTTCCTCCAAGCCGGGTACGCCGTCCGCGGCACGGTCCGCGCGCTCACACCCGCGCTTAACTCCGTCCTCACCGAAACCTTCTCTCCATTTCACGATGGCACCCGTCTTGAAATCATCGAGGTGCCTGACATTAGCGTCCCAAGAGCATTCGACCGCGCCGTTGATGGTATACCACTGCCCAACTAAACCTTCCTTTTCCCTCTCCTCTCGGACATCCAACAGGTATATGTACCTACATGCAGTAACTAACAACATCCCCAGGCGTCCACGCCATCACCCACCTCGCCAGCCCCCTCTCAACAACCGCCTCCGACCCCAAGCCCATAATGCGCGCCGCCATCAACGGGACAACTTCCCTTCTCACCTCCGCTACCAAAACCAAATCCAAAACCCTCCGCTCCATCGTATTCATGTCAACCATCAGCGCGATATTCTCCCCCGTGCGCGACGTCGGGCACGTTTTCACCGAAGACGACTGGAACGATGTCGCGGAGCGGGAGGTGGATGAGCTAGGGGAGGCGGCGGGGGGGTATGTGATTTACCAGGCGAGCAAGACTGCTGCTGAGCGGGCTTTCTGGGCTGCTGCTGGGAAGGAGGGCGAGAGGGAGAGGGGTGTGAGGATGGTGAGCATTTGTCCGGCGTAAGTCAACCATTAACCTATCTATCTATCCCTTTCCATCCCTCCTAACCCACAACCGGCACTAACACCTGACTGACAACATGACAAAGCCCCGTCCTCGGACCCCCACTGTACCTCCCCACCCCTCTCAGCCGCCTCAGCATCCGCCTCCGCGACATCCACACCATCTTCCACGGCGGCGCCATTCCCCCCCTCTCCCCGATCCGCAGCACCTTCGTCGACGTCCGCGACGTCGCCGCCCTCGTCGTTCGCGCCGTCGAGGATCCCACCGCACAAGGGCGCTATCTCCTGGTAGGAAACTCTTCACCTATATCCCCGCAGGCGGTGACGAATGTGCTGCGGGAGCGGTATCCTGAGCGGAGGGGGGCGATTCAAGAAGGGAATCCTGACGAGGCGTATCCGGATGTGGGATGGGGGTTTTATGCGGGGAAGGCGAGGGGGTTGTTGGGGAGGGAGTGGATTGAGTTTGAGAAGAGTGTGCTGGATAGTGTGGACGGGTTTGTGAAGTTGGGGGGTTAGATTAGGTATAGAATGAGTCGAAAGGGGGAATAGGTTGGTGCTGTCGGTGGCCGTGTAGGCCGTGATGGTGCGCGTGCAGTCCGGATCCTTACACGTCGTCGTTCGGGACGCCGGATAGGCGAGCACGCTGCAGCTCTTGATGCAGTGGCTCGCCGTCTGTTTCTCGCGGCATGTGTTTGGATCAGTGTGGCCCGGTCCACCCCCAGAGTCGATGCATCCCGCGCCGACGCAGTTTCCGTTGGGGCAGAAAATCCCAATGCACCCGCAAATACCAAGACATCCGGGCCTACCGTAGTTTAGGAGGCACGGTACTCCGCAAATCTGGCCTGGTCGGCATGTGGGCTGGGGTGGGCCGACCTTGATGGTCACACTGGGAGCAAAGCCGGGAGGCGGCGGCGGCGGCGGTGGTAGTGGTGGCCAGGGGCCATTCGATGGGGGAGTGGGATAGGGGCCGGGGCGGTAGGTCCAGACAACTGGAGGCCCGGTGCTGCGGGTCTGGGCTTGGGTTATCCAGATGACGGCAGCCGCCCCTGATGACGACGACGTCTGTGTTCCCTGGGCCGGGGGACTCCAGACCACGTTAGAAACGGAGATGGTTTTCGTGGTAATGGGCGGTAGCGTGATTACGGTGCTGGTGGTGTAGCCCGCAGAGGTGGTGATGACGGCGCCGTTGATTGTCACCGTCGTAACCCACGTGTCCTTGTAGGTCACGGTGACCGGTGGCATGGTGAGCCAAGACACCCACTGCACATTGTTGTACACGAGGATGTTGCCGTCGCCGCTGGGGTACTGCTGGAAGTTGCTGTTGGTGGCCGTGAGGTCGCGGATTTCAAAGTTAGAGATATAGCCCTGGGTGCCCGTGCAGCGACCAGGCGAAGCCCCGGAGGCTTTGCCCGTGTATGTGCAATCCTTGGTGTAGCATCCGGGTGTCGTCATCTGGAACGAGCGGCCGTAGAGCGCCATGCCGACCATGATCTTGCTAGCAGGCACGCCAGCATGCGTGATCATGGCCAGGGCAAGGTTAGTTTCGGTCTTGTTGACGTAGGATCGGAGGCAGTTGCCGGCCGGGCACCCCTCGTCGGACCACTGATTGCCGTAATCCCACTGCCCATGCAGGTCATATGTCATGTAGACGATGTAGTCGACCACGCTGGCCATTTCTGCAATGGGAAAACCCCGCAGGTACCAGTACGAGGCCGGTGCCGCAATGCCAATGGTCTTAGCTGGGGGGAGTGCAGCTCGCACTAGCTTCGGGAACGCCAGGTAGTTGGATCCGTCATCAGGGCTTCCCGGAGGGACGCCTGGGATGTCAGGGGCGCCGGGGTACTCCCAGTCAAAGTCAACGCCATCGAGACCGTTATTAACGATAAAAGCAGCGACGTTGGTGGCAAACAACTGTCGCTGTGTCGCTGCACGCCTTGCCGAAAGATGGGGAATGTGTCAAAGTCGGTCGAGAAGGACCACCCGCCAAACGAGAGGATGCGTTTGACGCCGCTGAGGGCCTTAAATTCGGCAAATTCCCGCGTCAGATTGGACACGCTGACGTCAAAGGTACTCGAGATGCTGCCAAAAGCAAAGTGCTAGAGAATGCATGGTTAGCCCTGGAACAATCGAGGCCGGCGGGCACGGGTACTTACAATGTGAGTGTAATAGTTGGTGTCAATCTGGCTCGCTTTCATGCGGAGACAAGGCCTCTGAGCGTTCCACGCCTCCCAATATCCGATTCTCTTGAAGCTGGAAGGGGGCGAGGCATTATTGGTGATGACCATGCCGCAACTGGAAACACACCCATTGGACCCCGGCTTGGCGGTGCCTGGGGCGCCAGTGTCCGCTGGGGCCGGGATGCAAAACTCCTTCGTGATGCCACATTGGCCTACACATTGCAGCAGACCTTGAGCGGGCACGGGTTCAAGCTAGCGAGGGTTGACATGTTGGCCGGCAGGGGCGTGTTAGGGACGGTAGGTCCGCACGCGGCATTCGCCACGGCGCCGGGCATCGGGGGGGAGCCGGTGGAAAGGCAGATATTCTAGCCCACAAGAAGGTAGCTGCATCTGGCCCAGCCCCACGTGTTCTTGTTGCGGGTCTCAATGTCGGTGGCCTGAATCGTGTTGGTGGACGCGATCGCGGCGCAATAGTCGCCGGTCTTGACCGTGTATGACTTGCAAGTGCCGTCCAGGTTGGGCTGCGGCGTGAAGTCGGGAAGTGTCCCCGAAGAGCAGCACACATATTAACCGACCTGTATGGTGTTGCATAGATTGGCGCTGTTAAACAAGACCAGCTGGTCCTGGGTGATGCCGCATCTTTGCACCACTGACCAGCACCCGTCGCCGGACACGGCTTGGGTGTACCTGCACGTCGCGCGCTTGGAAAGCGTGCTGTCGCCATTGCCAGGGGTGCCGCCGTCGGTTGGTCCGACGGCGATCGTCTTGCCCGGGACCGCGGCTACCGTAACGGCAGCCCACGTCTCAGTCTGCCCCCCTCCCGAGTCGAGGCACGTAGCGTTGTTCCACCCGCCGAGGACAGCCTTAACAGGCCTCAAGTCTCCGGTCGTGTCCACAAAGATCCACACGACAAGGGAGCCAAGGGAGTCCTGAATGCAAAGCTGGGCCGCTACTTGGTCCACCTGGTGGCCTGCTTCGCGCTCGGCGAACTGCTGCACGATGTGTCCCAGGTTTGTGTTCTCGATCTGGGACCCCGCGTACACGCCCACAATGGCCGGCCCAGATTTGGCGAAGAGGATAGTTGAGCTGCCGGATTTTTGGGAGTTGATGGCCCGGGCGAGGGCTGAGATAGCATCTGTAATGGCCGCCCAGTTGCTGCCGCTGTCTTTACCTTGGCCACGCCATTGGATGATGGAGAAGTCCTGTGGCTGCGATAGACCCTCTGACGTGGAATTGGTCCCATTGCCCGAACCAAAAGAAAACGGCTGTCGCTTCAGTCGTATCGTTGACTCCTGCACCAGACAGGCACGAAACGGGACTTGTGATGCCGCCGAGTCGACGCCGTGGTTCAGGTTCAGTTCCAAGAGGATGGTCTGGTTGCAATTCACCAGCTGGCTGATGTCTCGATAGACAGTCCAGCCGCCGTCATCGGTGGCAGCGCAGGGCGACGGACACTTTGCTGCAGCAGAGAATGGGTCGTACGTGGCCGAAGCTACGGCGAACGAGGGGCAGAATGGTAGAACAAACGAGAGTTGAGAAATGAGTGACAAGAGGCCATGCCTGGGGGCGCCCCTGGGTGCAAACGGCATTGTGCGGGGTGGTTGTGTAGTGGTGACGTCGAGCCTCTCTGTCTCTTCTGTCAACAGCCCGAGTGGGCAGGATTATCACTCTTAACGGGGCGCCTTGTTGGCAATACCGCCCTTTGGACTGCCTCGGCCTCTTGTCCACCCATGCCTAACCCCTTTTCTTTCGTGTAAGTAACATGTGCCCTGTTGTGCACCCTGCCCATGGTGGCTGGCGAGATTGTCTCCTGCGCGGACCTTTTTTGTCGTGAAAGGTGGTGGGTGGGTTTGGAAGCACGCTCGGTTGAAGCAAAAGCTCCTAGGTGGCACTTTGCGTGGTGGGGCTAACTGCTTGGTCCTCCCAACCGCTCTTTCCCTTCTTCCGTTGTCCAATCTTTGCGGTGAAAGAGCTCAACGTTGGTTGCACGCAAAGTGACATCACAACCTAGATGACACGGGGCTGTCGCACCGTTGCGGCATCTATCCGGCTTCTCAACGCCGGAACGTTTTAGATTTTAATCTCGGCCCCTATCGTCGTGCATGGTACGACAGCAAACGCGAAATTGGCATTATTAGTGTAGGAAGGTCGGTAACATTGGCAATTAGAGTCATTAGAGCGATCAATCCAATCGCCCGAGATGGGGTGAATATCACTGCCCCGATTCCTTGACTTTCGTACGCCGGAGGCCGACCGCGCCATAAGGGAAAAGCTGCATTCAACAAGATGGCGGCTCTCTCTCGACTCTGGGCCGTTGCTCTACCACTGCTGGTCTTGTTTCAAGTTGCCTTGATCGAGGCGCACAACTTTCCTCATCATCGCCATGCAGACATAGCTGCTCTCTTTCGTCGCCAGGACACGCTCAGTTCGGCTCTGTGCTATCCAGGATGCGAGCTCGGAACCTGCGGAGGCGAGGGCTCCTGCCCCGCCGTGCTGCGAAGGCGAGACTGGTTGGGAGACTATCTGCTCAGCAACGCCTCGGAATACCAGCAACCTGATCCAAGCGAGATCCGAGCGCTCCGAAAACGGCTGTTCACCTTTAAGGCAGGCTCAACCAACGTAAACGACTACAGCGGGAAGAGCCAGCCCAAGAAGAAAGATGTTGCCGTCTACCTCCCAGCCGTGTTTAACGGCGGGGAGAGTGGATACTACGGGGACCCGTTGCCGACAGTGCATATTGAAGGGGACAGAGTAACCGACGAACGGGCCGTCAGCCAGCAGAAGGATTTCGGCAACCAGGCGTTCCAGATCATTCTCGGCCCGGATGCACGGGTGCACGGCGGTAAGCAAATCGTATATCCACTGGAAGTGTGAGTATTGTCGCTGACATGTCTTGAAACTACCTAGATTGTCGTGGTGTCCACCCGAGGGGTGTGGATGGTACGTTTCGTCCAGACGAGGAAGATGATTTCGTTTCGCGACACTAACATTTCTGCGTCCACTTTGTGTAGACACACCTGTGGGAGTCGTTTTCTGACGGCAAGGTTCCAAATCCTAACGACCCTAGCGGAGAACCCATCAACCCTACGCATCGCGGCGATCCCGCTTTTGCACAGCGCGTTCTCCAGTTCCTCAAGGGCGAGCGTGTAACCAGCCCGCTGCCTAACGGGTACAAGGACTACATCGCGCCCGACGGGCCGTGCATTGACGCCAATCTCTTCAACCGCAAAGCCACAGACCAGACGGCTGTCTACATCTTCACGCCCGTCAAGCCGGGCACACCATCGGGTGCCACCATGAACGACCCCAACCGCTGGAAGTACAAAGACCGCTACGGCAAGGACGGCGAAGTCAAGGAGGCCATCGCCTAGATCATGGGAGACGGCCGGCCGAGGATTAATGTGGTGCCTTATATGCCCCTGAACACCGGGAACCCCATCCAGGCTACCCAGCTGGGCACCAACGCCCGCGGCTGCGTCTTGTTCCAGTACGATCCGAACAGCGACGGCAAGGGCAAGAAGGCCTGGAGGCTTTTCATGGAGGGCCGCGTCATGTACAAGGATATCCCGTAGGTGCGGACATCCTCTTCTACTGTATAGTTACCACGTATAATTTCAGGATATCTCTATCTTTAAACATGCATCTCATGTAGTTCGAATTCAACTCACGTAACCCTAACCCTTCATCATAGAATGTAACCTTGCCCCACCAAGAATTCTCAACACCGCACTTCACCGGCTTCCTTTCCCCCACAACAATCGAAATGGCCGCCACGACGGTCTCTCCACTAGAGTCTCTCCCTCTTCTGGCGCTGGAACGTATCTGCGAATATCTCGACGACAATTTCGACAGGAGACAGAGTCTGTGGGCTTTCTCTCTCGCGAGCCGATCCTGCTGCGCTATAGCCGCGACTCACCGCTTCTGCCAAGTTACACTCGAAATCGGCGGTGAAAATGGCCTCGAGAGCCTGGAAAGGCAATGGAACGCTATTCTAGATCCCGACGCCCGCTACCGACATGTGCGCCGGCTCAAGATCTCGTGCGCCGCGGAAAGAGTGGACAGCCGCAGCGACTACGTCGAAGACATGGACTGGCACACTCAACATTATTTCGACGTCGACGATTTTTGTCGGCCGTCCGCTGCCGTCCTGCCACCCCCCGCGACCGGCGAAATTCATCTTCAAGCTGTCAGCCACCCCGAGGACTGGTCCATCCTGGCCCGCTTCCTTGGCCGCCTGACAGGGCTGAAGGATCTTGTCTGGTCTTCCGGCTCTCGGATTCCCCCCTCCGTCTTAGCCGCCGTTCACTCCAGGGGGTGCCGACTTCACATGCACCGCTTCCGCCTACCCAGCTTGGTCCAAGCACGCGATACTCCGCGGCCAGCCGATCCAGACGACTATGCACTGGCGTCGTCGCCGTGTCTGGCCAGCGTTGTCGTGTCAATTAGCGGCCTCGAGTCGGGCGGGCGGGTTAACTACATCGGGGACACTCTGAGAACGATGATGGCCGGAATTGCGCCTAATCTGGCACATATCTGTTGAATTCAACGCAGTCAACCAAGAACACAGTAATTACCGCCATCAAGTCTTGTTGTATTCCGGGAGCCGTCCTCTCAGCCAATCGAAGCTCTGGTGCTC
>Ga0247758_1002177_pt1 | contig 11527 bp, 12 predicted proteins | sample UWRJL156409C4_FD_180950 | JGI IMG/M metagenome (GOLD analysis project Ga0247758, IMG submission 180950) | Plant litter microbial communities from Arlington Agricultural Research Station in Wisconsin, United States - UWRJ-L156-409C-4 | ecosystem: Environmental > Terrestrial > Plant litter >...
ATCTCAAGAAGGCGGGTAATATTCGCTATGCATTTACTCAGACCCAGGGCGACTACTACGCCATTTTCGATGCCGATTTCTGCCCGCGCCCCGACTTCCTCCTCGAGACGATCCCTGTCTGCCTCAACGATGACAAGGTCGCCATCGTCCAGACACCGCAATACTTCCGCTCACTGAAGGAGCAGTCTTGGGTCGAGCAGGCCGCGGGCCCGCATCAGGAGTACTTCTACCGTCTTGTGCAGACCATGCGTGGTTCGTGGGGAGCTACCGTCTGCTGCGGTAGCAACGCAGTCTACCGACGCACAGCGCTCGCCGAGGTTGGTGGTTGCTCCGAGGTCGAGTCGTCCGAGGATATGTACACCGGCGTTCAGATGATCGACCACGGCTACAAGGTTGTCTACGTGCCCATCGTCCTCGCTTGTGGTGTCTGCCCCAGCACGGTCCGGTCATACTTCTCCCAGCAAGCGCGCTGGTGCTCCGGCAGTGTCACACTTCTCACGAACCGTGCATTCTGGTCCGCCAAGCTCAGCTTCGTCCAGAAGGCATGCTTCGGTCTGGGATTCATGTACTACCTCACGGCCTCCCTGGGAGTATTCCTGAACCCGATCCCGGCACCGCTGTTGCTGTGGCTGACCCCGAACAACCTGATCTACTACAACATGTTCTTCGGCGTCCCCGGCATGATTCACTCCCTCATCGTCATCCCGCTTTGGACGAAGTCACGCTACCCTCCTTTCAAGGTCCAGTATGTCAACACCATTGTCGCGTTCGCTTGCATCAGCACATTCATCGGTTGCATGTTTAAGAAGGGAGAAGGGAAATGGGTCTCGAGCGGGTCGAACAAGAACAGCAAGAACACCCGCTACAGGAACATGAGGATTTTGGCTTGGGTTATCACGATTCTGCATGAAGGAAATTTGATCGCGGCTGTGACCTACAGGCTGCTCAAGGGGTTCCCTTGGTATAATGTTCTCCCCATGCTCATCTTGGACGCATTTTGGCTTTTCTGCTCGCATAGATTTCTGTTCGCCTCTTAAGGGCTGAACTTGAGCAACCTGCATCGCATGTATCTAGGTAGACGGTCCCGGATAACTAATTGTAATATGGTAAATATATATTAGATAAATTTCACCTGTCTTGGGTATATCTGGGGCTCGGAACGAGCCAAGGCCTTTGTTAGCATTTCTTAAGGTGCTAGAGTTTAATCATCGGATATCGGGGAGCATAAACGCACGGCACAATGGACATAGAGTTATCAAGAGCACAAAGACAGGATTGGTGGCGCCCAGGACGAACAATCCTTTTCTTCGTGACGGTTTTCCAAACCCGTCATCAGCCGTAGATAGATATGACTGGTGCAGGTATTAATCCTCAATTCCCCCGTCCATTTTGTTCCCCAAACTACCAGCCAGCGGCTGCAGGTATTACCATCCTGTGAGAAAATCACAAACACCAAGCCAACGCACTCAAACCACATGCTGAACCCTATTTTCTGTTCCCCACACTGGTATCTTGAAGCCCATACCATGATTCACCGTCTAGCAGGCTAGTGGATACCGGAAACGAACTATGAAAAGGGAAGCCATCAAACAGAATCTATCACTAGCCACTGCTAAGACAGCGAGCCTAGTACTGGGAGTACTCCGGCTCTCTCTTGATCTTTGGCTCGATCTTGATGCTGATCTCCTTGATCTTTGGCTCCTTCTCGATACTCGACTCCTCGTCTTCGTCCTCCTTAATGGTAGAAGGAGCCGGGCTGGTAAGGTCAAACGGGCTCGGCCCAGGCCGATCATGATGTCCGGCTAGTGCGTCGTGACGGGAGAGGCTGTTGCTCCCGTCCATGGTTCTGTTTCGAACACGAGGCGATCTCTGTCTGCGCTCCCGGCGTTGGCAAGGAAGCTCACAGAACTCGATCGTGAAGTTGATTTGGCCCTTGTTCAAACGCAAGGCTCTTTCCAGCAGCGTATTGGCGAGCGCCTTCACGTACTCGGGTTTGGCCACAACAGAGCCGATGTAACGGTGATCCTCGGGGTTCGCTAGTGGATCCTCTGCGAAGAATATCGCGGCGGAATCTTTGGCTCGAATCGTTCCCAGATTGCCATCGCCGGGCACCTTCTCATGAACGACCTCATCGGGGTACTTCATGGGCAACTTGACCGTCGGAACGTCGCCGGAGACGTGGGCGTCGCTTTTTTCCCATGTCATCATGTTGATGTCGCCGAAATTGAGAGAACTGATCGTCTCGTTGAGGTCAATGACTTCCTTTCTGGGCTCGGCATCGGAAGGCCCCGCGTCGTCCGCTTCGCGTTTGCGCTTCTTGTCTGGAGGCGCCATCCTGTTAAGGAAAAAGGTCAGTCCAAGAAAACTGATGGATAGCGCATGGGTTGGAGAGACCTACCTTGCGTTACGCAAATTTTTGCAATTGCTAAGTGTTGCGATGGTGGTGTTACGCTTATAGTGGTTCGTTGGTTGTGGGGGAGGAAAAGATCGTGGAGTCGCGGGTGGGGAAATATATTCAGATTTCTGGCAGCTTGGGCCATTTTTTGCACTGCCCGAAAATGGCCCTCTCTTCTATTTGAATTGGCCGCTGGAGAATGCAGCAAGGCCTCTTAATTGTCAACAGAGCCCTTCAGCTGCTAGTTCAGCAGATGCGTATGCGAATGTTTGTTACTAGATGCGTGATGCCTTCCGCCACAGAATATTTCAAGGTCATAAGCGGCCCTGTTACTTTCACTGAAGGAATAGAAAGCATCTTATTCACACCATAATATCAAGGGTAAATATGTTTCACTCCCTCAAGCCGTTGGGGATATAGTAAAGCCTCCCAACTTTTAATGAAAGCCTCAAGTTGTTCAGCAAATGTGTATGTGAACGCCACTGAATACGCCATGTCTACCACCGAAGGCCCATAGACATCTTATTCACGCTCCAATCCTGACGAGAAATTCATCTCATCACCAAGTCGGTCCCTGCCAATTTGGTCCCCAGCCCGTAGTAGCCTGAGCGTTGACATGTTCCACCGGGCCGACCAAGGCACCACTCTCCTCCATATTTGCCACGAAAGAAAACCCACCGAAGTTGAACTTCGCGCGCGTCAATACCCCACTTCTGCTCCTGGTATACCTGAGATCCGAGCGCATTGACCGTAGCTCCTGGAGCAGTCTCTCGGCCCTCTCTTTCAAGTGCTCCAGCTCGGCCTTGGCCGACTCGAAGGGGTCCAAGACGTCGGCGGCTTCATCTGTTGCGGGCACACCAGAGCCGGTGGGGAGCTCACTGGTCGCCTTGGTGTTTTCGGTTGCGGGCAGGGTCGAGGCTTGACTGGTCGACGAATTCGGTAGGGCGAGCAGCTCCGCGGGGCCGACGGGAGGCTTCGTGCTGGGAGCGTCGCGGGCAGAGATCACAGCCCCTCCAGGACCGAACTTAAAGATTCTTGTGGTGCCGATGCTCGTCTTCATGGCGATCTCGTGCTTGACTGTGGGAGAAGAATGGAAGAGGGCTGCGATGTTGTTCTGGTTCTTGGCCGCGAGGGCGTCGCCGTTGGCGGTGGAAGAAGAGCCCATCGCGCAAATGTTTCCGGTCGTTTGGTTGGAGGCTATCCTAAAGTATCTAAAGCGGTATATCAGTAGAGATCAAGAAGCAGATTCAATATGGATGAGTACGTTAATTGCTTGCATCTGGTATGTGCGAAGCAGAGAGCAGCGTTGATGGTGTTGAGGAAGAGGAGCGGGGGCGGGTAGCTCGGAGCTGGGGCAGGTTTTTGTTTGCGCCGGTCCTGGGAGAAGTTGAGCCATTGCACTGTTCATTCCTGAAGCAGCAGTATCTATTTTCACCTGATCAACCTATCCTGGCATGGCGTCACGCGCTATCTTCGCGTTTTAAATTCTCACCACGGCATCACCCTGGTAGATGAGAAGGCACAGGTCGTAGTAACCGGCCTGGTTCGCGTCGATGCCCGTTGGGGCCTCGCCATTTGGTGACCTGGGGCGAGAATAATGGGAATGTTGTGAATCTTTGTCCGGAAACTCGTGACCCAACTCTTAGCAGCTTCATGTTATTCCAACAAAGACCTCGGCGAACAATTCATTCTCGCAGAAATTCATATCCTTCCTTTGGGTTTGGGGTTCTGGGAAGATAAGGTAGCCCACCCAAATTCATGCAGCACACTTCACCCACAATTGGAGTTGACAGGGAATAACTCTTTATTTCCTTTCAGAAGAAGTACCCCTCCGCATTTCGTATTCCGCATTCATTCCGGGTCCCTTGATTGCTCCTCCTTCATAATCCGAGTCCTCACTCCTCCTTCTTGATGACCACTCCATTGTGGCTCAAATGACTAGTGCTAGTACCGCCCGCAACCTCTGCCTTCGGAGCTTCAGACTACAAGTCCCCAAGAGCCAACATGACGGGATCGATGGTGATCTTTCCCTTCAAATACTCCACAACCACAAACTTTATTTGATCATCCAGTCCAGGGCAGCGTGTTTCGTACTGATGCTGAGGATTCGAAGGTCTTCGATTTGCGCCAGCCGCTGCCTCTTCGTCCGTGAAGTCGTAAATCATTCCGCCGAGGCCGCGGCTCACGACAATGACTGGGCCATACGGACCCGGGACGTCCTCGATATCTGGAAGGTCACCCACTATGGTAATTTCTGCGGGCGGGAGCAGCCGGCCGTTCTTGAGAGCGCCATACTGTTTGAGCAGGGATACTAGACGTGTTTTGATGTATGCCTCTTTCTCAAGGTCGCCTCTCTCCTTGAATTCGATCTTGACCTCGCCGGGGACAAAGTGGAGATGATCGTATTTTGCACTGCTCGTACTCCTCGCGGAACTTCTCCATGGTTGTCACATCGTCCCAAAAGGGATCTTTCGGCAACAAAGTGTCGTCGTCCGATGATGGGTCAAACTGGACGGGATGCATGGCCCCCCGGCCGGAGAATGGGGTCTCCCGGTTGGGCTCTGGCCACACCCATCGAAAACTCGTCGGTCCAAGGGAATTCACCATCGAACGGCATTATGTGGTCGAACCGGTCGCCAAACTCGTATAGCCAGTCGACGCCTGTGATCTTGGTCGACCGAAGTTGGGGTTTGCGCTTTCGCTTCTCGAAGAGGGTGCGCCCAACCATCTCCATGTGATCGTACTGTTCTATCTCGAACATGAGCCCAGCCGCGACTCGATAATTGGTCTGGGTAGCATCGTGACGTTTCGTTCCTCCTTTGGTCGGTTGGTTCTCCATCCTGCGAGAGAAACCCGAAACGTCAGCACAGATTCATTCAAAGCGTGCAGGGAGAGAGTTAGGTACTTTACGCAACTCTCCAGTTTCGTTGGTGAACTGGTGCGTTGTTGGCGGTCAGGTTGTGGGAGCTGGAAAAGGAAAGCGCAAAGTCTGGCGGTGGGGGATTTGTTTTGGCAGTTGCAAATTTCCAGCTTAGGTCAACACAGAAGTAGGTAAACTGCTCGCGCGTGACTGGCAAAGACTTGGGCAGGTTTCTAGGTACCCCACTATCCACTGATCAGCTGCCCTCGCCTGCTACGACGGATGGATGGTAATTTCAGTCTTCAACTTGCGAGCTTCGTTGCCGAGACTGGGGCTAGATGACTGTCACCGCTCACGACCGGGTCGTTCCGCAGAGCCCCGTGAGCTCTGTGAACTTTTCACCTGCGTTCCCCAGTGTGAATGCTCTTCGCCACTAAACATATGAAAGAAGGGCGAAAGTTTCCGTAGTGACTTCGTGGATGACTTGAAGCGTCACATCTCCGTTTCTTTTCGGCTAGACTGCACCAACATGATTTACGAAACATTCAGCGTTGGTCGGGCAGGAATAGTTTTCATTTCCTCTCAAAATTCTGCCCGTCACCGCCCTTTAAGCTGTTGATCCCCCTGACTCTTTCGAACCGCAGTCACTCCTCAGGCTCCAGCTTGACTTTCGTCTCTTCCTTCTCGAGCTTCACCTCACCCTGTACCATACTCTCCTCCGAGCCTTCACGCTTCAAAGTCCTTTCAAAATGCTTGTAGACCATGGGTTCCTGTTTGATATTTGCCTCGTTCCGTCCCAGTTGAGCTCCCCTTCCACCGTTGTTGCTGGAAGGGAGACTAAAGAACTGCAGCTTGATTTGGAAACCCCCCATCTTCTCCCTCTTTGCAAGCTCAAGGATCGTGTTCCCCAGTGCAGTCATGCATTTGGGCTCAGCAAAGCCCCGCATGAGGTAGGTACCGTTGTCCCTCCGACAGGGATCATTGGCGACGAAAACCAGCGAGTTATCTTGATGCTTGAGGCCAATAGTCTAGGCATCGCCAAGACCATGTGACTGTTTATGGATAACCTCGCTGGACCGTCTGAACGGAAGGGTAGCGTGTGCTCTGTCCCTTGTGATGCCCGTCTCTTCAGGCGTCCATATGCTGCTCAAAGTGAGGGATGAAATCCGTTTGCTGATCTCGTGTTGGGCCGCGCTATGAGCCGAGATTTCAGCTGCCACCTCGCCGGTTGGGGCGTCATCGTCATCGGCATCGTGCCGGAGCTTTCTTCTCTTGTTCGGTCGGCCTTGATTCTCCATCCTGGAACACGAAAATGAAACGTCAGTATAGCTTCATCAAAAGGGCAGGGAGAGAGGCGGATAATTTGCGCAACTACCCAGTCCAGCTGGTCGTAACTGATGTGATGTTTGATGTGAGGTTGTGGGATTCGGAAAGAATCATAGGTCCGGAGGGGGTGATTAATTTCTGGCAGTTGCAGATCCAGCTGGGCCAAACTGTTGAACTGCGCTTGATTGGCGCAGGAACGGAACGGGGTACGTACCTTCCCTCTGTGTATGAGGAAGACCTCATGCCCTGCCGCAGCTGTTGATCTACCGTAGCTACATTGTTGCAGCTGCTGGCTTTGGGCACCAGAGCGTTTTTAATACTCGGCGGGCAAAGTCAGCCGCGCTCCCCGAATACAGCAGGAAGGGGTCATGAGAGAAATTCAGTTCTCTGTTCAGGATTCGGACAAGTTGCCAAGAAACTGGAAGCCGGCCGCCTCCGGACACTGCGCCATGTCACCAGAGACCGGCGCGGGCTGGCTGTTGGCTCACTGTAACTTGCCGCTCAGTGCCCGGCCCCGTCGCGCCATGGTGCTGCACTGCTACAACTTCTTGCTAAATATTGCAAAGAACTATTGATAGAGATTGAGATAGAAACGAGGAAAATCAAGTAGATGAGCCTGGTTTTGGTTTACTGGGATTTATCTTTGTGATGGTGCTGGCTCGCTTAGCGGGGCAAGTCAGCCGCGCCGCCAATTGATGAGTTGAGTGTTCTCCGCCCCGGGCTCCACTTCTGCCGTCGGGTCTCAGTCGACAGCCAAGTCAAACAAAGAACTTGAACAAGGGCTCGGCGAGTTGAGAGGTCTCCATTATATGAAAAATAGATAAGGGGCGGGCCGATATGATACAGTGACTGCTTGGAACGGCGAGGCGATGCTGGGCCGCCAGCAGGACGAAATGGGTACCTGTCACATTGCTCATGCGCTAGACGAGTAGTCATCCCATGTTTAGATGCATGTGCTCGTCGGCGAAAGCTTGGGCCGGCTGGGTGTTTCCTCAGTTGAGTACTTGACCGCAGCCTCTCTGTCAATTGGGCCCACCTTCCTTGCTTCCTCCACCAACAACCACCACGACCAAAATCGCGATTGGCAACCTTTGAGCAAACCGAAGAAAATGGAAGAACCCAAGTCAGCTCTCGACGCTTTCGAGCATATGCTAGCAGCTCTTCGAGAAATTCCCGGCGATGTACACGCGCGTCGCCCTCGAGTCATCAAGTTCCTCAAGGAGCACGGGCACATGAGAACCAAAGAGGCCACGAACAAGTTGAAGGTGATCACTAGCGTCGTTTGCGTAGACGTGTACGACGAGTATCGGGACGACAACAACGTTCTCTTAGCTGGCTTCCCGGAGGAATATATTTTGCTCCTCATTTGGAAGAAGGTCTACGGTCTTGTCAAGATGGAATTCCCTTAGGAAGGCGAAATCTCACGGTGCAAGCGCAATCTGGCGGCCGGAGTCCGCTCCAACGACTGGGCGGAATTCTTCGAGCGGCGCGTCGCGGTCTTGAACCGGCGGCAAGCAAGAAAAGACATAGGTAAGCATGGTCACCGATACCAACACATCCTCCAATTGAATTGGGGCGTGTACTGACCCGGCTAGTTTTCTCCCCGAAGTCGAGAAGGTCCCTGGTCCCAAAGTGGCCAAGCCACAGTCCCCTCCGCCAGAAGTACCGCATGCCTCGTGATGCCCGCGAAAGCGCGTGGGAAGCGCGGGTTCCCCTCCAGGCGGGCCTTGGACCCTTTGAGATCGACGTCGGCGGTGTCAAGTGGCTCAGGAAATACTCTCGAAGCGACCCGCTGGCTGCGTTCCTTGAGCATCTCGAGTGCTACCAGTGCACTGCCTGGTATGAGTCAAGCGACAAAGGGGCCTTCCGAAAGCTCGTGTTGGGTTTTATCCGGGATGAGGAGATCAATTTCGTCAACTCTTCTCGACTATTTCGCGTCTGGCTGGACGTTGCGACCTGGCGGTACGGACTGGATGGCGTCAATCCCTCTCGGGATATTTGGGCTGGAACACATACGGCATTGCAATCCAGGGTGGCGTGGCAGAAGGAGAACATCAATCATGGCGAGCCCATTCCTTCCTGTGATCAAATTATGACAGCCGTCAGGAAGATCACCAAGGCCGCGGCTAAAGAGGACCTTGACAATGGCATTTCCGTCCCCGGCACGAACCAAATCGTCACAGCAGTCAAGGACACCAACGAAGCGGCGACCAGAGTGAACCTCAACGACGGAATTCCCGTCCCTAGCATGGACCAAATCGGCACAGCCACCAAGATCATCAATGGCGCGGCAGCTAAAGAGAGCCTCAACGATGGCATTCCCGTCCTTGACACGAGCCAAACCAACCAATCCTGGACTGACGGCAACGAGGTGGCAATCAGGGCTTGGCTTGGGCAGGATGAGGACCCTAACGATGACATTCCCGTCCCGAAGACACCCCAAACCGATACAGTCGTCGCAACCACCAGCGAGGCGGCCAAAGCGAACCCGGATGATGCCATGCCCATCCCTGACGAGAACCAAACCAACACATCCTGGACTGCCGGCAATGAGGCGGCGATTAGGGCTTGGATTGGGCAGGAGGAGGACCCTAAAGATGATATTCCCGTCCCCGAGACGATCCAAATCGATACAGTCGTTAAGGCCACCAACGAGGCGGCCAAAGGAAACCCGGACGATGCCATGCCCGTCCCTGACAAGAACCAAATCAACCTATCCTGGGCTGCCGGCAATGAGGCGGCGATCAGGGCTTGGCTTGGGTTGGATGAGAACCATGAAGATGATGCGTCTGTTCCTGAGGCGAAGCAAGATATCACATCCACCAAGAATACCAACGAGGAGGTGAATAAACACAACACCTGCGCTGGGCAGAAGGAGAATCTCGATAATGGCATGCCCGCCCCTGACACGAACCCAATCGACACATCCTTCACGGCCGGCAACGAGGCGGCAATCAGGGCTTGGTTTGGGCAGGATGAGACCCTTGACGCTGGAATGCCCACGAACCAGATCGACACATCTTTCACTGACGGTAACGAGGCGGCGATCAGGGCTTGGCTGGAGGCTTAAGCAGAGTAAGAAGCTTGACGATTGGATGACCTTCCCTGAGACGAAGCAAAATATCACCTCTGTCAAGAACCGCAACAAAGCGGCGACCAGCGCATGGCTTCAGCAGAGTCAGTGCAGAGTTCGCAACTATGACGAAGAGAGTGGTACGGGAACTAGGTGGGATGAGCCAATGAAGGGCAAGTAAGCGGAGGAAGAATATGACTCCAACGTCGGCCGTTTCGTGCCGCACGGCTTGGTAGCATATATGATGGGCTTCCGGGAGGCGGGAGAGCTTGCGACATGGCAGTCCAGTTCGTATAACAGCCCACGCGGTTTATTGGAGTGAGAACGGAGAGATATCATTAGGACGCGAGTTGAGCGGGAACATCGGGCTCGAGGCTATGCATGTATCTATAGGTAGCGGGGACTTATCACTCCTACTCAGTAGATGCCGCGAATATCAGGGTCTAGGATTGATCCTGTTAGGTGACAACCCCCAACTATTTCTCCCGGTTTGGTGTCTTGATTCCCATGAACTTGAACCTTGTAGCCCACATAACTTTGCCGCCCATTCTCAGATCAAAGATGAACAAAACACGAGATAACCCAATACTAGCCTGACCGTGGGAATACTTGAACACTGTGAGTGACATCCGGCATTGACTGGTAGGTGTCAAGTGTGCGGAGGGGTCTGGGGTATATAAGTTTGATCCAGCAAGGCCCTTCCACCAAAGAAAGCACCACTAATCATGTTCACTTTGGCGCAGTGGTTCAAGCTGGCAGTCTGAGTTCCTCTCCTCCGGTCGAGGGGGTCTCCTCCCGGGTCAAGCAGACAAGTGCTGAGGCTGTCAGTTCGACCCCAACACCCACTTTTTTTGCTGTTAATTTCTTCTTTTCTGCCGTCTCGTACCTTTTCCTCCCTCGCCACTACTCCTGCACATCGTGGCTCATTTTCTTTTTTTCTTTTCATGAGGGTTGTGCTATAAGTTGAGGAAGTCTCGACCGCGATGACGTGATGTTTACGAAAGCTGAGGCTCAAACATTCCGCGGGAAGGCACGAGGCCGATCCTGACGGCAACAACAACCGCCTTCTCCCTCTGCCAATCACCTTGAACTACCACGCAAAGTCGCAATCTCTCCCCAAGATGCCTCATTGTTTACCCCGTCATCTACTGCCCACCATTGCAAGCCAATCAGCCGGGCAAATATCTGGATCCCGAGCCGGCGATTACCCCCCGACATCCGGCCGCCCAATACGACGCGGGGACGGCCGACCCGACAACAGCGGCTTCCACCGAACCCACCAAGAGCTGCCGACGATCTGCAGTGGCGCATCGACAGAACACTTCCAGATGGCATTCCACACCAACATCGAACGGGTTGTTCCCTGCAATCGCGTGAGTAGGCCCCATCAGAGCTGTCAAAGGCGGGAGCAGAGTGGTCAGCAGGCATGCTCATATCGCGGCACTATACAGGCAAAATATCCCCACGCCCGACGCCGGCAAATTCGAAGCTTGATGCCCGCCAGTACCGGCATGGCGCGCCCCGTCCTACCCCCCTTATAGCCCTGGCCGCCACGGCACATTTCCACGATTCCGATGTCTGCGGCAGAATCCCGATCTCGAGGATTCCCATCGCCCTCGGAAAAAAACGCCAAGACGCACCGCCATGACCGCGAAATTCTCCGTACGGACGCTGGCGGCGCTGGCGATATGCGCTGGTTCCAGGGCCGCGGCCTCGGTGCTGCCGGCTGCTCGTCTCGGGTTCACGGACGTGGTCACATCCCACGTCGTGCCCATGGTCAGCCACGATGTTTCGGGCACGCATGATCTCCATCTGCGCCGCAGGTCGACCAACGTGTCGACCAGCCTGACGAATGTTCACGACGTGTACTACA